>ERZ780178.51-NODE-51-length-96795-cov-7.713293_pt1 | contig 96795 bp, 83 predicted proteins | sample MGYA00511018_ERZ780178 | MGnify/ENA primary metagenome ERZ780178 (study PRJEB29588, sample SAMEA2151439) | human gut metagenome | biome: human gut; feature: human-associated habitat; material: faeces | place: Denmark | collected 2008/2010 ...
TTCTTCTTCCGACACGGTTATACCGAAATCTTCTTCGAGAGACATGAGCAATTGCACCACGTCGAGCGAATCCGCTCCGAGATCTTTTATAACGTCGCTGTCGAGTGAGATTTTGCTTTTGCTTATGCCTAATTGTTCGCTGAGTAAATCCGCTACTTTATTGAAAGTTTCTCCCATAATAACTCCTTCAAAATTTATCGTAAATAACGATTTTTGCGCTTGAATACGTTTTCCCGCCCGATTAAAGGCAACTTCAAACTCTTATGTATTGTAACAAACGAAAAAACATTTGTCAACGATTTTTACGCATCGTAAGACTTATTCTGTTTTTCTTAACGTCAACGCCGATGACCCTTACCTTAACGGACTGACCGACCTTAAACTTGTCCGACGGGTGTCTTACGTATTCGTCGGAAAGTTCCGAAATATGCACCAACCCGTCCTGATGAACGCCGATATCGACGAATACTCCGAAATCGATAACGTTTCTTATAGTGCCGTTGAGTTCCATGCCTTCTTTTAAGTCGTTGATATCCATAATATCCGAACGAAGTTCGGGTTTCGGTAAACTATCCCTCACGTCTCTTCCGGGTTTGAGAAGTTCGGTAATTACGTCGTTCATCGTCGGAACGCCCAATCCGCACTCCGAAGCGGCTTTTTGCTCGCCGTAACGCTTTATCTGAACGGGCAAATCTCCGAGTTTTCTTTCGACAACGTCTTCGTCGGTATAGCCGAAAAGTTTCAATAATTTTTCGGTGGCGTCGTACGATTCGGGGTGTACTGCGGTGTTATCGAGAATATTCGAACCATCCCTTATACGGAGGAATCCTGCGCATTGCTCGTACGCCTTTGCGCCGAGTTTATTTACTTTAAGCAATTCTCTTCTCGAGCGGAATTTGCCGTTTTGTTCTCTGTAAGCGACTATATTGTTCGCTATCGAACCGTTCAATCCCGAAACTCTCGATAAAAGCGCACAACTCGCCGTATTAAGATCCACGCCTACGCTGTTTACGCAATCTTCTAAAACGCCGTTCAAAACCTCGTCAAGACGCGCTTCGGGCATATCGTGCTGATACTGCCCTACACCTATCGCTTTCGGGTCGATTTTAATAAGTTCCGCCAAGGGGTCTTGTAACCTTCTCGCAATAGATATCGCCGAACGTAACGTCAGATCGTAATTCGGAAATTCTTTCGCCGCAAGCGGAGAGCCCGAATAAACCGACGCTCCCGCTTCGCTTACCACGGCGTAAACGACTCTGCCTCCGTAGTCTTTCACAAGGTCGGCCACGAAAATTTCAGACTCTTTTGAAGCCGTTCCGTTGCCGATTGAGATTACGTCGACGTGATATTTATCTATAAGTTCTTTAAGTTCGGCTTTCGCAGCCTCTTTTTTATTTTGCGGAGGAGTGGGATAAACTACGGTAGTAGCAAGTACTTTACCCGTTCCGTCCACCACCGCAATCTTGCAGCCCGTTCTGTACGCGGGATCGAAGCCCATAGTAACTTTATCTTTCACGGGCGGCTGCATCAAAAGCGGACGAAGATTTACGTCAAACATCTTGATTGCCTGTTCCTGCGCGTTTTCGGTAAGCAAACCTCTTATTTCCCTTTCGATTGACGGCTGAATAAGCCTTTTATACGCGTCGGCAACCGCATTCTTTACGTTAGCGGTCGTAACGCTTTCGTTTTTCACGAAAAACGCTTCGCAAACCCGAACGGCGAAAGCGTCGTCTATCAAGACTTTAACCTTGAGATAACCTTCGGACTCGCCCCTGTTTATCGCAAGAATTCTGTGCGGTTTAATCTCGGCAACGCTTTCGGAATAATCCGCATACATCTCGTACGTTTTTGCGGCGTCGTCTTCGGTTTTGGTAAGTTTAGTAACGATCTCGCCGTTTTTAAGATAAATTCTGCGTAATTTTTTACGGAGTTCGGCATCGTCGGACACTCTTTCGGCTATAATATCTTCCGCGCCGGCGATAGCGTCCTTAACGCTTTCTACGCCTTTTTCTTTCACGACGAAAGGTTTTGCGATATCTTCGACGGTTCCGCTCGTTACGTTTTGAGCAAGCAAAATATCGGCAAGCGATTCGAGCCCCTTCGCGACCGCAACGGTCGCTCTCGTTTTTCTCTTTTGTTTATAGGGTCTGTATATATCTTCGACCTCGGTAAGAGTTTCGGCGGCAGCTATCGCCGACGCTATCTCGTCGGTCATTTTGCCCTGCTCCGTAATCGAAGAAGACACCTCGTTTTTTCTCTTTTCGACGTTACGAAGATAATTAAGTCTTTCGGCAAGTTCGCGAAGAACCTGATCGTCGATATGCCCGGTCATTTCTTTACGATAACGCGCGATAAAAGGAATGGTATTTCCTTCGTCTAATAACGCAACGACGTTTTTAGCATGATCTTCTTTTAAGTTAAATTCGCTTGTAATTCTTTTTAATATATCCATTTTTATTTCCTTACTAATCGTTTTACGAGTTCTTTATCTTCGGCGGAAACGCGGAAAGAATCTCTTATTTTGCTTATAGTTTTGTTATGAGTAAAGTTTGAAAGCTTGTCGAAATTCAGATATTCAAAAGTTTCATCGCGGTTCTTTACGAAAGCAACGGATAAAAGCCACGCAATCGCCATATCGTTATAATAACCTTTTCCGTCGATTTTTTCAAGCGTTTTCAAAATATAATTTAATTTTTCGGGCAAAAAATAATCCATAAGGGTTATTATGCAGAACCTGAGATAAAATCCTTCGTCGGTCAGAATATGTTTTTCGACGTAATCAAACAATTCACATTTGTCTTTTTTAGCAAATTTTATTTCAGGAACGAAAACGTCGATATGAGCCCAACTGTCGCAATGCGCAAGGTAAGTAGGTAAATACTTAAAAAAATCGTTTTTAGGTAACGTCGCAATAACTAATCCGTAAAGTAAAGTATCTTCGTAATATCCGAATTTACATTCGGCGATATATTCCGTCGGATTATCTTTTAAAATTTTTTTTGCGATTGCTTTAATTGCGGGAGTTCTCACCCCGATTAAAGGCTTGTTTGCCGCCATTATTTTTTCCGAAAAAGATTTGAATTTTTCTTCGCTTAACAAATTAAGTTCTTCAATCGTCCTTTCGTATACGCTCATATTTAACATCACTCCATCGTTTTATAAAACACCGCATAATCGTATGTATTTACAGTGATTTTATTACTTTTTATGTTACACATAAGTTCTATAACATTTTCGCTTAATTCAATAGTCGCTGCACCCGTACCGCAATTTACGACAACCGTTACGACGTCGCGATCGGATTTTTTGGAGAATGAAAACACTCCGTTTTTGTATCGGACGTCAAACACCCTGCCCGTTTTTAAGCAGACATAATTCGTTTTGATTTCGGATAATTTTTTATACCACGACAAGATTTCATCGTTCGTTTCGGATTTATCGAAACATTTTCTGTTAAAAGGATCTCTGTTACCCTGCATCCCTATTTCGTCGCCGTAATATACGGACGGAAACCCATACAAAGTAAATTGTAAAAGCGACGCGCACTTCAATCTTTTAATCGCAAAATTTATTTCATTTTGGGATAAAATTTCGTTCGCCATTTCGGATCTTTCCGTTGCAAGTTGACCGCTTTTACCTAAAACCGTCAAAATTCTCGGCGTATCGTGCGTTCCGAGAATATTCATTAAATTATTCAACGCAAACTCGGGATAATGATCGAGTTGATTTCTGACTACGGAATACAACTCTTCACCCCGCCCTGATATTACGTAATTTATTATTGCGTTTTTAAGCGGATAATTCATTACGCCGTCAAGTTCGTTTTCGATAAAATAAGATCTTCTTTTGTCGTACGCGATTTTGTTCGTTGCGTCTTCCCAGACTTCACCGATGACCAATTTTTCCTTTCCGTACCTTTTTATACATTTGTATATTTTTTGTACAAACGTATCGGATATTTCATCAACAACGTCAAGGCGTACTCCGCCCGCTCCTATCGACAAATATTTATCGAGCACTCCGTCATGCCCCGCAATAAAATCTTCAAACTCTTTGCAATTTTTATTTATCGTCGGTAAAGTGTCTATTCCCCACCAACACGTGTATTTATCCGGGAATTCTTCAAACGTATACCAATCGTAATACGGCGATTCTTCCGACTCGTAAGCGCCGACGGATTTATAATTTCCGTATTTATTGAAGTACAGACTATCATCGCCTGTATGATTAAACACACCATCTAATATTATACATATGTCATTATTTTTACATTCTGTAACTAATCTTGCATAATCGTCAAAATTGCCCAGTAGTGAATCTATTTCAAAATAGTCCCCGGTATCGTATCTGTGGTTGCTTTTTGCCTTGAATATCGGATTGAGATATATACAATTCACCCCTAAACTTTTCAGGTAAGGAATTTCCCTTCGTATACCTTCCAAATTACCGCCAAAAAAATCGTCGTTAGTAATTTTACCTTTTTCATTTGGTAAAAAATCGGGCATTTCGCCCCATTTTTTCAGTTTTTTACCGTTTTCACAGCCGTATCCTGCCGCTTTTGCGAATCTGTCCGGCATAATCTGATACATTATCCGCCCGTCATTTTCGCATATATCGTCGCGTTTTTTACATATCGAAAGTTGAAAATTTTCATCGGAATTTTCTTTTGCCACGCACAACCCGTCGTTTCCGAAAATAGCGCCGTCCGCTTCAAAACGATACCATATCAAGCCCGTTTTAAGATTTATAAGCGTAATCGTAAAACCATCGCCGGACTTTATCATGTCGTACTTAAATTCCGCTCCTTCGTCATAACGCATAATCAAGCGGCATTTTTCAACGCCGCTTGATTTTACGGTAATCTTTAATTCATCGCCTTCGATAATCGCTCCGCGAATATTCTTGCAAGTTTCGTCGAGCGCATCGTAAAAAAAATACATATATTCGTCGTTATCTTATTTGTTTTAATTTCCAGATATTTTCCGCGTATTCTTTAATTGCCCTGTCTGCCGAAAAATATCCCGAACTTGCAATGTTGAGCAAGGATTTTTTGTTCCATTCGTTTCTGTCCGAATACAAATCGTCCGCCTTTTTATGAATTGCAAGAAAATCACTGAAATCAGCCATACACATATACGGATCGGCAATCGGAGAATTTACGAGCAGATAATTTGCTATGTCTTCAAATTTTTCTCCGTCGAATCCTTGTTTTAACGCCGCAATTACGCGTTGCAACGTAGCGTTGTTGTTATAAAACGCCGTCGCGTCGTATCCGCGTTTCCATAGATCTTCGACCTGTTTTGCATTCATTCCGAAGATGAAGATATTGTCGTCGCCGACGTGCGCTTTCATTTCGACGTTTGCGCCGTCCAGAGTGCCTATCGTCAACGCTCCGTTTATCATGAACTTCATATTGCCCGTACCGCTCGCTTCCTTTCCCGCGGTGGAAATCTGTTCCGATATTTCGGCTGCGGGCATAAGAGTTTCAGCCATGGTAACGCAATAATTTTCAAGATACACTACCGACAACTTTTCTCTTATACGAGAATCGGGATTTTTTCTTAAGTCTTCGGATAAGCAGCAAAGCAATTTTATGATACGCTTTGCCATATAATATCCCGGAGCGGCCTTCGCGCCGAAAATAAACGTCTTCGGATGTACGTTTTTATCGGGCTCGTCTTTAAGTTCGTTGTAAAGATTGATTATATACATAGCGTTCAGAAGTTGTCGCTTGTACTCGTGCAATCTTTTAGCTTGTACGTCGAAAATCGATTCGGGATTTATTACGACGTTTTCTTTCTTGAAAGCAAAGTCGCACAATCTCTTTTTATTATCGAGTTTAATCTCGTCAAGTCGTTTCAAAACCGATTCGTCGTCGACGAATCTCTTAAATTCGGCGAGTTTCGAGGCGTCGTGAACGAAACCGTCGCCAATGCAATCGGTTATAAGAGTCGCAAGTTCGGGATTCGACTGACAAAGCCAACGCCTGTACGCTATACCGTTCGTAACGTTCGTAAACCTATCGGGATACGCATCGTTAAAGTCCTTGAATATAGAATTTTTAATTATCTCGCTATGAAGAGAAGAAACCCCGTTTACGGCGTGCGAAGCAACCACGGATAAATTAGCCATCCTGACCTGTCCGTGCGACATAATCGACATGCGTTCGATTTTATTCCAATCGCCGGGAAAAAGATTCCACATATCGGCGCAAAAACGCTGATTTATTTCTTTGATTATAGAGTGGATTCTCGGCAATCTTCTTTCAATAAGATCTTCGTTCCATTTTTCAAGCGCTTCGCTCATAACCGTGTGGTTAGTGTAAGCGACGGTTCTATGAACGATATCCCACGCTTCGTCCCACGAAAACCCATGTTCGTCCATAAGAATACGCATGAGTTCGGGTATACATAAAGCCGGATGAGTATCGTTTATGTGTATTGCCGCCAAATCGGGCAAGGTATGCAAATCGCCGTACCTTCTGATGTGATCGTTTACGATATTTTGTAAAGTTGCCGAAACGAGAAAATATTGTTGTTTTAATCTTAAAGATTTTCCTTCGCTGTGGTTGTCGGAGGGATATAGAACCTTTGAAATAAGTTCGGCTTCGTTATCTTCCTGCATACAACGGACGTAATCGCCTTCCGAAAAGGAGCGCATATCGAAGTTCCTGACGCTTCTTGCCGCCCATAATCTGAGTACCGAAACGGCTTCGCTGTCCTTGCCGGAAATCATCATATCGTAAGGCATAGCCTCGACTTCCTGACAATCGACATGCTTGATTTTAAGCCCTTGTTCCGTCCATTCTTCCACGACTTTTCCGTCGAATTTAACGTGTACCATAAGGTCGGAGCGTTGAGTGAGCCACACTTCCCCGCCGGGTAACCAGACGTCGGGAAGTTCGGTTTGCCAGCCGTCGACAATTTTTTGTTTGAACAGTCCGTATTCGTAACGTATCGAGTAACCCATAGCCGGATAATCCTGAGTAGCAAGCGCATCCATAAAGCACGCGGCAAGCCTGCCGAGTCCCCCGTTTCCGAGTCCTGCATCCGGTTCGAGTTCGTATAAATCTTCGAGCGTTACGCCCGTACCCTTCAACGCCTTCGATAACTGTTCTTTGATGCCGAGATTGTAAACGTTGTTTTTGAGCGATCTGCCGAGTAAAAATTCCATACAGAGATAATATACTCTTTTAGCGCGCTTCGCTTTCATTTTGTAGTGATAAGCGTTGCGCTTTTCCAAAAGAATATCCCTTACGGTCATAACTGCCGCTTTATAAAGTTGTTCGGGAGTCGCTTCTTTGAGAGAAACGCCGAAATATCTCGACAATTTACCCGTTAAAGCGTCTTTCATCTCTTTAGGAGTTATTGCATCCGTCGTATTCATCTATAGTTTTGCTCCTTTTGCTTATACGTTCATATAAGCATATTATCGTATAATCTCTCGTATTCCCCCGCCGAACGCTTCCAACTGAAATCGGAAGTCATTGCGTTTTTCATAATTTCGAGCCATTCGGTTTTATTCGAATAAGTGTAAATAGCGTCTTTCAAGACGTATAACATTTCGTGCGCGTTATAAGAACGGAATACGAAGCCGTTTCCGCCGACGCGGTTTTCGGTATTATGCGGAACTATACTGTCTGCCAGACCTCCCGTAGCCCTGACTACGGGTACGGCGCCGTATCTGCACGCAATCATCTGCGACAATCCGCAAGGTTCTTGCTTGCTAGGCATCAGGAAGATATCCGCGCCCGAATATATTTTGCTCGAAAGATCTCTGTTATATGCTATGATTGCACGACATTTACCGCTATAACGCTCGGCAACGTATCTGAAATAATCTTCGTATTCGCCGCCGCCTTTGCCTAATATTACGACCTGAACGTTTTCAGAAAGCAACTCTTCAAAGACGCACTTTATAAGGTCTAATCCCTTTGCGGGAACGAGCCTTGAAATTATAGCGATTATCGGAACGTCTTTCTTTATCGGCAACGCAAGCATTTTTTGTAATTCTTCTTTACAAACCGCTTTCCCCGTTAAATCGTCGGCGGTATATTTGGCAAATATTTTGTCGTCGTTTTCGGGATTGTACAAAACCTCGTCTATACCGTTCAAAATACCCGAAAGTTTGTATTCGTTCGCCGTCGTCATATATTCGAGCCCGTGCGCGAAAAACGGATTTTTAATTTCACCCGCATAAGTTCTGCTGACCGTAGAAAATCTTTCCGCAAGTTGAATCGCACCTTTCATAAGGTTAATGCAACCGTCGTAATCGACTATCTGTCTGCAACTTTCGGGAAGCCCGAACAGATCCTGTAAAAGTTCGTGTCCGTATTTGCCCTGATATTCGATATTGTGTATCGTAAACAGAGCGCGGACGGATGAAAACCCTTTGATTTCCGAATAAATCGTTTTAAGATAGATAACGGAAAGCGCGGTCTGCCAATCGTGGCAATGCAAAACGCTCGGATAATAATCCATATATCTCATCGCTTCGAGTACGGCGCGAGAAAAGAAAGCGAATCTCTCCCCGTCGTCGAAATATCCGTACAGGTTATCTCTCTTGAAATAATATTCGTTATCTATAAAATAGAAAGTAACGCCTTCGTATTTAAGGCTGAATAAACCGCAATATTGATTTCTCCACGCAACGGGAACGTTGAAGTTGCCTTCAAAACGCATCATTGCCCTGTAAGCGGGCGAAACCGAGCCGTATAAAGGAATTGCCACCCTTACGTCGTAATTGCCGTTTTGCGCCAACGTTTTCGGAAGAGAACCTATTACGTCCGCAAGTCCGCCCGTTCCCGCAAAAGGGTTCGCTTCGGACGCGACGAACAACACGCTCGGTTTGAACGCTATTTCATAGTCTATTTTTAATTCGTTTTCCGCACGCGTTACGGGTTTCACTTCGACTGCGGTTTTATCGGCAACGATTTTTTTCGTTGCCACGGTCTTGCTTGCAGTCTCTTTTTTCGTAGTCTTCGTCGCTGCGGTTTTTCCTGTCGCCGCCGACGGCTTTGATTTTGTTTGTGATTTCTTTGCGGTAGATTCTTTTTTACCGCCGGATACCTTTTTAACTTTCGTAATCTCTTCGTTTGCCATAAAAGTAACCTCCGTGATTAAAATTATATAACCGTCCCTTTGGATATAAAGAACGGATGATTTTCGCTTCCGGAAAGCGTCCGTTTATCTTTTATTACTACGTTTTTATCCGCAATAATACAGTTTAACGAAACGTTTTCTCCCGTAAGCGTATTTTGCATAAGAATACAATTTCTTACGACGGTGCCTCTCCCGATCTTGACTCCCCTGAATATAACGCTGTCGTAAACTTCGCCTTCGATATCGCAACCGTCGGCAATAATCGCGTTCTTAACGACGGCGTTGTCGCCGTAACGCGTCGGGGAACTGTCTTTGACTTTCGTATATACGTTGGCTTTTCTGAAAACCTCGTCGCGATATTCCTTATGCAAAAGTTTCAGCGACTCTTCGTAATATTTCTGAAGCGACGTCATTTCTTCGTAATAGCCTTCGTGTTTATACGCTCTCACCTTACCTATTTTAGCGAGGGGTTTAATGATTTCGTCGATAAAATGTCTTTTTCCGTGCGAAATACCTTCGTTTATCATGCTTATGAGAGTAGTACGGGATACGACTAAAACGTTAGTATATAAGTCTGCCGTTTTCCCCGTGAAATCGTACGTTATGTCTTTAACGACCCCGCCATCGCCGACGTTTAAGAATATTTCATTGTTCTTTTTTTCAATATCTTCGGCATTTTTCCGGACGTAAACGAGAGTTACGTCGGCGTGGTTTTCGCCGTGTTCTTTTACGATAGGTCTTAAATCTATGTTGCAGACCATATCGGAATCACTTAAAACGACGTATTCTTCGTCGGACTTATTCAAAAAACCTATTACGTTTTTTAACGCTTCGAAGCGAGTCGTATAAAGTGAATTGTTTTCGGTCGCTCCGAAAGGCGGAAGTATAAACAACCCGCCGTAGTGTCTTGCCAGATCCCAGTCTTTACCGCTTCCGACGTGATCCATAAGCGACTGGTAGTTACTTTTCGTTATAAGTCCGACTTTAACGATCTCCGAATTAACCATGTTCGAAAGAGCAAAATCGATAAGTCTGTATCTTCCGAAAAACGGAATCGAAGCAACGGTTCTTTTTACGGTCAGTTCGGGCACGTTACCGTCGTGAATGTTAGCAAATATCAAACCCAATGTACTCATATTCTCACTCCTTATACGTTTTTATCGATGATTTCGCCCGCAATTACGGTTGCCCCGTCGGAAACCGTAATATCTCTGCCAAGTACCGCTATTTTTAATTCGTCTTGTTTTTCCGCGCCGATTTTAGCAGCCGATCCGACGGTAACTTTTTCGTCGATAATACTATAATCTACGACGGTGTTTTCGCCTATCACGCTTTCGCTGAAAATGATCGAGTTTTTGACGACCGCGCCCTTTTTAACGACGACGTCGTTTGAAAGTATGCTGTTTTCGACCGTTCCGTCGATTTCGCAACCCGAAGCGACGATAGAGTTCACGACTCTGCCCGTCGTGGAAACGTACTGCGGAGGAGCGATCGGCGAACGGGAACGAATACGCCACGATTTATCCGAAACGTCGAATTTCGGGGAATCGCCGAGTAAGTCCATATTCGATTCGAAAAGCGAATTTATCGTACCCACGTCTTTCCAATAGCCGTCAAACGTATAGGAAACCATTTTCTCGCCCGAAGCAAGCATTTTCGGCAGAACGTTTTTTCCGAAGTCTTTACTGCTCGTTTCGTCAGCCTCGTCCTCTTCGAGATATTTATACAACTTGTCCGCAGAGAAAACGTAAATACCCATAGAGGCAAGATCGCTCTTCGGATGTTTGGGTTTTTCTTCGAACTCGTATATAACGCCGTCTTCGTCAACGTTAAGAACGCCGAAGCGCGACGCTTCTTTAATCGGAACTTTTATTGCCGCGATAGTACAAGCCGCCCCCGTCTTTTTATGTCTTTCTATCATTTTGGCGTAATCCATTTTATAGATATGGTCTCCCGAAAGAATAAGCACGTAATCGGGATTATAACGCTTGATAAACGATATATTCTGATATATTGCGTTTGCCGTGCCTTTGAACCATTCCGAGCCCGTTTTAGCCTGATAGGGCGAAAGTATATGTACGCCTCCGTAAGAACGATCCAGATCCCAAGGTTCGCCGTTGCCGATATATTCGTTCAATATAAGCGGCTGGTACTGCGTCATTACGCCAACCGTATCGATGCCGGAATTTACGCAATTGGAAAGCGGAAAATCGATAATTCTGTATTTTCCGCCGAAAGGCACCGCAGGTTTTGCGATTTTGTTAGTGAGCGCGAAAAGCCTGCTACCCTGCCCTCCGGCAAGCAACATAGCCACGCATTCCTTTTTATTTATTCTCATATTCCCTCCGTTGAAACGAATTCCGTTTCACATTATTTTTTTACAAGATATAAAAACGATCTGTCGGCAAGAGTTACGATTACAGAATCTTTTTTACCCTTGCTTGCAATCTTTTGCGATTCGTAAACCCTCTTGCGAGATACTCCTTTTCCTCCGTAGGATTTCTTATCGGAATTAAAAACGACTTCGTACTTACCTTTATCGACCCCGAAACGATAGTTTATATCGACGCCGCTGAAATTAACGACTACTATTATTTCTTTCCCGTCGTATCTGCGTTTGTATGCAACGACGTTTTCGTCCCGATCGTCGGGATCGATCCATTCGAATCCGTCCCAACCGTCGTCGTCGCCGTACAGCGCTGGCGTCGACAGGTACGTTTCGTTAATATCTTTATAAAATTTAGCGAGTTTCGCGTGCGAGGGATACTTTTTAAGGAAAAATTCCAATCCTTCTTTGTAAGCCCATTCCTTGTATTGACCAAACTCGCACCCCATAAAGATGAGTTTTTTACCCGGATGCGACATCATAAATCCCATAAACGCCCTTACGCCTGCAAACTTATCGTCATAACCGCCGAATTGCTTGTCGAGAAGAGATTTCTTACCGTGTACGACTTCGTCGTGAGAAACCGGCAAAACGAAATGTTCCGAAAATGCGTACGTAAGCGAGAACGTGAGTTTATTATGATCGTACTTTCTGAATAAAGGATCTGTCTGAATATACGACAGAGTATCGTTCATCCACCCCATATTCCATTTATAGTCGAAGCCTAATCCTCCGTTTTCAACGGTTTCGGTAACTTTCGGAAAAGCCGTAGACTCTTCGGCAATCATAAGAGCGTAGGGGAAATTTTCGTGTACGACGGAATTCAGTTTTTTTATAAAAGCAATTGCTTCCAGATTTTTATTATCGCCGTATTCGTTCGGAATCCATTCGCCCGGTTTTTTATCGTAATCGAGGTAGAGCATCGAAGCCACGGCGTCTACCCTGATACCGTCGATATGGTATTTTTCAAAGAAAAAGCATGCGCTCGACACCAGAAAAGACTGAACTTCCGTTCTGCCCAGATCGAAAATTCGGGTTCCCCAACCTTTATGCTCCATTCTGTCCCAACCGTGGTTTTCGTAGAGTAACGAACCGTCAAACTCGTATAAACCGAATTCGTCTTTCGGGAAATGAGCAGGCACCCAGTCGAGAATAACCGAAATACCTTTTCTGTGAAACGCGTCTACCAGATACATAAAATCTTTCGGCGTGCCGAGTCGCGATGTAACCGCAAAATATCCGGTAACCTGATACCCCCACGATCCGTCGTATGGGAATTCGGTAACGGGCATCATCTCTACGCAATTATACCCCATATACTTTACGTAATCTACGAGTACGGAAGCCAACTCTCTGTAAGAGTAATAACTACCGTCCGGTTTTCTCTTAAAAGAAAGTAAATTAACCTCGTAAATATTGAGCGGCTTATGATGATAACCGTGTTTATCTCTGCTTGCGATAAAATCGGCGTCTTTCCATTCGTAACCGTCGAGAGCGTAAACTTTCGAAGCGGTTGCCGGCGCCGTTTCGGCATGGTAGGCGTAAGGGTCGGCTTTAAGAAAAGTCTTTCCGTTTGCGGTTATAGCATATTTGTACGCATCGAATTGCTTTAAGCCTTCGACGAATACTCCCCATACGCCGTCGCCTACTTTTTGCATAGGAGTAGACGACTCGTTCCAGTCGTTAAAGTCGCCGACCAGAGCGACTTTTTCGGCTGACGGAGCCCATACGCGGAAAATTACGCCCTTTTTACCGTCGCAATCGCAAATATGCGAACCGAGATATTCGTATGTCTTGTAATTCGTACCCTGGTGAAAAAGGTAATCGGCAAGTTCGTTTTTCATTTCGTTTAACTCAAAATATCAGCAAATATATTTTTCTTTCTTTTTGGGCGCGTTTTTAAGTTCTGCTCGTTTGCTTTCGTAGCCCTTTCTGCCGAGAAGCGCGTAGGTCGCGTTTTTGCCGTTTTCTACGCCCGGTTGATTGTACGTGTTTACGTTGAGCATTTCACCCGCAAAAGCAGTTTCAAGTTCGAAATAATAGATTAGTTCGCCTATCGTGAAAGGATTTATTTCGGGAAGATAAATCGTATGATTCATTCTGCCCTTTACGGTCAATGCGTATTCGGTAGCCGAACGTTCTGCAGAAATAAGTTCGTTCATCGTGTGGCCGCAAAGGAAATGAACGTCGGGTATATCCGCGCAACCTTCGCTTATAACTATTTCGGCGCGATATTTGTCTACGGCAAGAAAAGTTACGACTTTATCGTAAGGACCTTCCGTATAAAGTTGTACCTGACTATGCTGATCTGTTACGCCGAGCGATTTTACAGGGGTTTGCCCCGCGTTTACGACGTTTCCGCTTAAATCAACTTCTTTACCGAGCGATTCAGCCCATATCTGGCAATACCAGTCGGCAAAATATTTAAGTCCGTCGCTGTACGGCATCATTACGGATATGTTTTTACCCTTTCTCATAGCGAGAATCTGAAGAGCGGCGTTTATAAGCGCGGGATTTTTATGGAATTTATCAGTCGAGCAGATTCTGTCGATATAAGCCGCGCCCGCAAGCATTTCGCCGATATCTATACCGAGAACGGCGGCGGGAAGCAAACCTACGGGACAAAGTTCAGAAAATCTTCCGCCGACTCCGTCGGGAATATAAAACGTCTTGAACCCTTCGCTTTCGGCAAGTTTTATAAGATTGCCTGCATTTTCAGAAGTCGTCGCGATTATATGGTCTTTCGCTTTATCGCCGAGTCGTTTTTTCAGAATGCCGTATATTATCAGATACTGCGTCATTGTTTCGGACGTCGCTCCGCTTTTCGTTATAACGTTGAAAACGGTTTCTTCTACGTTTATAACGTCTAACAAAGCCTTCATTCTTTCCGGATCGACGTTGTCTTCAACGTAAAATTTAGGACCTTTTCTACATTTATTAGGCAAATCGTTATAGTGTAAATGACAAAGAGCCTGAAATACCGCTATGGGACCGAGCGCGCTTCCGCCTATGCCTAAAACGACGAAATTTTTAACCGTTTTTCTTATCGTTTTTGCCGTAGCGTTTATATCTGCGACTATATCTTTCTGATTGTACGGAAGGTCGGTCCATCCGAGCCAGCCCTTTCCTTTCGAGGCTTGTACCTTATTCAAAGCGTTTATCGCTTCGTATTTTATCGACTTTAATTCCTGACTTGTAATTCCGTCTTTGCCAACGAATTCTTCGGTCATATTATTGTAATCGAGCCGAAGTTTCATCGAGTTTTTCCAATCTTTGTTCTGATACCTTTTAGACATAAAATACTCCTTATTTGATTTTATATTGAATTTCTCTTAAATAGTCAAGACTGTTTTTGATTTCGCCGATGTCGTCGTAGTCGTCTTTATACACTTCGATTAAAGCGTTCGGATCCGACCCGCTGTCTTTAAGCCGCCTGAAAAGAGTTTCAAAATCGAAATTTCCTTTCCCCGGCAATTTGATTTTACCGTTTTCGTCAACGTCGGAAAGATGAACCGTTTTTATATTTTCGCCCATATCGGCAATATAATCCCGATAATCGAATCCGCTTAAACGGCATTGCTTAATATCAAGCGTTCCTTTCAGTCGCGGAGCGTACTCCTTTACTTTTTTGAAATATCCCGGAGCGTTATAAAGCGCCCACTCAACCGTTTCAAGACATATATTTACGTCGTAATTTTCGGCAATATCGCAGAGTTTATCTAATCTTTTGCCGATTTTTACGAAATCGTCGTAGTTGACGGATTTTTTTATTCTCGCCCTGCCGTGCATCGTGTAACAAGTCGCCCCGAGTAATTTAGCGGTTGTCAACACGCTCTGAAATATCTCTTTTACATCGGTGAAAGCCCGCTCGTTTATCGTAAATAATTCCGTTTCGTAAGTAAGCGTAAGGGCGTGTACGGAATGTACTTTAAGATTTCCCAACCTGCTTTTAAGAAGTTCGCCGAATTCTTTCTTATATTCGGAAAAACCCTGTAAAAATACTTCGACTACACGCGAGTCCGATTTATCCAGCAACGGTAAAGCGTCTTCGTTATATTCCCGCATAAACAGCGAAGCCGTGGACACACCTATTTCCATTATTTTACCTCGCTTTTCGCATATCCGATTTTACCGTTTTCGGCGTAGATCGTAACGGTATCGCCGCGAGAAATTCTGCCTGAAATTATCTCGTCCGACAAAACGTCTTCGATTTTACGCTGGATAGCCCTTTTTAGAGGTCTGGCTCCGTAGTTGACGTCGTACCCTTCGTTTATAACGAGATCCGTCGCGCTTGCCGCCACTTTCAAAGTAATATCGTTTTCGAGCATCCTGTTTTTAAGTTTATCGAGTAAAATATCTGCTATTCTTCCGCAATCTTCGCGCGATAACGGCTTGAAAACTATAATATCGTCTAATCTGTTCAGAAATTCGGGGCTGAATTTCCGTTTAAGCGCACCGTAAATATTAGTACGGAGTTCTTCATCCCGCATATCGCTATTGCCGTAACCGTCGAACGAGCCGACGTTGGCAAGCGAGGCCCCTACGTTAGAAGTCAGTATAATTATCGTATTCTTAAAATCGATAAGTTTACCTTTATTATCTGTCAGACGCCCCTCGTCGAGAATCTGCAACATTATGTTGAATATTTCGGAATTGGCTTTTTCGATTTCGTCAAACAATACGACCGAATACGGTTTCTTTCTGACTTTGTCGCTGAGCACTCCCGTTTCTTCGTAGCCTACGTACCCCGGCGGAGCGCCGATGAGTTTAGAAACGGAACTTTGATCCATATATTCGCTCATATCTATTCGGATGAGACTATTCGTATCGCCGAACACGACTTCGGAAAGCGCTTTGCTGAGTTCGGTTTTACCTACGCCCGTAGGACCGACGAATATAAACGAACCTATTGGTCTGTTCGGATCTTTAATGTTCGCCCTCGCGCGTTTTATCGCCCTTGAAACGGCGTTAATCGCGCCGTCCTGACCGATTACGCGTTCTTTTAATTCGTCCTCTAAATTCGCAAGTTTCGCGCTTTCGCTCTCGTTTAATCTTTGAAGCGGAATTTTTGTCCATTCCGACACGACGTCCGCTATTTCGTCCTCGCCGAGAATAACGTCCGTATTACTCTGTTCGTCGTATTCTCCGTCTTCGAGCCTTCTTATTTCGGCTTTTAATCTGTCGATGTTCGCCTTAATCGATTCTGCCTGATTGTAATTACCTATGCTTTCGTAGTACTCTTCGTCCGATGACAGCGATTCGATTTCCTGTTTCTTTTCCTGCACTGCGGGGGAAGTATACGTCGCTTTAATTCTCGCTTTCGAAGCCGCTTCGTCCAAAAGATCTATTGCTTTATCCGGTAAATTCCTGTCGCTTATATACCTGTCGGACAATTTAACGGCGGCTGTTATCGCCTCGTCGCTTATAAGAACGTTATGGTGCGCTTCAAATTTGTTACGAAGTCCTTTTAATATTTCGATGGCGTCTTCCACGCTCGGAGCGTCTACCGTAATCGGTTGAAATCTTCGTTCCATTGCGGGATCGGGTTCGATATATTTTCTGTATTCGTCTATAGTCGTCGCGCCGATAATTTTAACCTCGCCTCTCGCAAGCATTGGCTTTAACATTTCGTCAAGCCCCATACTTCCGTCGCCTGTAGAACCGGCGCCCATAATATTATGGATTTCGTCTATAAAAACGATAATATCTCCGCGATTTTCTATATAATCGATAGCGTCTTTGAATCTCTGTTCAAAATCGCCGCGATACTTTGTACCCGCCAGAATCCCGGATAAATCAAGTGAAAATATGGTTTTATCTCTTAAAGTCGCAGGTACTGCCCCGTCAACGATTTCCAATGCAAGCCCTTCGACAACCGCGCTTTTACCGACGCCGGGTTCGCCTATGAGAACGGGACTGTTTTTCGTTCTTCTCGAAAGAGTCTGAATAATTCTCTCGATTTCTTTACTTCTGCCGATAACGGGGTCGAGTTTACCCTGCCTCGCTTTTTCCGTTAAATCGTAACCGAATTTGTCAAGCGGATTGCTTTCCTTTTTTTCGGAATCTTCGTTTTCTCTGCCGGGTGTTTCGTCAGAAGCGGATTTTACCGTTGCAAAAACCTTATCTTCGAGAGCGTTTTGTAAACCTTCGTAATCGATATTCATTTTCCTTATAAGACTCGAAGCCACGCAATCGCGTTTTTTCAAAATCGCAAGTAAAAGATGTTCGGTCGACACGAAGCCAACGCCCGCCCTTTCGGATATTTTTTCCGCGTCCGCAAGCGCGCTTTTGAATCTCGGAGTATTAAATTCCGCAATAACCCTCGTTTTCGAAAAAGTATTTTGCAATAACGCGAAATAATTGCTTTTATTTACTCCGAATTTATTAAGATACTTACACGCTTCGCAATTCGGCAACAGCAACAAGCCGTAGAGAAGTTCTTCCGTCCCCACGTAACCGAGTTTACATCTTTGAGATATTATTTGCGAATTTTTGAAGGCTTGTATAAGTCCGCCCGTATATTTTAAGTTATTCATAAAACGAAAATCGTTAAATTTTGTCTGCTAATTCTTTTATATAATTCGTTAATTTTTCGCGAAGTTCTTCGTCGCGAAGTCCGTACTCGATATTTGCCGTAAGATAACCGAATCTGTCGCCCATATCGTATCTCGTGCCGTGAAACGCGTAAGCAATCGCGCCGCTTTTTCTTGCGATTTCATCCAGAGCATCGGTAAATTGATATTCGCCGTTCGCGCCCGGTTTCAAGTCGCGAATAATATCGAATATTTCGGGAGTGCATACGTATCTTCCCAATGGAGCGAGATCGCTTTTCGCCTCTTCTTTTTTCGGCTTTTCGGTAACCTTAGTCATACGGTAAACGTCGGGTTCGAGAACCTCGTCAAACTCCACGGCGGCGTATTTGGAAATATCGTCCATGCTTACCCGCTTGCAACCAAGTACCGTTTTACCGTACTTTTCATATACGTCTATAAGTTGACCTATTACGGGTCTGCCGCTATCGGAATACATTACGTCGTCGCCGAAAAGAACCGCGAAAGGCTCGCCGTTTACAAAATTTTCAGCCAGAGCGACCGCGCTTGCGGTGCCATTCTGAACTTTTTGTAAAACGTACGTAAATTCCGCCATTTCGCTCGGCTTTTTTACCGCTTTCAAAAAATCGAATTTCCCCTTGCTTTCGAGTACGTCTTCCAACTCGGGCGCCGAATCGAAATGACTTTCTATTATTTCTTTTTTATACCCTACCACGAATAATATCTCTTCGATACCGCTTTCGACCACTTCTTCCGAAATGACCTGAATTGCGGGCTTGTTGAGTATGGGAAGCAACGACTTCGGCACCGCTTTGGTATACGGCAAAAATCTCGTACCGTATCCCGCCACGGGTATAACCGCCTTTCTTACTTTTTTCATCTTTTTCTCCGTTATACGCTTTATTTTGAATATTTTTTTTCGACTTCGGCAATTTTTGCAATTCTCGCAAGATGTCTGCCGCCTTCGAATTCGGTCGTTAAAAACGCTTCGACTATATCGAGCATTACGCCCGCACCGATACAACGTTCGCCGAACGCTATGACGTTTGCGTCGTTATGCATTCTCGTAGCCCTTGCCGAAAACGAATCGTGACAATGCGCGCACCTTATGCCGGGGACTTTATTCGCGACGATGCTCATACCGATACCCGTTCCGCAAATAAGTATACCTCTGTCGTATTCTCCGCTTGCAACCGCTTCGGCGACTTTCTCTCCGTAATCGGCGTAGTTGCAGGAATCTTTCGTATAAGTTCCGAAATCGGTATATTCGTACCCTTTTTCTTCAAGATATTTTATCAGAACGGGTTTTAAGTTGATACCCGCGTGATCGCACCCTATAGCGATTTTCATAGTTTTCTCCTTCTCCGCGGTTTAACCGCAGGCTTTTGATAATCTGTTCATAATTCCGACGTCAACGTCGCTGCCCGTTTCGACTACGAAAGCGATTAACACGTCGGCTATTTCTTCCGCCTCATGCAAATCGTAATAGAGCGAGGACGCGATTTCTTCGGCGGTTACACCCATATTAAGAGTAACGCCTTTAACCTTTCTTGCAATTTCGTCGTCGCACATGAAACATACTCTCTTTCCGTTCGACGTTTGTTCGTCGTATAAGTCCTGCGCTTTTTTTATCTCGTCCCGATTAAAAAGATAGGTTTCGCAATTCGGTCTGTAATGCCGATATTTCATACCCGGAGCGCGTACTTTATCGTTTGCGGTATTCGCCGAGTATTCGCATTTGCCTACGACTTTTTTTATCATCTCGGCAGTAACGAGTCCGCTTCGAAGTATTATAGGCGTATCCGTCGTAACGTCTAAAACCGTACTTTCGATTCCGCCGCTCGACTTCCCTCCGTCTAAAATAAGCGGAATCTTTCCTTTTAAGTCCTCGTAAACGTGCATTGCCGTTACGGGGCTCGTGTGCTTTGAAACGTTTGCGGACGGCGCCGCAATCGGAACGTTTACCGCTCGTAAAAATTCCTGCGCCGCTTCGCTTGACGGAATTCTTATGCCTACGGTATCTAATCCGCACGTGGCAACGGGGCTAATCATTCCTTTACTCGGATACACCATCGTCAACGGTCCGGGTAAAAACGCTTCGCGAAGTTTATAAACGTAGTCGTATTTTACCGATACCAACTTGTCTGCATCGTAGTCTTTATGAACGTGAACGATCAATGGATTATCCGACGGGCGACCTTTTGCGGCGTATATTTTTTTTACTGCCTCGTCGCTGTAAGCAATCGCACCTAACCCGTATACCGTTTCGGTGGGAAATCCTACGAGTTCGCCGTTTAATATGTATTTTTTTGCAAGTTCAAGCGACTTATCGTCTATCTTCAATACTTGCGTATCGTAAGAATCAGAGAATATCATCTATATCTTCGTCATCTCCGTTCGTATCGTCGGCGTCCTCCGAATCGTCCGCGACTTCGGATTTATCTTTCTTTTTGAAAGTCGGCGGTTCGGCGTTTACCATATAATCGGCAGGAGGATTGATAAACTTCGATTTTTCGCCTTTGAACAGCAATTCGAAAGAGTTACATTCGCCCGCTCTGTTTTTTGCCAGAATAATTTCTGCCACGTTTTTCTTGACTTTACCCTGCTCGACTTCTTTTTCTTCGGCGGCAAGGTCGGGTCTGTGAATAAACATGACTATATCGGCGTCCTGCTCGATTGCGCCCGATTCTCTCAAATCTGAAAGCATGGGTCTTTGACCTTTTCTGCCCGTAATCAGACGCGACAACTGCGAAAGCGCGAGTACGGGGACTTCGAGTTCCTTGGCAATCATTTTAAGTCCTCTCGATATTTCGGAAACTTCTTGCTGACGGCTGTCGCTCGACTTTACCGCGTTCATAAGTTGGATATGGTCGACAACGATAAGATCAAGTTTGCCTTCTCTGCTTTTAAGTCGTCTGCACTTGGAAAGAATTTCCGTGCAGGTGGTCATAGAGGTATCGTCAACGAATATTTTGGTTTCGTTCAATATCTTTTGCGCTTCCCAAAGCCTGCGCCAGTCATCGTCCTCGAGTTTTCCTTTTACGGCGTCCTGATTGGAAACGTTCGCAACCGAGCACATCATTCTCTGACCGAGTTCCTCTTTCGTCATTTCCAGTGCGAAAACGGCGCATACGGCGCGTTCTCTTACGGCGACGTTCTCGACTATATTCATTGCAAGCGTCGTCTTACCTATTGACGGACGCGCCGCCAGTATAACGAGATTGCCTGCGTGCAAACCGTTCGTAAGCCTGTCAAGACCGGTAAATCCCGTTTTAAGCCCCTGAAAGAAATTCTTGTCTTTTTGTATATTTTCGAATTTGTTTAAGATAGTCGGCACTTCCGCGTTAAGATTAGTAAGCGTCGAAGTATCGAGTTCTTCGGATATATCGTAAACTTTCTTCTCGGCGTACTCTACCGAACTTCTTCTGTCGGATGAAACTCTTGCGTTCTTGATAATATCTTCGGCTCCGCGGATAAGTTTACGCAAAGTACCGTCGCGCTTTACTATATCGAGGTAGTATTGGTAATTCGCCGCGGAAGGAGTAGTCCTCGCGAGTTCGGTGACGTATTCTATCCCGCCCGCTTTTTCGAGCGACGATTTCTTTTCAAGGTCGTCTGAAAGAGTTACGAGGTCTACCGGTTTATTGGAACCGCATATTTCGCTCATCGAATGAAAAATCAATTTGTGGGATTCAAGAAAGAAATCGTCTTCTTTTAATTTTGATACGATTTCGTACTGTTCATCCATATCGATGAGAATCGCTCCCAAAACAGACTGCTCGGCTTCGAGATTATACGGTAATGCGTTATTTATCGGTTGTGGCATAAATTGCTCCGTTTTGCGCCGGAGGCGCAGATATATTAAAGGGATTCAAACTCCGCGAGAGTCGTTTCAAACGACTTGACCATCGCTTCGTACGCGTCTTTTTTCGTAAGATCGACGCCCGCAAGTTTCAGAAGTTCGACGGGGCCGTCGGAAGCGCCCGACGAAAGGAATCTGAAATAATCTTCTACCGCCTTATCGCCTTCGGAATAAATCCTTTCGGCAATAGAGATCGCGCTTATTAAGCCCGTTGCGTATTTGTACACGTAGAAGGAGTTATAAAAGTGAGGTATTCTCGCCCATTCGTAAGCGATTTCGTCATCGGCAACGACGGCGTCGCCGTAATATTTTTTGTTAAGTTTGAGATATTCGCCGTTAAGGTAATCTTTAGTAAGCGGAATACCCTTTTCTGCCGAATCGTGAGCGATATACTCGAATTCCGCAAACATAGTCTGGCGGAAGATAGTGGTTCTTATCATTTCGAGATAATACGAACACAAATATTTTTTAAGTTTTACGTCCGTACTGTTCTTTAAGAGATATTTAAGCAACAATACTTCGTTGACCGTACTTGCGACTTCCGCAACGAATATTTTATAATCCGCTTTAGACTTGGGTTGAGCCGCGTCGGACTTATACGAATGCATGGAATGTCCGAGTTCGTGCGCGATAGTAAACACGTCGTGAGTCGTCGGTTGATAGTTCAGAAGAACGTAAGGATGTTCTATGCCGTATACGCCTACGCTGTAAGCGCCGCTTCTCTTACCCTCGGTTTCTTCCACGTCGATCCAGCCTTCGTCGTGCGCTTTCTGCAGAAGTTTGCCGTAATCTTCGCCGAGAGGAGCAAGTCCCTTTTTAACGAGTTTGAATGCTTCTTCATAAGGTAATTTGAGTTCTGCGTCTTCGACGAGGGATACGTACATATCGTACATGTGCATTTCGTCGTAACCGAGCGTTTCCTTTCTGTCTTTTACGTATTTATGAAGCGTCGGTAACGCGCCGTTGACGTATTTCAGAAGATTCTTATATACTTCCGCAGGCACGTCTTCGTTTTCGAGCGCGCGTTCCAGACAACTGTTATATTTGCGCGCTTTGGTCAGGAATACGTCTTTATTTACGTTACCCGCGTACGTCGCGGTTATAGTATTTAGGACGTCACGGAAAGCCTTGTAAAACGCCTTGAATGCGGTTTCTCTCACTTTTCTGTCCTTCGAATCCATGCAAACCGAGTACATTCCGTGGCTTAACTTGATTTTTTCGCCGTTTACCTCGATTTCGGGAAAAGCAAGGTCGGCATTGTTTATCATAGTAAAAATTTCCTGAAATCCGCCGAACACCTGCCCGCCGAGCGAAAGTATATTTTCGCAATCTCTCGAAAGAACGTGCGGCTTCGATTTTAGCATTTGTTCAAGTTGATAATCGTAATCCTTAAATCTTTCGTCTGCGATTATCGCTTTTAATTTTTCCTCCGGAAGAGCCGTAATTTCGGGCGTAACGAACGAAACCGAGGAAGAATATTTAACGAACAGATTATCGACTCTCGAATTAAGCGCGTTCGCATCGGAATTTCTCGTATCTACGTCACGGTACATCATTGCGTAAACGCCGAGTATTTCGAGTTTTATTTCTAAGTCGTCCATATAGCGAAGACATTCGAGTAAAACGTTTTCATCCGCAAGTTTACCTTCGAATTTTGAAAAATCGAGTTTACTTAAAATTTCGCTTTCTATAACGGTAAAACCTTTTTCACCGTCTACGATTTCGGACAGATTCCACTTAAGATGCGACGGAACGTCGTTTCTGTTTAATGACATTTTAGTATCTCCTTTAATTTATTTCGTCGAACACGTCTTCTTCGCTTTTTAATCCGTAAGATAAAAGACAGTTCGCGTGCGTAACATATTTAATTATATCGCCGTTTTTGAAATCCGGCATTTGCTTTTCTTTGTCTACCAGAACGTGGCGGCGCATATATTCCTGCGTTTTATCCGACCATTCGAGAACGATCATCGTATGATAATCGACGTAACCGACTTCGGTTATTCCTTCGTCGTTTTTAACGAACGTGCTTACGCTCATTTGCTTATCCCCCGTTTTCGTATCGTCTAAAAATCTGAAATAATATTTCGCTCTTTTATACGGTATTCCGAGATATACGACCGAAAATATAACGCCCAGAACCGAAACGACACACACTGAAACCAAATACGCGTCCTTTTGATTTACGAGCGATTGGGTGTATTGATAAGGCAACTGTAAAAAACAGATAAACAGCGTAAGACAAACGGCAAACAACACGCCTAAAACTATAAAGTATATGGCAAGTAATTTTTTCTTTCTCGCTTTTGCGGCGGCGTAATCGCCGTCGTTATATAAATGTATCATAATTTTCTTCCCCGCATTTTAATCCGGTAAACAAAACATCAAGCCAATCGTATTATATCCGCAATGGCTCGTAACGGTACTGCCCGCCGTAGAATCGATTATCGTTTTGAAATTAAATTTGCTTTCGATAAGAGATCTGGTATAATCCACCAATTCCGCATCCGACGGACTATGAATAAGTACCGCTCTCGTATCGTCGTAATTTTTGTATTCCAACGCAAGATCGTCGATATATTGCGCGAGCGAACGTTTAAGAGCCCCCACGTACTTTTTCTTGACCTGCAACGCACCGTCTACGATTGAAATCGACGGGTGAATTTTTATTATTTTCGACACAATTAACGCAACCGACGAACACCTTCCGCCTTTATGCAGAAAATCAAGTCTGTCTACCACGAAAGACGTTTGAACTTTTTCGTTGAATCTTTTTGCCTTTTCGACTATTTCGTCTATCGGCGCGTCGGATTTTATCATATCGGCAGTTTTCAATATCTGTAGTCCTTGTCCGGACGAGAGAGAGTAACTGTCGATAACGTAGACGCCTTCGAAATCTTTCGAGGCAGCCTCGGCGTGCTCGTAGCAGGAAGACGCTTTCGACGAAATGCAAAAATGAATCACTTTATACCCGTCGTCCACGTACTTTTTGAAAAACTCTGCGTATCTGTCGGCTGAAACGGCGGACGTTTTCGGCAAAATACCTGTCTTATTAACAAAATCCAGAACGTCGGCCGACGTAACGTCTACGGTATCAAACTTTTCTTCGTTGCCGAGAAGTATGGATATCGGACAAATCCGCACGTCGTACTCGCGCAATATGTCGTCGGGTAAATCGCATGTACTGTCGGACGTAATTATAATCTTATCCATTGAGTGTTTCTCCGTGTGTTTTTTCGTGTCGTAAACCGTTTATCGACGATAAAAATTTATAATACCAGGCATAGTTATGGCGATACTTTAACGACCAGTCGGGAATAACGCCTATCACGTTAGCCAGCGGACGAGTTCCTATCTTTCTGCTATCCGTAGAATGTTCGCGATTATCGCCGAGAAAATAAACGTCGCCTTTGTTGACCGTAAATTCCTGTATCTCAAGTTGAGAATTTCCGCTGTCATAAAAAGCGTAAGGCTCGCTTAACTTAACGTAATCTTTTTCGTTTTTCTTTTTGCGGTAAAGTTCGCCGTCAATCGTCTTTATACTATCGCCTTCAAACGCAATCGCCCTTTTGATGTAATTCGTGTTTTGGTCTATTCTGATTACTATTATATCTCCATACGAGGGGGACTTTTTTTTATCCATTATCAGCCAATCGCCGTTTTGTACGGTATTATTCATCGAATCGCCATCTACGAGAACGGGGGAAAGCCAATACGTCTTGATCAACGTCGATGCGGTCAAAACCAGAATCAGCAATATGAGAATAACGTCAAATACGGATATTCTGTTTTTCTTTTCTTCGCCGCGCGACAGAAGATTGTCTTTACTTAAAATAACCTTACCTCAGATAATCAGGACGTTGTTTATAACGAATTTCGCATCCGATTTTATCGACATAGCGAACACTTTATCATAATTTTTTATAACGAATCCGACGTCGGATTTGAAATCGGAAATCTTAACCAAAATATTTTGCCAGATATTTTCGGATTTTAGTTCTTGCGTAAAAGAATATTTTTTAATTTCGCCGTCGTCTTCGTAGAGAGTCAACGTGAGCGGACAATATTCGTTTACGAAAGCGTCGAATTTCAGAATAGAAGCGTCGGTCAAAGAAAAATCAGGATCGCATAACTTAAAACTTAAAAGTCCGCTCTGCGAATACGCGCCGACTATTCCATCGGGTCCGATTATTTCTTCAATGTTTTTATCGGCAAAAATCGAAATCGAAGCGTCTTCGTCTATAAAAGTAAGTCCGTTCAACCCCTTTTTACTCGAATATATCAATTTTGACGATAATTTTTTATCACTCGTTTTTTCTACTTTCTTAAAAATTTCTTTCGAGCAGAAAACCGTACCGTCGGCAAATTCAACCGAGCAAAAGGCAAAAACGATTCCTTTACTCTCGATTGAATATAAAACGGAGCGTTTTCCGAGTTCGTCTTCCGTCGCTTCGTATCTTACCCAATCTCTTTTTGACGCGTACTTTACGCCCTCGTTGACGTAAACGCAGATATTCTTTGCTTTAAGGTTACCGTAATCCGCTTCAAAACGTAGTTTGTCTCCTTCTTGCTTACATACCAAATCCACGTGTTTAGGGCGGATTTTGGATTTTTTACCGATATAAGTTTCCAAAAACGCAAGCACGTCAATCTTTGCGCTTTCGCTTAAATGCGCGTCGTATCCGACCGAATAAGCGGTAAAACAAGGTACGCCGTCGTTTACTCTCGAAAGAGTATCGCCCGCCCTGTCGAAATCAAAAAAAGTACTGTTCGTCGAAGTAAGATAAAGTATCGGACATCTTACGTACGGAGCATAAGCGTGGGCGTCTACCGCCGCGACGTATTTACGCGACGAATCGTCCGCCTCGATAGGCTCTTTTGCGTTTTCGTCGAATTTACACACGTTTTTATAAGCCGTCCATCCCGCTCCGAACATAGCGATAAAGCAAGTTACTCTTTTATCGAAGGCGGCAATTTGCCAACCTACGTTCGCGCCGATTTTATTACCCGCAAGACATATCGAATCGAAACCGATTTCTTTAAGATACTTTACGGCGTATCTGCCGACCGCAACCCATTCGTACCAACAAGTTTCTTTCGCGCTTTCGTCGACGAAATCTTTACGTCTGCCTGCGTTGACTACGTTGGCGTAATATACCGCCGTAGGATATTCGGTATGATTGACCGAACCTTCGCGTTTTCCGTAAACGTCAATCGCAAGAACGGCATATCCGACGCTTAAAAATTCTTTGAAAGTATCCGACCCGATTTTTTCGTTGTCGTTCGGAATATAAAGAATTGCGCCTTTCGGGGTAATGTCGTCGGGAACGGAATAGTAACCGAAAATTCTCACGCGTTCGTTACCTACGGCTCTGCCCGAAAAATAGACTTCGGATATAATCGCCCCGTCAACCTTCATTTTACTTACGGTCGTACTTTTAAGCGGTAACGAATCGTCGAAATCGCCCCAAAGGGATATGGGAGTCAATAGACTATTCTTAAAATTCATCTCTCTCCGTAAACGTAGACTTAACGCTTAAATCTACTTACACTTATAACTATACCGACATTATACACTATTTCTCAAAATTTTGCGAGAAATATTTGGCTTTTTTAGAAATTTTTTTATATTTTTCAAGCACATTTTCGCAAAATTGACAAATTAGTCGTTTCAAACGATATTCTGCACAATATTTTGTGTCAATGAAAAAACTTTTCCAAAAAACTTGCCATTTTTTCGGGTTTGTGGTATATTACGCTAACGGAGTTGTAATCATGGCTTTTTGCGGATTTTCACAAGAGATGTTAAACGGCTCGGAAACGGTCGTAGACAATAAATTTTTGTCGAGATTTTTACCCGAAGCGAACGGCGACGCCGTAAAGGTGTACCTTTACGGTTTATTCGTCTGTAAACTCGGCGACGAAAAATACACTTTAGAAAAGTTCTCTTCCGAACTCAAAATGGATAAAAAGGACGTAATCGACTGTTTTAAGTTCTGGGATGAACTCGGAATTATCAGCGTAATTTCCGAAGACCCGTTTCTCGTCAGATATCTTCCGATTTCTTCCGCACGACCTAAAAAATACAATCTCGAAAAGTACACCGAATTCAACAAATCGCTTCAGGTAATGATTCCCGACAGAATGATTACCACTAACGAATATTCGGCATATTTTCAGCTTATGGAAGAATACTCGATTAAACCCGAAGCGATGCTTATGATAGTAAGATATTGCGTCGACCTGAAAGGTAGTTCGATAGGTTTCAGATACATATTGAAAGTCGCCGAAGACTTCGCCGCGAAAGGCATAACTACGGCTACGAAAATCGAAAAAGAACTATCCGATTACGCAGCCCGCTCCGGTGAATCGGGCGAGATTCTCAAAGCAATTATCCCAAACGGCAAACCCGATATCGAAGACGTAAATCTGGTAAAAAAGTGGACGGAAGACTACGCGTTCGACGCCGAATCGATCATTTTCGTCGCAAAAAAAGTAAAGGCTAAAAACACAAAAAAACTCGACCGCGAACTCACACTTTTATTTTTCAATAAAAAATTCTCATCGGATGAGATTAAAGCGTACTACAAGGAACGCTCCGCTGCCGTCGAACTTGCGTATAAAATCGACAGAGCGTTATCCGTTTACGTCGAAGTTATCGACCCCGTAGTAGATAACTACGTAACGCCGTGGCTCAACAAGGGTTACGACAAAGATTCGCTAACTTTCATCGCTAATTATTGTTTCAGAAAAAATAAGCGAACTCTTGAAGACATGAACGACGTGATCGAAAAAATGTATAAAAACGGCCTGGTAACCATAAATTCTATTGCCGACTATATGAAAACTATCGGCGCAGACGATAATTTCATTAAAGAATTATTGTCGTCTTGCGGACTTAACCGAAAACCGACCGACTGGGACAGAGAAAACTTAAAAGTATGGCGAAGTTGGAACTTCACCGACGAAATGATTCTATGCGCCGCAAAAGCGGCAAACGGGAAAAACAATCCCGTTTCCTATATGAACGCCGTTTTATCGGGGTGGAAATCCGACGGAATCTTCTCCCCCGATAAAATAATCGTCGCGGGCGGCGGCAAAACGAAAACAAATCAGTCTTTCAAATCGAAAGAATACACTCAAGCCGAACTTGACGGGCTGATAGATAATATCGACGAAATAGAGTTTTAATACAGCATACCGATATGGAAAATCAACTTAAAAAAGAAATCGAACGCAAATATGCGGAGCGAAAAAAAGCGGCAAACGCAAAATCCGAATATTACAGACAACAACTGTTTAACGACGAAAGTTACGTAAACGCGCTGAATTTACGTAACGGTATAAAATTTTCGTTATCGAAAGCAAAATACGCAGGCAACCTCGAAGAAATCGAAAAAAACAAAAAAAAATAAGGGGAAGCGAAAGCCGACCTATGCAAAATCGCAGCAAGGCACGGCATAACGAAATCCATGCTTACGCCCGCCTACTCTTGTAAAATCTGTAAAGATACGGGATTCGATAAATCCGGGGAAATTTGCGTTTGTTATAAAAACACGATTAAAGAAGTCGCCGAAGAAGAACTCGGAATATCCGAAAAATCTTTACCGACTTTCGCCGACGTAAAATATACCGACAGGAATAATTTAGAAAAATTTTATATAAAAATCAAGCAATACTCGCAGAATTTTACTATACACTCAAAAAATCTCGTAATTTCGGGCAACGTCGGAACGGGCAAAAGTTTTATGGCGGGATGCATATGTTCCGCGGTTGACGCCTTGGGGTTTAACACGCTCTTTTTAACCGCTTACGAACTCAATTCGATTTTGCTCAGATATCACACCGCCCCGATAGGCGAAAAAGAATTGTACGCGCAACTTTTATGCGATTGCGATTTACTCGTAATCGACGATTTAGGAAGCGAACCCATATATAAAAACGTAACCGAAGAATATTTGCTGATGATTATAAACCGAAGGGCGGCTAACGAATTCCCTACGATAATCACTACGAACCTGACGCAAGAGCAACTGCTCGATCGTTACGGCGACAGAACGTTGTCGCGAATCAACGATAAACGCAGAGGGATTTTTCTCGAACTTAAAGGCGAAGACTTACGCCGTATCAAACAATGAATATACAAACCGCCCGAATTGCTGTTGCAATTCGGGCGGTTTGCATATATATGACTTTAATTTACTTCGTTATATTGATCGTCGTCGAGAACTTTAATAAATTCTTTTACGGCAAAAGAATGTTCTTCGATTTCGCCCCTGATTATAACGCCGGTTGCGCGAAGAGGAAGCGACGGCGTAACTTTTACTTCGTGCAATTCTTTCTTTGCCAACTCGTCCAAAACGTAACGACGCGGAACGCAAGCGATTCCGAGTCCGTTTTTAGCCATCTCTATCAGCAATTCTATACTGCCCGCTTCGAATTCGGGAACGATTTTTATACTCATGGAATCGAAAAAGTCGTTTATTTCTTTAGTCGTAGAAGTAGTCCCGTCAAGCATCAGCACCGGATAATCGGGCAAATCTCTTAACGAAAGATTCTTATCGAACAATTCTTTATATTTATCCGACGCGACGAAAATATCTTCTATAATGCCCGTTTGCCCCGTCATGATTACGTCTTTATCGTATATCGGAAGATTGACCATTCCGATATCCGCTTTGTTGGATTTTATCATGTCGAGCGCTTCTTTGGTAGTACTGTTTTTGAAAATAATATTTACGTTGGGATAAATTTCATGATATTTTTTTATATAACGCATTAAGAAATGCGTAACTATAGTATCGGAGGCGGCAATTCTTATCTGCCCGGTCGCGATATTCCTGCGTTCTCTGAATCTGTCTTCCGCCGAATCAAGCATTTTCAGAGCCTGTTCGACTATATCAAACATCTGCTTCCCGCCGGTTTCGGTCAATTCCATGCCGCGGCTGACCCGGTTAAACAACTTTCCGCCGAGTTGAGATTCCAACTGCTTGATAGCCTGCGAAACGGCAGGTTGAGAAATATATAACTCTTCCGCCGCTTTCGTCAGGCTACCGCATTTGGCAACCGTGTAAAATACCCTATACAAATCGAGATCGACCATAATCGATACCTCCTGTTATTTTCCAACGCAAAATTTACTGAAAATCTCGTCGATTATTTTTTCGCTTGCGGTTTCTCCGCTTATTTCGCCGAGCGCGTCCCACGCGTTTTTTATATCAATCGTAGACAAATCCGCCGTATTTGATTCAAAGCCCGCAACGGCTTCTTCGAGAGATTTTTTCGCAGAACGTAAAGCATACAAATGCCGTTCTTCGGTAAGGTAATCGGCATTTGCGTCAACGCCGTTTTCAAACGCCTTTTCGTAAAGTTTTTCTTTTATCTTTTCTATATTTTCACCGGTTTCAGCTGACACCGTTAAATCTGACGGTAAATTAGCATTTATTGCGATATCCGACTTATTCGCGACTATCACACGCGGTTTATCGCCGATTTCTTTTAATATTTCTTCGTCTTCATTCGCCAAACCGAAAGTTCCGTCCAATACGACGAGGCACACGTCCGCTTCGCGTAAAAATCGTTTCGCCCTATCAATACCAACGCTTTCGATTGTATCGTCGGATTGTCTAATGCCTGCTGTGTCGGTAAAGCAAAATCTTACGCCGTTTATATCCAAGTCGCCTTCTACTGCGTCGCGCGTAGTACCCGCAATCGGCGAAACTATCGCTTTATCGTAATCGAGTAATCTGTTCAGAATAGAACTCTTACCTACGTTAGGTCTTCCTACGATAGCGACTTTTACGCCGTTTTTTATCTTTCTGCCCGTACCGTATTTACCTATAAGAGCCGAAACTTCGTTTTTGACGCTTTTTAACGTATTAAGAATTTCGTCGTAATTGTCTTCGGTAACTCCTTCTTCGGGATAGTCTATCCCCGCGTCGATATATGCAAGCGCGTAAGTTAATTTTGCCTGCATACCTTTGATTTTGCGGGTTAAGTTTTCTCTGTAAAGATAATATCCCGCCTTTGCCGCGCCGACGCTCTCGCCGTTTATCATATCTATAAGACCTTCGGCGGAAGCAAGACTCATTTTCCCGTTTACGAATGCCCTGCGGGTAAATTCGCCCTTCATTGCGGGCGCAGAGCCGAGCTCAAACGTCTTTTTCAATATTCCGCGAGAAATCGATATGCCGCCGTGGCAATGAAATTCGACCATATCTTCGCCCGTATAACTTTTCGGCGCTTTGAAATACACGCACATACCGAAATCGTAAAATCCGTCGCCTTCGATATTGCCGACGTACATTTTATACGGTTCAAAATCTTTTACGGCTGTTCTACCGAGCGGAGTAAACATTTTTTCGGCTATGTCAAGCGAATTTTTACCGCTTATTCTTATTATGGCGACTCCGCCGATTCCCGGCGCGGTCGATATTGCGCTGATATTGTTTTCCATCGTAAATTACTTTTTGTCGTTATCGAAATCCGTAAACGGATCGTCTTCGCTTTTGTTTGAAGAAAACTCCGCGAACGGATCGTCCGCTTGTTTATCGCTCTTACGTGATTGCGGCTTTTCGTTTGCGTATGAAGCCGTATAATATTTTCTTCTCATTCCGTTTACGTAATCGTCGTAATCGACGTAGGCAGCGTTCCTGTTTATAAACAAAATCAACGCAGGAACGAAAAAACTGCCGAAAAACACGTATCCGAGAAGCGAAAAGAGATTATATCTCATAACCTTATCGGGTGCGTAAGCACGGAACAAATTCGAATAAGTAAACAACGAAAATATTGCGTAAGCGGTCATTGCAAGGTAACCTATCGCGTCTATTGCGTTAAGTAGGAAAGAATTTCTTGCAAAATCGTCGGCGTTAAGAGGTCTGCCTTCCGAAAACAGCGCCTTTAACGGCTTTACCGCAAAGCATATATCCGTAACGAGCGCAAGCGCAAGATAAACCGCGCAACAAATCATGGCAACGATATAGAAATTTTTCGTCCTTGAAACGTACTTCCCGTTTGCTTGAAGTTTACCCATAAGCATATAACTCAAAAACGGAATAAACGCAAAATACGCGTTTTTAATATCTCTTCTTTTTGCCATTTTATACAGCGCGATTCCGCGGAATATAAAGAATGCCAGAAAGAATAACAACTGCCTGCCGATAATCGCAGACAACATAACCTTATAGCCCGTTTGATTTAAGGCGTAACCGGATTCGTATAAATTGCTGCTTATACCGTACAGCGTATAAAGATAGTCGTACAACATATTAACTCTCCGAATAAGTTAATTTCTGTAAGCGTCAAGAAGTTTTTCGACTTCTTTTTTAAGATAAACCGCCGCGTCGTCAATCGGTATTTCGCCTTTGAAAGATTTATCCCTGTAAGAAATTTCGATCACGGCGTTGTCGAAATTTTTCCTGCTCACTACCGCCCTTAACGGAATTCCGAACAAGTCGGCGTCGGCAAACATAAAGCCGGGTCTTACCGCCCTGTCGTCGTATAATACCTCTACGCCGCTTTTTTGTAAATCGTCGTAAAGTTTATCGGCAACACGCTTGACTTCCGCATCGTCGGATTGAAGACAACAAATTTCGACTTGCCACGGGGCAATACTCATCGGCCATATCGGACCGAATTTATCGTGCTGTTCTTCGCAGATAGTCGCGGCGAGTCTGCCTACGCCTATGCCGTAGCAACCCATTATCGGGAATTTCCTTTCGCCGTCTTTGTCGATATATGTCATGTTCATCGACTTGGTATATTTTTGACCGAGTTGGAAAATATTTCCGATTTCGACGCCTTTTTTAAGCGTAATAGTAGGCTTGCCGCAACACGGACAAACTCCGCCGTTATACGCTTTGGCAACTTCGACGTATTCGACTTTACCGACGTCCCTTTCGATATTCATCCCCGTATAGTGGTAATCTGCTTCGTTTGCCCCGCAAACGAAGTCGTCTATATTCAAAAGCGACTTGTCGTACACGACTTTAGCCTTACCTTTGAAGCCGACGGGGCCTATAAACCCGGCGACAATGTCGCTGTCTTCGGATATACCGACCGCCGGATGAACTTCTTTTTTCAGATAGTTCCGGAGTTTTGTTTCGTTTACTTCCAGGTCGCCTCTGATAAACACAACGACGTATTCGTCGTTATCGTTGATCTGATATACGACCGCTTTGCACATTTTAGTCTGTTCGACGCCGAGTTTACGCGTAAGCCCTTCTATCGTCTTTACGTTTGGAGTATATACCTTTTCCAGAGTTTTGAGTTCGCTGTCGATATTATGCGTAATACACTCCGCAACTTCTACGTTTGCCTTGTAATCGCAACTTTCGTTCGAACAAATCGCAAGCGTATCTTCGCCTATATCCGTCAGGAGCATAAATTCGTGCGAAACGTTTCCGCCCATCATACCGCTGTCGCTTTTAACCGCGATAAAATTTTTCGCGCCGCAACGGCGGAATATCCGATTATACGCCTCTAAACAACGATCGTAATAACTTTCCAAATCCTCCTGTGAGGTATGGAACGAATAAGCGTCTTTCATGGTAAACTCTCTTACCCTTATAAGTCCGCCCCTCGCTCTCGGTTCGTCTCTGAATTTGGTCTGAATCTGATATATCATAAACGGGAAATCCGTATAAGACTGCGCGGTGTCGCGGGCAAGTTGTACGGCTGCTTCTTCGTGCGTCATACCGAGTACGAGTTTATTTCCGCTTCTGTCGGTAAATCTTGCCATTTCGCTACCTATACTCGTATATCTGCCGGATTCTTCCCATAAAGAAGCGGGCATGACGACGGGGAACAATACTTCCTGTCCGCCGATCTTGTCCATTTCTTCTCTTATTATAGCCTCTATTTTTTTGGTTATTCTTTTAGTAGGCGCAAACAACGAATATATTCCGTTCGCGACGTATTTCATATAACCGCCCTTCATCATAAGCGCGTGGCTTGCGATCTGGCAGTCTTTAGGTGTTTCTTTATATCTTACGCCGAGCAATTCTCTGACTAACATAATTTTATGGTTTACACTCTCCCGTATAAGTTACGCTTATATATTACTATAAAAACGGCGTTTTGTAAAGTATTATCGCAAAAATTAAGCGATATTTAGTGAAATTTCGCATAAAAAAACGTCCGACGAACGTCGGACGTTAATAAAACGTAATCAAATCTTAACCCTGACTCCGTTTTCCGCAAGCCATTCGATAGATAATTCTACCCACTCTTTGACGGACTGAGTCATACCGTTTATCGCCCTTTTATACGCCTCGCTTCCGTATACGCAGGCGTTTGCCAGAGATAAACCGTGTTCGCCTTTGCCCCAGACGTGCAGGGAAAACGGCACTTCCGCCTCGTCGTAAGCGAGCGCAGCCAACAAAGCGTTTCTGCACGGCACGGCGTTATCGGTATTCGTAGACCATATAAATGCGGGGGCGGAATTTTTATCGACGAGATTAGTTATATCCAACTTTTTTATAAGTTCTTCGTTTTCTTTACCGCACAACTCCATAAAACTCCATTGATGAGCCTTTTTACCGCTCGTAATTACGGGATAACCGAGAACTATCGCGTTCGGGCGAGCGTTTACTTTTGACTTAAAGATTTCGGCTGCGCCGTCGTCGTCGGGAATAGAACCGAGCATTGCGCAAAGATGTCCGCCGGCGGAAAATCCGACTGCCGCAACCATATCCGGGTCGACGTTTAATTCGTCTGCGTTAAGCCTTATATAGTTCATCGCCATAATCGCTTCGGCAAGTTGGTACGGATGTCTTACGGGCGAACAGGAATAACGTAAAACGAACGAATTGAAATTCTTCGCGGTGTAAGCAAGCGCGACAGGCTCGGCTTCCCTGTCGCTCGTCATCGAATAGCCTCCGCCGGGTATAACGAGCATAGCGGGGTGTTTTCTTTCAAGTTCGATCTCTCTGCTGTTATCGTTTACATAAGAATAAATAACGCCTACGCCGTTTTCGGGTTTTTTAACGCCGAAATATTCGTATAAGTCTATTTCGTTTATTTTCATGGACAGCACCTCTTTCAAGTAAATTTTATTGTATTATTTTTTTTCGGTTTTGTCAATTATAATAAGTAAAATATTATCGGATTTTTTCTTCCCGCTTGACTTGCCAAAACGTTTACAAAATGTTATAATTAACGAGTTATTACCAAGGAGCCTTCACACCATGACAAAAATCGGTTTCGACAGCGAAAAATACCTGAATTTACAATCCGAAAAGATACTCGAACGCATCGACGAGTTCGGCGGAAAACTTTATATCGAATTCGGCGGAAAATTATTCGACGATTTCCACGCGTCGCGCGTACTCCCCGGTTTCGAGCCCGACAATAAAATCAAAATGCTCTGCAAACTGAAAGACAGAGCGGAAATAGTTATCGTTATCAACAGTAACGATATAGCAAAAAATAAAGTCCGAGCCGACCTCGGCATCACCTACGATCAGGACGTAATAAGACTGATAGACGTATTCCGCAGTTACGGATTATACGTTTCGAGCGTCGTTCTGGCTCAATTTTCGCAAGAAAACGATTCCGCAAAGGCTTTCGAAGAAAACTTAAAAGAACAGAACGTAAAAGTTTATCATCACTACGCGATAAAGGGATACCCGAACAATATTCCGCTTATCGTAAGCGACGAGGGCTACGGTAAAAACGAATACATCGAAACTTCGCGCGATCTCGTTATAATAACCGCGCCGGGTCCGGGTTCGGGTAAAATGGCTACTTGTCTTTCTCAATTATACCACGAACACAAACGCGGCAAAAAAGTCGGCTATGCAAAATACGAAACCTTCCCCGTGTGGAATTTGCCGCTTAACCATATGGTCAACCTTGCATACGAGGCGGCTACAGCCGATTTGAACGACGTAAACATGATAGACCCGTGGCACCTTGCCGCTTACGGAAAACAGGCGGTAAATTACAACCGCGACGTTGAAATCTTCCCCGTACTCAATACTATGTTCGAGCAGATTATGGGCAGTTCTCCGTATAAATCCCCTACGGATATGGGCGTAAACATGGCAGGCTACGCGATTTGCGACGACAAAGTTTGTAAAGAAGCGTCCAAACAGGAGATTATCAGGCGTTATTTCAAAGCGCTTGCAAGAGAAAGAAGAAACGGCGAAGAACCTGCGGAATCCGTTAAAATTGATATGATAATGAAAGGCAACGGCATATCCGTCGACGATCGCAGAGTTTACGTTGCCGCAAATAAATTATCGGACGAGCGCGGTTGCCCCGCGGCTGCGATAGAACTCGACGACGGAACGATAATAACCGGCAAAACAAACGATTTGTTCGGTTGTTCTTCGAGCATGATCCTCAACGCGCTTAAATACCTTGCAGGTATCGATAAAGAAGTCGATTTAATTTCTAAAAATTCGATTATCCCGATTCAAGACCTTAAAATCAAATATCTCGGAAGTAAAAATCCGAGGCTCCATATCGACGAAATGCTTATTGCTCTGTCGTCTTCGGCGGAACACGACGAAAACGCAAAAAAGGCGATAAATCAACTTCCGAAACTTCGCAACTGCGAAGTACACACCACGGTGCTTCTTGCTCACAACGACGAAAAATTCTATCGCAAACTCGGTATAAACTTAACTTCCAACCCGATATTCAAAGATAAAAATCAAGCGCATTAACTCGTATTAAAAAATCGCGATTGCCGTTTGGCAATCGGGATTTTTGTTTTTGACTCGTTACTTCAAAAATGAAAACAAACCTTTTTTAACGTATTCTTCTTCGGTTATGCCTTTGACTTCGTAGCCTTGCGAAGCGATAGCCGCCGCAAGTTGCTCTCTGTCGATTTCGTTTTCGGCAATAATCTCCGCTTCCTTTTTCATATGCGAAGCCTTAACCTTTTTTACGTTGAAATTCTTTCTTATGACGTCGGAAACGTGCGCTTCGCACATTCCGCACATCATACCGTCTATTTTAACCACGTATCTTTTCATTATTCTACTCCTTTTAACGCTTCGACCATGTCGATTTTTTTGTTTTTACGCGCGACCGCAAGACTTACGAGAAGAGAAACTCCGAAGGTTATCGCTATGCTGACGACGTAAGACAACGCGCTTACCGAAATTTTCAATTCGTATTCGGAAGCAAGAGCCTTCATCAAGCCGGCAAGAAGCCCTACCCCGCACGGAATACCGATAATGACGCCGACGAGCGTAACCCACATGTTCTGGCTTATTAAAAGCCCGCCGATCTTTCTGTCTTTATAACCTACGACTTTCAAAGTAGCCATTTCGCGATAACGCTCGGTGTAACTCATAACTCCGAGATTGTAAAGAACGACCACGCCGAGTACCACGCCCGCTACGATAAGTAAAATTATCATATTGTTCATTATTTCAAGGAACGAATCGAACGATTTGATAATGTCTTGCTTCGATTGCGCGGTTTTTATTTTATTCGCAAGCGACGAATCGGTTACTATCAGATTATTTATTTCCGTTTTAGTCTTACCCGTATAAATAGCGTCGTACTTTATCGGAACTTTGAACGTTTCGGCGTAGCCAGTCGTAACGACTATACTTTCCGAAACCGAACGGTTTATTCCGGCGACTTTTATCGTATATTCGGCGCTCGAACCGTAGGGTTTCACCTTAAAAGTGCCGCCCACTTTTACGCCGAGCGCGTCGGCTATTCTTTCGCACAGATACGCGCCTTCGTCGCCCAATTGAAGATATCCGCCGTCGTTCGACGGAAATCTGACTTTGTTATGGGTAATTCTGTAAATATCGAGCGAAACGGTTTTTTCGCTGCCGTCTTTTTCTTTCAACTGCACGGGAATACTCGCGCTCGCGTCGCCCTCAAACGTATCCGCAAGCAACTCCCTTTCATTGAGTGGAAGAGTCGCTAAATCGTCGGTTAAAAATATCTTCGTCGAATAATTCATCGCGCCCGTATAATAGGTGTTAAGATTTTTATCCATGGTATTTCTCATACCGAACGAAGCCACTATTATAATCGTACAACCGATTATACCGATTAAACTCATTAAAGTTCTCGATTTATGGCGCATAACGTCGCGCATATTCCACTTCGTTCCGAACGAAAACTTATTCCAGAGTTTTGTTTTTTCGATTGCGAGTTTTTTAACTTTTTTCGGCGAATACGGTTGTAACGTTTCCGCCGCAGTGCCTTTGAGCATTTTTCTGACCGAAAAAAATCCGATAAGAGTCAACGCCGCGAGAAGCAATGCGAGAACAAGCCAACAGAACCACGGGGCGTATAACGTCCAACTCGGCATATCGAAGTACGTGCTCATAGTTCCTTTCGGGTTCATTATGATGTATGCTATCAGATATCCGAGCCCTATGCCGATAGATATGCCGACAACGCCTATAAAGAACGCGTAGGAGGTGTAATGCGCCAGAATCTTTTTATTTTTGAAACCGAGCGCTTTAAGTATACCTATCTGACCTTTTTCTTTTACGGTAAGACGATGCATGGTCGTTACCATAGTCAGAACGGCGATAATCAGGAATACTACGGGTAAAATCGAGCCCATAGTCTGCCCTTCTTCTATTTCGCCTTTAGACTGCGAATAAGAAACGTTTTCGTTTTTCGTCGTAACGAGCATAGTTTTGCCGAAAGCGGTGTTTACTTTTTCTTTGAACGAATCGGAAGCGATATTCGATCTGACGTAAATATACGTATAAACCGCCGACGACGATTTACCTTCCTACAAAGCGGGAGATACGTAAGCGTAACCGTAAGTCGTATAGTCCGGCATAAGTTGACTTGCGTCGCGAACGCAAACCATGTGTTCCGCCGCTTTTATAAACGCTTTTACGACACCTTTAATTTTCGTATCGCCGTAAGAAAACGTTAATTCGTCGCCGAGTTTTACACCGTTTTTGTTGGCGTACGTTTCTGATAACCATATACCGTCTGTAGAAGAAGGATCGTATTTTTCGCCTTTAATCACGACGAACTCCGAAACACCCCGCGTTTTCGCGACGTCAAGAGCAACCTGTGTTCCCTCTTTTTCTTCGACTTCCGCATTGACCGAAAAATAAAGCGTAGCCGCGTCTACTCCGTCGATAGCCTTAATTTTTTCGACGTCTTCTTCAGAAAAGCCCGACGAAGCGACGTCTGCTATTTTATAGTCGGATAATTTGCAATCGCTGAAAAACGACTTCGTATTTTTTTCGATCGTATACCATTCGGTATTGAACCCTACGAAGATTCCTATACCGATCGCTATCATAACGATCATCGATATGAACTGGGCTTTGTATTGCCCGATAGTTCGAATGAGTTTTTTGAATAACATTACCAATCCACCTCGTCTGCGTCAAGCGGGTCAGCCTGTTCTTCGACAGACTTGATTTTTCCGCTTTTTACTTTAATAACGACGTCAGCCATTTTAGCAATGTTCTGATTATGAGTAACGATGATTATTGTTTTACCGTCACTTTTCGCCATTTTCAAAAGTAACTTCAACACGAGAACGCCGGTTTCGGAATCGAGCGCGCCCGTAGGTTCGTCGCATAAAAGAATCTGCGGGTTTTTAGCCAAAGCGCGCGCTATAGAAACTCTCTGCTGTTCGCCGCCCGATAATTCCGACGGGAAATTGTTAAGATGATCCGCAAGACCTACTTCGCCGAGCATTTTATCGGCGGGCAACGCTTTCGGTGCAATCTCTTTTACGAGTTCCACGTTTTCTTTAACGGTAAGCGTGGGGATAAGATTGTAAAACTGGAATACGAAGCCGACTTTTGCGGCTCTGTATTCTGCAAGTTCGTCGGACGTCAATTTCGAAATGTCTTTTCCGTCAACGAGAATCTGTCCTTCGGTAGGACTGTCAAGACCGCCTATTAAGTTGAGAAGAGTGGATTTACCCGCTCCGCTCGGTCCGAGAATGACGACAAATTTACCCTTTTCGAGCGACATGTTTACGTCGTCTAACGCCTTTAATACGTGGTCGCCGCTTGTGTATACGCGGCTTACTCCTTTGAATTCTACTATTGCCATAATAACTCCCATTTAATATTTTCGCCCCCGCGCAATATAGAAGCGCGGGGGCGAAAAACTTTATTTTTTCTTATTTTCTTTTTGCGCGTATTTGCACGCGGAGCACGCGCCGCAACAGCCGCAATCACCGCCGCAAGAACTTTTGCCTTTCTTTTTTCTGATAATTGCCGCTATCGCTACGCCTAATACTACCGCCACACAACCTATTATCAGGACTATATCCAACGGTTTCATAAGCATACTCCTCTTTCTGATTTACGCATTAAGCGGTAAAGATTTTTGTTTTTTCGCCTGCGCCTTGTTCCAATACGCTACCGCAAATACTACAACCGCGATAACTGCCGCCCAGATGAAGAGCGTCCACCACCAGGCGCCGATGGTATATACCATAGAAGCAACGATATACGAAGTCGCAAGCCAGAACAGAAGCGTCATGTGATAAGTCTTTCTGTTTCCGATTTCCGCCTTTGCGGTGGCTACCGCTGCGAAACACGGAATAGTCGTCATATTGAACGCTATGAAAGCGAGCAGACCGGGGATGTCGATACCGGTGGCTTTAACCATTGCGGTAGTCGCAAGTATACCTTCCTCATCGGCAAGTATCTCCGCGATAGAAGCAGTACTTCCGAGGCTGACGTGCATCGAAACCACGAGGCAGGAAGCAAGCGTGCCGAACGTTGCGATAACGTTTTCTTTCGCGATAAGACCCGCGACCGCGGCAACGACGAATACCCAACCGTATCGGTTAAGTTGACTGCCGAAGCCGAGCGGAGTAAACAGGGGCTGGAAGAGCATACCGATCTGACCGAGAATAGATTCGTTCATGCGGACGTTTACCAGACCTTCTACGCCTTCCAACGCCGTATACTTAACGGCATCCGATTCAAACAATTCTTCCGCATCCTGAAGAAGGAATTCCCAACTGGTGGAGAAAGACGAAAGAACCCAGATAACGATCGTAGAAGCAAGGATTATCGTAAACGCTTTCTTTACGAAGTGCTTCGTTTTATCCCAAAGGTGAGCCATAAGGTTCTTGAATTGCGGAACGTGGTAAGCGGGCAATTCCATTATGAACGGAGGAGTTTCGCCTTTAAGAGTCGTGTTTCTCATAAGGAGTACCGAGCAGATTGCTACGATAATTCCGAGAAGATACATCGCGTAAGTGATAAAATCGGCGTTATCTATACCCGCCATCCCGGCAATGGCTCCGGCGATGGCAGTAAGTATAGGTAACTTCGCGCCGCACGAGAAGAACGGAATAACGCGGACGGTAGCCGTTCTTTCTTTGTCGTCGGCAAGCGTTCTCGTGTTGATCATCGCGGGAACGGAACAACCGAAGCCCATGATCATCGGCATAAACGCTCTGCCGGAGAGACCGAATTTTCTGAACGCTCTGTCAAGTATAAACGCGATACGCGCCATATAACCGGAATCTTCCAAAATCGAGAAGAAGAGGAAAAGTACGAGTATCGGGGGAAGGAACGAAAGAACCGCTTTAAGACCTTCGATAACGCCGTCGTTAAGAAGACATATCGCCCAAGCCGACATTCCGCTTCCGTCTATGAGATTTATAAGCCAACCGAAACAATATTCTACTATAATATTATTCCACAGGTTATTTATCATAACCCCCGGCGAGAACACCGTTCCGTCGTAGAAACAAGCAAGCAACTGAACGCCGAATTTTTCGGTATCCATTCCCATATCTTCAAGCGACGGCATCCAACCTTCGCCGAAACCGTTCAGGAAGAAGAGGTTTTCGGAGAACGTAAGGTGGAATATTCCGAAAAGTATTACGAGGAATATAGGAATACCCCAGATACGCGAAGTAAGCGTTTTATCCGCTTTATCCGATTTGGTCGTTCTGAACTTCGCCGTATCTTTACGTTTAAGTACGGGGGCGAAATTCTTCGCTATGTATTTATACCTTCCGTCCGCGACGATTGCTTCGAAGTCGGTACCGAAAGTAGAATCGTCGAAAGTCTTTTTGAACTCTTCAACCATAGGAAGAGTATCTTTATGCATTTTAACTTCGATTTCGTCTTCTTCTACGAGTTTTACCGCGTGGAAAAGCGGGTTCTTTACGCCCTGACCTTCCAAAGCGATTTTAACGTCGCCGATGAGATGAGAGATTGGCGTATTATCGAGAACGCAAGAACCTTTACGCGTCTTCTTGCTTTCGTTATACGCTTTTTCCATAAGTTCTTTAAGACCCGTTTCTTTCAAAGCGGAAATCTTGATTACGGGAACGCCGAGTCTGTATTCGAGTTCTTTTTCGTCGATTTTGTCGCCGTTTTTTTCTACGGCATCCATCATGTTCAGAGCGACCACCATGGGGACGTCGATTTCGAGAAGTTGCGTGGTAAGGTAAAGGTTACGTTCGAGGTTGGTTGCGTCTACTATATTGATTACGCAATCGGGCTTTTCGTCGAGAACGTAGTTTCTCGCTATGACTTCTTCGGGCGTATAAGGCGAAAGCGAATATATACCGGGAAGGTCTACTATCGCAATCGGTTCGGCGCATTTTTTATATACGCCGTCGCGCTTATCTACCGTAACGCCGGGCCAGTTACCGACGTGGGCGGTCGAACCCGTCAAACTGTTGAATAACGTAGTTTTACCGCAGTTCGGGTTACCGGCTAACGCAAATCTTTTCATTATCCTTTAACCTCCATCTTCACGCAAACCGCTTCGGTTTTACGAAGTGTTAATTCGTAACTGCGCAACGTTACTTCGATAGGATCGCCGAGCGGCGCTTTTTTACGCATATGTATTTCAGCGCCCGGAGTGATGCCCATATCGAATAAACGCCTTTTGATTTTACCTTCGCCGACGACGGATTTAACTACCCCGTCCTCGCCTACGGAAAACAAATCGAGTGTCTTTTCCATATATGTATCTCCTTTAATTTTTACAACTTCAAGCCACGAAAATCTTCGAAGACAAGTCTGAATCGAGAGCAATACGCCCATCCTTTATCTTAACGACGACCGAACCGCCTTCGGAACTCAACACCGTAATACTTCCGTTTACGGTTATCCCTAAACTTTCGAGATGTTTTTTTAACTTTTCGTCTGCCGCAACGCGAACTATTCTCAATTCGCTGTTGGTCGGCGCAATTACTATCGGCATTTTATGCCTCCTTTCGTGTGAAATATGAAACTTATTTCATTTTCGCATTTATTATACCCCCGACCGTTATAGTTGTCAAGCAAAATATGAATGTTTTTTCATATTCTTAAAAATTTTTTTGTTGCTTTTTATTTTAAGACGTGATATAATATTCGTAATATGAGTACTCAGATAAGGGAACCGCAACAAGAACGGTCTATCGAAAAAAAGAACAGAATAATAGAAGCCGGTTACGAATTGTTTTCGGAAATCGGTTACTACGGCACCAACACGCAGGAAATAGCAAAAAGAGCAGGCGTTTCGACAGGTATAGTCTACGGATATTTCAAAGATAAACGCGACATATTGATTTGCGTTCTTAAAATTTATATCGAAAGAGTTTCAAAACCTCTTATGGACGTTATGAAGGATCTGAAAAGCAAGGACGACCTCGACAAGGTTGTTCCCGAAATTATCGAAGCGACTATAAACGCTCACGAAAAAAACGCCAGACTTCACAATACCCTGCACTCCCTCGCGCCGACGGACGAAGCGGTAAATTCGGCATTTATTTCGCTGGAAAATCATATATCTCAAAAAATAACCGGACTTTTAGCGAGCGTCGGAATCGTTTGCGACCATACGAACGAAAAAGTACACCTTGCTATGAATCTTGTTCAATCTTTCGCTCACGAATACGTTTTCGACAATCACGATTACATCGACTACGAAGTCATGCGTAAAATAGTTTCCGCTACGATCGTAAACCTTTTCAGATAATATGAGATTAGATAAATTTTTCTCGCAAACGGGAACCCTGACCCGAAGTCAGGTACAAAAACAACTTAAACTCGGCAAAGTAACCGTAAACGGAGAAACGATAAAAAAAGCCGACTACAAAGTCGACCCCGACAAAGACGAAATTCGTTATAACGAGAATAAAATCGTTTACAGACGTTTCGTTTATATTATGATGAATAAACCTCGTGGCGTAGTAAGCGCGACGGAAGACAGAGATCAGAAAACCGTACTCGACTTATTGCCCGAAGACTTATTAAAATTCGATTTATTCCCCTGCGGAAGGCTCGACAAAGACACTACGGGGTTAGTCGTTTTAACCAACGACGGAATTTCCGCGCATAACGCTTTATCACCTAAAAAGCACGTCGAAAAAAAATATTCGTTCGAAACGGCAGACGCTTACTCGGATGCCGACGTTACGGCAATCGAAAGCGGTATAACCTTAAAAGACGGCTACTCCACCAAACCGTGTAAAATCGAACGCATAAGCGAAACCGAAGGCTATATTTACCTTACCGAAGGCAAATACCACGAAATCAAGCGGCTTTTCGGCGCGAGAAGCAATAAGATAACGAAACTCGAAAGAATCGGCTTCGGAAAACTCGAAATCGGCGATTTACCCGAAGGCGCCTGGCGTTATCTGACCGAAGAAGAAATTTCGTGGTTTGCAAAAGCATAAATAAACATAAAGCGAACAAAATATAGGTAGCCGCATGTGATTGCCTTTGAACTCGTGGCTAAAGGAGGATACCTGATGAAGATTGCAAACATAATTGCCTATATACTCGTTCTCGTAGGCGCTCTCAATTGGGGAATATTCGCTTTCAGCGGATTTAATCTCGTAGGTTGGATATTTATGGGCGCGAGAACGATAGGCTCTATAGTCGTCTATTCGTTGGTGGCTTTATCGGCGATCTGGCTTATCATTTCGCCGATATTAACGCAAGGAAAACTCGTTCTCGGAAGCGACAATTAACGAAAAAATTAAAAAATGCAGGGTTGCCGTTATATGCAACCCTGCATTTTAATATTTTTCAAGTCTGAACTCGGTAACCGTCCGATAAACTTCTCCTTTTTTCAGTATGGGGCTCGGAAAATTAGGTTGATTTACTGCGTTCGGATAACCTTGCGTTTCAAAACAATACCCGCCGCGCCTTGCAATCAGATTGTCTTTTTTCCCTTTTCTCGTGGTCAGTTTATTGCCCGTATAAAACTGAACGCAGTCGTTATCGGTGTACCCCGTCATTTTTATTCCCGCCTTAGGCGAACTGACCTCGACGAATTTACGAAAACCGTTTCCGTTTATAATGAAATTATGATCGTAACCGTCGCCTATGACCATCTGTTCGTCGTCGGAATCAATATCCCTGCCTATCCGTTTTACGAGAGTAAAATCCATCGGCGTACCTTTAACGGGCAAAACAGAACCTATCGGAAGCATACTTTTACCTACGGGAGTATATTTATCTGCATATAAAGTTAAAAACTGGTCGCCGATCGTTCCTTCTTCGTACAGGTTGAAATAGGTATGATTCGTCAGATTTACCGGCGTATCGCCGTTTGAAACGGCGGTATATCTTACCCCGAACAAGCAATCGTCAATATAATACTTTACCGTAACTATCAACCCCGACGGATACCCTTCTTCGCCGTCCGGCGAAAAGTATTTAAGAGTAATCGAATTTTCGGCTGATTCGTCTTCTTGCCACAAAACCTTGTCGAAACCGAAATTTCCGCCGTGAAGAGAATTCTGTCCTTCGTTAGCCGAAAGATTATACTTCTTTTTACCTATTTTGAACGAAGCGCCGCTTATACGGTTTGCGTACCTGCCTATTACTGCGCCGAGATAACCGTCGTTTTTTTCGTATTCGGCGACGGTATCGTAGCCGAGGACTATATCCCTGCCATCGTATTTAACGCTTTGCACGGTCGCCCCGAGGCTCAGCACCGTAAGCGCGATTTTTCCGTTATACAATACGTATGAGTAAACGTCTTTGCCGTCTGCGGTTTTACCAAACAATCTTTTTATCATTTCAACATAATTGTAGCATATCTTTTAATAAAAGCAAAGTCTTTTTTAACCGTTTTTTGTTGCCTGATTATCTTTTTTGTGGTACAATTGATTCGTTAATATCAATTCGAAAGGAGGTTTAGCCGTGGACGAAAAAGAAATTCTCGATCAGGAAGAAAATTTAAGCGAAGTTCCCGAAAAAAGAGATTACGAAGAAGAACTGTTAAAACTAATAAAGAGCGACGAACCTCCGGAACGATTGCGCGAAGATTTAAGCGATTATCACGAAAACGATATTGCGTCGATTCTTCCCGAATTATCGCAGGAAGAAAGAGCGAAGTTGTATCGACTGCTCGGCACCGAAAAGATGTCCGAGATTTTTCCGTACCTTGACGACGTAGAAGAATATATCGAAGAATTACCGAGTGAAAAGGCGGCGGACATAATCGAAAACATGGACGCCGACGACGCGGTTGACGTTCTCGAAGAACTCGAAGACGATAAGAAAGAAGAAATTATCAAGTTGATGGAAAAAGACTCCGTCGAAGATATCAAGTTGATTGATTCTTACGACGACGATATGATCGGTAGTAAAATGACTACCAACTTCATTTCGGTCAACAAAAACTTATCGATAAAACAAGCGATGCGGGCGGTTATTACCGAAGCGGGCGAAAACGATAACATTTCTACACTCTACGCGGTAAACGACGACAATACTTTTTACGGCGCGATAGATCTTAAAGATTTAATCAGAGCAAGAGAAGGAACTCCGCTCGACAACATTATCACCACCGCTTACCCGTACGTTTACGCGAAAGAAACCGTCGAAGAGTGCATCGAACAATTAAAAGATTACGAAGAAGACTCCATCCCAGTACTGAACGCAAACAACGAACTTATCGGCGTTATCACGCAATCGGACATAACCGAAGTCGTACACGAAGAATTCGGCGACGACTATGCGAAACTCGCGGGTTTGACCGAAGCCGAAGATCTTAACGAGCCGCTTTTCAAAAGTATGCGTAAGCGTATCCCGTGGCTGCTCGCCCTGCTCGGATTAGGAATCGTAGTTTCTATCGTTATAGGTTCTTTTCAATCGCTGATTACTATACCGCAGTTGATTATCTTATTTTCTTTCCAAAGTCTTATTCTCGACATGGGCGGTAATACGGGTACGCAATCGCTTGGCGTTACGATTCGAGTTTTGAGCGAAGAGAATTTAGATAAAAAAAGTAAACTTAAATTCGTTCTTAAAGAACTTCGAGTCGGATTTTTCAACGGTTTATTGATAGGTTCGCTCGCATTTATCGCGTTGGGGATATTTAATACCTGGATATCTCCCATAAAAGGCGTATCGCCCTATTTCGGCTTCGAAATATCCGCTTGCGTCGGAATCGCGCTTCTTTGCTCGATGGTAATAGCAAGTCTTGACGGTACTCTTATCCCGATACTCTTCAAGAAAATAGGTATTGATCCCGCCGTAGCGTCGGGGCCGCTTATCACAACCGTAAACGACTTAGTTGCAGTTTGCGTTTATTACGGAATATCGCTTCTGCTATTCGTTGAAATCGGCGTATTCGTCGTATAAAGTAAAGGCTCGCAAAATTGCGAGCCTTTTTCGAGTGTCTGTAAAAATATCTTTACGCAGTCGCGGAAACGTCCGCGGCTTTTTTCAACGCGTTACGGGAAGTAACGGTATATTCGGTAACGCCTAATATGGTTTCGCCGTCGATTTGAAGCGCGGTAGGAACGTCGAATTTTACGGTTACCACGTCGCCTTCCAGAATGTCTATCATTTTCGTATGCTTAACGTGTTCGCCCTTGAAAATAGACGGGAATACCATAAGCGCTTTAAGTTTACCTACTCCGTAATAGACCATCGTAGAAACGTTTCCGCGATCGGAAAGTCTGCCCTGATTAGGAGTGGGTATCATTCCTCCTCCGTAATACCTGCCTTGCATAGTAGGCGAAAGCCATACTTTTTTATAAGTTTTCGTAACTCCGTCTACGGTAACTACGGCATTGCGGGGTTTATATTTGAAAAGTAACCCTTTAATTGCGATTCCTGCGTAATTTATATCCGTTTTACCTGCCGCTTTCATAGCGTCGCCGACTTCGCAGCAATAACCGTCTATTCCGTAACCGATCCCGTTTACGAACTTATAATCTTTTCCGTTTACGGTAACTATCGGCAGATCGCAAATATAGTCGTTAATAAGCACGGGTTTGTCCTTATCGCCGCCAACGTCGGTCAAAAAGTCGTTACCCGTACCGGTAGCGAATAAATATACGTCGTTTTCAGGTAATACGTCAACCGAATTCACGAATCTGTTAAGCGTTCCGTCGCCGCCGCACAATATGATTTTGTCGTCTTTTTCGAGAAGCGGAAATATCTCGGCGTAAGGCGTTTTGGTAACGTCGTAACGAACAACGTCGGCGTCCGGGAAAAATTCCGGCAGTTTTTTAATTTTTTCCGCGCTCTTTTCGTTACCCGCCATGGGGTTAAACAAGCAATAGTACTTCATTGGTACTTTCCTCCTTCTTCGGCAATTACTGGCTTTTTATTCTTTTTTTCAAGCATATTTACGTACGGATAATATATCGCCACGTAAATAAGAGACGTCAATAGCCAACTTACGGGATATACGATATACAAAATTTCCAAAGTATGCCATTTAATGAAAACCGTATATATCCATATCACTCTGAACAGACAACTTCCCGAAAGACTGACTATCATCGCAAGAGTCGATTTGCCGAGCCCCCTCATGACGTTACCGTAAGTATCCATGAACCCGCACAGAAAATAAGTCGTCGAAATTGTCCATAATCTGCTGCTGGCAAGATTTATTACCTTCGGGTCGCTGTTTATTATCGAGCATAGTTCTTTATCAAGCAAAACTACGCCCCAGCCCATTATAAAGCCTACGATGCCGGACACCGCGAGAGTAATCCATACGGTCTTTTTTACTCTGTTTATGTTGCCCGCTCCGTAGTTCTGACTTACGAACGACATAGATGCAAGAGCAACCGAATACATTGCGTAATAAACGAAACCTTCTAACTGGCTTGCTATAGAGTTTGCCGCTATCGCGTCCGTTCCGAAAGAATTGATTGAACTTTGAATAAGCACGTTAGAAATAGAGAATACGCAGCCTTGCAATCCTGCGGGAACTCCGATTTTTACGATTTCCTTTAAGTCGGAGCCTCTGATTTTCATATTTTTGAGTTCAAACTTACTATAGCCTTTACTTTTCAGCAAAGTTATAACCGTTAAAACCGCCGCTATAAGTTGCGATATTACGGTAGCAATAGCAACACCTTCGACGTCAAGCCCCGCGATCTTTATAAAAAAGATATTAAAACCGACGTTCACCACTCCGCCTATACAGAGAAATATCAGCGGTCTTACGGTATCTCCGACCGCTCTTAAAATTGCGGACGAAAAGTTGTACAACATCATTATCGGCATACCTAAAAAATAAATTTTCAGGTACGACGCAGCCAAATCTATAACGTCTTCGGGCGAGCCCATCCAACGCAGAAAAGTTTTCGCGAAAAAAAATCCGATGACCGCCAAAAACAAACCGACTATCAGGCTGATAGACATCGACGCCCCGACAATTCTTTTCGACTTTTCTTCATTATTCTCGCCGACACACTTTGCAACTATAACGTTTGCGCCGACGGATAGCCCTACGAATAAACCGATAACGAGGTTTATAAGCGCGTTGGTCGAGCCGACGGCAGCAACCGACGCTATCGCGCGGACGGAATCCGTTACGAATATACCGAGTATCGTTATATCGGCGGCGTTAAACAGTAATTGCAATATATTGGCAGCCAACAGCGGAATCGCAAAAATCAGGAGATTTTTAACGATTGAACCTTCAAGCATATTGACTTGCAATTTATTTTTCATACGCAAAACGATTAATTCAATTTATCGGTTAAAAACCTCAACGCTGTTTCAAACTTCACGCCGTACCAGTGATTTTCTTCGTCGTCGAGCGTATTTTCTATACACTTTACGGTATAATCGGCGGCAAGTTTTGCGCTTTCGTTTATCGATAACCCCTTGACGTACGCGCCCGTGAACGCCGATGCGTAAATGTCGCCCGTTCCGTGGAAAACATGAGGAATCAATTTATGCTTATAGTAGTATTCGTTACCGTTTTCGTCGCTTACGAACACTCCGGTAGAATCGTCGTCGAATTTCGCGCCCGTAATAACGACCGCCTTCGCGCCCGAACGCTTTAATTTTTCGACGAGTTCTCTGACGTACGTTTCGTCGTATTTTTCTTTGTATCCGGTCCCCGTAAGCATAGCCGCCTCCGTAATATTAGGCAAAACTATATCCGAAACCGCTACGAGTTTTTTCATTTCTTCGACGTATTCGTCGTTAAAACCGGGATAAAGAAGTCCCTCGTCGGCCATAGCGGGATCTACGATTTTCAGTCCGCCCGCAACGAGCATATCGGCGAATATTCCCTTTATAATATCAATTTGTCTTTTACTGCCGAGATAACCCGTATAACAAGCGTCAAACTTTATTCCTTCACTCTTCCAGTGATCTAAAATAGCGGGAATATCGTCGGTTAAATCTCTGAAAGTCCAACCCTTGAATCTGTACGTATGCGACGATAATATCGCCGACGGTAAAATAATCGTTTCGTGTCCGCAAGCGGAAATAACGGGTAAAGCCACCGTGAGCGAACACTGCCCTATACAGGAAATATCCTGCACTGTTAAAATTCTTCCGTATTTTTTCTTCATAGATATTATAGAATGATAAACAACGCGACGCCGAGTAAAATTCTGTACACGCCGAAACCCGTAAATCCGTGAGTTTTAACGAAATTCGTCAACAGTTTTATAACGAATACGGAAACGGCAAACGATACAGTAAATCCGAGTAACAAAGCAGATACTTGTTGCAAAGTTACCGTCGCGCCGCTTAAAGCGAATTTAATAGTTTTATATCCGCTCGCCCCCGCAATTGCGGGAATCGCAAGATAAAACGAAAACTCCGTAGCGGCTTGTCGCGAAACTCCGCATATTCTTCCGCCGATTATCGTTATACCCGACCTCGAAGTCCCGGGAATCGCAGCCAAAGCCTGAAATCCGCCGATTTTAAGCGAATCGCAATAAGTAATATCGCGTACGGAAATTCTTTTTGACGGTACGTCGGCATAAACTTTTTCGAGAACGACGAATACGATTCCGTAAAATATCAACGCCGACGCAATGATATACGACTGAATTTTTTCGCCGAAACCTTCAAACAGATTATCCAACGCGATCGCCGCGACAGCAGGTATACTGGCGATCACGACTTTAACCCACAATTCAAGCGTTTGTTTTTTCCGTTTTTTCAATGCGAACAATTTATCGTTAAACAATATCGGAACGGATAAAATCGCGCCGAGTTGTATAACGTAATCAAACAATTGCTTGAAATCGTTCGAAAAATTATCCGAAAGAGCAAAAAAACGCTCGAAAATAATTATATGACCCGTACTTGAAACGGGCAACCATTCCGTAATCCCTTCTATTATCGCTATGACGATAATTTTAACGACGTCTGCGCAAGCCATTCGTAAACTCCCGAAATTAAAAGGAACGCAAGAAGCATACGCACGCATATGTTCCCGCGCCCCCTTAATTACGATACGTTTACGAAACGCTTATTATGCTTGTTCGAGTTTTTCGAGAAGTTTAAGGTCTATGCCTTTTTCTCCGATCTTTATAACTTCGACTTTAACGACGTCGCCTATAGCGAGAACTTCGTCAACGGAGTTGATGCGCTTTTCGCTCATTTTAGAAATATGAATCATTCCGTCTTTACCGGGAGCAAGTTCGCAGAACGCGCCTACTTTGGGAAGAATTCTTACGACGGTCGAAATGAACATATCTCCGACTTCGGGATCTCTCGCGATAGCCATAACCATCGCTTTCGCTTTTTCAGCCATAGAAAGATCTTCGCCGTAAGTGGCTATGCATACTTTACCGTCGTCGTTGATATCGATCTTAACGCCCGTTTCGTCGATAATCTTATTGATAGTCTTTCCTCCGCTGCCGATAACGTCTTTAATCTTATCGGTATCGATGTTAAAGGAAATAATCTTGGGCGCGTATTTCGAAAGCGCGGGCGCGGGAGCAGGTATACATTCGAGCATTTTACCGAGAATGAAATGTCTGCCTTCGTTTGCCTGTTTAATCGCCTTACGAAGAATTTCCTCGCTAATGCCCTTAATCTTGATATCCATCTGGATAGCGGTAATACCTTTCGCCGTACCTGCAACTTTGAAGTCCATATCGCCGAGGAAGTCTTCCAACCCTTGAATATCGGAAAGAACGGAAATCTTGCCGCTTTCTACGTCTTTGATAAGACCCATTGCAATACCCGCTACGGGAGCTTTAATGGGAACGCCCGCATCCATTAGCGCAAGCGTCGAGCCGCAAACCGAGCCTTGCGAAGTAGAACCGTTGGAAGAAAGAACTTCGGAAACGAGTCTTATCGCGTACGGGAATTCGTCTTCGGACGGAATTACGGGTTCAAGCGCTCTTTCAGCCAAAGCGCCGTGTCCGATTTCACGTCTGCCGGGGCTTCTTAAAGGCTTCGCTTCGCCCGAAGCGTAACCGGGCATGTTATAATGGTGGATGTATCTCTTATATTCTTCGTTGTCAAGTCCTTCGAGTTTCTGAACTTCGGAAATAGTACCGAGCGTACAAGTCGTCATAACCTGAGTCATACCGCGGGTAAATACGCCGCTTCCGTGAACTCTCGGAAGTATGCCGTGTTCACACCAGATAGGTCTGATATCGGTAAGCGATCTGCCGTCGGGTCTTACGCCGAGATTCGTAATCTTCGCTCTGACCTTTTCCTTGGTGATATAGTAAAGAGAATCTTTAAGTTCTCTTTGCATATTCGGGAATTGTTCGGCAAAATGTTCCAGAACGTCTTTTTCTACTTCATCCTGACGGGTTTGTCTTTCGAATCTGTCGAAAGTATCGAGAGCGTAATCGAGTTTTTCACTCGCGTACTTTCTGACTTCTGCGTCGAGATCTTCGGGGACGTGATAGAGTTCGATGTTTTGTTTTTCTTTACCGCAAGCAGCGACGATTTCTTCGATAAATGCGCACTGCTTTTTGATTTCTTCGTGTCCGAACAAAATAGCGCCGACCATATCGTCGTCGGAAAGTTCCTTCGCGCCCGCTTCGACCATCATAATAGCGTCTTTCGTTCCCGAAAGGTTAAGGGTCAAAGTGCTTGCCGCTTTTTCGGCTACCGTCGGATTGATGACGTATTTACCGTCGACCATACCTACGACTACCGAGCCCGTAGGTCCTGCCCACGGAATATCCGAAATACTGAGAGCAACCGAAGAACCGAACATTGCAAGCGGTTCGGGAGCGATATCGGGATCAACCGACAACGCAGTCGCAACTACGGTTACGTCGTTGAAAAGCCCTTTGGGGAATAAAGGTCTGATAGGTCTGTCGATAAGTCTGGATACGAGAATCGCCTTATCGCTTGCCCTGCCCTCCCTCTTTTTGAAGCCGCCGGGGATTTTACCGACGGAATACATTTTTTCTTCGTAATCGACGGACAGCGGGAAGAAATCCATACCTTCTCTCGGAACGGGCGCCATGGTAACGTTTACCATTACTACCGTTTCGCCGCATCTGACGATACAAGAACCGTTGGCTTGTTGAGCGTACTTGCCGACGTCAACGGAAACTTCTTTCCCACCTATCGTCGTAGTAAACTCTTTGTGATTTTCTAACATTTTATACTCCTTTCTCTGATTTATTACGCAGACGCGTCTTTCGTCTGCGCCTTCAAACGCTTTAAGCCTCCATCTTTTCGGGCAAGCGTTATAATGCAAAAATGCTTTTTGAATGAAAGCAAAAGGGGGAGTATAGAAAATACTCCCCTTTGAAATTACTTACGAAGACCCAAACGAGCGACGATTTCTCTGTATTTTTCGATATCGATAGATTTAAGATAATCGAGCATACCCTTTCTACGACCTACCATTTTGAGCAGTCCGCGACGAGAATGTTTGTCGTTTTTATTGACTTTAAGGTGTTCGTTGAGATGGTTGATTCTCTCCGTTAAAAGAGCGATCTGAACTTCTGCCGAACCCGTATCGCCGTCGTGTCTTTTGTACTCGTTGATAACTTCTGCTTTTCTTTCTTTTTCCATTTTGTTTATCCTCCCATATGGAAATTATTCACTTAAAGCGTAGCAAAGCGTCGAGTATTCGCAAAACTTCGCAATAAGCACCGTATATATATTACCATATAAGAAGTAAAATTGCAATCGAATTTATCCGTTCTTTGCAAACAATTTATTTTTTTCGTCGATAATTGTATCGATTTTCGCAATATACGTCGCAATATCTTTGGGCGCGCCGTAACGCTCGATTCTCGCCCCGCCGTCAAAAAGTTTTTTACTTACTGCGTTAGCCCCGCACGCGAGATTATCGGTTATTTCTTCCATAACGTCGACGTTATAGACGCACACTTTGCCTTTTTTTGCGTATCCCGTATTTTCAAGATTTCCCGCCATGTATTTTTGGCGATAAGTATAGTACGGGTCGTATCCGTTTTTCGTAAGAGTTTCATAAGCGTAGTCAATCATTTTTTCGATTTCGCCCGCTTCAAGTCGTTCTACGCTTTCTTTAAGTTTACTACCCTTTTTAAGTGATAAAGTATGTACGGTTACGTCGTCGGGAGACAGAGAAACCGCCGTATCGAGACTATATCTGAAGTCTTCGAACGTTTCTTCGGGTAGCCCGGCTATCAAATCCATATTGACGTCGAAACCGTACTTTTTAGCCAGAGTAAATTTTACTTTAATATCGTCGCCCGTATGCTTTCTTCCTATCAGTTCGAGCGTTTTGTCGTTGAAAGTCTGCGGATTGACGCATATTCTCGTTACTCCGTATTTTTTAAGAAGCGTCAGAACGGCGTCGTCTATGCAGTCGGGTCTGCCCGCTTCAACCGTATATTCGCAATCGACCGCGCCTACGGAAACGAGAATTTTTTCGAGCAGGTCGATCGGCAACGAAACGGGGGTTCCCCCGCCGATATAAACCGATTTTAATTTTTTAACGAGCGGTTTTGCGTTTTCTATCTCTTTGCAAAGAGCGTCGACGTATTCGGTTAAACGTTTTTCGTTCGAAACGACGTTTGAAACGAACGAGCAATACGTGCAACGCGACGGACAAAACGGAATACCGATAAACAAATCCGTTGCGTTTTCGTCCACGCAGTAAAAGGGCTCCTGACTTTCGATTATTTTGCTTACGACTTCAAGTTTTTTGTCCGAAACCCGCATCTGATTTTTCATAACGTTTCGCCAGTCGTCGTCTTCGTTGTATGCGAATTTTACGGGTCGGATACCCGTCAACGCGCCCCAGGGTAAATCGATATTCAAGTAGTCGGAAAGCGATAGATATAGAGCGAGTTTCGTAAATCTTTTAGCGTACCGTTTTCTTTCCGGCTCGCCGGCAAAAGCATGCGAATTTTCGTAATCGTAAACTTTTCCGTCGATCGTTATTTCGTCGTGAAAATTTTCGCCCCGCTCGTCGTGTTTGCAGACGATATCGAGCTCGTCCGCTCCTGCAAAAAATTTACTTTCTTCAATTAGTTCCGCTAAAAATTGCGGTTGATCCGTCTTAATACTCATTTATAGAATTATACTTTACTTCTTCGCCTATCGTGGTCGGTTCGCCGTGCCCCGCGTAAACTTTCGTATCAGGCGGTAACGCAAATAATTTTTCTTTGATTGAGTTTTTTAATTCGTTGAAATTACCCGTTGGGAAATCGGCTCTCCCGAAACTTCCGTAAAACAACGTATCGCCCGATAGTAAAGTGTTGCCGAACAAGAAACAGCACGATCCTGCGGTATGCCCCGGCGTGAATATCGTTCTGAACTTTATTCCGCCGATCTCGGTATCGCCCTCTTTCAAAAAAACGTCCGCGGTATAAGGAACGGTTTTTACCCCGAAGTATCTGCCGAGATTTCCCGAATTTGAAAGCAACTCGTTGTCTTTTTCGGTTATATACGTTTTAACGCCTCTATCCGAAAATTTATAGCCGTCAAGCGCGTGATCGAAATGTCCGTGCGTAAATAACGCCCCTACGATTTTACCTTTATTTCCGACGGATTCCAAAACATCGTCAAAGCCACCGCCGACATCGATTATAAGGCGATTACCGGTACTTTCGTCAATAACTTCGTAGCAATTCGCGTCTAACGGCGGAACTATCCTCGTTATAATTTTAATCACGTCAACACCCTGTATATATCGTCTATTTCGGGGTTTTGCTTTACCTTCGCGATAAGCCCGTCAAGATCGTCCTTTTTATTTAACTTTATCGTAAAGTCTACTATCGACTGACTCGTTTTGGGGTCGAGTCTGCCGTTTACCGAAGTTATCATAAGCCCCAACATAGTGCAGGCGTTTGAAACGTAAATAAGTATCGGGGTTTTTTCGCCTCCGATAACTCGTATCGCAACGGTATAACTCCCTTTATCGCCCGTCCACTCTGCTTCAAGCAGCCTTTCCGGATCTTCGTTTTTCATATTAGGGCAGTCTTTTCTGTGTACGGTTACGCCTCTGCCACGTGAAACGAACCCCACTATATCGTCGCCGGGAACGGGATTACAACACCCAGCGAAGCGAACCAACAACCCATCCATTCCTTTAACCTTTACGTTACACTCGCCCGTCGTATGTTTATTTAACGAGTATTTCGACTGCGGCGGCGCGGCTTGCGGTACTTCTTTACGATAAAAATCGATAAGTTTCAAAAGTACCTGATTGATGGTTACCGCACCGCAACCGACTGCGGCGTACATCTCTTCTTCGGTCGAAAACGACAGTCTTTGGCTTATTCGCTCGAAACTTACCGGAGTCAACAGTTCGTCAAACTTATAACCCCTGTTTTTTGCTTCTGATTCAAGCATGCTTTTGCCGAGTTTTTCGTTATCGACTTGCATTGCTTTCTTATAGAAAGCCTTTATTTTCGCTTTTGCCCCGGAAGATTTTGCAATACGAAGCCAATCCCACGAAGGACCTTTCGATAATTTAGAAGTAATTACTTCGACCACGTCGCCGGTATTAAGCGTGGAGTTTAACGGAACGATTTTCCCGTTTACTTTCGCGCCTACGCATTTATTCCCGACCTCGGTGTGAATTCTGTAAGCAAAATCGATAGGCGTCGCATCTTTAACGAGACTTATAACTTCGCCTTTCGGCGTAAACACGAGGACTTCGCTGTTATAAACGTCTCCTTTCAGACTCTCGATAAATTCCGTCGAATTATTAAGTCCGCCCTGCCATTCCATAACTTCCCTTATCCAGGAAAGTCTTTTATCGAACGAATCGGAATTTTCTTTGTTTTCTTTATATTTCCAGTGCGCCGCTATACCGAATTCTGCGGTACGGTTCATCGCTTTCGTTCTGATTTGTATCTCGAAAATCTTCCCGAATTCGGTTACGACCGTCGTGTGAAGACTCTGATACATATTTTCTTTCGGCATAGCGATATAATCTTTAATTCGCCCCGGAATCGGCTTCCATTTCTTATGAATCTTACCGAGCAACTCGTAACACTCGTCAACGGTATCAACGATAACTCTTACCGCGGTAAGGTCGTAAATCTGATCGAGCGTCTTGTTTTGCTTTTTCATCTTTTTATAGATGCTGTAAAAGTGCTTGGGTCTGCCGAAAACTTCGCCTTCTATATTAGATTCTTCGAGAATTTCCTTTATTTCGCCTACTACCGATTCGACGAATTCTCGCCTTTCGGTAAGTTTGCTGTTAATATTTACCGACAAATACTCGTATGCCTCGGGGTCTATATATTTAAGGCACAAATCTTCAAGTTCGCATTTAATTTGCGAAATACCGAGTCTGCCGGCAAGCGGCGCGTAAATATCCAGCGTTTCGTGCGCCATACGCAATTGTCTTTCCTGCGACAAGAAATTAAGCGAACGCATATTGTGAAGTCTGTCGGCGAGTTTTATAATTATAACCCTTATATCCTTCGCCATCGAAACGAAAATTTTTTTGAAGTTTTCGGCCTGTTCTTCCTCTCTCGACTTAAATTCTATTTTATCGAGTTTGGTTACTCCGAGTACGAGACCGAGAATCTCTTCGCCGAACGACTCTTTTATATCCGCTTCCGAAACGGGAGTGTCTTCGAGTACGTCGTGCAAAAACGATGCCGCCGCGGTATTATAATCCATACCGAGATCCATCAAAATCTTCGCAACCGCGCATGGGTGAGTAAAATACTCTTCGCCCGAAGCGCGCTTTTGCCCCGTATGAGCAGATTTCGCGAAGTAGAACGCGCGATTAACCACTTCGCGTTCTTCACCGTCGTACGTTTTTTCTATTTGACTTAAAATTTCTTCATACATATTTATTAACCGTTGATAAACGTTGACACTACCCTGTATATTTCGGAATCGTTAAGACTTTTACCCGCTCCGTGAACGGCGTAGAATTTACCGCCTTTGGCTTCTATAAGACCGAGTTCGCGGAACACTTTGACTGCAAAAGCAATCTCTTTAAGTCCGTAACCGTTACCCGCCACGGCGGCAGCGTCTTCGATCGAAGTGAATTTCTTTTCGGATTTTTTCAAGGCAAGGTATATTTCGCCGAGTGTTTTTCTGTCAGCCGTAACTCCCTGACAATCGAAACCGTTCTGACTTACGTTAACCGAAATTTCGACGTCGTACGGTAAGTTAAGCGACACGTTAAGCGGCTTATCCAAAAACACTATATGACTATATAGAGCGGTTATCTCACCTTTTATACCGAGACAAACCGTAGAAAGATTACTTTTTTTACACGTAGAATAAGTAGTTACGTCCAAACCCCGAAGTTGCTCCTCGTAGTGTTTAACCGTTTTAGACGAACAAGCAATAAACAGAGTTCCGAAAATTTCTCTTTTTGCTCTTTCTATGTACTCTTCGGTCGTTTTTTCGTCGATTTCAGTATAAGTTTCCGTTTTTGCGCTTATGCTGTCGAGTTGCGAAGAGAAAAGCAAAAAATCGGTATAATCGTCGAAACGAGCCTCGGTTTTATAACTTTTAACGTACCCTTTGGCGTATTTTTTGCCGTTGAATACGGATGCGGAAGGTTCGTATATCAGGGCTTTTACGACGTCGGAATTAAGAATCTTCATATCGTCTACGCCGTTAAAATATATAAAATCGAAATTATTCGTTTTAAGGGATAAATGCGGCGATCCGTATTTAAGCGGAGTTGCGTATGCGTTGCCTACGTATTCGGCGAAAAGCGGGCGCGGATTTTCAACGCCGCACGGTTCGAGTTTTTCCAACTCTTCTACGTAGCCTATCGTTATAGGCTCTTTAACGATCTCGTCAACGTAGACGACGGAAGTAAAATCGGATATATCGCATGTCTTTGAAACGTATTCGTCCAAAGCGTTTTCAAAGTCAGTTAAATTTTCGTATCTTACGGTAACGCCAGCCGCTTGCGCGTGTCCGCCGAAATTTTCGGAATATTTCGTCGCGTATTTTAAGGCTTCGAATATATTGATAGAGTTATTCGATCTTGCGCTGCCGTGCCATACCCCATCGCTTTCGGTAAATAAAATCGTCGGTTTACCCGTTTCTTCCGCTATTCTTGCTGCGACTATACCCACGAGCCCCGTATTCCATTTTTTATCGTACAAGACGTTTACTTTCATGAGCGGAGATTTATTCGAAAGTTTGTTTTTCGCGCTTTTATATAATTCTTCGCAATCGTTCTGTCTTTTTGCGTTGAATTGGTTTAATTGTTCCGTAAATACTCCGACTTCATACTCGTCTTCGGATAAAAATGCGGAAAGCGCGACGTTTGCATTGCCCATTCGTCCGGCGGCGTTGACCCTGGGAGCAACCGAATATGAAAGCGACGTGGCGGTGATTTCCTTTACGTTTGCGTTTTTAAGAAGCGACTTTATCGCGGCTATGCATTTACCCTGCCTTATTCGTTTTAAGCCTTCCGTAACCAAAATACGGTTTTCGCCGATAAGCGGCATACTGTCAGCCATAGTTGCCAACGCAACCATATCGAGAAACTCGTCGGCTTTATCACCTATCAACGCTCTTGAAAGATTATAGGCAACTCCCGCGCCGCATAAACCGTTAAATTTATAATCGTCGTCTAATTTACAACTGATAATCGTACAATCGGGCAACGTATCGGGGATTTCGTGGTGATCGGTAACGATAACGTCTACTCCGAGATCCTGCAGATATTCGACTTCGTTTACCGCGCTTATGCCGCAGTCGACGGTAATCAACAAATCGGGGCAAAACTCTTCCAGCGCCCGTTCGATAACCGCTTCAGATAACCCGTAACCGTCGCTGCGCTCGGGAATAACGGCGTATGCGGTTTTGCCCATAAGACGCAGACACTTAGTTAAAATCGTTGTAGCCGATATTCCGTCTACGTCGTAGTCGCCGTAAACGACGATAACTTCTTCGGGCGAAACGGCGTTTATTCTGTCAACGGCTTCTTTCATCCCCGACATTAAAAACGGATCGCCGAGATCTGATAAAGACGAATATAAAAACTTTTTCGCCTGCTCTACGGAGTTTATATTGCGTTCGGTTAAAATTTTTGCAAAACGCGCAGAAACTCCGAACGTTTCCGAAATATCTTTTATTAAATTTTCGTCGCGCGACTGAGATTGTTTTTCGTATATCATAACGTTTATAAGCAAAAAGCGGACGGAAAAATTTCCGCCCGCCCGATTAAATTCAATTAAGCGTTTTCGGCCACGACCGGTTTATCGGTGTTTTTAGCCTTTTTCTTCTTTTGAACGGGCTTTTTGTCAGCCTGTTTGAATAATTTTCTTAAATACACCCACGTCGGAGCGGCAAGAAGTATCGAAGAATACGCACCTGCAACGAGACCGAAAATTATCGGGTAAGCAAACTCTTTGATTGCCTGCGTGCCGAATACCGCGAGAAGAACGATCATTACGAGAGTTGTAATCGTCGTTAAAATAGTTCTCTTTAACGTTGCGCCTATTGCCTCGTTCGCAATATCTACGTCCGTAACTTCTTTGTAAGACGGCTTTTTCATAAGTTCCCTTATCTTATCGAATACGACTATCGTCGAGTTAATCGAATAACCGATTATCGTAACGATTGCGGCAATAAAGGTCTGGTTTACAGAGATTTGGAATATCGACGTCAACGCAAACATTATCAGAACGTTATGGATGAGCGCAAGTATTGCCGCAAGACCGGGCAACAACGTGAACCGTATCGCTATATATACGAGAATTACCGCTATGGCAACCGCAACCGCTATAATCGCGGATTTAAGCACCCATTTCGCCGATTCGTTACCGACGAAAGAAGAGGATACCGTAACGCCCGCATTATACTTTTCCTGCAAATAGGTCGTAAGTTCGGAATTTATCTCCTGCGATTCTCTTTGAGCAACGTAACCCGTAATTTCTTTCTCACCGGACTTAAATTTCGCTTTCGTGGTGAGCATATTAACTTTCTTACCGTTTTCGGTCATCGTCGTTCCGAGAACGACTACGTAGTTGTTGCCGTTAACGGTAACGTTTTTGATTTCAAACTTTTTGTTATCGGGATTTTTACTTTCGCCCGTTTCGCTGACGCCGCGGTCGCCTTCGAGCCACTTTCTGAGAGTGTTTTCGAATTCTTTCTTATCGGTAACGTCGTCCGCCTCGACCGATACTTTAATACCGCCCGTAAACTCGATACCTAAGTTCATACCCTTGACGCAAGTCATTACCACGCCTGCGATAATAATCAAAAGGCTTATCGAAAGAGTAATAATAAATTTCTGAACGTATTTAGCGTTTTTCAATTTCGTGAAGATATTCATGCAGCCTCAACCTCCCTTTTAAGCGAAAGGAATCTGTCGCGTCTGTCTTCCTTTACAAGACCCGCGACGACCGAGGTGAATGCCCTCGTTACGAAAATAGCGGTAATCATAGATACGACCGTTCCGAGGAACAACGTTATCGCAAAGCCTTTAAGCGAACCCGACGTAAGTATCCAGAGTACGCCTGCCGCCAAAAGCGTGGTAACGTTGGAGTCGATAACCGTAACTACGGCGTGCTTATAACCGACCGAAATAGCCGCCTTTCTCGTCTTACCCGACGCATATTCTTCTTTGACTCTGTCGAATATAACGACGTTTGCGTCGACAGCCATACCGATAGAAAGAATAATACCCGCGATACCGGGGAACGTCAACTGTACGAACGGGAATACCGCAAGTACTCCGACGTACAAAAGAACGTATACGAGAAGCGCGATTGCAGCCGCAATACCCATACCGCCGTAGAAAGCGATAAGGAGTACGAATATAACTATAAGACCGATACCCGCAGCAAGCATAGCGTTATTGAGCGCATTCTGACCGAGAGTCGCGGACATTGCGCCCGATTCAACCATTTTAAGGTCTACTTCCAAAGAACCGCTCGTAATAACCGAAGCAAGCGATTTTGCTTCTTCTGCCGAGCCGCCGTTTAATTGAATCTGCGCTGTTTTACTATCGATTTCTTTTTCGCAAGTAGGAGCGGAAACCTGCTCGTCGCCGAGATAGATATACAACTTCTTGTCCGAACTGCTACTTGAAGAAACGTGTCCGGTAGCGGTTTTGAATTTCTTCTGACCTTCGGCGGTAAATTCGAGAGTTACCGCGGGGTTGCCGTTTTCGTCGTAACCCGTTCCGGCTTTCTTGATATCTTTACCCGTAAGCCAGACCGTACCGGAAGAATCTCTGAATTCGAGTTTACCTTGACTTCCGACGTATTTAAGAACGTCTTCGGGATTTTTAACTTCGGGAATTTCTACTCTTATAGAAGTCGAATTTTGTTTTTCGACCGACGCTTCGGTAAAACCGTTATCGCTCAATCTTTTGCGGATAGTATCCATAATGCTGCTCATTTCGCTGTCCGAAATGTCAGCCTTACCGTTAGGTTCCAATACGGCGTAATACCCGCCGGCGAGATCTATGCCTTTGCTTATCGAGCCGAAAACAGACTTATAGTCTTTAACGCTGTTCGGAACAGGTCCCGAAACGAAACACGCAAAGCCGAAGAACCCGACGACTAACGCCGTAACGATAAGTATAATTATCGATTTGACCTTACTCATTCTTGCCTCCTGCATGGTTAGCATTTAGTCTTGTCCCGCGTAATGGGTACAATACGCCCCTACGCAGTTTTACACTCAATTATTATATAACTAAACGCGAGTATAAGTCAAATGAATATCGATTAAAATTTAATAAAATTTACCTGATTTTCATTTTATAAAGCGCAATTACGCCTTGCGCGGAATATTCACGCTGATTACGCCCGAAATAACGCCCATGACTATGCCGCAAAGCGCGTCTATCAGAAGAACCGCGAAAGAGCCGAAAGTTCCGCCGATTACTCCGAAAAGAACGTACGATATTATCGTTACCGCAAGCCCTATAATTCCGCCCTTCAAAAAGCCTCTTTCACCTCTTATCGCAACGGCGCAGCCGCCGAAAATCGCCATAAGTTTAATGAACTGATTTATCGGTTTTATTACTTTGTCGCTTAAAGAAGCGAGTTCCACGATAAACGCGAACAAGAGAACGCCCGCAAGAATGAAAGCGACTCCGAATATCACGCCTTTTACCACCTGCATTAAAAAACTTTTTTGCATGAAAAAACCTCCGCACGATAACTTATGCGAAGGTTTTATTTTTTATTCGGTTTTATTATTCCGCGTCGTTGCCGTCAACGTTTTCCGCAGTGCTCTCTTCTTCCGTTTTCTCTTCGACGGGCGTATCTTCCGACGGAGTTTCAACATTTTCGCCTGCGTTTTCAGGGAAAACTTCGTCGTCGGACAAAGCCTCTACCTGTTCGCCTTCGGCGGGTTCTTCCTTACCCTCGTCGGGATCTACCGAGTTGTAAATAGCAAGTTTATCGAAAGTCAGAAGCGAAGGATGTTCGTCGTTGCCCGTTTGCAAAACGAAAGTGTTGTTCTCTTCGTCGACTTCTACGACCGTACCGACTATACCGCCGATGGTGGTAACCTTAAATCCGGGTTTGATCGCATTGCGTTTGGCGGTTTCGGCTTCGGCTTTCGCCCTTCTCTTCTTGTTGGTGAAGTAACTGAAAACGATCCACGCGACGAGAATTACACCGAGTATCGTCCACATAACCCAAGGGTTTTGCGAGAAAAAATTACCCTGATTACCGCTGGCGTTAGAATTAGAAGTGCCCGAACCGTCGCCTGTGGCTTCGGTAAGTAAATTGAATAAAAACATTAGTCCTCTCCTCAAAGTTAAGTGAATAAATAATATACGATTTTTCGCATAATTGCAAGTTTATTATCGCAGTTTTCCGAAAATTTTGTCAAAATAACACTATTCGCCGTATTTTTCGTAAAATTCCTTGCGAAAATTTTTGAAATAGCCGCCTAATATCGACTTTCTTATGCCTTTCATCAAATTATGCAGGAAGGTAATATTATGCAAACTCAAAAGCATTCCGCCCATCATTTCGTTGACGTTTATCACGTGGCGAAGGTACGCTTTCGTATAGTTCTTGCAGCAATAACAATCACATTCGGGATCAAGCGGAGTGAAGTCTTCTTTATATTTTCCGTTTCTTACAACCACTTTACCGCGCGAAGTCATCGCAGTACCGTTTCTCGCTATGCGGGTTGCAAGTACGCAGTCGAACATATCTATCCCGCGCATTACGCCCTCAAAAAGACAGTCGGGGCTTCCTACGCCCATGAGATAACGCGGAACGTTCGTCGGATAATTCGGCAACATAGAATCCATAACGTCGTACATAAGTTCTTTCGGCTCGCCGACGGAAAGCCCGCCTATCCCGATACCGTATTTCGCGTAAGGAATCGTTTCTTTAAGCGAAGTTGCCCTCAAATCTTTGAACACGTTACCCTGCACTATCGGAAACAACGCCTGATTCTCGTTTTTATGATGATTGTAGCATCTGTCTAGCCAATCGAGCGTCCTGTGCATAGCCTTTTTGCTTTTTTCATAACTTGCGCCGTACTCGCTGCATTGATCGAACGCCATTATGATATCCGCGCCGAGATTGTTTTCGATATCGATAGCCTTTTCGGGGGTAACGAAATGTTTGCTTCCGTCTACGTTACTCGAAAAAGTAACGCCTTCGTCTTTGATATCGTTGAGTTTTGCAAGCGAAAAGACCTGAAATCCGCCGCTATCGGTAAGAATCGGTTTATCCCAGTTCATAAATTTATGCAGTCCGCCCGCATTTTTAACGATCTCGTCGCCGGGGCGCATAAACAAATGATAAGTATTCGCCAATATGATTTGCGACCCCGCTTCTTTCAAATCGCGCGGATACACGCCTTTGACGGTAGCCTGCGTACCGACGGGCATATACACGGGGGTTTCTATGTCGCCGTGCGGAGTATGAAGTACCCCTGCTCTCGCCCCCGTTTCGCTATCTTGTTTTATCGTTTCGAAATAAAATTTTTCCATATTCGTCCGTGTTTCTTTTATCCGAATCGACGCGTTTTACAGAAACAAACAAGCGTCGCCGAAAGAAAAGAACCTATATTTCTCTTTAACGGCAAGGTTATACAATTCGAGTATTTTATCTTTCCCTACGAACGCGCCGACGAGCATAACGAGCGTACTTTCGGGCAGATGAAAGTTTGTTATCATCGCGTCTACGCACTTGAACGTATAAGGCGGATATATAAAAATATCCGTATCCATAGACCCCGCTTTTACTTTACCGTCTGCGGAAGCGAAACTTTCAAGCGTTCTGACGCTCGTCGTTCCTACCGCTATCACCCTGCGACCTTCCGCTTTCGCCTCGTTTATTTTCTTTGCGTTTTCTTCGGATATCTCGCAGTATTCCACGTGCATCTTGTGTTCTTCGGCGTTTTCGACCTTTACCGGACGAAACGTGCCCAAACCGACGTGAAGATTAACCTCGGCAAATTCGACTCCTTTCCGTTTTAACTCGTCGATAAGTCTTAAAGTAAAATGCAGCCCTGCCGTGGGCGCGGCTGCCGAGCCTTCCTGTTTACAATATACCGTCTGATATCTGTCTTTGTCTTTAAGTTTCTCGTGAATATACGGTGGAAGCGGCATTTCCCCGACCCGCGACAATATATCTTCAAAAACACCGTCGAAGCGAAAAGAAATTATCCTGCCGCCGTCTTCGGTTTTGGATACGATTTCCACCGATAATTCCTCGTTTATAACGAGAATCGTTCCTTCGCGGCACTTCTTACCGGGTTTAACAAGACATTCCCAGTCGGTTAAGTTTATTCTTTTAAGTAGTAATATTTCTACTTTCCCGCCGTGTTCCGTGTAAGCGAATAATCTTGCGGGATATACTTTCGTCGTATTTACAACGAGCAAATCGCCCTTTTTAAGATAATCGCCTAAACCTCTGAATACTTTATGTTCGACTTTATCCGTCGCCCTGTCGTAAACCAACAGTCTTGAAGAATCCCTCGGTTCGGCGGGCGTCTGCGCGATAAGTTCTTCGGGTAAATCGTAGTAAAAATCACTTGTTTTCACTGTATTTCTCCCCGTCGAAAATCGACGACTGCCCCGCGTTTCGATCCGGCGTTTTTCTGCCGAGATGCGCGTATGCAAGATCGGTTGCCATTCTTCCGCGCGGACTTCTTGCTATAAAGCCGAGTTGCAACAGATACGGCTCGTAAACGTCTTCTATAGTATTCGAGTCTTCGTTTATGGTTGCGGATAATGTATCTAACCCGACGGGACCTCCGCCGAATTTATCGATCATCGAAGTCAACAATCTTATGTCGATGTTATCAAGACCGAGTTCGTCGATTTCAAGCATATCGAGAGCGTGTTTTGCGTCTGCAACCGAAATTTCGTCGTGTTCCATAACGGACGAAAAATCTCTTACGCGTTTTAACAACCTGTTTGCGATACGCGGCGTTCCCCTGCTTCTTCTTGCGATTTCTTCCGCCGCGCCCCTTTCGATATCCGTGCCGAGCGTTCTTGCGCTCCGCGTAACTATTTCAGCAAGTTCGGCGGTCGTATAAGTTTCAAGTCGACAAATCACGCCGAACCTGTCGCGAAGCGGCGAACTCAACATACCGGCGCGCGTAGTCGCCCCGACCAAAGTAAACTTTTTGAGCGGAATTTGTACCGAACGCGCAGACGGACCTTTACCGAGAATTATATCGAGGGAATAATCTTCCATAGCGGGATATAAAATCTCTTCTACGTTATGGTTAAGCCTGTGTATTTCGTCGATAAACAACACGTCGCCTTCGTTTAAGTTGGTAAGGATTGCCGCAAGGTCGCCCGATTTTTCAATCGACGGACCAGAAGTAACTTTAATCTGTACGCCCATTTCGCCTGCGATAATGTGCGCCAGCGTCGTTTTACCAAGCCCCGGAGGTCCGTAAAGCAAGACGTGATCGAGAGGCTCTCCGCGAAGTTTAGCCGCCCGCATAAAGACGGATAAATTCGTTTTCGCCTTTTCCTGACCGATATAGCCTTCCATAGACTTCGGTCGCAATAAATTTTCGACTTCGTCGTATTCGGTTTTCGTGCTGACGATCAAACTTTCGTCGCTGTCAAACATAATTTCGTCCTCGTATAATTACATAGAGCGTAACGCCGCGGAAATAACTTCCTGCGCGGTTTTTGCTCCCGTTTCTTTCGCCTTCTGTACCGCTTTACGCGAATCTGCCGAAGAAAATCCCAGCTCCGTAAGCGCGATAACGGCGTCTTCGTCTTCGGAAGACAAAACCGTATTCGTCGCTCCGACGGGCGATATAAGAACGCCGTCTTCATCCGCGCTGATTTTTTCGCGTAATTCAAGCACGATTCTTTCGGCGGTTTTTTTACCCAAACCTTTTATTCTTGAAAGAGATTTTACGTCGGAAGTAGCGATAGCGGTCGCAAGATCGGTTAAACTCATCCCGGAAAGAACGCTTATTCCCAGTTTCGGGCCAACCCCGGAAACGGATATAAGTTTTATAAACATAGCCTTTTCGGCTTTGTTGTCGAAGCCGTAAAGACTTACGCCGTCGTCGCGCAGTTGAAAATAAGTATAAACCGCGCCTTCTTTATTTGCCGAAAGTTTGGCGGCAGCCGTTGCCGAACATAATATCTCGTAACCGATACCGTTGTTTTCAAGCACGACGCCGCCGTCGAATTCATCTATTACTTTACCTTTTACGTATGCTATCATAATTTTTACCTTATTCCGAACGAAGAACTGAATCTGCTTGTCTGACAATGCGTAAGCGCAACGGCAAGCGCGTCTGCGGCGTCGTCCGGTTTTGGAATATTATCGAGCCGAAGAAGCGTTTTTACCATTATCTGCATTTGTTTTTTATCTGCCCTGCCGTAGCCGGTCAACGCCTGTTTAATTTGCAACGGCGTATATTCGTACAGTCTTCCGCATTTTTTTACGCAAGTAAGAAGAATTACACCCCTTGCCTGCGCGACGTTAATGCCCGTAGTGATGTTGTTATTGAAGAACAACTCTTCGAGCGCGATTTCGTCGGGATGATATTTATCGATCAATTCGTTTACGCCTTCTTCGAGCATTGCAAGCCTTACGGGCAGACTTTCCTCTTTCGGAGTTAAAACCACTCCGTAATCAACCGTTTCAAACCTGCCGCGATCGCTTTTTAATACTCCCCAACCCAAAGTCGCAAGACCGGGGTCGATACCTAATACTACCATAAATAACACCCGCCGATATATGCGACTATTCTAATATATTTTCGCTTTTTAGTCAAGTAAAAATAAAGCGAGAACGCCGTATTCGATACGAATCGAACATATTAACGTTCCCGCGAGTAATATTTTAATTCTTTTTTCCGTAAACGTAGTTGCAAACTTCTATCGAACATTCGATATTCTGCACGCTTATCATAGTTCCGTTTGAATTTTCATTGTAACGTCTTCCGTATACTGCGACCGTGTCGCCCATACTTACTTTTTCTTGCAAGAATTTTTCAAGTTCCGAAATCGTTTCGTTTACAAGTCCGATAGAAAGCGAGCCTATACTGAACTCGTACGTCTTACCGTCCGATTTTTTTGTTACTTTTATAGACTTGATTACGTCGCCGACTTGCAAACTACCCTTTTTGAAAAGACCGTATTTATCGAGCGATTTTATCACTACGCAATAATTCTGGTAGTTACCCGAACTCACTCTTTCGACCCCCACGGCAAATTCAACGCCGAGATCGAAATTACCTTCGATATACCCGAAAGAACCCGTTTCGTTTGCAGTTTCAACGAGCGCGTCGAACTTTTCAAGCACGGTTGACGCCGAAATCGCGAAACTTAACCCCTGCGCCGCAGACGGTTTGTAGCCTGCGTTGACTATACCTACCAACATACCCGTTTGCGCGTCGAAAAGTCCTCCGCCCGAATTTCCTTCGTTTATAGCCGCGTCGGTCTGAATAAGATTCATAGTCTTTCCTTCGACGTTGACGTTTCTGTCTACCGCGCTGACGATACCTTGCGTAACCGTTCCGCCGAGATAGCCAAGCGGATTACCGATTGCCAGAACGGAAGTACCAACGTCAAATTCGCCCGTATAAAACCCGACGAAACCTCCGAATTTTGACGCCGCGTTGTCGTCCTTTATGATAAGAACTCCTATATCGGAAACGGGATCAGAACCGACGAGTTCGACGCTCGAAAAAGTAGTGCCGTCCAAGGATTTAATTTGAAAAGTCTCGCCGCCCTCTATTACGTGGTGGCAAGTAACGACTAACGCGTAACCCGTATCTTCGTCAATTCCGACGACTACGCCGCTACCGCTCGACTGTTCGGTGGAAGATATCGGAACGTAAATTTCGACGACCGTCGAACGAATTGACTTTATTACGGTAACGAGATCCGTCGCTTCGGATTTTTGATTACTGTATTTTACGTTAATGTTTACGTCTTTCGTTGCAGGCGTGATATTGCCCGATCCGTCAATCGAAATCGACATATCGCAGCCGATTGAAAACAATGAAATAACGACCGCAAAAACGATGCAGATTATCGACTTAATTGTCCTTTTCATATACTTACCTTTATTTTTCAAAAATACTGAATCAAATTGTAGCCAAATTTCTTTATACGTTTATGATTGAAAAATTACTTTTTTGTGAAAAACGGAGAAGAAGTCGAAAATCGACTCTTCTCCGTAAAGGCTCTGCTTATAAACGGCAGAGCCCATCGGTTCGACCGTAATTCTTTAGTTAAGATAAGCAAAGCGTATATTACACAACGAAATCCGTTTTTTTCAAACCGAATCCGATAACTCTCGTTAAATTTTCGGTTTGCGGAAATTTCGTTGACAATAGTAATATGCTTCGTTTATCTCAAACTATACGCTTGATTTTTATTCTTCTTCGTCGTCTTCGGGAAGATCGACGTTATGATATACGTCCTGAACGTCGTCGTTCTCTTCGAAAGCATCAAGCATCTTTCTGAAAGTTTCTTCCTGATGTTCGTCCAAGGTAACTTTGTCATTAGGAATCATCATAACTTCCGCTTCGAGGAAAGTGTAATTTTTTCCTTCAAGATATTTTCTTACCGCCGAGAAATCAGACGGAGCGGTTCTTATTTCAAAAGAATCGTCGCAGGTGATAACATCTTCCGCGCCCGCCTCCAGAGCGTCTTCCATGACGCCGTCTTCCGTCATCTCTACCGTTCGCTCAACGACTATTACGCCCTTGTTATCGAACATATAACCGACGGAACCCGTCGTGCCCATATTCCCGCCGAATTTCGAGAAAATATGTCTGACGTCGCCGCCCGTTCTGTTTTTGTTATCCGTAAGCGTAGATACTATAACTGCGCTTCCGCCAACGCCGTAACCTTCGTAAGTCAGAGTTTCGTAATTGACGTTGCCGAGTTCGCCCGCCGCTTTCGCAATACTTCTTTTAATGTTGTCGTTAGGCATATTCGCCGCTTTCGCTTTTGCGATAACGTCGGCAAGTTTGCTGTTGGTATACGGATCGGGGTTCCCCTTCGCCGCAACGGCCAACTCTCTTCCTATTTTAGTGAATATTCTGCCTTTAACCGCGTCGGTCTTTGCTTTTTTATTTTTGATATTTGCCCATTTGCTATGTCCTGACATAGTATACTCTCCTTATTTTATCAAAGATTTGCCCTTACCTACGGTAAGCGTATACAAGGTAATCGCCAACGATACCGCCGCGTTAAGGCTTTCGGAAGTCTTGCTCATAGGAATTCCTATAATACCGTCGGCTCTTTTTTCTATCTCTTCGCTTATACCGTTTGCTTCGTTACCTACAACCACGCAATAATCGTCGGGCGGATTTATTTCGAAAATATTCGTGCCGCCCATATCGGCAGCGAAAACTTTTACGCCGGAAAGCGCGGCAAACGACTCTTCGTAACTACACTCGTAAAACTCAACGTGATATATACCGCTCATCGACGATCTTACCGTTTTGGGAGAATATGGATCGCAACAATTTACGAGATATATTTTTTTTACTCCGACTGCCGCAACGGTTCTGAAAATAGTACCTAAATTACCGGGGTCGGATATGCCGTCAAGCAAAACGCTAACGCCGTCTGCCTTGGTTATCGTCTTTTTTTCGATACTTAAAACAGCCAGAACGCCTTGCGGCGTAACCTCGTCGCTGACGTACCTGAACACCGCGTCGCTTACCGTGATATGCTCAATCGGAAACGACATCTCGTTCTCGACCGATTCGGCAACCATCACGAGTTTTACTCGTTTACCTGCGGCAAACGCCTCGGCGACCATTTTCTTGCCCTCTACGACGTACGCGGAATTTTCTCGCCTTGCCTTCTTATTTTTTAACGATGCGACGAATGCAACGGTCTTGTTTGATTTTGACGTTATAACCATAAAAATCGAAAAAGGGTCTATGCAAGGCGCACCGTCGGACGGTTACGCTTTTCACGACCCTTACGAAGCAGTCGCCCTGATAAAAGCGACCGTTTAATTACTTGTTGAGATTTGCTTTCGCGGTAGCGGTAAGAGCAGTAAAGCCCGCCGCGTCGTTTACAGCCATATCCGCAAGGACCTTTCTGTTAAGGTTGATACCCGCAACTTTAAGCCCGTGCATAAAAGTACTGTAAGACATACCGTTAGCGTGGCAACCTGCATTGATTCTTGCAATCCAAAGTTTACGGAAATCTCTCTTCTTAGCCTTTCTGCCGACGTAAGCGTATGCTTGCGACTTCATAACGGCTTGTCTTGCGACTCTGTAAAGTTTGCTCTTCGCGCCAAAGTAACCTTTGGCAAGTCTCATTATTTTTCTACGTTTTTTAACGGCGTTTACGCCTCTTTTAATACGCATATCCTTTCTCCTTTATAATTACGCTTTGTAAGGAATAAGATTCTTTACGGTCTTTTCCTGAGTGGAAGATACGTAAGTACCGGTTCTTAATCTTCTCTTTCTCTTGGTGGACTTTTTACTAAGGATATGGCTCTTATTCTGGCTGTATCTCTTAACTTTGCCCGTACCGGTGATTTTGAAACGTTTTTTTGCACCGCTGTGCGATTTCATTTTTGGCATAATAGTACTCTCCTTATTTTTTGTATATCAGTTGGATTTCGAGGGGGCGAGAATCATAAGAATGTTCCTGCCTTCGAACATAGGTCTTTTTTCCATAACCGCATCGTCACCGACGAGTGCGTAAAACCTGTTCATGACGTCCACCCCGAGATTGGAGTGAGCGTTTTGTCTGCCTCTCATCCTGATTGAAACCTTTACCTTGTTGCCGCCTGCTAAAAACTTTTGAGCCTGACGGGCTTTAACGTTGAGGTCGCCGACGTCGATAGTCATCGATAACCAGATTTCTTTAAGTTCGACGGTTTTCTGGTTTTTTCTGGCTTCCTTTTGTTTTTTGAGCATTTCGAATCGATATTTGCCATAATCCATAATCTTGCACACCGGCGGATTTGCCTGCGCTGCAATTTTTACAAGATCGAGATTTTGTTCCTCGGCAAGCCTTAACGCTTCCGCAGAAGAAACGATACCGAGTTGGCTTCCGTCTGCGCCGATGAGGCGGACTTCGCGATCTTTTATATCGTAGTTGATTTGAGTTTGCTCTTTAATAGTCGTTTACCTTCCCGTTAAATTTTAACTCGCATAAAAAACGAGGTCGCAAACGTAGCGACCCCGATAATACCTTATATATCAAAAGAATTACTATACGCCGTTTCGATAAATCTTACGGTGAGAAGGGTCAACTTCTACTTTGCTTGCATATTATATCACTTAAAAACAATATCGTCAACCGTTTTTAAGTTAAATTACAAAAATTTTATAAATTTCCCGCCGAAAGCCTTCGACGGGAAACGTTTACGTTATTTTACAAGATCTTTGTAAGCGTCTTTATATCTTTTAACTTTCGTTCCGTTGTTCTTCGCTTCGTTCGTAAGTTTGGTAGCAAGCGAATTTACGGCCTGTGATTTGGCAAGGTCTTCGTTAGCCTTCTTGAATCTCGCCGCAAAACTCGTTTCATCTGCCAAAGCGGCTATAAATGCGGCTGCGTTGTCGTATTGACCGTATTCGTTGGCAAGTTCGGTGCAAATCACGACGTGAAGACCATACTCCTGCGAAGCAAACATTTTGTACGCGCCCTTACCCTCGGCGACAATATCCTTACAGGCTTTCGAGAACGCCTTGACGTATTGACTTTCGGACGTGTACGGACTATACAAATAGCCGAGATATTTACCTAAGTTACCCGTATCCGTCGAGAAAGCGTACTTCAAGTCTTCGACTCTTTCGTATACGTCGTTATTAAAGGAAGTTACCTTTCCAGTTCCGTTGATCGATAACGCGTCGGAAACCCCCAGAACCTGTTTTGCCAGTTCGCGGAAACCGTCGTAATTAAATTCGGTCGGAACGACGTTGTTAAAACGAAGCGAGATAACCTTGTTGCCGTCGTCGTCTTCATCTTCCGCGTGATAATACGGAACTCCTACGCTTCCGATATAATCGGAAAGTTTAATCGTGTTACCGTTGACGGTGTATTCGGCGTTTTCGGTATCGTAAACGTATTTGTTCTTGAACGAATACGACCCGTCCGCGTTATAGATTCCGTAACCGGACTTAACCCACGTTTCACGAAGATCTTTCGCGACTATATTCTTTTCAACGAAGTAGTCTACCGCTTTCTGCACGTTTTCGGCATTTACCGCCAAATCGGTGTTATTCGCCTTATTGTAATATTCCACTACTTTCTTGTTGTCGTTGGCAATTTCCTTTTGTTCGTCGGTATAACCGATAAGAATATGCGAAACGTAAGCGTAACCGACGCAATTATTATAAATAACGAAATTATCTTCGGATACGGATCCGAGTTTAGTTTCGAGATCGGTTATCGTGGAACCGTTAAGTTGAGCCTCTTGATTTTTACGGAGATTGTCGTATTGCGCATAAAGATCGTCGAGAGCGGCGTTTATCTTAGCAACTTCGGCTTCTTCGATTTTATCCTGATAATTTTCAACGATTTTCGAATTGATCGAACTTTCGATGGTATCGCGGAAATAAGGAATCGACAATATTACGTATTTGTTTGCGGTAGAAGTCGTAGTGCCGCTTTCTACAAGTCCGAGTTCTTCCAGACGAGCGATCCCCTTTTTGTAAGCCTTGATTTTTTCTGCTTTTTTATCGGTGGAATCGAGGAATATCGTTTTTACCTTAATTCTTTCGTCGGTATCGTCCTGTTTGATAGTAGGCGTCGATCTCACGTCGTAAGAAATCGAGTCGTGACTATGAGTATCGTCGGTAGTATCGTCCATAAACGAATCGACGAGCGAATTTACGGCGGCGACAGCGGTGTATACCGCGTTAAGCGCAGTCGTCGTGGATACGAATCTGAAAGGAGCGTCTTTTGCCGTAACCGTTTTGCCGTTATACAAATCGAACACGTAAGAGTTGAGCGCTTCATAGTACTCCGCGCTTCCGACCTTTAACTTCGTCTTCGCGTTGAACGCCGATATTTCGGAGTCCTTTGCTAAAAGGGCAAGCACGCCTTCGTTTTTCAAAAGCGTCAAATCTTCGTTCGAATACTCGCCGTCGGTTGCAAGGTATTTCTTCGCGTTCTGAACGACGATAGAGTTGCTTATAAGATTGTCAAGAATCATCTCGTAAGTCTTTGCTTTGGTGTAACCGTAGTTGTTGACGTAATAGTAACCGTAGGAGTAATACCCCGCCACCATATCTCTTTTATAAATAACGTCTGTGTCGACCTCGTTTTTATCGATGCAGACCGTAGCGACTTTCTGAGCCATATCCCTGTCGGTATTGACTTCGAAAAGTCCGCAACCAACCAACGTACCCATCATCAGAGCGACGGCGGTGATTACGGTAACGAGTTTCAACGTAAGTTTCTTCATAGGAATCTCCTGTTGACATAATAAGTCATAGTAATAGTTTGCTATATTGCCCATTATACTAAATAATTTCAATCAATGCAAGACTTTTGCGACGGTTGAGTTAAATTTTTTTGATTTTTTTATTTTACGAAGACTTACTTAACGGTTTCAAGCATATATTTCGCCGTATCTTCCGCCGAGTTTCCGACTTTTGAAAAATCTATAACCGGAGTTGCGGAAAATTCAAACGATATTTTATCCTTGCGTTTAAGCAACTCGTCCATTAAGCCGCCGTTTTGCAGGCAGGATATATCGGCGAGTTCGATATATGATTTTTTCGCGCCGACCACAATCTTAACCGCTCCTCGCTTTTTCGCCGCAGCCTTAAGTTTCGCGATTAAAATCAGATTTCTTACCTCGCGAGGAATCTTTCCGTAATATTCTTCGAGAGAACGCGTAACTCTTTCGTCGTCTTCGTCCGTGGTTATTTCCGCTATCTGCTTATAACAATCCATTCGGGAAGAAGACGTCGAAATATAATCTTCGGGGATATACGCGTCCATATTGACGTCAAGTTCGGCGGCCGACTCTTTTTTCGTTTCGCCGAGGCTTTCTTTGAGTAATTTATTGTAAAGTTCGTAACCGACTTTATCCATATGCCCGTGCTGCTCTTTACCCATTACGTTGCCTGCGCCCCTTATTTCGAGGTCTCGCATGGCTATTTTATATCCGCTGCCCATTTCGGTGAATTCGGTCAACGCCGAAAGTCGTTTATACGCCGCCTCGGACATTACTTTCTCTCTGTCGAAAGTAAAATAAGCGTGAGCCATTACGTTACTTCTGCCTACCCTGCCTTTCAATTGGTAAAGCGTAGACAAACCGAGTTTATCGCTGTCGGTAACTATAATCGTGTTCGCTCTCGGCAAATCGATACCGTTTTCGATAATAGTCGTCGCGACTAAAACGTTATAATCGCCGTCGTAAAATTTCATCACGCTGTCTTCGAGTGTTTTTGCGTCCATCTGTCCGTGCGCGACTATGATTTTTGCTTCGGGAACGAGCGTTTTCAATTTGTCGGCAAGTTTATAAATCGTTTCTACTCGGTTGTGCATTACGAGCACCTGCCCGTCTCTTGCGAGTTCGCGGGTTATCGCGTCTTTGAAAAGTGCGTCGCTCTCTTCAACCACGTACGTCTGCACGGGGATTCTTATATTCGGCGGCGTGTTTATAACGCTTATATCTCTGATGCCCGCAAGCGACATGTGAAGCGTCCTCGGTATAGGCGTCGCGGTCATCGTGAGCGTATCTACGTTTTCTTTAAGGAGTTTCAGTTTTTCTTTATGCTCGACGCCGAACCGCTGTTCTTCGTCGAGTACGAGAAGCCCCAAATCGTGAAATTTTACGTCGGAGCCGAATAATCTGTGAGTTCCGATAACGAAACTTATCTGCCCGTCTGCCAAATCGGAAATAATTTTCTTTTGTTGCGCAGGAGTCTTAAAACGGTTAAGCGATTCTATTCTTACTCCGAAATTTTCAAATCTTTTTTTAGCCGCCCGATAGTGTTGTTCGCAAAGAATCGTCGTAGGACAAACGAGCGCAACCTGTTTACCGTCGGCTATAGCCTTGAAAGCCGCCCTGAAAGCGACTTCCGTTTTACCGAATCCGACGTCGCCGCAAAGCAGTCTGTCCATAACCTTTTCGCTTTCCATATCGGCTTTAATTTCGGCAATCGATTGAATCTGATCTTCGGTCGGCTCGAATTCGAAAGCCTCGTCGAATTCTTCCGAAAAAGCGTCGTCTGCCGAAAACGCAAACCCTCTCTTTTCTTTTCTCGCCTTATAGAGTTTCTTAAGGTCTATCGTCATTTCTGATATAGACGCTTTTACCCGCTCTTTTATCCGCTCGAATTCCTTACCGCCTATACGATTGAGTTTCGGTTTTTCCCCTCCGCCCATATACTTGGTAAGTTTATCCATCTGATCTACGCCGACGTACAGCGTGTCGCCGCCGAGATATTCGACCGCAACGTAATCTTTACTGCCTTCCTGCGTCGTAATTCTCTTTACGCCTTTGACGTACCCGATGCCGTGTACTTCGTGTACGGCGTAATCGCCGACTTCCGGAGCCTGAAACAAATCGCCGCGTTTTCGCTTTATTCTCTTATTTTCTTTGGTCGCGATATATAAATCGCCCGTACCTATAAGTACGAGTTTTGCAGAATGATAAATAAGTCCGCTCGGCAAAAAGTACGAAGTAACGACGGCTACTCCGTTTTTCAACTCGGCATTGTCGCCTCTCACGCACATACAACCGCGAGCGTATAGTTCGTCGCTTAAAGATTCCGCTCTTTTGTCGTTTCCGCAACAAATTACGACTTTATATCCGCCAAACTTCCAGTTTTTGACGTCGTTATATATCGCTTCGAAATTTGCGGTGTATCTCGCAACAGGCGAACATCTGAGCGAATACGTTTTTAACGGATTGAAAAAATTTATCGACGTCGTAATATTTTGAAAAGCGACTTCTCTGAACGAATTCAGCCTTTTAATCAAATTTTGATAATCACTTAATTGCCTTGCCGAAAAATCGAAAATCTTACCCGCTCTTCCTAAGGTGAGCAATCTTTCCGAATGGTCTTTTAACGTTGCGGTCAATCCGTCGACGAGCATTTTACATTCGTCGTATACGACAAGCGTATTCGTCGGCATATAAGTCGTGAAATCGTCGGTAACGTCTTTTACGAGCGGCATAACGAATTGAAGTTCTCCGCACGGCACACCGCCGTCAAGTTTTTCTTCAAGATCGTTTACGAGTTTCCGTGCGTCGTCCCTCACCGCAAGAGTGCCGAACTTGGCAAGTGATTTTCTTAAAGCAAGTTTTATATCTTCAACTTCGTCGTCGCGGACGATTACGTCGGTTGCGGCGATAATTTCGAATTCCGTAACGGCGGTCTTGTTTTCTCTGTCTTCGCCGTAAAACTTAAATACACTTTCGACTTCGTCGCCGAAAAAGTCTACGCGGTAAGAATATTCCCCGTTCACGGGATTTATTTCAAGTATATCGCCGCGCAGCGCGAAAGTTGCCCTGTCGTCGGCAAATTCTTCTCTTCTGTAACCGAATTTGACGAGTTTGTTTACTATCCCGCCGATGTCGTAGACTTCGTTTTTTCTTATTTTTATCGTCGGAATATCGCTCGGAAACAATTGGAGCAAAGACTGAAACGTGGTAACGATGAATTTCGCCCCGTTTTTTATCGCGTATAAAGCGTTCAATCTTGCAAACAAAGACGTTCTGTCGAATGCGGATTTGTACAGTAAGACGTCGTCTTTCGCAGGCAGGTAAACTGCCCGTTCGCCCGATAACGCGGTCAACTCTTCGGCGATTTTCGCGCCGTATAAGCCGTCTTTAACGATATACAGAACGGGCAAACCCACAGAAGACGCAATAAGACACTTTTCCGCAAAATTAACGCCGAAAACCGCGGAAGGAATCCCCCCGCGGATATCTCGCCCGATTTCGGCGAGTTCGTTACCCAAATTTTCCGGTTTTAAGTAATCTTTAAGCATTCTTTTTTTGTAACGTTATGTCTGCACATTATTTTTTCGATGGAATCGCCCTTGATAAATTCGTCAATAGCGTCCGTCGCAACGTTAATCGCAGAGTCGAAACTCGAAACGTCTTCGGCTCGGACGTTAGACAAAACGTAATCAATCAATGAAAAAGGTCTGTCCGGCTTTATTCCGATTCTTACCCGCGGGAACTCCGTAGAACCCAGTTCGTTTACGATGCTTCTCATACCGTTATGCGTACCCGCCGAACCGCTTTGACGTATTCTTACGGAGCCAATCGGAATATCGACGTCGTCGTAAGCGACGATTATATTCCCTGTCGGAACTTTATAGTAAGAAGCGGCTGCCTTGAGCGCCACGCCGCTTAAATTCATAAAAGTCTGCGGTTTGATAAACATGACCTTTACGCCGTTGACGTTAATAATCGAATATTTGGCGGAAAAGCCGCTTTTTTCGAATTTTACGCCGTACTTTTCGGCAAGTTTATCTATCGTCATAAATCCGAGATTGTGTAAATTCCGGGAATATTCGGCTCCGGGATTACCGAGCCCTGCTACGATATACATAATTCGCGCTCCGTGTTTTTTCGTTTATAAGACCGCGGAGGCGTGCCTCCGCGGTCTCGTTATTATCAAAAGGATTAGTCGTCGTATATCTCGGACATTTTCTTATCGAGATAAATATTTTCGATTGCGGTTGCGAAGAGTTTTGCAACGGATAAAACGGAAATCTTATCGATTTTCTTTTCTTCGGGAAGCGGAATCGTATCGAGTACGACGAGTTTGGATATATGCGACGCTTTTATGCGCTCGATCGCGGGACCGCTCAATACCGCGTGAGAACAGCAAGCGTAGATTTCTTTCGCGCCGTTGTTGAAAAGTGCCTCCGCACCCTGACATATAGTTCCTGCGGTATCGATCATATCGTCGACTATAAGGCATCTCTTGCCTTTCACGTCACCGATTACGTTCATAACTTCGATTTGATTTGCTTTCGGTCTTCTTTTATCCACTATCGCCATAGGACAATTGAGTTTAGTGGCGACGTTTCTTGCTCTGGAAACGGAACCAACGTCCGGAGAAACGACCATGAAATCGTCATCGACCATTTTTTTGAAATGTTTGTAAAGGATAGGTCCGCCGAGAAGGTGATCTACGGGGATATCGAAAAATCCTTGAATCTGAGCGGCGTGAAGATCCATCGTAAGAACCCTGTCCGCGCCTGCGGAAGTAATGATGTCCGCAACGAGTTTAGCGGTGATGGGATCGCGCGAACGAGCCTTTCTGTCTTGTCTTGCGTATCCGAAATAAGGAATAACCGCAGTTATTCTTCCTGCCGAAGCGCGACGCGCCGCGTCAATCATTATGAGTAACTCCATAAGATTTTCGTTTACGGGAGAACAAGTTGACTGAATTATGAAAACGTCTCTGCCTCTGACGGTTTCACTTAAATGAACGCTGGTTTCGCCGTCGGAAAAATGTCCTACTTCGACGTCGCTGAGCGAAATTTTAAGTTCTTTGGCAATCGCTTCGGCTAACGCCCTGTTCGAATTACCCGCGAAAAGTTTTATCTCTGTGCTATGTGTGATCATTGCTTCCTCCGCATTGCTACGTTAGTGTAGCCTAATTAACTTCTTAATTATATAAGTCTCGCCTGATTAAAGCAAGCGTTTTATAGCCTATATGAGTTTTTTATTGCAAATTGTCTAAATTTTTCGGACAACCGTTGCGACGTGATCTGAAAAATTCTTTGAGAAGAGATGAACATTGCTCTTCGAGCACTCCGCCTTCGCAATCTGTAACGTGATTAAGTCCGCTTTCGGAAAGTATATTGAATTTACTTACCGCTCCGCCACCCTTTTTCTCGTACGCCCCGAAATAAACTTTTTTTATTCTCGCGTTCGCTATCGCTCCCGCGCACATGGCGCACGGCTCCAAAGTTACGTATATTTCCGCCCCGTCAAGTCTCCAGTCGCCGAGTTTGCGGCACGCCTTTTCTATTGCGAGTATCTCGGCGTGAGCGGTTGCAAGTCTTTTCGTCTGCCGTAAATTATGCGCTTTTGCGAAAACTTTTCCGTCGAGAGTTATTACGCAACCTATCGGAACTTCTTCTTTGAGTTCGGCTTTTTTCGCTTCTTTCAAAGCGATTTTCATAAATTTTTCGACTTCGGTCATTTATGATATTCCTTTCCGCTTATTATTGTAAACGCCCTGTAAATTTGCTCGCACGCGATGACTCTCGTCAGCGTATGCGGAAAAGTCATTTGCGAAAACGATATCTTTTCTTTACAGAGCGACTTGACTTCCTGTTTTATTCCGTAAGACCCGCCTATTACTAATGTTATTTCACCAACTCCCGAATCAGTAAGAGTTTTTATTTTTTCGGCGAATTTTTCGGACGATAATTCTTTGCCTTCCACGGCAAAGGCTATCGAATACCCTTTTAACGCCTCTTTTATTCGTCCGCCTTCTATGCTCAGAATTTTATCCGTCGCGGCTGCGTCTGCAATTTTGAAATTTTCTTCTTTAAGTTCGATTATCTCGAATTTACAAAACGCGCCGAGCCGTTTCGCGTATTCGTCGATAGCGTTTCGATAATATTCTTCTTTTACTTTGCCGACGGCAACGAGTCTTATTTTAATCATATCAAACCCAACGTCCAGACCACGGCGCACATTATAACGCCGGGCAACGCAAACTTAATCCAATTTTTGATTGCCTTTGCGTCGTTGCCGATCTCTTTCCTTTTACAATCGAAAACGGCGATAATGACGAACGCTATGAACGCCATAACACCTATTATCGTCATTATAATCGACACCGATTGCGGAACGGAAAACCCCACGCCGAAATAATACAGATTTATCGTAATGAAGTTGTTCAAAAAATGAACTATAATCGTCGGATACACAGACCCCGAACAAATCGATAAAAGCGCAAAAGCAAAACCCGTAACGAACTGATACGGCGTCTGCGCGGGATTCATATGGAAAAGCGAAAAGGCAAAACCCGTGATAGCGGCGGAAATTATCGGATTATAATCGTCGAGCCCGCTGATAATCATTCCTCTGAAAGCCGCCTCTTCGGCTATCGACGGCAAAATGCATACCGTAAGAACAGTAAGGCAATAATTCAACGGTGAAAACGGTAAGATGCGGGGTATTTGCGGCTCTTTTCCCGAAACTTCTTGAATAAATTCGTTAAAATATCCGTTTATGCTCGACAATCCCATATAGCAACCGACCAAAGCAAGCAAAGCGAGTAGATAATATCGTACTTTTGCATTTTTTATCTTCAACGATTGTTTTACGTTGAGTTTCAGACAAGTGATAAAAATAACCGACATAATTACGGTTGACAACGGACTCAAGGTATACGAAAGTATAGTGTACGCGTAACTATCGTTTTTCAATCCGTAATATTTTACGATTAAAGAAAATATTACGCTTACTACGAGCGCGCAAAAAACGAGAACGGAAAAATACGCCCCCGAATTCGAAGGCGTTATTCTTTTTCTCTCGTCAATGCGTTCCGTCATGATTTATCTCCGCTTTATAAATATCGAACATCGAAAAGGCTTTCGCTTCGTGCGCCTCTTTATCCGAGTAAGCGCAAGCGGCGTAGTACGCGCGCATGAACGCGAATTCTTCCGCGCTAACGATTACCCTTACGCCGTGTTCTTTAGCCGCCTGTATAAACGGCGAAAACGTACCGAGCACGGTCGCGTCGACTGCGGCGATACTGTTTCCGAAAGCCGACAAATCTCTGTCGCTGTCTTTGATTTTAGTTCTGCGATAAACGGTATTTACCACGTAATCGTATCTCGTACTATTCGATATTTTATGAAGTACGAAAGCATTCAACTTGGCGCGTTTCACGTATTCACCCGCTTGTTTTTCGTCAACGTCGAATATATTAACCTTCGCGTCTTTGGCAACGAGCGCAGTCGCTATCCCTTTGCCGAGACCGCCGCAACCGAGTACAAGAATACGTTTACCCGACACCGTTTCGCCGATTTTATCCATAGCGGCTACAAATGCGAAACCGTCTGTGAAATATCCCGAATTTTGCGATACGACGTTCGCGCTGTGCGTCAGTTTTGAAAAACCTCGTAAAGAATATAATCTTCTCGACAATTCGCCGATATACGGAGGGAATATGCAATATCCCGAATAATTTTTTAATTCGGACATAAGTCTTTTATAGTTGTCTTCGGGCGGATATATAGCAGTAACCGACGTAGTGAAAAGTCCGGTCATGTTAAGCGCGTCTGCGTAATATTGTTCCACGTCGGGAAGTTCCCCGCGTTTACGCACTACGGCGAAGGTGTTTTTATCGAGTTCTTCGAAAAACGCCTTATTTGCGTCGATTTCTATTGCGTCTTCGTCAACTTCGCCGCCGTCGACCGAAGCAATCAACGCAATCGCGCCAGCCGCGGTTACGAATGAATAACCGCCGGATCTTACGATTCCGCCGACGTATTTATCGACTCCGCCGATTACGAGCCCGCCTGCAAATCTTTTACACTTTCCGCCCACGGACTTAACCGCGTCGCCGATTGCGTCGAGATAATCTTTTACGCAGACACCGCCCGAATAACAAGCGTTTTTTTCATCGTCGCGTTTTCCTACCGAAATAACGCTTTCTCCTTCTGCAAGCCCCATAAGAAAAGCCAGCAAAGGCAACTCGTCTATAATACGCGCCGCTTCTTCTTTAAGAACGTGCGTCGCGCGGAGTTTACTCTTATAAGCGGTTATATCCGCCACATTTTCGCCGCTGACGACGCCTTTTTCGTGTACCCTTATATCCGCCCCCATACGTTTCAGTACGTCCAGAAGCGCGGTTCTCGTGGGATTTACGTTTACGTTGTGGCATACGACCTTGCCGAGCAACAGACCGAGAGCAAGGTAGTGCATCGCGAAAGTAAAATCTCTGCCGACGAAAATCTTGCAACCGTTTAATTCGCTCGCGGAAAAATCGACCGTTTTGCCGTCGTTTTTAATTTCGATATTCGCGCCCATCTCTTTGAGCAGAATCTCCGTATGATTTCTCGACGGAGTTTTTTCGTGAATTACCGCCCTTACGCCGCCTGCAAGCGCGCAGAAAATTATAGAAGATTTTACCTGCGAATTCCCTTCTTCGATCTCGTAATCGATCGACCTTACGCCTTCGCTTTCGACGAGTATCGGAGCGGACACGTAATCGGTAAGCGCTACCGTCGCGCCCATTTTTTCAAGCGGCTCTTTAATTTCACGCATGGGTTTCTGGCAAAGATACTTACTGCCCGTAAGAACGGTCTCGCCGCCGAGTCCCGCAACCGCTCCGCACACGAAACGCAATGCGGTCGCGCTGTTTCCGCAATCGATTTTAGGGATTTTTACGTTTTTTCTCGCGCTCTTGATTTCTATGTATTCCTTTTTAACGGACACCTTCGCGCCGAGTTTTTTTACGCACGAAATCATGCTCATCGTGTCCTGACAGGTAAACGGGTTGATAATCGTCGTTTTGCCTTTTGCCAAAGCACCGAGCATTATCGCCCTGTGCGTTATAGATCTGTCGGGCGGAACGGCGTATTCGCCGAATAAATTATCTCTCGGAAAAATTTTCATCTTATTATCTCGCTTCGCGGAGCGCTTTTTTAATTTCGTCCGTTTTCTCTTTCGCCGCAGCGTACCCCGCAGCGTACATTTCGTAAAATTTACTTATGGAAGACGCAGAATATCCGCCGAGTTCGGGTTCTATCACGACGTCGGAATATTCGTAACACACTTTATTTCTTACTCTTACAGGTACGCCGTTTTCGGGATATATTCTATCGAGAGCGTACTTGATATGCGAATTATCGCTTATCCCTTTGCTTAAATTTATCGATACGACGTAATTTGCGCCGAGACTTTTGACCATATCGGCTGGTACCGAGTTGACGAAGGCACCGTCTACGAGCCTTATTCCGTTTCGGTTGACAGCCCTGAAAACAGGCTGAATAGCGCTCGACCCGGCGAGAGCGGACGCGATATCGCCGCTGACGATATCCACTTCTTCACCGGTATCGAGATTTGTTGCCACCGCGCAAAACGTTTTTCTCAAATCGTCGAAAGTCGCCCCGCCGAATATCCTTCCGAGAGCGTCTTTCAGTGAACGCGCGCCTGCCGCCGCAAAAAGCAAAGAAGTCGGATCGTCAAAACCGCACTCGGTCGCTAAGTTCGCCATATCGCCGGAAGAATAACCTTGCGCGTACAAAGCGCCGACCACGCTGCCTATGCTCGTACCCGCCACGACGTCAAAATATATTTCGTCTTCTTCGAACGCTTTTATCGCTCCGATTAAAGCCGAGCCTTTCGCGCCTCCGCTTCCGAGCGCAAGCCCCGCAAGGATTTTTCGCTTTGAAAATTTCGTCATAAGTAAAAGTATTGCCCGGTCGTGACTGATTATTCAATCGTTTTTATGAAGTTTATCAAAAAATCGATATATTGCCTAGTCGCTTCGTGAACCGTCGTAAGATAGTCGTTTGCGCCGCCGTCGCCGTCGGAAACCGCTTTGACTATCAATGCCGGAACCCCGTTCGCGTTGGCTGTTATCAACACCCCCGCGCATTCCATATCGCAAACGTCCGCGTTAAAATCTGCTCGAATACGATTTTTTTCCGAAACGGTACCGACGAATTTATCCGCCGAGGCGCAAACGACCGTTTGAACCCCGCCGAAAACTTCCTTTGCCTTTTCCAGCAGCACTTTGTCGGTGTCTATAATCACGTCGTGATAATCGTCGTATTTCCCCGGGGGACAGTCGTCTATTTCGGACGTATCGAAAGCGTAATGAACGACTCCACTTACCAAGACTACGGTTTTTAACCCCAAACTTTCCGATAAACTGCCGCAAACGCCGAAATTCAGTACTATATCGGGTTTATGCGCGGTAATTAAATATTGCGTGGCGGCGGCTGCTCTGATTTCTCCCACACCGCTGTTTACGCAAACGATTTTTTTGCCGTATATTTCAAATTCCGCAACGGAAAACTTTCCGACGTTCGATTTTCTTATTTTAACGTTCAGACTCTCCAAAAACGGTAAAATTTCTTTTTGGAGAGCAACCACCATTCCTATTTTTTTCATGCGTAACCTATCTCGCGATTAAGTAGTATAATGTATCGTGAAGAAAAAAATTTTGGTATTTTCAAGCAAACCGCCCGAAACTTATATAAATGCGTTGCGCCTCGTAAACGCTCGCTACGATTGTGTTTTCGCCCCGGACGATTTATCGCCGTACGGCGGGTTATTGCTGATCGGCGGCGGCGACGTATTACCGGCGTTTTACGGTGGTTGCACGCCGTCGGCGGGGATAAATATAATACGCGACGAAGCCGAACTTAAAGCCGTCGATTATTTCGTTAAACGAAATCTGCCCGTACTCGGCGTCTGCCGGGGAGCGCAGATTCTGAACGTTTATTTCGGCGGTAAACTATCGCTCGTCGACAACCATTACGACTACGCAAAAGATTTATATCACAGCGTAACATCGTTATCCGCAAACGTTTTTTATCCGAATTTTCCGTCGGTAAATTCAAGCCACAAACAAAGATGCTACCCGCTCGCTTTATGCGCAAAGCCACTACTTGCAAGCAAGGACGGCACTATAGAGGCATTCTCTGCGGGCGAAAACGTACTCGCAGTACAATTTCACCCCGAAAGAATGACCGATAGCGCGATTAAAGCCGTTTACGGCAAATTCGTCGAAAAAGTCGATTAACGCCTTGTCAATTTTATCCATTCGGGCACTTTACCGACGAAATCTTCGTTATCGGCGGTGCGCGCCATCATGTCGAGCATATTCGAACTTGCGTTTTTATCGTCAGCGAGCAACCTTCGGATAGAATCCGCGCAGACTCTTTCTGAAAAAGAAAGCAAAAGTTCGTCTTTTCTCGTACCCGACCTATAGAGGTCGATCGCCGGAAAAATTCTCTTCTCGGATAACTCTCTCGACAGACTGAGTTCCATGTTGCCGGTACCTTTGAACTCCTCGTAAATAACCTCGTCCATTTTACTACCCGTATCTACGAGAACGGTAGCAACTATGGTAAGGCTCCCTCCGTCGATAATATTTCTCGCCGCGCCGAAGAATTTTTTGGGGGCTTGCAACGCTCCCGTTTCTATTCCTCCGGATAACGTTTTACCCGTAGACGGCGATACCGCGTTATACGCCCTTGCAAGCCTTGTGATACTGTCGAGCAAAACGACGACGTCGCAGCCGTTTTCAACGAGTCTTTTCGCCCTCGCGAGAACGAGTTCGGCGATTTTTATGTGATGTTCCGCCGTTTCGTCGAAAGTCGAACTGACGACCTCGCACTTGACGCTGTTTTTTATATCGGTAACCTCTTCGGGTCTTTCGTCGATAAGTAGCGTTATAAGGTGCGATTGCGGATAATTTTCGCAGATAGAGTTCGCGATTTTTTTTAATAAAGTCGTTTTGCCCGCTTTCGGAGGAGCGACTATAAGCCCCCTTTGCCCTTTTCCTATCGGAGCGAACAAGTCTATACACCTTATAGACAAATCTTTTTCTTGATTTTTGTTTTCGAGCGTATATCTTTCAGTGGGATAATTCGGAATCAGATCGTCGAAATCCACTCTTTTCGCGCCCGAGACGGCAACCGCGCCGTTTATACGTTTAATTTCAGTGGCAGCAGCCGCTTTCATATCGTTTTTCGTACACTCGCACTCGACGAGATCTCCGTTGCGAATGCCGTATTTTCTTATCAGCATAGGCGAAACGAATACGTCACGCGGAGAATTATCGTAGTTTACGACTCTTAAAAAACCGTAATTTTCGTTCTGATTGAGTTCGAAAACTCCCTTGTCGGTATACACCTTGCCGTCCGACCTGAGTTCAGTTCTTTCATCTTCCGATTTCGGATCGGCGAAAGTTATACCTCTTGCAAATTCAACTTCTTTAACGGGGTGCGGCGGACGAAGCGGAGGTCGTCCCGCTTTTACGTTTCTTACAGGCCGCGCGCCGGTATCCTGCAAATAAAGAATCTGCTTGATAAGCCCCTCTTTATTGACTATACCGGGAATCCCGCCGAACTCTTCGCGCAGAATGATTCTCAAATCGTGTATGCCGATGTTCATCAATTCCTCGTAGGTGTATTTTTTTACCATGTTGACCTCACGCCCGATCGGCTTTCATGACGATGATTTCCGTCGCCGTCGGTAAATTGTTTTTATCGATTTCTATCTCTTCGCCACAGGTTTCGTAAGGAATACCGAGGGTTAAAAGAAATTTGTCAACCGAATCCACGTCGATATCGAGATTCGGAGTTTTGTAATGCATGGGAATAACTATTTTCGGATGCGTGTTCAATACGTAATTCGCAGCCTCTTTTCCGTCAATCGTATAATTCCCTCCGACGGGAATAAGCATTACGTCGACTTTGCCGATTTCTTCGGTCAAAGACTCCGTCAGATATTCGCCGACGTCGCCGAGATGACAGATCGTAACGCCGTCGACGGAAAATTTGAACGCGACGTTTTTACCGCGTAGTTTACCGAGATTCGGGTCGTGAAAAGTATCTATCGCCAAAAATCCGTCTTCGGTTCGGCGTATAATCTTTTTGCATTCCACCCCGTCGACGTAATCGTGATCGAAATGATCGTGAGAAATCAGACAGTAGTCCGCCTTAACCTTTTCCATAGGATAACCTATGCCGCTGAACGGGTCGGTAACCACGCTTTTATCTTTACCGCAAAATAAAAACGCGGAATGTCCGAGATATTTAATTTTCATTTCCCCTCCGGAAATTATTAAAATCAAAACTAAAAATTTGAAAAATTAAAAATTTTATCGCCGCTTAAAACGAATTGCGTAGATTAAACGCATCGTTATACTTATTATATAGCATACTTTTGTAAATTTGTAAAGAGAGAAGACGACGATTTTGTAATAAAATTAAATGTTTTACGACTTATTTGAGTATTTTTCGGCAATTGCCGCCGCGACTTTAATTCCGTCGACTGCCGCGCTCGTTATACCGCCCGCGTAACCGCACCCCTCGCCGCACGGGTAAAGATTGCCGACGGTCGGAGAAACCATATCGTCGCCGCGTAAAATTCTTACGGGCGACGAAGATCGCGTTTCTACCCCCGTAAGCACCGCGTCGCCGCATGAAAAACCTTTTAGTTTGTTATTCATATCCGAAATGCCCGTTTTTATGCTTTCGGTTACGACCGGCGGGAAAAGTCCGTTTAAGTCGGACGGCATATTTCTTTCGTACGTCGGGCGAACGCTGCCGAATCTTTCGGTTCTTCTTATTGCGTAAAAATCTTCGAGTTTCTGCGTCGGCGCGGAATAATCGCTGCCGCCGAGTAAAAACGCCTTGCGTTCTATTTCCCTTTGAAGTTCAACCCCGCCGAGTACTCCTTCGTAAAAATCGGACGGATATATTTCGCAAAGCACCGCAGAATTACTGTTTACTTCGTCGCGCGCGTACAGACTCATACCGTTCGTAACGACACCGCCGATTTCGCTTGCCGACGGTATAACTACTCCGCCCGGACACATACAAAAAGTAAAGACTCCCCTTTGCGCTTTATGGCTCGCCAATCTGTAATCGGCAGCAGGAAGAAAGCCCGCAAATTTTTTGCCGTATTGAGCCTCGTCGATAAATTCCCGTTTATGTTCTATACGGAAACCCATTGCGAACTGTTTTCTTTCCATCGCGACGTTTTCTCTGCCGAGTTCGTAAAACGTATCTCTCGCGCTGTGTCCGACGGCAAGAACGACGTCGTCAACGGGGATTTCTTCGCCGTTTACGATCGCCGCCGTAATTTTTTCGCCTTTTACTACGAATTTTTCGAGTTTCTTTCCGAACAGAACTTTCCCGCCGAGTCTTTCGATTTCAATGCGTATATTTTTTACGGTTTCGGGCAACTTGTCGCTGCCGATATGCGGTTTTGACGAATATTCTATTTCGACGGGCGCGCCGTGCTTTACGAATTCACGGAGCACGGTTTTTATCAGCGTTCCCGATACCCCCGTATTTAATTTACCGTCGGAAAAAGTACCCGCTCCGCCCTCGCCGAACTGCACGTTGCTTTCAGGGTCGATCGTACCGAATTTTGCAAACGCTTCTACCGACTTCTTCCTTTCGTCGACGCTTTTGCCACGCTCGATAACGACGGGATTATATCCCGCTCTTGCAAGAAACAAAGCGCAGAACATGCCCGCAGGTCCGAAACCGACCACGAGTATTCGGGGTCTTTTATCGCTTGCCGGAATGGAAAATTCTTTCTCATCTTCAAACGGTTTAATATCGATTTCCGTGTTATAGACGAACTTTACGTCGTTTTTATCCCTTGCGTCAATCGATTTTTTTATAACTCTGAACGCTTTGACGTCGGATAATTTTATTCTCGCCCTTTTAGCCGACGATTTAAGAGCGTCTTCGTCGGTTGCCGTTACGGGTAATTTCAGGTTATCTATTCTCATTTGGTCAAAATATCCTCCGCAGCGGCGCGGGCGCTCGAATACGCCCATTGAAGATTAAAACCGCCGCAATCGCCGTCTACGTCGAGAATTTCGCCGGTCATATACAGTCCGTTTACGAGTTTGCTCTCCATGGTCGTTTCGTTTATCTCGCTTAATCTCACTCCGCCCCTCGTAACCTGCGCCGAATCGAATCCGAGCGTACCCGTAACTTTTAGAGTGAAATTTTTAAGATTTTTAGCAAGCGCGTCTGCGTAAGCGTACGGCGAATCTATCTTTTTAGTCAATGCCGTAACAGCCCTTCCGACGCTTCCGTGAACGAACCCAATAAGTAATTTTTCTTCGCCTACATAAGGTGCAAGCGCTATTTTTTCTTTCAGGAGGTCGGACAATTCGCTTTGAGAAAATTCAGGTAAAAAACCTATTCGAAGCGATGCGTTTTCTCTTCCGACGATATACGAAGAAACCGAAAATATCGCGTTGCCGCTCACGCCGTAATCGGTAAATAAGACGTCCCCTCTTACGCTTGCGACGAGTTCGCTACCTACGTACGCATCCACGACGGCGTCGACCTTTACGCCTTTAAGTCCTTTTAACTGTTCTCTTTCGGTAGTCAGTTGTACGACGGACGGATATATCCGCGTTACGCTATGCCCGAGACCTTTTGCAAGCGTATATCCGTACCCGTCGGTGCCGTATTGCTCACCTGCCGCCCCGCCGCACGCCAGAATAACGTTTTTTGCGACGACCTTTCTTCCGTCTTCGGCACTGGCGACGAATAACCCGTCTTTTTGCTTTACCAAAGATACGCAATCGAAATCGTAAAATACGGAAGCGCGTTCGTAAGACAATTTATCCGATAACGCTTCGGCGACCGACGAAGCCTGCCGAGAACACGGATATGCCTTTTCGCCCTCGAATGATATAGGCACGCCTACGGACAACGCCCACTCTCGAAGAGAATCCGAACCGTATTTTTCAAGAACGCTTAAATTCGGCGAGCTTTCCGCAGAATGGTAGCGACTTTTTTCTATTCGCGAATTGGTGATGTTGCACCGCCCGTTACCCGTAGCCGCAATTTTTTTGCCTATTCGTTTATTTCGTTCTAAAACCGCTATTTTTTCGCCGAAAGTTTCGGATAAAACGCAAGCCGCAACAGCCCCCGAAAAACCTCCGCCTATTATTGCCGTTTCATATACGTTTGAAATATCGTTCATAACGCGTATATTTTAACACAATTCGCGAAAAAAATAAAATAAATAGACGGCTCCGCTCATACTTTATTATTATTTAGTTGACAGTAAGCGTTTTTTTAATTAAAATATTAAAATATAAAAGACGAAACACAGAGGCGTTATGATAAACTCACTTCTTCTTGCAAAAGGCGATTTATATGATAAATTGGTCGAATATTTCAAACATTCGCTCGATTCGTGGCAATCGATAGTTCAACTTATTTTAATCTCGTTATCCGCTCTTGCCTGCGTAGTACTGTTAATACTCGCGATAATAAACCCCAAAGGGCGTAAAAAACGTAAAGAAAAGAAAATTCACGCCCTGCACGACAAAATCACCGCGATAAAGGAAGAGATTTCGGTTTTAGACGAAGAACTGACCAAAATCGACGATGACGTAACTAAAGCGGAAGAAGAAGCGCAAAGGCAGATAGCGTTCTATCTCGAACGAGAAAAAAATCTGAAAGAAATCGAACTCGCCTCAAAAAGCAAAAGCGCGGCGGGAGAAAATAAAGAATCCGACGCGAATCGTAAAAAAGGCGCATTGAACGGAATCGCCGACGAAAACTCAAAACGTATCGACGTACTCGCAAAAAAAATTACGGATACCGAAAACGGCGTAGAATACTTCAAAAACGAAAGCAAAATCAAAAAAGACGCCGTTAAAGCAAAACGAGCCGAGAAAGAAAACGAACTCAATATCTTACTCGATAAACAAAACCGCCGTTACAAAAGCGAAAAAAAAACGGATAAACGCAACGTAACCGAAGAAACGACTTTTAATCTTAAGCGCAGAAGGAATTTAACCGAAACGGAAATCAAGGCGCTCGAAGAATTGCGTATAGCCAGAGAATCTTACGAAAACGCAGTAAAACGCCGCGAACAAGCCGAAGAGAACAGACTTATCGCCCTTGAAAACGCAAAAGCGGCGACGCAGGAAAAACGCAAAGTAGAAGATTTGAAAAAACAATCTATCAACCCCGATTCCAAACAATCGCAGATCGCGACGGTGGAAGCGACCTACGAAGAAGAACCGAACGAAGTACAACTCATTATTTCCGACCCCGACGGAAACGCCGTTGTAACGGTAAACGATATCGCTATCGCCGAACCCGACGCGCCGGAAACGATTACGTCCGAAACCGAGAACGACAAGCAAGATTCAAAACCCGACGATAACTCGTTCGTTCAGGTATCTATAAACGATCCGGACGAAGCGGTAGTCTTCACACACGTTGACGCCGAAGACGGTACGGTAATTTCTCACGAAGAACAGCCTTCATTAAAGGAAGTTCCGCCTGAAAAACAAACCGCCGAAGAAGTTATCGACACAAGTTCTATGCCCGTCGCTCCGCGAATAGAAGGATTTTCACCCGACGAACCATCGTCGGTATGGAAAATAGTCCGCAGTGAAAACAATTATACGGCGTATCTGATAGTTACGGGCAGAAAAATCGCCCACACCGACGAATACGCAACCGTTCCCCTGTTGAAAATGGCGATAGCCGAAATTAAAAAATGCTTAAAGAAAAAACGCTACGAAGTTATCCCCGTAGACGTAAACTATTCTTTCGTATTCAAAAACCGCTTGGCTAAACCCGTTTTATACGGCGAAACCCGCTTTACGAAAGAAGCAAGCGAGAAAGACGCTTTGCTCGCCGCGGAATCTTACAAAAGCGAAATCCGCGCCATAATCTGAAATTTTAAGTAAAACGCCTCGGCTGCCGCCGAGGCGTTATTTTTATTTTTCGTAAACCGAACGCTTTAATATTCCGATAAACGGGATGTTACGATAACGAGCGGCGTAATCGAGCCCGTAACCTACAACGAATTCGTTGCCGACCTCAAACCCTTTATAGTCGACCGCAACGTCCGTTTCTCTTCTCGACGGTTTATCTAAAAGAGCGCAGATTTTTATCGACGACGGATTGCGCGCTTCAAGCAAATGCGTGAGATATTTCATCGTATAACCGCTGTCTACTATATCTTCGACTATTATCACGTCTTTACCCTCGATTTTATTATCGAGATCTTTTATCATTTTTACTTCGCCCGAAGATTTAACCCCGCTGCCGTAACTCGAAATAGACATAAAATCGATTTCAAGAGGAAGGGTCATTTCGCGGATTAAATCGGTAAAGAACATTACGCTGCCTTTGAGTATCGCAACCATAAGCGGAGTTTTGCCCGCATAGTCTTTATCAAGTTGTTCGGCAAGTTCTTTTATTCGTTTTGCAAGTTGCTCTTTTGAAAATAATACTTTTTCAAGAATATCTTCGTACATATCGTTCTCCTTAAAGTTCTTTAGTTATCAACCGACGACGGCAAGTAAGTACATTGTACCACTTTTTCTGTTCCTTTGTCTACTTTTATCAGGTCAGAAATTTCTATTCCGCAAATAATATATACTTCACTGTCCGCGCAGACGAGCGGAATCGAATCGCGAAGTCTTAACGGAATTTTTTTATCGGTAAAATAATCGTTTAACTTCTTTCTTCCACCGCCGAATTTCTTAAAATAATCACCCGATCGTTTATAACGTATAACGGCGTTTTTCGGCAACTTATTCAAATCGAAAACGAGCGATCTGCCATATTTTAATTTGTTTACGTTTTTTTCTTTTTCGTTTATTTCACCAAAAGAAAGTTTGCCGATCGCGCCGTCGATATAGCCGAGCGCAAAAGGCTTTTCAAAATTCCCGTCAGATTTTACGGCTTTATAAATCGCTATTTTATCGTATTCGCGCGCGGCGTATACGTTACGCGGCAGACTTATTTTCGAGCCGTTTACGAGATTTTTCAGAGATAAGGCGGCGTCGACGTGAAGTTTGACGTAATCTTTGGCTATGCCGAGAGATTTCATTGCCAAAACCACTGACCTGGCAAATATACAATCGGGAGTATCAATCGAAATAACGTAAGCGTTGCCGTCGCGGGTAAGCGATTTTTTTGCAAGTTCTTCTAAAAAATCGTTTTCGGATTCGGCGATTTTCAAAAACCTTCCGATAGACTTTTCCGCTTCGGGGAATCGAGCCGAAACGACGGGCATTATCTCATTCCTTATATAATTACGTGAATACACGCTTTCGAAATTAGTTTCGTCGTCAACGAAAGGAAGTCCGTTATCGGTGACGTATTTTTCTATTTCGCTTTTAGGCGTATCGGCAAAAGGACGAATTATTTTGCCGTTATTCCGCTCCGATTTTATACCCGTCATACCCGAAAGCGAAGCGCCCCTGAAAAGATTAAAAAGCAGAGTTTCTACGCTGTCGGAAAGGTGATGCGCCGTAGCGACTTTATCGCAAAAGCCTTCGCCGATTGCGGACTTAAAACAATCGTAGCGCGCTATACGCGCGCCCTCTTCGATTCCGTAACGGTTCTCTTCGGAAAATTTTACGCAATCGAGTTGATACGTTTTCAGCGGCACGGAAAGTTTTTGACACAGGTCTGCAACGAACATACTATCTCTCTTTGACGTTGCCCCCCTGATACCGTGTTCGATATTTACAGCCTTTACGATAATGCCGAGTTTGTCTTTAACGGATAACAGAGAATATAGCAAAGCGACGGAATCTTTTCCGCCCGATAAAGCAACCGCTATCGTTTCGCCTTTATTAAAAAGATTATCGTTAATCATACGCCATGCCTGCTTTATTAGATTGTAGCATAAACGACGATTTTTAACAAGAAAAGTAAGGAAAAATAAAAAAAATATTTTTTTGAAAAATCTTGATAAATTTAGTTGACAAATGTTTTTTTATAGTGTAAGATAGGGAAGCATTCAGCGGCGCGGAGTGGAGCAGCTTGGTAGCTCGTCGGGCTCATAACCCGAAGGTCGCGTGGTTCAAATCCCGCCTCCGCAACCATTGTTTTATTTCGGGCGGACGGCGTCCGCTCGGAACGAAACGTAATATGGCGGCGTAGCTTAGTTGGTTATAGCGATCGGTTCATACCCGATAGGTCGTAGGTTCGAATCCCACCGCCGCTACCAAAAACACCCTCAAAGGCAGTCCTTTGAGGGTGTTTTGTATGCCGCGATTCCAAAATACTTGACAGTTCGCACATTTTCGATTAAAATAAATGAAATTCACTATACATTATTATAAGACAAACGAAAGACGCGCCCGCAGGCGCGTATTTTCTCAATGAAGGAGAGCAAATGATTGTAGAAAAGGCGAAGGAGAATGGCGTTAATTTGCATTTGCGCACAATTGGAGATAACCCCAATATCGAAGTATCATGTTTTGAAAATTTCGAGGA
>ERZ780178.58-NODE-58-length-91759-cov-23.721135_pt1 | contig 91759 bp, 127 predicted proteins | sample MGYA00511018_ERZ780178 | MGnify/ENA primary metagenome ERZ780178 (study PRJEB29588, sample SAMEA2151439) | human gut metagenome | biome: human gut; feature: human-associated habitat; material: faeces | place: Denmark | collected 2008/2010 ...
TCCCCACTGCTGCTTATGCTTTGCCAACAGCTATATATCGTCCACTAGCATTTACAGCTGCCCATTGGTTAGCCTGTTGTGGTGTTAAATAGTAACTAGAAAATTTTACCGAGTTATTGTTCAAAGATGTACATATAGGTACATGGGGAGCAGGGTTGCTATATACAGTAGTTGACGTTGTTGGCACAGCAACTGCTTGATATACAGCACTAAATGATATTGGAAAGTTTGCAGCATTGTTGGAATATGTTCCCCACTGCACAGAAAGGCTCATAACGTCTTAATTTAAACCTACGCTTATCATTACACCTAAACCATTAAAAAATCGCCCACAGGCAAAATCTGTGAGCGTAGAAAGGAAAAAATATGAACGATAAAAGAGTAAATCAATATCTTATCCTGCCGGAAAATGGGCAGAGAAAAGACACAAAGCTCGCAGTTGAGCATAGCGAAGAGCAAATTGCTGAGATGCTTAAACAAGGCTACGCCATCGTCAATCATGATGATTTTAACAAGCTCATCGGTAATGCTGACGGCGAGTACCTCATTGCTGATGACGGCAGTGTTTATCCTAAACCTGCACCTACAGACGCAGAGCTGCTGGCTGTTGCAAAGCCTGCCAAAATCGCAGAGCTTAAGGCTGAGCGTGACACTAGAGAGGTTGAGCCGATTACCTACAACGGTAACAGATATGATTACGATGACAAAGCGCGCGAGCGCATCAACGCTGCCATCATTGCCTTAGACGTACAGGGAGCTGATGCGTCCATTGATTGGACTACAGCAGACAATCAAGATGTTAAGGTTACTGCTGATGATTTACGTTGCGTAATCGCTGCCGTCGCACAACGCTCAAACGCCTTGCACGTAGCGTATAGAGCCGCTAAGGATAAGGTAGAGGCTGCGACAACTGTTGCTGAGGTTGATGCTGTTACCTTAAACATCTAAAACGGCTCAAAAACTTGCTGTGACGGCGTTTGGGGTACATTAGGCCGATGTCGGCCAACGTGTAACACGTTAGCAACAGTAATCCCTCGATGCAGCAAGGCTTAACAGTGCCAGCTCCTAGCAGATAAGCAACACGTTAGCAACACATCATATCAAATCTATTGCCTTTTTCAGCTCATGTAATGACTTGTGGGTGTATGTTCCTTTGGTAACACCGGGGCTGGCGTGTCCTAGAATACGTTTGACTGCTGTGTCATTAGCTCCTGCGTTGTCTAAAAGAGTAGCACAGGTGTGACGGCATTCGTGGGGCGTATGGTGGCAGGACGTAGCTGTCATGACATTATCAAAGCGTGTGCGGAATCGGTGGTATGATAGCTGCTCGCCTTTATCATCGACGATGAGTGTTCTGCCTTTTTCCTGCATCCATAGTTGGTAGTAGGGCAGAGCTTTACGGCTGATGGGTACGGCGCGGTTTTCCCCGGCCTCGGTTTTGGACTCACGCACGATAAAGTAACGCTGTTTTAGTTTTACGTCAGCTTTTCTGACTGCCAACATCTCAGACGGACGCACGCCGCTATAAATCATCATCACAACAACTTTTGCCCAACGTGATAACGGCTCGTCACTCTCAGCCAATCGCTTCACGCGGTTCAGCTGGCGTGTGTTAAACGGCGATTTCGGATAGACGATTCTCTTTTTGTCTATCTCAATGTACCGGCTTATATCTGCGCTGGCAGGTATAATCTCGTATTTGACAGCGTATGTGTAGAGGTTGTGCATCAGCTGACGGCATTTCTTCTGGCTGGCGTAACCTATTTTTGCACGGCTCATGGCACGGATTACTGCTTGCAGGTTGCTTATCTTTAAACTGATAAACTTCTTGCCGTAGAGTAGTTCGCAGTGCTTGTAGGCGGCATTGTAGTTAGCTGCTGTGGTTTTGGCTATCTTCGGGAAGTGTTCCGCTGACCACAACTTAAAAATTTCTCCGAATGTTATTTCAGACGGGTTAAACAAAGATGGATTCTTGTTGTATGCGATTAGATATGCTAAAGCATCTTCGTATGTAGCATAGTATCCTATAGGTTTTTGCTTGCCGTCGATGTATTTCTTTGCAACATAAGGTCTGCGGCGATGCTCTCCATAGTATGAGATTGAGCCAAAGCCGTTAGGTAATTTTAATTTTTTCATAAAATCAACTCCTCTACACTTAGTATAGGGGTTTTTGTTTTTTAGAAAAGAGGAATGTACAATGAAGTGGATATTTCAAGCTGTTGCTGAACTTGTAGCAATGGTAGTAGCATATCTGACAAATTGGCTTGTAGTTTTATGGGCTGACGAACGTGGCAATTTGCCGTATTGGTTGAGATATTGGCAGACGTATGATAATACGCTGGATGTCGGATGGATGATTGATGAAGTACCTGAGTGGGCAAGATATGATTATGACAAGCATTATCTGTACCATAGTGAGGTGAAAACGCCAAACAGCATGACACCGGGTTTTGTTGATGTGCTGGACGGCAACTTTACGGCAAAGGAACGATTTCAACGCTATGTATGTAGAATCTGTTGGCTATATCGGAACAGTAACTACGGATTCAGCTATTATGTAAACGGACGTGTAATTGATGGCGAAAAGAACGTAGTAGTAAAGACTGTCAATGAGCCAAATAATGAGCAGTGGATAAGCTATGTGCCGGGTAATTGGTGGAATTGTACATGGAGTTTCTTTTATTGTAGGCAGTATTGCAGATGGTTTAGGCTACGGATATATTTGGGCTGGAAACTAAAGGGCGTAACGAGTGGTACGCAACGGCATATGCTGGCGTTAGCAGTCAATCCGTTTAAACCATTAGAACACACGGAGGAGAATTAAACCGAAGGATGTGATTAAAATTTTAGACCAGATTAACATTATAGTGGGACTTGCTACAGTTATTGTGTGCGGCTTAATAGCTCATCCGTTGCAAACGGCTATCAATAATCTATCGAAAAACGTTGACAGACTGACACAGAAAATTGATGAAAACAATCTTCAAATCACTATTCTGCGTGAGAGAGTCGCAAAAACAGAAAGCAGTACAAACAGTGCTCATAAGCGTATAGATGGCATTGCAGACAGATTGCTGACTGTTGAACACAAATGTGAGGGGGAATAATTATGTGGAAAAACTTTACTGAGATGTTCAAAGAAGATGGCGTATACTCTTTGACAAGAGTGTTGCCTACAATCGGCTATATTACATTCATCATTGTTTCCATTGTGCTTGCTACCAAAGGTAAGACTTGGGGCAATTATGGCGAATTCGCTATGGCAACAGGCGGTGCTATTGCCGTTCAACTGGGTAATAAATTCATCAATAGCAAGTACAATACGCCAGCTGGTGGTTTAGGTAAAAGAGTAAGGGAGTGATGTTATGTTAGGCGATTTGAGCAGACTGTATGAGAGTAACGGCGACCCTGGATGTATCTCTAATGGCTGGGGCGATGCTGGCGGTAAGTCTTATGGTATGTATCAGCTGGCAAGCAGAATGGGCAGTGTAAACTCTTATCTTGGATGGTGCAAGCGGGCAGGATATTGGTTTGCAGACTATCTTATGGAACATGAAGTAGGCAGTGCTGGATTTGATACCGCATGGAGTTATCTTGCAAACAGCGAAAATCGTGCAGACTTTGCGAATAGTCAACATGACTATATCAAGTATGCATATTATGACCCGGCTATCAGTGCATTAAAGGCTGCTATGTATGACGTTGAGGGCAAACACAGTGCTGTTATGCGTGATGTAGTGTGGAGCAGAGCTGTACAGTATGGAACAGGCTATATTGTCGAGATGTTCACTGATGCCGTAAAATCTTTAGGCTATCCAAATCTGAGCTATGTAGATGATGCCAGATTTGACGCTGATATGATTAGGGCGGTGTATTTGAATGTATGCAGTACACCTGAGTGGACAAGCGGAAGTCCTGCGCTCAGACGTGGTTTATATAGCCGTTTCAAGAACGAGTGCAACGATGCGTTAGCGATGTTATAAAATTCCACCAAAACGCCACATACATGTGTTGTGCAGGTGTGGAAAATGCGGTAGAATAAATATGCGGAGTAAAAACTGCATAACAACTCAAAATTTAACTGCACATAAGGCTGCCTTGTCGGGGGCAGTCTTTTGTGTTTCATAGGGGGCAGGATAATGTGTTGCAAGAGTTATTCGGCAATTTTTTTGGGTATATTTTTAGCATTGGCACAGTTGCCGTGCTATGCTGGTTCTCCTACATATACGGACGTAACAAAGGAATACGTAATGACGGAGTATCAGTACAACAAATTAAAGAACAACTTGACAGAGCTGAAAGCAATCAACAGTCAGTCACAGACGGCGTTACAACAGTCGAGAGAGGAACTGAAATCATCCAACAGCAAACTTCTGACATTGCAGAATCAACTGAAAGAGTTGAACAGTCTTTGCGTGACGTTGAAAGCAAAAACAACAGAGCAACAGAACTTGTTGACGAATGCGAACAAATCCTTAGCGGAATTGGAGAAAGAACTAAACATAAAGACTAAACGCATAAAAAAACAACGCAACATAGCCTACGTTATAGCAGGGTGTGCGTTGTATGCTGCAATGAAATAAGAAAAACAAAAAAGCACTTCAAAGATTGTTGGCGCAATCAATGAAGTGATTAGAGTTAGGATGCTGCATAATAGAGAAACATCCAATCAACCAAATCTATTATGCTACATCCGAGCTGGTTTTGCAAGATAAAAAACACGCCGATACTGTAAGCAACAATCCCGACGTGCTTTTTTAGAATAAAGAAGTGATTTAGTGAAAAAAATTCAATAGCATATATATTATAACATGTTTATATAATTGTCACCTTTAAAAATGTGTGAAATTTAAAGGTGTTTTTAGTACATCTTTATGCGATAAAGGTTATCTTCTTAATTATTAAGGGGATAACCTTTATTTTTTTTGCCCAAAAAGAAAAAGCCAGCACCCCTACTGACTTCTTCTTTAAGAGCTGGAGCACTATAAAAAACTAAGATAACCGAGTGTGATTATGTGATGAAAATGCCCCAGCTCTTGCTGATATGGTGGAATAATCTCCGTATATAATTGTAGCACATTATGAAATGCTGATACACTAGGCAGTTTTGATGCCTATGCAAGAAATGTAGCAATCATCATAATGTTGCATGATAATATAGGTACGCCAAAGGGTTCAATTTGAATTATGTCCACAAAAAACTCACAAAAAGATGCTGACAAAAGCAAAACAGAGCGGTAAAATGTAAATGTAGGAAAGAGATAGGAAGGGTGAACAAAATGAAAGAATACATTGAAGAGATTGGCGAAGATTAAGGAGCGTAAAATATGAGTGATGAAGAAATCAAAATGATTAGCATAAGATTAGACGTTAAACAGGCAATTTCCTATGCGGAACAATATCTGCGTAGTGGTTTTATTGACGATGCAAAAAAAGCTAAGGCTTATATGGATAGCGCAATCAGAAAGAATAATGGAGGTTGGAAATTATGAAAAAATTGGTTATTCCTGTACATCGCAGTGCTTACAGTGTTGATGGTTGTGACGGCGCAATCACAGTAAGAGATTTGATTGAGCGGTTAGAAGATTATGACGAAGATACACAGATTTACTTTAGCCATGATAACGGTTACACATATGGAGCGTTGACAATGTATGATTTGCAAGATGCCGATGCTGAATATTGGGATGATGAAGATTAAACTGTTCAACAATTATGTTAGATTGAAAGGCGGTAATATTATGACACTGAAAGAGCAAAGAGTAAAATTCGTTGAGGAAAACACCTGCTGTGATACTGTTTTGAATGTATGGCACACTGATAAGTGTACAGAGATTGAATGCAGAGCAGGCGGCGATTTGATTATGTTCCGTGTATATGGTGATGAAAAAGAGGGATTCAGCTACACGTCAAGATAAGGAGTTGCGGAATATGAGAAAAATATTTTACGTTTGGTTCAACAATCAAGACACAGCGGATATGACAGCAGAAGTTGTAAAAGACATTGTATATGCTCATGGTGGCGTTGTTGGACTTACTGAAGTTGATAATATTGAGCCGGGCACATGGGTGCTGGTTATGCATATGAACATTGATACTTGGACATAGAACAGAATAATCCAATTGATGAATGAACTGGAGAATGTTATTAGTTGCAGAAGTGAAAAGGTAGATTAAATATGGGAACTTACAGATATTGCAATCCTAATCCGTTGAAAAAGGAAGTCGGTGACTGTGTTGTAAGAGCTTTTTCCGTGGCAACAGATATGTCATGGGATGATGTTTACAATGAGCTTTGCCGGATAGGCTTTCAGTTAAAAGCGATGCCGAATGACAAAGAAACGTATCAGGCGTTTTTGCTTAATCATGGATATAAGTACCACGGCATAAGTAATAAAAAAGGCAGTAAGCGTCCCACAGTAAAGGATATGAAGAAGATGGGTAGCGTGATATGTGTTGTAGCAAATCACCTTGTTGCAATCAAAGACAAAGAAATATATGACCTTTGGGATTCAAGCGAAAAATCTTTATATGGATATTGGATGAAAGAGCGGGAGTAGACAATGATTACGGAAATTAAGATAGAGAAAAATGATGCATCGACTTTTGTGTTTGACTTGAAAGATAAGCATTTGGCTGTTGTGTATGGCGATTGGCAGAAGAAAGAAGAATTGCTAAACAGTATTAAGCTTTTAAAAGAGATGGTTGAACTTGGACATGGTGAAACTGTGCCTCCAGAGTACCGCTCTGAGCAAAGATATTCTTTTACGTTTGATATACCAGATATCGGCAAAGTGGAATATCGGTTTAGCGTTGATGTGGGCAAGGTTACAGAGGAAATGCTGGCTTGCAAGCTTAACAGCCGTAGGGTAGTTGTGTTTTCAAAGAAAGATGGGAATGTCAATCTACATCGTGAGTTATTCAAAAATAAAAAGTGCAAAAAGATAATAGACGTGGAACTGATGAATAACAGGCTTTCCATCTTGAAGCTTTGCAAGAATGTGTTTGATGCTTATTTTTGGAATCACAGCAATCTGGAAGAAAAGTTAGACAAACTACTTCACTATATTGAAAGCATAAAAGTACCTAACGTCGGTTATCTGCGTTTAATGCGTAACATACAGCAAAGTGAGATGTCAGCCATAGAAATGTTTATGCCGTTATGTTACGAAGTAACTGTTGTTGATGGCATTGACAGCATTATAAATCCGTTGTTATTGAAAGAAGTGTTAACTAAAGCACAAGAAGAAAAACTGTTAACAGGACAACTGATATTGTTTTATAACTCGCTGGAACTAATGGAGATGCCAGATGCAAGAAACTTTGTGTTTTTGGCAGGAGCTGACGGAGTTAAGTGTGTCAAAGATTATGAGCGCAGGACGTTCAAAAACAACAATGTCAGAAGCAGATATTTAGCTGGAGATTATGGAGCGTTACCGAGATGATAACAACCGTGAAGGGAGCAACAAATGATTAATATAACCAACGATGGCATAAATGAATTCACGATTGACTGTGATAAGTTTCTTATAGACGCTTTACGTGAATGTAATATGCATACGTATCTGTGGGATATGGGTGCTGTCAGATGGAATGGTGATGTTGGTTATATTGCCATCCGTGTGCCGGGCGCAACAAGAGGATATATAGCTGTTGACAAGGCGTATACCATTACTGATGTTGTATTCTATGATGATGTATGTTTTGGTCGAATAGAATGCTATAAGCGTGGCATAGCAGAATACATCAAAGGTAAGTATATAGGCTCTGCGTTCAGTCCTGAGAGCGTTTTATACAAGACGAATACAAACTATAAGGCATTGCAAAACAAACTGTCAGAGCGAAGCACAGGAACTCTCGGAGCATAGAACAATAATAATGATGTGAAAGTGATAACTCACAAATTGTCCACAAAAATCATTAAAAAGAGTGCTGACAAAATACAAGCCATGCGGTAAAATTAAGATGTCGGGTGGAGATAAAGGAGGTAATCAAAGATGACCATTGAAGAAGCAAGAGCATTAACAGATGCTCAGCTTATAGACAAGGCTGACAGCCTTACTGACATCCTTAATAAATCGCATGACGATTGGCACAGAAAGTGTCTGAATGATGCATTAGAAATCATCGAAGAAGTCGCCAGCGAAAGAGGATTGGAGATATAAAGGGGGAGTTAATCATGACGGATTCAGAAAAGCAAATCATCGTAAACCATATCAGCGGATTGTTTGCTGAGTATGCAGCAGTTTTTGCAATTGATGGTAACTTCGATGAAGTTCTCGCTCAATACAGTGCTGTAGTAGAACTGGCTGATGCTTTAGGTGTTAAGCCTGAACCTTATAAGCGTTTTAGTGAGGATGAACTGCGCAGAATCCGTGAAAATAATGGACTTTTTTGTGGTAACGAAGATGAATATGACGATTACTACAACGAAGAATATTTTGAGCGTGCTTTTAACCTGCTGCTGGAATCAAACGATATGGAATGCTTTAACAAAGAGTGCTATATTACCTTGCTGGCGGCAATAACTCGGGCGTGGAGTCGCAAAAGTAACTGTAATGATGCCAAAGCACTTTATTTAAGTGAATATGATAAATTGGAGGTTGTGGCGTAATGAAAGAATATAAAATCAATTTGGAGTCTTTGAGAGGAAAGAATGGAATGAATGATTTTGAAGTGATGTTTATTTTACCGCCGTTTGATGAAGAAGAAAAAGTACAAAAGATAGAAGATGAAATTGAAAAGTTTATCATCGAACATGGTGGTAAGATTGAAAAAACCGACAGCTGGGGCAAAAAGCGTTTGGCGTATGAAATCCTTGATTATAATTATGGTTATTATTACCTTATCACTTTTAAAATGAGTGAAGATGGTGTAAAAGAGCTGCATGAATACATGAAGAGTGAGCATGGCAGAGAGTGTGTTTTGCGTCACATGATTATCAGAAAGGGTGAATAACATGGTAGACAAAAACGGAGTTGAGATGCATATCGGTGATGTTGTCAAAGTCACAGGTGGTTATTATGCAAGCAATAACGGTTTGTGGATTATCAACGAAGAGCCGGGTGTAGGGAGTTGGTGTGGCGATAATTATCACATGCTTATGGCGACCAAAAGACTTACTATCAGCCGTCGCAAATACAATGGAATGTTTTGGCCTATTGTAGTTTTCAACAACAGTCATTTTGAGCGTAAAATTGCTGAAACTCATAATGCGGAACATGCAACGATTGAGATTGTCGGTAAAGTTGATGTTGCAATGATTGAGCAGTACGAAAAAGAACGTTGGGCATGAGGTGAAAATTATGAATATTATTATGTTGAAACAGACTGAAAATGAAGTTTTGATTGAGAAACAAGAAGTTGAAAACTTAGATTTGGATACAATGTATTCGTTGATTGGTTGTGAACTGATTGATATTAAAGCTACGCAGCCTGCTGTTTGGCGAGGTGTAGGGGTATTTCCTGATATGTTGGCAGTGTTTGACGATGAATTTTTAATGACGCATGAGCCTGTTGCAAATCCTGTTGCAAGCCTGCTGTTTGGATATTTGATGCACGGACAGTGCCTGTGCGGTACTGTGTTGCTGTGCAAAGACGGCGAAGAAGATATGGAAGGTTTTAGCGATGAAGAAGCAGATGAACTGGTTGAAAAGCTAAATAAGCTGGACAAAATAGCAGATAAAATAGATTTTGAAGTTCAAGAGCCGAAATTTGAATTTGTGCAGTTTTAACCTTGATGTGTCAAATTCGGTATGGCTTATGGTATAATAGCATTGAAAGAGGGGTGATATAATGAGTATTTGCCAAAAAGTCAAAGATTTGTATCAGTTGGAGAACGTCAAATATACTGTGGCAGCTGAGAAACTAAAAACAGATAATGTGTCTGTAGGAAAGTATCTGTACAGAGGTCCTATGAATCTGAAAAGATTGGTGCTGTTGGCTGACGTACTTGGGTATAAGCTGGTTTTGGAAAACAAAGATGGAATCAGCATTGTAATCAATCCTGATGATGTTGGCAGAGAATGGTAAATATGAGCAAGGTTAAAAGCCTTGCTCTATTTTTTTGCTCAATTTAAGTAAATTCAACATTATTGCGAAATGAACAGGAAATGATATATTGAAAATATAGAGGATGTCGGTGTTGTGAAACGCAGATGTGGCAAGGCTTGCAGATGCACTATAGATACTGCGTTTACTATAATTGCACTACATATAGTTTAGAAATTCATTTGAAGAAAAAGGAGGAGCGAATAGAAAAATGGGATATAAAAAAGGCCTGTTTGGTGTACTTGCAGTATCAGCATTGGTATTGTCATTTAATCGTGTTGAATGGGCAGACAACGTACATACAAGTCGATACACGTACAATCTGCCTAACTATAAAGTAGTAAAATATCAACCGCATATAGAGCTTGATGTGAGTGCTACGGCTTATTGGTATATGGATGATGAAGATGCGAGCGGTACAGGTCTTGCATATGACGGACAGCCAGCAGTGCCGTATAAGACTATTGCAGTAGATACAAAAGTTATTCCTCTTGGAAGTAGGGTATATGTGCCGGGCATTGGATGGTGTCTGGCTCATGATACAGGTAGTGCTATCAAGGGCAATAAGATAGACATTGCTATGGACAGCAAAAAGGCTGCCTTAGCGTGGGGCAGGAAATCTTTAAGAATAAAGGTTATTTTGCCAGACAGTAAAGAAAAGTACAGGTTGCAAAGAATTCCTTACACAGATACAAGTATTGCAAGTTTACAATCATTCCACAAATAACACGCTGACAAAATATAATATAAGCGGTAAAATTAGAGTGTAGGAGAGATAGAAAGGTGGTAATGGTTATGAACAAATTAACGTATAGTCGCCGTAACGATACGTACAACGGCAAGGTACAGTTTGGAAACCTTACTGTGTGGGGTTGGTACAACAAAGATGGCAGTGCGTATCTGAACAGTGATGACGGATTGCTGTATGCAGATGGTGCTGGGGGATATTTCAGTTATTGGCAGGTAGTGGAAATCTTGCGTGGCATTTATTGAGGGGTGAACGAACATGAAGTTTTATGTTGACGAATTCGACAGATTGGCAATGACACTTGAAGATTATGAAATGCTGAGCAATGAGCAGAAGCAGGAACTGGACAGAAACTATTGGAGATTTGGTGGTTTTTTGTCAGGTTACTTTTACTTTGAAGAAATGACATCCGAAGAAAAGGCTGTGTTTGCCGGGCAAGAGATGATTGTTTAATCTTATGGACGTTATAAATATAATGGTGTCGTTTGGGAATAAAAAATAAGAAAGGGGTATATTATGGCTACTTCATATGATGCTAGAGATTTAGGAGATGCTATTAACTATATAGGTCAGGAACAGGCTGCCAGAAGACTGCTGGTTAAAATGAATACTGTACCGGTAGAACAAATTGCTGTTATGACAAATCTTGAAGTTTATAAAGAAATCTTAGAAAAATACAAAATGGTTATATCTAACAGTGAAAATGTTCTTCTGGTTGAAAAAGATAAAATGCAAGATTTTAACAAAGTTGCTGTTTTGCTAAGCAGATAATTAGTTTATAGAAGGATTATAGGAATATGGAAAATACACTTGCAAGTTTTGTTAATGATTTAGACGAATTGAGAAAATTTTTAGCAGAACATAATTTTGATAGAATCGACTTAGAACACATTAAAAGACGTGGCTATAATGGCGTTATTGACTCATTCAAAAATGAAAATCAAAGAATGGAAATTTCCGTGGCGGTAAATTATGAAGATGACGCTCCTATGTATGAGTGTTATTATCAACCAAATCCTTTAGACAATCTCAATATTGAATATCAAGTCTTTTATTCTGTTGACGATGTTATTAAATGGGCTAATAGTAAATTTTAATACCTACGGAATTGGATATAAAAACATGTATAGGAGGGCTTGTTTATGAAAATTGAAGACCGACCTGGAGCTTGTGCTATTGTATATAGCGTTAAAGACGATAAAGTCCTGATGGGATTAAGAAGCGATACCCATAAATGGAGTTTTGCCGGAGGCAAAGCTGAAAAAGAAGATAATAATAATTTGTTGCATACAGCGATTAGAGAATTAAAAGAAGAATTTGGAGTAGAATTAAATTTTAATGACGAAAGTTTTGCTTATTTCGACTTGGAACATGCTGTAGTTCCTGGCTATAAAAGAGTAAAACATGAAAACTCACCTGATACTTTTGAAGAAACCTTTTATAAAACTCGAATTTTCGTATTCGTTTTTTATGATACCGATGAAGTTAAAGAGTATATGATTTCTAATACCGACGGTGAAATGTCTGCGCTTCAATGGGTTAAAACTGATGATGTTTTTAATCTTGATAAACTTATGCCTTCGACTGTATCGGTATATAACGTAGTTAGACTTTATTTAAAAAACGTTAAGGAGATATATTGATGAACATTGTAATTACTGGTAATAGACAGAACGGAATGCCTGGCAGATATGGTTATACAATTTCAAATGAAGATTGGTCTGAGCCCCAACAAAAGTTTGAAAATATTATTGAAGAAAGGAGATGTCAATATGAGTAAGAATTTATTCCCTCAGATTGCAGAGATGCTGAATGTAGACATCGGTGAAGAGTTTAAGCTCCAAGAAATAGATAATAAAATTTACAAAATTGAGCTGAACGGTTTTTGGCAGAGAACTGAAAATCAGAAATGCTGGGATTCGATGGAAGGTAGTTTTTTTGAGCTGAATGCCATTTTGATGGGCAAAAGAACTGTCGTCAAACTGCCGTGGAAGCCGAAGAAAGGCGAAACTTATTATACCTTTGAGCTTTTGAACGGCAAGTGGATTGTTCACCTGTTGTGGTGGATTGACTCCCCAAATGAGTATGCCCTACTTGACAAAGGCTGGGTATATCGCTCACAGGCAGAAGCAGAAGCTAAATCTGTATTGCCCGAAATAGCAAAAGAACAAGGTGTTGGATATGAGTTATGAAACATTTTAGATTATAAGGAAGGTATTAAAATGCGTGAAAATATAAGTGTTGATATTGCTAAAATTTTGGAGTTAGGTATTGGAGAGACTTTTGAAATTGAGGGTTACAGTGGGGTAAAATTTTATTTTAATGAAAATGGTCTTTTTGGTGATACAGGTAAAGAAATTATAAGAGCGAAAGAACCCTTAGTAAAAATAATCTTAGGTGAAGCTGAAATTAAAAGAGGGCCTTTTGTTCCTAAACTTGGTGATGTTTTTTGGACTTTTTGTGATAGCTATAATCTTAGCTGTTGGAAAGTATGCAAAGATGTTTGGGGAAATACATTCCTTGACCATTTGAGATTTAAGTCTGGGTGGGTTTTTAGAACTAAAAAAGAAGCACTAGATGCATTACCCGAAGTTGCGAAAGAACAAGGTGTAGAATATACAGGTGAAAAAGATGCTTAATGGAGATATTTCAAATAGAAGTAGTGAGAGTATTGCAGTAATGTGTATGGATAATCTCATTTTTATGAAAAAAATAGGCATATTAGAGAGAATTTCTACTTCAATAATGGGTAGATTTTTTACCGCAAAATTTGACTCCCCAAATGGGTATGCCCTACTTGACAAAGGCTGGATATACCGCACAAAGGCAGAGGCAGAAACTGCATTGCCTGCCGTTGCTGCGGAAATGGAGGTACAGTATGAGTTATGATGTAGAACTGAGAGATGCTTTGAGAAAGGAAACGCTTCAAACAGATATACCGCACTTTATGTGTGGTGGTACGTATGCTATTGGAGGAACACATGAGCTATGGCTGAATATCACATTCAACTATGGTCCGCTATTCCGCAAAGCTGTTCCAGAGGGAATATATGCTATTGACGGTATGAGTGCTGTTGAATCAATAGCAGTGTTGGATAAGATGATTGCCGTGCTGGGCGATGATGTGGACGATGATTATTGGAAACCTACCGAAGGAAACGCCAAACGTGCTCTGTTGCAGCTGAAAGCAATGGCACAGATGCGCCTGGACGGAGAGTGGAAAGTATGGGCATAGAGGTAATGTTGTGAATAACATAAGATATTACAGGTTGCATAAGAAGATATCGAAATATATGTTGGCGAAACAAACAGGTTTAACATATAAGACTATTAGTAATGCAGAAGATTGTTGCACCGACGTAAAAATAAGCACTCTGCGCAGGATTGCAGATGCGTTGGGCGTAGGTATAGAGGATTTAGTGGAGGATATGGAATGAAGTGTGTGTGGTGTGATACTAATGAAGCTGATGGTGTTTGTAATGATGGAAAACCGCCGTATTGCCTTGAATGTCAGGAGATGTTGCTGACTCAGTATGGATATGGAGAGACTGCATATAAAATGTTGAAAGAAGTAGTAAGCAAACGTCAGAAGAGGGACAGGAAAAATGGATGACAGAGATTTTACGGCAGAAGAAATATTAAATGTCAAAAAAGATATATCGGATATTATTAGCAAGGCATTGCAGGATGCAGTCAAGATTGGTCATACAGAGCCTATAATGATGATGCTGTGTGTGCGTGGCAACGATGGGAATTCTGTTCCGTACATATTGGATATGAGGTATATACAGAGTATTGAAATGGGCGAATGTGTTTTAGATGTAAAGAAAGGCGAAAAAGTACCTGCGATTCTCTACAATTATTTTTGCAATGGAGAGCTGAGGTTTAAGGCAGAAGTGTTCAGCGATAAGAAAGCACGCTATGCACGATATATGGAAGTCACAAAGAGCTTGTATAACAGAGGTATAATGCTTGAACCTAGCAAGTATGGTACGTTGGGTGCTTTTTGGGCAAAAGCGAATAATTAATTTACAATTAGTCCACAAAAATAATGCTGACAAATTTATATAATAGCGGTAAAATTAGAGATGTAAGGGGGGGAAGGATTTAGGATTATGGACGATGCTTTAAATGAGGTGAACAATAATGAGTGAGCCGATTATCTCGCCGTTGGCGGTATACCTGATAACGAGACTTGATTTTATTTGTGCGATGGCTTGGCTTATTTTTTGTGTAAGTATCATGATTGTTGTTGCAAGCCTTGCTGATGAACACAGTCTACGAGAATGTGCAATAGTAGTGGCTTGTGTTGCAGGTGCGGTTATACTGCTATTGCCTACATCTAAAGAAGCGATGATGATTTATGCGGCAAGCAGGATTACACCGCAGGTCATACAGTCAACAGGCGATACAGTCGATAAAGCGATAGACAGAGTGGTTGAGAAAATAATGGAGAAGAGAAAATGACAAAGCTTGAAAGGTTAGCAGAATCGTTTAAAAACCACAAAGCAAAAATTGTGCATGACGACAACAAGATGTTTATCATGGAATGGCGGAACAAAAATGGTAGCAGTTCTTACGCAGTCAAGTATATTGTTGATAAAGTGTATGGTACTCTTTTTGTCGAAGGTGATTTAGGTTTTGCAATTGCTTGATGGTATGGCATGGAGGGATTATAAATATGTTAGATAGAGAAAATTTCGATAAAGAGATGACTATTTTAAAAAAAAAATTAAATGAGCTTGGGTACAGAAGAGTGCAGATAACGCGTATTGTAAGCTCTAGTTATAGTAGCGATGTTGCAATTCAGTTAGCAATAATGAAAAATTTTAAACAAAAGTATTACTAAAAACTTTTTCGATGCTCCGGTAATTGAAGATACATGGGGTGGATATGTTGGTGAAATAGCACGACTGAAAGTTGGTTGGGTGTTTAAAACAAAAGAAAAGGCAGAAGAAGTTTTGCCAGAAGTTGAAAAAGAATTTTTGACAGAAAATGAATAGTGCTGAATATAAAGTGATTTGTCCTTATTGTGGTAAAACTGCCGAATATGTAGACAGCAAAGAGATATACGGCATCAGCTATGGCATGATTTACCTGTGCCGTGATTGCTGTGCGTATGTAGGCTGCCATAGAGGTTCAAAACGTCCGTTAGGACAGCTTGCAGATGCAGATACACGTAAGTGGAGGCATCGTGCTCATAGTTGCTTTGATTGGCTGTGGCGTAAGCGTTATTTTAGCCGGGGCAGTGCTTATCGCTGGTTGGCTGAGCAAATGGGTTTAGACGTAAAGCTAACACATATAGGGATGTTCGATGTAGAACAGTGTAAAAAGGTTATTGATGTAAGCAGAAAATATCTGATAGATATAAATAAGCAGTTAAAAAAACATGGAGGAATTTATGAACGCAACAGAAAGGAATGATAACTGATGAAAAAATATACTGTAACAGGGTATGCTAACGTAGTTGTTGAAGTGACGGTAGAGGCAGAAAACAAAGAAGAAGCCATTGAAAAGGCTTATGATAATGTTAGTATTGATAACTATTGTGGTAACGGTGGGACAGATAAGCTTATAGGCGTTTGTAATACAGATGAAGCAACAGCAAGTATTTATGCTGACAGTGAACTTGACTATGTAGAAGTAGAAGAGGTTAAATAAATAAGGAGTGATAACATGGCTAAACATTTATGCTGTTCAGCATTTGGAAAAATCTACTATGCCAATGTCAATAACAAAGGCATTATTACAGGACAAAAAATTGACTTAACAGATGACGCTGTTGTAGCTGTCATGGATAAATTGAGTTGGCTTGCCGCCGCTAAAAAGCCGTTTGACGGCAAGGCAGAAATTGAAATCAACGGCTTTAAGTTGATTTTTGACGGCACAGGCAATTCGTGGTTTATGAAAAATTACGGAGGTAAAGAAAAATGACGATTAAAGAGTTTTACGAATGGGCAGTAAAACATGACGCAGAAAATGAGCATTTAACATTAGATGTTTTGTCGCATTATACTGGTTATGCCACTGGACTTGATGAAAAAATGATTGTTATAGATAGCGGCAAAAATAAAAAACCTAATGGTGTGCGTATTATAGTGTAGGTCATCTTAGAAGTAAAGAAGGTATAAAGATGAGTAAAAATTTAATCCCTGAAATCGCTCGTATGTTGGGCGTGGAGTTGAACGAAGAATTTAAAATTGAGGGGGATAACCGTACCTATTGGTTTGATTTGGACGGACTGCATTCCGGTGAGTATGTAGCGGAAGATGAAGATGATGCTATGTTGCATGACCTGCTTTGCGGCAAGGGCGAAATCATCAAATTGCCGTGGAGACCTGATTATCGTCAAATGTATTGGACTTTTGGCTTAAAGGATGGTATTTGGGTAGTTGTGCCGAGAGAGTGGGAAGATTATCCTGCTGAAATTCTTTTAGCAGACAAAGGATGGGCATATCGCAGCAAAGAAGAAGCCGAAGATGCGCTCCCTAGAGTGGCTGTTAAATTAGGAGTGGATTATAAGCTATAGGAGGCTTTAAATGAATTATGGCGACAAGCATACAGAAGATAGTCTTAGCTCACGTTTAGGGCGGCTATACGGTATCGAACGTGGCTTAGATTGCGGCCCGAATATCATAATGGACAGGTATTGGAAGATATGGGACGGCGGAGAACGGCAAGACCGATACTCGGGGTGCTACGAAGCAGATTTTCTGTACATCACTAATGGTTATTATCTTTATGAAGTCGAAGTTAAAATCAGCATTGCTGATTTTAGAGCAGACCAAAAAAAGAATAAATACCATGACCATCCAGACGTTAGAGGTTTTTATTATTTCGTTCCGCAAGAGCTTTACAGTAAGCATAAAGACGAAGTTAAAGCTGTGTGTAAGAAAAAAGGAGCGGGCTTAATTGTAGATGGTTATCCAATCACAACAGTTTTAAAGCCTAAAGTGCGTAAAGAAGTTAAACCGCTGACTGATAACGGGTATATTCATTATCTGCGACTGTTTGCTAAAAAGTGGGTAAGAAGGAGGGAGAAAATACATGAATAAAGCTTATGTTTTTGCCAACGCCGCAGACTACGACGTTGACGACATATCGGAAGAAATCACGTTTGCCGAAACTCCGGGCAAGGCAAAACAAGATTTTAGCATGGCGAACGGAATCCATTACAAGGACATCAGAGTGCAGCGTTTGCCATGGGCTGACAAATACGGTGATGTTGATAGTATTCCTGTTGAGGAATGGTTAAACCACGGTTGGTATTTTACTTGCGATACCTGCGGCGCAGAAATAGATGATATAAAAGACTTCCATGTCAATAGCAGAGGATACTGCTGCAAGAAATGTTTTAATGAGGGGATAAGAATATGACCATAATTCCGATTACTTTGAAGCAGGCGAACGCTTTTGTAACAGACAATCACAGACATCATGGCAGGGTTGCCGGATGTAAATTTGCATTAGGATTAACCAATAACGATACATTGATTGGCGTTGCAATCTGTGGGCGTCCGGTCAGCAGATTTTTGGACGATGGGCTAACGTTGGAAGTTAATCGACTGTGTACGGATGGCACACGCAATGCTTGCTCTATGCTTTACGCTGCTTGCGTAAGAACTGCGAGGACTATGGGATATAAAAGGGTTATTACATACACGCTAGAATCTGAAAATGGCGCAAGCCTAAAGGCAAGCAATTTTATCTACGATGGCATTGCAGGCGGAGCGATGTGGACAGGAAAGCGGAGCGGTAGGGATAACGGTGTTCCGCAAGAAATGAAACGTCGGTGGGTATACAGGTTATAAGAGAAAACTGCAATATGTTGCAAAAATCTCTTTTAAAAGTTGAGGAGGTGCAGAAAAAATGCTGATTAAAATTAATGACCGCAAATATATTAACTCAGAAAAAGTCGAATCTTTGAGGATTATTTCCGGAGAGTCTGAACATACCGGTTGGATTAATATGGACAGCGACGATTCGTCGATGGTATTCCTGTCGTGCGATACCTTAGAGGACGCTCAAAGAGCTATTGACGAATTGGCAACAGTAATCAACAAAGCTAACTAGCCCATGGGTGCGGCGGCTGGGTTGCCGAATGGCAGTAGATGTTAGTTGCGAATATTGATGAATATTCGTAGCGAAGCCGTATAGCTGATGTCAAGAATTCCCACGCCGCCGCTTTTTATAAAAGGAGTGAGATAATGTATAGAGTATATGATGAGTTCGAGGGATGCTTTTATACTCTTGAAGAGACTGAAAAAATCAAAAAAGATAACCCAACAGCTCCGCCAGAGCGGTGGCTATTTGTAACGATATGTGACGAAATGCCAAATGACGTTGTCCGCGAGGATATGGCGGTTATACAACCTGATGCGCCTTGGCTTGACCTTCGTTTGGGGTTTGCTTACAGTTTTGAAGAGCTAAGGCTGTCAAAAAGAAGCGTATGGCAAGCTAGAAGGGAGCACGCTAAAAAGCATGGAGTTCAAATCCAGAGAATTATTAGCGTGGCTGCTAACAAGAAGACTTTAGAATTAGCCTTTGGCTGCCACATTTTATAAAGGAGATATAGAATGAGCAGATTGATGCCTAGAAAAGTAAATGAAGAGCAGACGAAGCGCATCCAAGATTTAAATGTGGCTGCCAGATACCTTGAATATAGAATCAACAACCTGTGCCCTACTAAAGGAAGAGAAAGAAAAATCGCCTTGCAACGGCTTGAAGAAGTTGTTATGTGGGCAAATAAAGCAATCGCTTATGAGGGAGCAGACAAATGAACTCGAATAATATTGTAAATGTTGCTTTTGCCATATTAATGATACCGATAGTTATCTGTATCTGGGTAAACTGCATTATCGAACTGTATACATTGTTTAAAAGGTGGATGAACAACAGATGATTGATGATGATTACTGCCCATGCGATGACTGCGAGGAAACAGACACATGGGAATGCAATGTGTGTAGCTCATATGCAGAGTATATAGAAGATGAAGATTTTGATGCTTTTGACATTTAGGAGGTGTTACAGTGATTAGCAAAGAGAGAATCAGACAAATGTTGGATATTGCAGACATTAAGACATCGGCACGGCTGATGTTACTTGTTGTCGAAATTGTTGAACTGCAGGCGGACTTAAAAGCGTTAGAGTCGCTTGTACAGATGCAATATGATAGCCACGCAGTAGATGCTGCTAAAAATCATGTACGGCAACAGCCTGAGTATATGGAGATTAACAACGAACTAAAGAAAGCTACAGAAGCTGTAGCAAAGGCTATGAGCGACCCAGAAGCACGTTTGAGAGCTATGTTTAATGCTAAAATACGTGGAGATATGTAAATTGGAGCAGGAACGATGAAAATATTAAAATTCTCACCGATTAAGCGTGAACAGGGCAGAACTACTTGCCATTGCTATAAAGAAACTAACATCTATGGCGGTAGCAAAAAGCCTATCAGCTTTACTGTTGACCCGGACACCAAAATCTGCTTCTGCAATCACTGTGGCAATATGGTTGAGCCTATCGTTGTGCTGGAGCTGATGTGTAACGATTGGCAAGCAATAGCAAAGGACTATGATAGAGCTAGGAAACAGACGTTAAGATGCTACGAGATTGGCACGAAGTTTCGACCATATAAACGTGTGCTAAAGATGCTACAGGAACATATGGGACGAAAGAATGAAATGATGCCGATATGTCCGCATTGCCGGGAGAAAATAGACTTAGAGAAGTTGGCTAATGGCGTTTGGGTAAGAAAACAATAAAAGGGAGGTGATAGAAAATGTATGAATCGTTTAAATACGTTAGCGAAAATCTTACAGAACGAGAAAAATTAGAACAGTTAGCAGAAGAAGCGGCGGAGCTGGCACAAGCTGCATTAAAGCTAATTAGAGCAAAGAAACTGAGCAACAACAGTACACCGATGACAGAGGATGATGCTAACATGAATTTAGCAGAGGAAATAGACGATGTAATTATGTGTGTATGCTTGTATTATGGTGGTATGCCGTTTGTGGATGTTATGGCTATGCCAAAATGGAAACGTTGGGCAGAAAGGTTGAGGAACAATGATTGATTACAAAAAAGCAGACCAAGCGTGTAAAATGCTGGAAGAAAGTGGAACAACTTATATGCTTGCATATAACAATGACTCACAAAACGTTGTAAGTTGTGCGTTTGGGCGATATCCCTTGCTTAAAAGTTTTATTGTGCATGTTATGGCGGAACTAGCCGATATTCTTTGTCGCAATTATGGAGAAGAAAAAATGGTTGCAGAATTACAAGGAATGACGTTTCAAGCCGTGGAATTATTTTATAACAAAAAGAAGGGAGCAGAACATGAAAGATGAAAAAGCGATTATGATGTTGTTTGCATTCAGATATGCAGTACATCGTTTGGGTACACAAGCGTTAGCGCAAATTGAAAACGAGCTGAATGCTAACATGGAAAACTTTCCAGATTGGATGTTGGCACAGATGCAGATGTCGATTGAGAGCAATTTTGACTACATGGAAAGAAAACTGGAAGAAACAGGAGAAATTTCATTGGACTATGATTGCCGTTTTCAGCAATATTTGTTGGATGCTATAAAAGAGCAAAGAGCAAAGTTAAAGGAACGGTGAAAATGATTTTAAAAGTTCTAAACGCTATTATTGAAATAATTATGGTTTACCTGATTGTCGGTATACCTATCATGATGGGACTTGCTATTGGGTGGATGATATGCAAATCATGATAAAGCGCAGACAGCAGATTTTGAAATACTATCGTTACTGCTTGCGTAAAGCATATGAGCTAATGCGTAGTGAATTACAAAGATATATTCAGGGGGTGCAACAATGATTATTACAGGTATGGCTGAGTTTGAAAGCGTATGTAAAAACAAATTAGTAGAATGGTATAATGAGCCGAATAACGTAGATGTTATTGCAACAGGCATTACGTTAGAGAATGTTTATGTGGTTTGGGCATGCAAAACATTGCAGAATTACAAAGCCCTGTTGAGCACAACTATTGCTGGAGATGGCGTTTATGCTGAGTACACTTATAATGGTGACAAGCAGGAATTGTATGAAGATGTATATTTGAAAGTTACTAACAACTGCTTTAAATGACATAATAACAATTGCGTTTGCGTAGACAAAACTATACGCTGGTGGTATAATTCAGAAGAAGAGGTGATAACATGGCACGTAGCAGATTAAGAAGAAAGATTAACTCTATGGCTGCATACTATGAAAACGGATATAATGGCATTGCAAAGGAACTGGACATCTCACGTCCGTTGCTGTACCAAAAAATAGAACATATGAAACTGTCGCATCTGGAAACATTCATTAAGTTATGTGATGTTTGCGAATTTAGTATCAGTCTGAAAAAGGGAAAATCTGTTGTTCCGATTACCATTGCAGATTACAATGAGGATGAAGAATTGCAAAAAGATAGACGCTGATTAGTACGGCCGTAGCAATACGGCTGTATTTTTTTTGTCCACAAAAACTCAACACAATAAACCGCGTCAAGTGCTGACAAAATATAATGATAGCGGTAAAATATAAGTGTGAAAGGGAGTGATAAAGTGGATAAACTGAATTGGCAAAACACTGAAATGCCGATTGGTGAAACAATCTGCTTTTCATTTGGCAGTAATTTCGAGATTGGATATGCAGATGACTTAGGTTGCATGAACAACTGCGACGGCGAGTATGTTTGCGACACTATCGACGTAAACAGCTGGGCAAAGGTAGCGTAGGAGGAAATCATGGAATACAAGATTTTTGAAGATAATATGCCGAAATTGGAAAAGAAACTTGCGGTAATACAGAAAAAATGTGCAAAATATGGCACGCCGTTTGAATACAAGGTAGTAGGCGAAGATTATCAGGAACATGAAGATGAAATCCTGCGTTACGTTATCGTTGATGTTACTGGCAAGGCCATTATCAACGATTGGCAGTTTATCGCAAGCATTGAACATACAGAAGATGGCAACATCATTAAGTGTGTTGATGGCAGCGTAACAGTGCCGGAGCGATACCGCACAAGTGATGGATATTGTGAGCATTGCCATACCAAGAGAAAAAGAAAAAACACCTGCATTGTAATGAATACAAAGACAGGTGAATTTAAACAGTTGGGCAAATCATGTGTCAAAGATTATACATGCGGTTTGAGCGCAGAGTATATCGCACAGTATATTGCAATGTTTGATGAACTTATGGAGTTTTCATCAAAGCATCACGGCAATGGACATAAGACGTATATAAATTTGTTAGAATATTTGAAAGTGGTTGTGGAATGTATCAACGTGCATGGATACAGAAAGACCAGTGCAAAAGGCTCAACAAAAACAGTTGCTTGGGCATATTATCGTCCTTATAACGAGGATGTAAGAAAACAGATGAAAGCAGAGGGCATCCAAATAGACCGTGAGGGCAATTTGGAAACTGCAAAACAGGCGTTGAAGTGGTTATATGAACAGGATGACACAAGCGACTACATTTATAACTTGCAGATTATTTGCAAGCATGAATATGTTGATGTTAACAATTTAGGTTACATTACAAGCCTGATACAAAGCTATTTGAAAGCTGTGGGCAAAGAAAAACGCAGAGAAACAGAGCAAAAACAATCACAATACGTTGGAGAAATTGGTAAGCGCATCACAATTAATGTTGCTAGTGCAGAGTGTGTTACTAGCTGGAACAACGATTATAATCCCTATGGTGGCGAAATTAGACTGTACAAACTTACTGATGGTGCAAACAACGTATATATGTGGTCGACAGAAAAGGCTTTGGCAGAGAATAAGCCTTATAAATTGGTAGGAACAGTGAAAAAACATAGTGAATATAACGGAGTGAAACAGACAGTCATTACACGTTGCAGGATTGTAGCTTAAAGAAAAAAGACCAGGTCAAAAGCCTAGTCTTTTTTCTGTGTGACACGTTAAAATTTAATTTCTTTAATCCGTGTTGGCACTACACCTTTACTGCCAAACCAAAGGAGAGAATACTGAAAGGTGCTTCCGTTCCCTCGACACTTATAGTATCACATTAGGGAGAAATTAGAATGTATACTCAAAAACAGCGTTATGGCAAGATTGCTGATATGGCTATTAAAGAAGGCAAGGTTGAAGAGTGCCGTTACAATGTGATGCAGGAAGTGATTTTGTCACAGCATCTGACATTGCAACGTGTTGTTGGTGATGTAGAAGTATTTTATATTAGAAAAAACGACAAAATCGTTTATGCGTTTGCATGTGACAAATAATTTGACAGCCCCTTACAATCCCGGTCCAGTGAATGAAAGGAATAAATCATGAGTAAGAAACCTAAGGAAATGTATAAGATTAGTGTTAATGACTTGAATACCAAACAATCACAGCGTCTGATGGATATGTATCTTTACGAAATTGGATATGGAGTACTTCCTGATGATGCAGTTATCGCGGCTGTACAAAAGTCAGACATGAAGAAGATTAAAACATTTGTTGAACTGTTGGGTGGCAACGTTGAAATCATAGATACGTGGTTAGTAAAAGATTACTACTAAAAGAGGTGCGATATGAAAGAAAAACTGACCAGAACTGAATTTGTTGATATGTTTGAGATGGCGTGGAGTGAGAGCTGCCAGCATGAATCCTCTTACATTGAGGACGTAGGCGTTGAACAAGCTCTACAAGATGAATGGGATAGCCTGCAGGATGGACTGCAAGAAGATTATTCGTTTAAACGTTGGAAAATGACTGCAGCAGAAAAGAAGAAATACATGAAAGAGGTAGAGCAGTATGAGTAAGCGACATACAATTACTATCGGCAACATCACGACTGATGAACGAAAGTTAATTGACATGTATTTGAGCCGTTTTGATGTAGATATTATTGATGATGAATCATACGTGATTGTATATCGTGATGAATTGGAAGGCGTTTTAATCAATCAATATGTAGAACAACTGCAAAAAGTTGTTAATATAAGCATTGGCAGAAAGTAGGTGCTTAAATGAAACCGGAAGATGTTGTATCAGCTTATGAGAAAGAGGGTAGCCTTAAAAAGGTAGCCAAACTATACGATGTGTCGGAACAGAAGATACGTAAAATACTTATAGATGCAAATGTATATGAAAGCGATACTGCTAACAAAGTTAATGATATGTATAAACAAGGATACGGAGCACAGTATATTGCTGATAAGCTGAAAATGAGCATAAGTGCAGTGTCAAGCTATCTGCCGTATACCAAAGGACAGTATCTGGCAGATGAACCGACGGAAAACGCCATCAGAATACGTCAGTGCAGACAGAAAGGGACAGACCATGACTGATGAAAGATTGGAAAGCCGTGGCGGTGCGAGGGAAAATGCTGGCAGAAAAGCAGCTCCCAAAGGCTCACGTCGCCGTAGCATGACCGTAACTGATTACGAATACAATTACATTCAGAATTGGTTAAAAACGCACAGAGAGTCACAGGACGAATGACAGACGGCAGATAATATGGTACAATACATATAGATAGCGCAGCAATCCCTATGGGGACCTGTACGAAAGGCATCTTCTTTACGGAAGGTGTCTTTTTTTATTGCAAAACATTCCACAAAAAGAACACAATTAGAGTGCTGACAATTTATATTATATGCGGTAAAATTAAGATGTGAGAGGGAGAGAGAAAAGAAAGAATAAAAACGTAAATCACGTTTTTAAGTGCCGATTATGGCGGTTTTGTTTGGAAAAAGGCGATATAAAAACGCCAAACCCGGTTTTATAAAGGTATGAGGTGATTAATAATGAAGAATTGGAACACTGAAGATGAATTAGTTAAAAACTTGAAAGCTGACTTTAAATGCAACGGCATTAAGGCAACTATCCGCAGAAGCCGTGGCGGTTGGACTCCATCGCTGGTAATCAATATCAATACAACAGAGGATGATTTTGTAAGTTTTGATGAATTTGCAAAGAGCTATTATCCGCGTTATCGCTGGTTGTACACCGAGGACAACGATTTAATGAGTTATGAAGATTGGTGTGTAATGGACGATGCAGAAGCAAAAGAACGTATCCGTCAATACAATATGAAAAGAAGTTATAATGAGTTCCGAGAAGAACATCAGCAAATCAATCATCATTCCGTTGATGGTTACACGCTGTTGACGAAGAGCTGTGTTGAACGTATCAAAAAAGCTGTAGAAATTTGCAACAGTTACAATTACGATAACAGCGATGCAATGACTGATTACTTTGATGTTGGTTTTTATCAACGCTTTGAGCTGAGAAACAAAGGACTGAAAGAGGTGGCGTAAATGTTGATTGAACTGAGTGCGTTGGAAATCCACACCTTGCAGATGGGCACGATTGTTTTGGAAACTGTTATGAAAGAGCATGGCTTTGATGATAAAGCCAAGGATATAAAAGCATTGTTTGATAAACTGGCAGATGCTCAGGCAAAGATTAGGGAGGAATATAAATGATGTACTACAGAGTAACCACGAAGTTTTACGATGACGGCAAAGTAGATGTTTTGGTAGATACGGTGTATAAAAAAGAACAGCCGAAAAACTTTAGCTGTGAATTTAAAGAGTATGACCTGTACTGTGATTTTTTTGACAGCTGGAGCGACGCAGCCAAGTTCGCAGAACAGGCAAAAAAAGCCTAGTTTACAAATATAAAAATATGATGTATCATATACATGAAACGTTGTAGTTACGATTTTGTAACGCTGACAGCAACGTGGATTTTAACTCCTCAATACGAATGCAAAGAAGCAGGCGGCATCCTGCTTTTTTGTTTGCGACAAATTGCGGACGGCTATTGACAAACAGTATCAGCAATGCGATAATATAAGTAATCCAGATACGGATATCAAAACACTTCATACTAACCTTTTTCCAGAAATAGGCGGAGCAGAAATGCTTTGCCTATTTTTTGTGCAAAGTTTTCCACATAATCAACACAATATATCCACAAATACATTAGAAATAACGCTGACAAAAGCAAGACAATGCGGTAAAATATGCATGTGAGGTTGAGAAAGGTGGTAATGATAATGATGTACAGTGATATTGAAGAATTTGAAGGTTGGAAATATCGTTACAACTACGCCAAAAGATGTATTGAAAGAGTTACCAAAATCACAGCTGATTGGCGTGATGATGCTTCTCGTCGGTGCTGGTCAGAAGATGAAGTTGACGATAACGGATACATGGTAATCGATAAATTCAAAATGAGCAACAAAACATGGCAGGATGAAGAGAAGAAGCAGAAGTGTTTGAAAGCATTCAGCATTTTGTTTAGCGAAAGCGTAGATGCAATTCGTGAGGGGGTGGCAGTATGTTAATCAAATATTACAGTACACAACGTCCGGTTGGAATTGGAACGTATCCTGATAATAGTAACTTTTGTGAATTTGAGAATTACGGATGCAAAAAATATATTGAAGAAATCGGGCGTGGAGCGTGGGGATATATTCTTTACAGTGAGCCGCTGACTGATGAAGAAATGAAGAGATATAACCTTGTAGAGCAGGAAACGCTTGACTTGAAAGACAGAATCAAAGTTGACGGCATTGTGTATTTAGTATCAACTGTTAAGCTGATGTTTGCGATTGACGAATACAGATATGAAACAATGATTTTTGAGAACAACGGACGATATAATGATTTGTACTGTGACAGATACACTACCAAACGCGAAGCGATAGATTGTCATGTAGAAATTGTCGACCAGATGAAAAAGGGAATTAAAGTTTGGGATGGGTGGAACTACTGATGGTGCAGAGTGATTACAATGTAGTTTTGAATGCGTTGTGCAAGGTTGAAGAAACCGATATGCCAAAAGCGGAAAAGTTTTTGATTGACGTGCTGCATGTAACACCAGAAAAAGCAAAACGTGTACTGTGCAGATGGGTGAAGATGTGCAATCCTAAAATTTGAGATGAAAAACAGTGCCTTGCAGGTGAAAACTTGCCGGGCATTATTTTTGTTCGAAAACTGGTGAAAAACGGCTTTCATATTTCGCTTGTAGGATGTTTTACTGTATCGGTGCTTATGATTACATTCGTAAAAATAAAAACGTCCCAAAAGGCAAATTTGAGCGTCTGAGGGGCATATAGTCAAAAATAGCGTCTAAAAAGAGATAAAATTAAACTGTATAGATAAATCATGCATGGCTATCTGGGCGTGAGTTTACTTTGAGTTTATTTTTTGACGGACGTGGCGAATTTGGTGAAAAATGGAGTGCAAAATGGTTCGAAAAGGGTAGAATGAAGATGAAAAAACATTGTGACACGGCAGGAAAGTATGGTATAATTATTGAATAGAGTATAGGAATAAGTAAAAAAATGGGAGGTCGCTATCGTGACAGAACTTAAGAAATTCAAACGTGTAGTTTTAAAGCTTAGTGGTGAAGCCCTGGCCGGTGAAAAAGGCTTTGGCATTGATCCGACAGTAGTATATGCTATGGCCAAGCAAATCAAGGCTGTAGTTGAGACAGGGGTAGAGGTTGCTATCGTTAACGGCGGCGGTAACTTCTGGCGCGGACTCAGCGGCAGCAACAAAGGCATGGACCGTGCTACTGCTGACTACATGGGAATGCTGGCAACCGTTATCAACTCTTTGGCGTTGCAGGATGCTTTGGAAAACTTAGAGGTTCCGACCCGTGTGCAGACCGCTATTGAAATGCGTCAGATTGCAGAACCCTACATTCGTCGCCGTGCTATCCGCCATATGGAAAAAGCAAGAGTCGTTATTTTTGCCGCAGGTACCGGTAACCCCTATTTCTCCACCGATACCACCGCTGCTCTGCGTGCTGCGGAAATCGAAGCAGATGCTATCCTGATGGCTAAAAAAGGCGTAGATGGTGTTTATGACAGCGACCCGGCAGTTAATCCGGATGCGAAGAAATTTGATGAGCTGCCTTACATCGAGGTTATCAAACGTCATCTCAGCGTAATGGATTCCACTGCAATCAGCCTGTGCATGGATAACAACATTCCTATTGTAGTATTTAATATTGATGAACCGGGTAACATTCTGCGTGCTGCTGCAGGCGAAAAAATTGGTACCCTGGTAGGAGGTAAGGAATAATGGCAACAGTTAATGAAATTATCAGCGGTATCGAGAGCAAGATGGAAAAATCCGTTGCTGCTCTGCGTGTGGATCTGGCAAGCCTGCGTGCTGGCCGTGCAACTCCCTCTCTGCTGGAGAAGGTTATGGTTGATTATTACGGTTCCCCGACACCTGTAACTCAGGTGGCAAGCGTAACCGTACCGGAACCGCGTATGATTGTTATTCAACCTTGGGAGAAAAACATTCTGAAGGATATCGAAAAAGCAATTATGAAATCCGACCTCGGTCTGAACCCGAACAGCGACGGTATCTGCATTCGTCTGAACCTGCCGCAGCTGACCGAAGAGCGTCGTAAGGACCTGGTTAAGGTTGTACATAAAAAAGCTGAGGAATACCGTGTTGTAGTCCGCAACCTGCGCCGTGATGCCAACGATGCTATCAAAAAGACCGAAAAGGCTAAGGAAATCACTGAGGACGAGGCTAAGAAGGGTACTGAAAAGGTACAGAAGCTGACAGATAAGGTTATGAAAGAAATCGACGCTGCAGCTGCTAACAAAGAAAAAGAAGTAATGGAAGTATAATGGAAATTCCACAGGTTTTGGCACTGCCTCTCAAGGAGGCTGCCCGTCGCCTGGAGGCCGCAGGCTGCAGCTATGAGGTGCAGTCTCTGCTGCCGCCGCGTGCAAGCGAGGCAGACTTTGAAGGTCGCGAGGTGCGCAGATATGTAGTAAGACAACAGCAGTTGTCTGCTAATAGATTAGCTCTTACCATTGTGTATAGATAAGGAAGGAGGTGCGACGAATGGCTCTGAAAATTGATAAGGATTCTTGCGTAGGCTGCGGTACTTGTGCTGCTACCTGCCCCGTTGGCGCTATTACTGAAGTTGACGGTAAATACGAGATCGGTGAAGACTGCGTAGAATGCGGCGCTTGCGCTGCTAGCTGCCCGGTTGGCGCTATTGAGTAATTCAAGACTGCAATGCAAAATCAGGAAGGCGGCCTCCCGCAAGGGGGAGGCACGCCTCTTCTTTAATCAGGGGAAAAGTAAAGAAAACTAAAAGCAAGTTACAAATTTTAGCGAAAGGCTTGATGCTTGTGTTTAGAGGCTTGTTTCAAACAAAAAATAAGACTAAGAATAATATCGTAATGCATACTGAGGATCTGGATATGCAGAATATTCCTCAGCATATTGCTATTATTATGGACGGTAACGGTCGCTGGGCTAAGGCTCAAGGCAAGGTGCGCACCTTTGGCCATCAGGCCGGAGCGGAAACACTGAAAACTATTGTCCGTGCAGCTGATAAGCTGGGAGTTAAGGTTATCAGTGCTTATGCATTTTCGACAGAAAACTGGAAGCGTCCGGTGACGGAAGTAAACTTCATCATGGAGCTTTTAAGCCGTTATCTGACCAATGAGATTGACGAATTTAACGAAAATAACGTACAGGTGCGTTTTATCGGCTCGCGTAAAGGTCTGCCAGAGATTGTGCAGCAGAAGATGGAGCACGCAATAGAGGCAACGAAAAACAACACCGGTATTATTTTGAATTTGGCTATAAACTACGGCGGACAAGCAGAAATCCTGCATGCTGTGCGTACTATTGCGGCGGAAGCTGCCAACGGTACTCTGGCCGTAGACGATATAGATAATAATGTAATTGAAAACCATTTGTATACCAAGGGCCTGCCTGCGCCGGATCTGCTTATCCGTCCGGGTGGTGATTTGCGTATCAGCAACTTTTTGCTCTGGCAGATTGCTTATGCGGAAATCTGGACGACCAAGGTGTTCTGGCCGGAGTTTACACCGGATCATCTGGTGGAGGCGATTTTGGCTTATCAGGGGCGCGAGCGCCGTTTCGGCGGCCTAATCAGCCGGTAAGACACCATATACGTCGTCAGTTCTCCTAGCAGTACGAGTATGTACGGCGTCGTCGCCCTTCCTCGTCTCCGGCATCTTCCCGGCTGCCTAGAGAAGGTGAAAATAGGTAAGACGCCATATACTTCGTCAGGGCTCCAATTAATTTTATAATTCAAAGAAGGATGTATTTTAACTATGTTAACACGTATTATTACCGGTGTAATCGGTATTATTGCGGCAGTCGGCATTATCACCAAGGGTGGTATGCTTTTTAATGCTGCTGTTGCTGTTTTGTCTGCTGTGGCCTGGTACGAATACCACAAGATGGTGGAGAACAAGGGCTATCATGCCTACACGCTGACCGGTGGCGTGGGCGCACTGCTGATGGTGCTGGTTGCCGGCGCAGGCTATTATTTTGAGCTGGAGGGCGTTTATACGTTGGCATTTATTGTGATGCTCACAGCGCTGTTCTTCATTTTCAGTACGATTGAGGGCCTGTGGCTGCATTGCAACAGAGGCGAGCAGCATTGGGCAGAAAACAGTGCGCTTACTGCCTGGGGCATGCTGTACTGCGGTCTTTTGTTTGCGCACATTATTTTGCTGCGCACCTTTGACGGCGGTCCGCATATCGATTTGGGCTTCCGTGTATTTGAGTACGGCGAAATCTGCCTGTGGATTGTGCTTTTGGGCACCTGGGCAAGCGATACCTTTGCTTATTTCTTCGGTCGTGCCTTCGGTAAGACACCGTTCTGCAGCGTCAGCCCGAAGAAATCCTTTGAGGGCGCTGTTTGCGGCTTTGTAGGCTGCTTTGTGACCGTACTGTTTTTATGTATTATCTGCTTGGGCATTGCCCTGTGGCATGCTGTGGCAGTGGCGCTGGCGGTGGCAATTTTTGCTCCGGTCGGCGATTTGATCGAATCTATTGTCAAACGCAGCTTTGATATTAAGGATTCCGGTAAGATTTTCCCCGGTCACGGCGGTGTGCTGGACCGTTTCGACAGCCTGCTGTTTACGGCACCGGTTGTGTATTACCTGCTGATGATTATCAGCGCTTTATCTATGTTTCAAGAATAGAGGATAGCAAATGAAGAATATTTCTATTTTGGGCAGTACAGGCTCTATCGGTCGTCAGACCTTGGAGGTGGCTGCTGCCAATCCTGAAAAGCTGAAGGTACGCGCGTTGGCTGCGCATAAAAGCGATGAGCTTTTAGAGCAGCAGATTAAGCAGTTTGAGCCTGATATTGCCGTTTTGACGGATAAGGACGCTGCTAAGCGCTTGGCTGACCGCTATCACGGCAAGACGGAAATCTTAGCCGGGGAGGAAGGCCTTCTGACTGCCGCTACCTACGAGGGAGCGGATACGGTGCTTGGTTCTATGGTAGGCTATGCCGGCCTGCGCCCGACGTTGGCTGCTATTGCCTGCGGCAAGAACATTGCGCTGGCGAATAAGGAAACACTTGTTGCTGCCGGCAGCATTGTAATGGAGGCTGTGCGTAAGCATGGTGTAAGCCTGACTCCTGTGGATAGTGAGCACAGCGCTATTTTCCAATCTCTGCGCGGCGGTACGCAAAAGGAAGTCAAGCGTCTGATTATTACGGCGAGCGGCGGTCCCTTCCGCGGCAAAAAACGCAGTGAGCTGAAAAATGTAACTTTGGCGCAATGCCTCAATCACCCAAATTGGAGCATGGGGCAGAAGGTAACGCTTGATTCCTCTACACTGGCCAACAAGGGCCTGGAGGTTATGGAGGCACATTGGCTGTTTGATATGCCCTATGATAAAATTGCGGTCGTTGTGCATCCGCAGAGCATTGTACACAGCTTGGTAGAATTTTGCGACGGCAGTGTGATTGCTCAACTGGGTGTGCCTGATATGCGTTTGCCGATTCAGTTCGCTTTGAGCTGGCCGGAGCGCTATAATTACAGCTTTGAACAGCTTGATCTTGTTGCTGCGGGTAACCTTACCTTTGAAGCACCTGATTTAGAAGCATTTCCTTCCTTGAAGATTGCTATTGACTGCGGTAAGGCCGGCGGCACTCTGCCATGTGCCTTTAATGCTGCCAACGAGGAGGCTGTATATGCCTTTTTGGCAGGCAAAATTAAATATCTGGATATCCCTTATATCACTGCTACGGTTACAGCGCAGCATAACAATGTTCTGCGTCCGCAGCTGGAGGATATTGAAGCAACGGATGCCTGGGCGCGTGCTGCTGCCAAAGGGGTTATTGCTAAATTATAGACTGAAGGCCGGCAAAGCTTGCCGACTATCGTAAGGAGGTAAAATGCTAACAATATTAGCCGCTGTTTTTGTTTTTGGTGTGCTGGTTACGGTACACGAATTCGGTCATTTTATTACGGCGAAGCTCACAGGTATGCGTGTTGATGAATTTGCCATCGGCTTTGGTCCTAAGCTGTATCAGCAAAAGGACGGCGATACTCTGTACAGCCTGCGGGCTATTCCGTTGGGTGGCTATAATAAAATCGCAGGCATGGATCCTGACGATCCGCCTGAACCGGGAACCTTTAAATCTAAGCCGATACCGTCCAGAATGCTGGTTATTCTGGCAGGTGCGCTGATGAATTTCCTGTTGCCTATTATTCTTTTCAGCGGTATTTTTATGCTGGAGGGCAGACAGGAGCTGGTGAATGAGCCAATCCTGGGCACTGTTGTAGACGGCATGGCTGCGGAAAGAGCAGGCCTGCGTAACGGCGACCGCATTCTGACGATTAACAATAAGCCTGTCGCTACCTGGACGGAGGTTGTTACCAATTTGCGTGCGAGCGGAACTAATCCGGTAACGCTGACTGCAGAAAGTAAGGGCGCTGTAAAAAGCTACACCATGACTCCCGTGTATGACAGAGAGGCAGGCCGTCCCTTAATCGGCATCAGCCCTAAGTTCAACAAGGTCAGCCTTGGCTTTTTCGGCTCGATTAAAGAAGGCTGCGTCTATACAAAAAATATTATCGTTTCTATGCTGAACGGCCTGTACAAGATTGTTTCCGGTAAGGCTCCGGCTGAGGTGGCCGGTCCTATCGGTGTGGCGCAGATGGCCGGTCAGGTGGCGGAAAAGGGCATGCTGCCGTTGATTACCTTTGTTGCCTTTTTGAGCATCAATCTGGGCGTTATCAACCTGCTGCCGCTGCCGGCTCTGGACGGCGGACATTTTGTACTGCTGCTTTTGGAAGGCCTGCGCGGTAAACCGCTCGGCAGCAAGGCTATGACTAACATCCAGATGGTTGGTATTGCGCTGATTTTAGCGCTGACAGTATTTTCCACCTTTAAAGATATAACACGTTAAGAGGTGAACGAAAGTGATAGAACGTAGAAAAACCCGCCAGCTGCACGTAGGCAGCGTGGCTGTGGGCGGCGATGCTCCGATTGCCGTTCAGTCTATGACTAACACACATACAGACGATGCTGCTGCAACCTTGGAGCAGATTCAGCGTCTGGCAGATGCAGGCTGCGATATTATCCGCTGTGCCGTGCCTGATATGGCAGCGGCGGAGGGCCTGAAAACTATTTGTAAGGAAAGTCCGGTTCCTGTCATTGCCGATATTCATTTTGATTATAAGCTGGCTCTGGCAGCGATTGAAGCAGGTGTTGACGGCCTGCGCTTAAACCCCGGCAATATCGGCGGTGAAGAAAAGGTGCGCGCTGTGGTGGAAGCAGCGAAGGAACGCAATATTCCTATCCGCATCGGTGTCAACGCCGGCTCTCTGCCGAAGGATTTGCTGGAAAAATACGGCCATCCCACCGCGGAGGCTCTTGTGGAGGCGGCTTGGCGCCACGTGCGCATTCTCGAAGCGATGGATTACCGTAACATTAAGATTTCACTCAAAGCGCATGATGTGCCGCTGACACTGGAGGCTTATCGTCTGATGGCAGCGCAGTGTGATTATCCGCTGCATGTCGGCATTACGGAGGCAGGCACTGTCAACAGCGGTATTATCAAATCCGCAGTAGGCATTGGTACGCTGCTTGCCGAAGGCATCGGCGATACTATTCGCGTTTCGCTGACCGGTGACCCGGTGAACGAGGTGCGTGTAGCGTATGACATTCTGAAATCCCTTGGCCTGCGTGAGCACGGACCGACCTTAATCAGCTGTCCGACCTGCGGACGCACCCGCATCAGTCTGGAAAAGCTGGCGCTGGAGGTTGAACGCCGTCTGGCGGATGTTGAAGAACCCATTACGGTTGCCGTTATGGGCTGTGTGGTCAACGGACCCGGTGAAGCACGTGAGGCTGACGTCGGTATTGCCGGCGGCATCGGCGAGGGACTGGTATTCCGCAAGGGCGAAATCCTGCGCAAGGTTCCCGAAGATCAGCTTGTAAGCGAGCTTTTTGCTGAAATAGATAAAATTTTACTTGAGAGGAAGGTATCCCGTTAATGAAAGTTTCTAAAATGTATGCACCCACTCTGCGTGAGGTTCCGTCCGAGGCTGAAATCCCGAGCCATCAGCTGCTGCTGCGTGCCGGTTTTATGCGTAAATCCACCAATGGCATGTACACCTATCTGCCACTGGCTTGGCGTGTTATTAAAAAAATCGAAAATATTATCCGTGAAGAGATGGACCATGCAGGCTGCCAGGAAATCATGATGCCGATTATGCAGCCGGCAGAAATCTGGAAGGAAAGCGGCCGTTGGGACGCTTACGGTGCAGAAATGGTACGCTTGAAGGACCGTCACGGCCACGAATACTGCCTTGGTCCTACCCACGAGGAAATGGTTACTACTCTGGTTAAGAACGATGTGCGTTCCTACCGCCAGCTGCCGCTGAACCTGTACCAGATTCAGGACAAATTCCGTGACGAACGCCGTCCGCGCTTCGGCCTGATGCGCAGCCGTGACTTCATTATGAAGGATGGCTATTCCTTCGACCGTGATGAAGCAGGTCTGGACGTTTCCTATAAGGCTATGTATGATGCTTATGACAAAATCTTTACCCGCTGCGGTCTTAACTTCCGTCCGGTAGAAGCAGACAGCGGTGCTATCGGCGGTACCGGTAGCCATGAGTTCATGGTGCTGGCAGACAGCGGTGAAGCAGAAATTACCTACTGCACCAAATGCGATTACGCTGCCGATATCGAAAAGGCAGAGCTGTATCCGATAAAGGCTCCGGCAGAAGAAATGCAGGAGCTGAGCGAGGTTGAAACTCCGAACTGCAAGACTATTGCCGACGTTTGCGCTTTCCTCAACGCTCCGATTGAAAAATCCGTAAAAGCTGTTGCATACCAATGCGAAAAAGGCCTGGTACTGTGCTTCGTTCGCGGTGACCACGAGGTTAACGAAACCAAAGTACAAAACACCGTAGGCGCAGTTGAGCTGGAAATGGCTGAGGCAGAGCTGTTGGCTAAGGCTGGCACTGTCGGTGGTTATATGGGCCCTGTAGGCCTTGATCCCGAAAAGGTTATTATCGTTTGCGATGCAACCGTTATGAATATGCACAATGTTTGCTGTGGTGCTAACCATGAAGGCTTCCACTACATCAACGCTAATCCGGGCCGTGACTTCACTCCGACCTACGTTGCCGATATCCGTCTGATGGCTGAAGGCGATCCCTGCCCGCACTGCGGCGCTCCGATTGCTAAGGCTCGCGGTATCGAAGCAGGCCAGGTATTCAAGCTGCACACCAAATACAGCGCAGCTATGAAATGTACCTATCTGGATGAAAACGGCAAAGAGCAGCCGATGGTAATGGGCTGCTACGGTATCGGCGTTGGCCGTACTATGGCTGCCTGCGTTGAACAGAGCCATGATGCCGACGGCATGATCTGGCCTGTTGCTATTGCTCCGTATGAAGTACTTGTTGTACCTGTAAACGTAAAGGACGAAGCATCCTTTGCTAAGGCTGAGAAAATTTACAACGAGCTGCACAAAGCAGGCGTTGAGGTTGTTATCGACGACCGCAAGGAGCGTCCGGGCGTAAAATTCAAGGACGCAGATTTGATCGGCTATCCGCTGCGCGTAGTTGTAGGTCCTAAGACTCTGCAGACCGGCGAGCTGGAAGTAAAAGTTCGTAAGACCGGCGAAGTAAGCATGCTGCCGCTGGACGGTGATTATATCACTGCTATCAAGGAGATGCTGCAAAAGCTGTAAAAATAACTCAGTTCCCGTGTCTGCGCCCGGCGCAGGCAGAGGGAACAGAAGCTGTGAGGTGATACTGGCATGGATTTAATTAATACTTCTTTTTTGCATAACAAAGAGGTTGTTATGGTTATCAGGCTGGTTGTTGCTGCAATTCTCGGCGGTATTGTCGGTATAGAAAGAGGCAGTGGTGACCGTCCTGCCGGTTTCCGTACACATATTCTTGTGTGCGTGGGCTCGGCGCTGTTTATGCTCGTTTCGCTTTACGGCTTTGATGATGTCTATCCTCAGACTGCCAAGCTGGAGGAGGATATCGGCCAACGCCGTGACTCGGCGCGTATTGCAGCCCAGGTTGTCAGCGGCATAGGCTTTCTCGGTGCAGGCACCATTCTGCACGAGGGTTTAACTATTCGCGGTCTGACAACTGCTGCCAGTCTGTGGATGGTTTCCGCAATCGGCCTTGCTGCCGGCAGCGGTATGTACTTCCTCAGCAGCGTGGCAACCATTATCACCATGATAACTCTGGTTACATTCCATACCTGGGAAAAGCGCTTTGCTGCCAACAGCCGCAGTGACCGCCAGTTTATCCGCATCATTACTACAAACCGTTCCGGTGCTATCACCGATGTTACCGGTTATCTGTCGCTCAACGGCGTGCAGGTAAAATCACTGAACGTAAAGCGTGATAAGGAAAAGAATCGTCTGGTGTTGGAGGTCTTTCTGAAGCTCGGCAAGACTGCGCCCGATGGCGGAGATTTGGTTAGAGGGTTGCAGGGGATTGAGGGTGTTGTTGGTGTCGAAAACATGAGATAACCTATAGCACGCCATCTGCGTTGTTGCGTCGCCTCGACGTACTAAAAGTACGCCGTCGGCATCCGCGCCTAGCATCTGACGTACTCTAGCTTATCTCAGAAAAATAGAAGATAGCACACCATCTGCGTTGTTGCGTTGCCTCAACGTACATCATAATCCAACAACTTCTCCCATCATTATTAGGAAAGGATTTAATGTGAATAAAAAATATTGCCTGATTCCTGATGAAGAAAAATTTTATAGTTTTTTAGCTTCGATGACCTTTTCCCCGGTGGAACTGATGCAGCTTAAGCTGATGCATATCAATCAGATTTGTGTAGACGAGTCTGCCTGTCAGTGGGAGGTGCACTTTAGCTGTGCCGCCCATCTTACCGGCGGCCTGCTGCAGAAGGCGGCGCAGCAGCTTGCAGCCGCTTTTTCTTTGCAAAGCGTAGATATGATTTGCGACGGCGATGGCTCCAAATGCCAGGTGATGCAGCGTGAGCCGCAGGCAGAGGTAGAGATTACCGACTGCACCGGCGAGCCGCTGCCGGAGGAAATTCCTTTACCGCCGGAGCCGCCTGATATTGAAATCGGCGAAACTCTGCCGCCGGAGCCTCCTTGTGAAGTGTCCTACAACAATCCGGAGGAGGACCCCGAGTATCTGCAGGCCATGGCAGCCTTATACGGTGAAAAGAAGGCTGACGGCCAGCTGTGGGGCAAAAAAATTAAGGGTACGCCACGTAAGCTGGATACCGTGACAGAGGAAGAGCGCAACGTTGTTATCGAAGGCACCTTTGTCAAAAGTCTGGATAAGGACGGTGCGCTGCAGACCTTTATTGATAAGGAAACGCGCGTGGGTTCTATTGTGCTTACCTTTAACGTTAGTGATGATACCGGCGGTATTTTCGTTAAGCTGCGTTTTGACAAGCGTGACGGCGGCGATCCTCGCAAGGAATGCAACGAGTTCAAAAATCTGCTGAAGCCCGGTATGCGCCTGCGTCTGCAGGGTGATGTTGCGCCAGACCGCTTTGCCTTTGACGAGATGTGCATGGTGCCTCGCGGCATTATGAAGCTCGATGCTAAGGAGGAGCGCATGGATAAGGCCGAGGTCAAGAGGGTTGAGCTGCATTGCCATACGAAGATGAGTAAGCTTGATGGCCTGACGCCGATGGAGGGCCTCGTCAAGCAGGCAATCCGTTGGGGCCACAAGGCTTTGGCGATTACCGACCATGGCGTAGTGCAGGCCTTTCCGTTCTGCTTTGATGCGGCGGAGGGCAGTGACCTGAAGCTGATTTTCGGCATGGAGGGTTATCTTATCAGCGACCGCCAGACGAAGGACGATGCCGTTGATACGGAAAATCCCGATGCTGCGACTAAGGGTAAGAGTAAAATCAGCAGTCACCATATTATTATTCTGGCGAAGAATGAAATCGGTCTGCGTAACCTGTACCAGCTCGTTACTATCAGCCATCTGCGTTATCTGAATAAGCGTCCGCTGCTGCCGCGCGCTGTTATCGAGGAGCATCGTGAAGGTCTGGTTCTCGGCTCGGCCTGCGAGGCGGGCGAGCTGTATCGCGCGGTGCGCTTAGGTGCGAGCGATGAGGAGCTGGAGGAAATAGCCGGCTTTTATGATTATCTGGAAATTCAGCCTACGGGCAATAACCAGTTTTTGGTGCGTGAAAATTACTGCACGGAGGAGGATTTGCGGGAGCATAACCGCAAAATCTATGAGCTGGGCAAACGCTTGGGCAAGCTGACTGTAGCAACCTGCGACGTGCATTTCCTCAATCCTGAGGATGCGCAGCTGCGTGCGATTCTGCAGGCCGGTCAGGGTTATAAGGATGCGGATTTGCAGCCGCCGCTGTATCTGCATACTACAGAGGAGATGCTTGAGGAGTTCTCTTATCTGGGAGAGGAAGCAGCCTACGAGGTTGTTGTTACCAATACCAATAAGATTGCGGATATGATTGAACGCATTAAGCCTGTTCCCGACCGCGATCAGCTGTATTCGCCTTCTATTCCCGGTGCGGAGGATGCCGTGCGTGATTTGTCCTATGCCAAAGCGCATGAATGGTACGGCGAAAAGCTGCCGCAGATTGTTGAGGACCGCTTGAAGATGGAACTGGACGCTATTATCGGCCACGGCTTCTCTGTATTGTATTACATTGCGCATAAGCTGGTTAAGCATTCTATCGACCGCGGTTACTTGGTAGGCTCGCGTGGCAGCGTAGGCTCGTCCTTTGTTGCTACGATGTTGGATATTACCGAGGTTAATGCGCTGAAGCCGCATTACCGCTGTCCGAATTGCCGTCACAGCGAATTCTTTATGAACAATGAGGTAGACAGCGGCTTTGACCTGCCGCCGAAGGATTGTCCCGAATGCGGTACGAGGATGCTGCGCGACGGTCACGATATCCCGTTCGCGGTTTTCCTGGGCTTCCACGGTGATAAGGTTCCTGATATTGATTTGAACTTCTCCGGCGGTATCGATCCCGATGATCCGTCCGCTATGTCCGACCAGAGCGTAGCGCACAAGTACACCGAGGAGCTTTTCGGCCGCGATAACGTTTGCCGCGCCGGTACGATTGCTACCATCGCCAATAAAACGGCGATAGGCTTTATCAGAAAATATTACGAGAGCAAGAATCTGCATGTGCATCCGGCGCATGTGGCTGCGCTGGTTGAAGGCTTTGCCGGCATCAAGCGCACTACAGGCCAGCATCCCGGCGGCATCATGGTTGTGCCGCGTAATATGGATATCCATTATATTACGCCGATGAACCGTCCTGCCGATGATAAGGATGGCACTACGATTACTACTCACTACGATTATCACAGCATCAATGATCGTCTGGTTAAGCTGGATATTCTGGGCCACGATGATCCGATGGTTCTGAAGATGCTGGAAAAATATCTGCAGGAGGACGTAGATCCTAACTTTGATCCCAAGAAGATTCCTGTGGGCGATGAAGAAACGATGCGTATCTTCCAGGATACAACCTCCCTCGGCGTTACGCCGGAGCAGATTGACAGTGCCGTAGGCACCTTCGGTATCCCAGAATGCGGTACGAAGTTTGTGCGTCAGATGATCAGTGACGTACAGCCGAAAAAATTCAGTGAGGTTGTGCGTGTATCCGGTTATTCGCATGGTACGGACGTATGGCTGAACAATGCGCAGGATTTGATTAAGGAAGGCAAGCCTGTTGCCGAAACTATTTCTACACGTGACGACGTTATGACGCACTTGATTTCCAAGGGCGTGGACCCCAGTCTGGCGTTTAAGACGATGGAGCACGTGCGTAAGGGCAAGGCGGCGAAAAAAGGTCTGGAGCCGAAGATGCTCGAGGCTATGCGCGCAGTAAATATTCCCGAATGGTATATCAAGTCCTGCGAAAAGGTACAGTATCTGTTCCCGAAGGCGCACGCCGTTGCGTACGTTCTTATGGCCTACCGTATTGCCTATTGCAAGGTGCATTATCCGAAAGAGTTTTATGCGGCGTACTTTACGGTACGTGCCAAGGATTTTGACTACACCCATGTTTCCAAGGGCAAGAGCTATGTAAAGAATTTTATCAAGAATGTTTACCAGCAGGGCTTCAAGGCTTCGCCTCTGGATAAAACGACTGTCACCTATCTGGAGCTGGTAAATGAGATGCTGGAGCGCGGTCTGAGCTTTGATAAGATGGATTTATATAAGTCGGACCCGATTAAATTCCTGGTTACGGAAAACGGCCTGCGTCCGCCTTTGGCTGCCTTGGGCGGTGTAGGTGAAAACGCTGCCAAGAGCATTGCTGCGGCGAGGGACATCAACCGGCCGTTTATCTCTCAGGAGGATTTGCGCCAGCGTTCCGGTGTCAACAAGAGTGTCATCGAAAAGCTGGCAGACATGGGCGTTTTGGGCGATTTGCCGGAAAATAACCAGATTGATTTGTTTGCCTGAGATAGGAGATACATATGCAAAAAATAATTTTGGCCTATAATTTTACGCCTGAGCGTCTGCAGGCGCTGAAGCTGATTTGCATGATGCTGCGCACACAGCTGCGCGCCGTGACGCGTGAGGAGCTGCTGCAGCCTGTAGGCTATCTGGCAGGCTTGCCCGAGGTGGCGTCTGTCAGTGAGGCTTACAGCGGTGACGAGGGGCAGGAGGAAATGCTGCTCATGTGCGGCTTCAGCCGTCAGGATCTGGACAGGCTGCTGGCTGCCATTAAAAAGGGCAAGCTGCGTCAGGTGGCGCTGAAGGCGATGCTGACACCCACCAACTGCACCTGGAGCGGCCTGCAGCTTTTGCAGGAGCTTAGCCAGGAGCATGCTTATATGCACGGTAAAAATGCAGGCAAATAAGCAAAATTGCCGCTGCCGGTAGTTTTACTGGCGTTAAAGCGCTTTCTCTGATATAATTAGGCATGATAAACTTTAGCTACATTTAGGAGGATAATAATAATGGCAAAAGATAGTTCCTTTGACGTTGTTTCCCAAGTTGATATGCAGGAAATGGATAACGCTGTCAACCAGGTTAAGAAAGAGATTGACCAACGTTATGATTTTCGCGGCAGCAATGCTTCCATCGAGCTCGGTGAGAAGGAAGTAAAAATTGCAGCTGAGGACGAGTACAAGCTGGGCGCAATTTTAGATATGCTGCGCCAAAAAATGGCTAAACGCGGTATTCCTCTGCGTTGCCTGGTTCCGGGCAAGATTGAGCCCGCTGCCAAAGGCACCGTTCGCCAATCTCTGGAAATCCAACAGGGTATTTCCAAAGAGAACGGCAAAAAAATCGTGGCAGCTATCAAAGCTTCCAAGCTGAAGGTAACTGCTCAGATTCAGGATGACCAGGTACGTGTTGCCGGTGCGAAAAAGGATGACCTGCAGGCTGTTATCCAACTGCTTAAGGCCGGAGATTTCGGCGTTGATCTGCAATTCATCAACATGCGCTAAGCATTCGTCCACGGTTTGGAAAAGAGTGGAGCAAAATGACAGAACACAAAGACTTTGACAAAAAGAAAATCAATGACGGCGAGCTGCAGAAGTATTCCGGAAGCTACAGCGAGGAAGGCCTGCTGCATAAAATCAGCCGCTACGGTGCTCACATCGGCATCGAGCTGCTGTACAAGGTCGTGCAGCTGTGGTGCGTACTGCAGAAGCCGGAGGTTCCTGCGAAGGAAAAGGCGTTGATTATGGGAGCTTTGGGGTATTTAATCGCTCCCCTGGATTTTGTGCCGGATATGACGCCGGTGCTGGGATACAGTGATGATCTGGTGGCAATTACCTTTGCGCTGCTGAAGGTGCAGGGGTATATTGATGAAGAGGTTGATGCCAGAGCCAAGGAACTGTTGGCGAAGGTTTTTGATAAGGATGTCGTTGCGAAGCTGTAATTACAAGCAAGAAGGCACATTGCCTTACTCACATTTATGAGTAAAGAGTAATGTGCCTTTTGTTTTCAAACTATGCTTTTTGCTTAATATTAAATTGCTGTTGCTCTCTATCTGTTAAATTAACCAGAAAAACACAGCTTTTTTACTCAAAATGTGCTACAATATATTTACGAAAAACGAAGGGAGTGTTTCGTATGTCTGAAGTATCTCAAGAAACTATGATGTTCAAACGTGATCCGGAAAAGCTGAACGTTGCCGAAACTATAAAAGAAGTATATGCTGCCCTGGAAAAGAAGGGCTATAATCCTGTGGACCAGCTGGCAGGCTATCTGCTGAGCGGTGACCCCACTTATATCACCAGCTTTGAGGATGCACGCACCAAGCTGCGCCGTCACGAGCGCTATGAGCTGATTGAAGAGCTGGTAAAGAATTATCTGCAGCAGATTAACAAATAAAAGGAGAAATTGACTTAATGCGTAAAATGTCCCTTGATGTAGGAACAAGAACTATCGGTATCGCTGTGAGCGATTTGCTGGGCATGATTGCCAACGGCGTGGAAACTATTCATCGTACTACCGAAGAACGCGACTATGCCCGCATTGCCGAGCTGATTGCCGAGCATGAGGTAGATACATTGGTTGTAGGCTATCCCAAAAACATGAACGGCACTATCGGTGAACGCGCGCAGGCCTGTGAAGCAATGGCTGAAAAGTTACGCACCATGTTCCCGAATGTGCAGGTTGTGCTTTGGGATGAACGTCTGAGCACAGTGGCTGCCGAAAAGGTGCTGGTTGATGCGGATTTACGCCGCAAAAAGCGTAAGAAGGTTATTGATATGATGGCGGCAGTTGTTATTCTGCAAAATTATCTGGACAGCAAGAGCTTTAAAATTTGACAGATTAGCGTCCCTATTATACAATATGTTTAGATTAAAATTGAGCTTTTTATTTATTGAGCTATGACGAAAGAGGTGCCTTTATGGAAAAAGACATTAGAGATGAAGAATTAGCAGCTATGCAAGCTGAAGGTGAAGAAGAAGTTATCTGCGTTGTTCTGACTGACGAGCAAGGCAACGAGCACGAGTTCTATCAGGACATGGTTATCACTGTTGATGATAAACAATTCGCAGTACTGGTTCCGATGGAAGACTGCTGCTGCGAGGATGACGACTGCGATTGCCACGAGCATGATGAAGAAGAAGATACCTGCGTTATCGCACGCATGGACTTTGACGAAAACGGCGAAGCTGTTTACACCGCTCCGACTGACGAAGAATATGAAGCAGTTGCTGCTAAGTATGACGAAATGTTTGAGGACGAGGAGTAATTCACAGTCAGCAATTTTACCGGACTTCGGTCCGGTATTTTTATGCGATGTGACGATGTTTTCTGATGGATATAGAAAAGCTTAAAACGCTGGTGCGCGACAATCCGGTGCAGGCTGCAGCAGGTGCTTTGGCGGTGCTGCTGATTGCCGGCGTGGTAGCATTTACAATTTATCTTAACGGACAGGGCAATAATAAGGGCTTTGCCGTAGAAGGCTCACGACTTATTGTTGTCAAGGACGGCATGACTACGGCGGATATCGCCGAGCTGCTGCATGAAAAAAAGCTGGTAAAAAATCCCGCTGCCTTTAAAATGGAGGCGCGCTGGAAGGGATTGGCTACTAAGCTGCAGGCAGGTGCCTACCAGATTGACGGCGGCATGAGCAATCAGCAGATTGTTGATGTTATGGTTAAGGGACGCATCAAACAGGTGCGCTTTACCGTACCGGAAGGCTACAGCGTGGCGAAAACTGCGAAGAAGCTGGAGGCCGAAGGGCTTGGCAGTGCTGATAAGTTTATGGCAGCGGCGAAGGATTATGCACCCTATCCTTACATGCAGACCGATGACAGCAATGTGCTGTTTAAGGCAGAGGGCTTTATCTACCCGGCAACCTATGATTTCCCGGTGGGAATCAGCGAGCAGGAGATGCTCAAAATGATGGTTGCGCAGTTTGATAAGGAAATGCAGAGCAGCGGTATTGCCAAAACTGTGGCAGAACGTAACCTGCCCTTGCGTGATGTAGTAAATATGGCTTCGATGGTGGAGCTGGAGGCAGTATTTGCCGAAGAGCAGCCGAAAATCGCCGGCGTTTTTCTCAAGCGTGTGGCTATCGGCATGCCTATTCAGTCGGATACGACCATCCAGTATCTTTTGGGAACGCAGAAGGAAGTAGTTACCTTTGCGGATACCAAAATTCAGAGTCCGTATAACACCTACCAAAATCCCGGCTTGCCTCCGGGACCGATTGGCAGTCCGGGACTGACCGCGATTAAGGCGGTGCTGCAGCCGGAGCAGACAGATTATCTGTACTTTGTTGCGGAAAAGGACGGACACCATCGTTTTACCAAAACCTACGCCGAGCATCTGAAGGCGATTGAGGAAATAGGTTAATAACAGGTTATTACATATTTCTGCGCTGTCAGTGTGGCGGAGCAGAGAAGTGTTTTAAGGAGAATTAATGAGCAGAAATTTAGTTAAACCCGAATTACTGGCTCCTGCCGGTAATATGGAAAAAGGAAAAATGGCCCTGCTGTATGGTGCTGATGCTATTTATCTGGGCGGCAAGCTGTTTGGTCTGCGTGCCTTTGCCAACAATTTCTCTTTAGAGGAAATTGCGGAGATGGCAGAGTATGCGCACAGCCTCGGCAAAAAGGTTTATGTAACGGTAAATATTTTTGCGCACAACGAGGATATCGACAGACTACCGGATTATCTGCGCGGTCTGCAGCAGGCCAAGGTTGACGCACTGCTGATCAGCGATTTTGGTGTATGGAGCACTGCCCGTCAGGTTGTGCCTGATATGCCGCTGCATGTGAGCACGCAGGCTAATACCACCAACTACGCCGCTGTACAGGCGTGGGAGCAGCTTGGCGCTGAACGCGTTGTGCTGGCACGTGAGCTGTCCTTGGCAGAAATCAGCGAAATCAGCGAAAAAACCTCGGTAGAGCTGGAAACCTTCGTGCATGGCGCGATGTGCATTTCCTACAGCGGACGCTGCCTGCTGAGCGCCTATCTGACAGGGCGCGACGGCAACCGCGGTGCCTGCACTCAGGCTTGCCGTTGGGAATATAATATGTATAAACTGGGCGAGCAAAAGCGCCCAGGCGAATACTTCGACCTCGAGGAGGACGAACGCGGTACCTATGTGATGAACTCCAAGGACCTGTGCCTGATTGAATATCTGCCGGAGCTGATGCGTGCCGGTGTGTGCAGCCTGAAGATTGAAGGCCGCATGAAGAGCGTGCATTATGTAGCAACGGTAGTCAGCGTTTACCGCAAGGCTATCGACCAATGTTGGGCAGATATGGAGCATTACAGCGTGCCGGAAGCGTGGATTACCGAGCTGAACAAGGTTTCCCACCGCCAGTACACCACAGGCTTTGCTGTGGCCAAGCCTGACAGAAATGCGCAGGTTTACACCAGCTCGAAGTATGAGCAGACACACGATTTTGTTGGTATCGTTACAGGCTATGATGCTGAGAAAAAGCGCGCTTATTTTGAGCAGCGCAATAATGTAAAGGCAGGCGAGCCGCTGGAGCTTTTGATGCCCGACGGCAGCACTATGCCCTTTGTTTTGACAGAAATGCTGGATGAAGCAGGTACGTCGATTGACTGCGCACCGCATGCCCAGCAGAAATTTTCCGCAGCCAGCGACAAGCCGCTGCTGCAATTCAGCTTATTACGCAGAAAGGTTGTAAAAGAATGAGTGACAATGACCCCGGACCCCACAGTATGATCTACGCGCAGGTTGAGCCTGAGCGTATTGCAGATGTTAACTGGATTATGGAAGGCTATGAGCATCTGGCCATGGTGAGCACCGTAGACGGCACTAGCGGACTGATTAAGTTTTATGCTACGCCGGATACGTATTTTGATACACTGGATATTATTGAAAATATGCCGTTTAAGGTAGATGTAATCGATAATATGGAAAACGGAGTGTATCACAGACTTTGGCAGATTTAAACTGCAGGGAAAGGACTGCCGCAGGCAGCTTTCGTTTTTTCTACAATCGCATATAGTAAATAGTACAAGGCTGGGAGCGTTGCTCTCAGCCTTTTTTGTATGTTTACTGTTCCTTGCTTTTTTGATATAATGGTAACAAAAAGGCAGAACAATACTGCTATATTGTGAAAGAAGAGAGAAAAATGGAAGCTTTATATGATTACTTGTTGAAAAACTTTGAGCCCAATAAGCCTATCTTCTTAAGTGATGTTAAGACTAGCGGTATCAATTATGCTAATATCAGAAAACAGATGAAAAATCTGGTTGATTCCGGGAAAATCAAACGGTTTGATAGTGACATTTATTTTCTTACGACTAAGACTATTTTTCAGTCAGGTTCTGAGCTTTCTCCTGATGATGTTCTTGAATATAAATATCTTTTGAGTGACAATAAGCGCTGTGGTTATATTAGCGGCCTTATGTTTTTTAATCAGCTTGGCCTGTCGACGCAGCTGCCGATGGTTTATGAGGTGGTTTCCAACAAGGCTACAAAAGACCGCCGCGAGACTACTCTCGGAGGCTCAAAGGTTGTTGTTCGTCGCCCTAAGGTGACTGTAAATGATGGGAACTATAAGATCCTGCAGTTTTTGGATCTTCTCAGGGACATTGATATGTATTCTGAGGTTACTGGCGATTCTTTAAAGGAAAAGCTTTACCGGTACATGGATAAGTCCGGGCTGACTGTCAACGAAATGAAACCTTATTTTTCTTATTATCCCGATAAGCTGTATAAGAATCTTGTGGAAACGGGGGTTATCTTTAATGGTATATTTGCATGAGGATCGTGAACAATTTCTTCAGGCGCTCAGATTAACATATAAACAGACCAGGCAGATGATGCAGATTATAGAAAAAGATTATTATGTTACTGTATTGCTTAAACTGCTAGCCGAAAAAATTCCTTTTATTGTTTTCAAAGGCGGGACTTCACTCAGTAAATGTCATAAGGTAATTCGTAGATTTTCCGAGGATATAGATCTTACAATTGATGTTTCTTTATCTTAAGGACAGAAAAAGAAAGTCAAAAAAGCAATACTTGATTCAGCTGAAGAACTGGGAATGGTAATTGAAAATGTCGATGAAACCAGAAGCCGTCGTGATTATAATCGTTATGTTGTTGCGTATGATTCGGTTTTGGCTTCTTCCAGTTCAGTTGTGAAATCTGCGGTTTTATTGGAAACATCTTATACGGCAGTATCTTTCCAGACTGTTTTACTGCCTGTATATAGTTGTGTTGGTGATATAATGCAGCATGAGGCTCCTGAATTTATTGATACTTTTGGCTTAGCTCCTTTTATGATGAAAGTGCAGGGGATTGACCGTACTTTGGTTGACAAAGTTTTTGCTGTTTGTGATTATTATTTATCTGGAAAGGTTGCTAAGCATTCTCGTCATCTTTATGACATTTATAAATTATTACCGTTGGTATCGCAAGATGATAAGTTCAAAGATTTGATTAAGGAAGTGCGCGAAGTTCGAGCACAATCCTCTATTTGTTTTTCTGCTTTGCCAGATGTTGATGTAAGTGGATTGCTTAAAGAAATAATTAAGGAAAATGTTTACAGGAAGGATTATGAAAATCTGACAATACAGTTATTAGAAGAAAATATTTCGTATGATATGGCTATAGAAGCATTAAAAAAATTGGCTGAAAGCAAGTTTTTTGATTCTTAGCTTTCCCCAAAAACTCAACACCGCCCGACAGTATTACCAAGTGATGCTGTCGGGCTTTTTTACGCCTGTTAAATTTTTTACCTAAATTTAACAGGAAAAAATTCGGCTTTGCGTATATAATAATGCATAAGAGTATTGATAGGTGGTGTTTTGCATGATTTTCTGCGTGGAGGATGAACAAAATATTTGCGAGCTGGAGGTTTATACCCTGCAGTCCGTTGGCATGGAGGCACAGGGCTGCGGCAGCGGCCGAGAGCTTTTCGCTTTGCTGGAAAAGCAGGTGCCTGAGCTGATTGTTTTAGATATTATGCTGCCGGATGAGGATGGCGTAAGCATTCTCAGACGTTTGCGTGCTGATAAACGTTATTCGAATATCCCCGTGATTATGGCTACAGCCAAGGGCTCGGAGTTTGATAAGGTCAAGGGTCTGGACAGCGGTGCTGATGATTATATTGCTAAGCCCTTCGGTATGCTGGAGATGGTGGCGCGCATCAAGGCTGTGCTGCGCCGCTGCGCAGCACCACGCCGCGATGAGGACGACGAGGAAACTATCCGCATCGGTCGCCTGGAGGTCAAACAGATGGAGCATAAGGTGAGCGTAGGCGGCAGTGAGGTTGTGCTGACGCTGAAGGAATACGAGCTGCTGCGTAAGTTTTTGCAGCATCCGGGTATTGTCTTTTCGCGCGACAAGCTGCTTAACGATATCTGGGGCTATGAATTCAGCGGTGAAACTCGCACCGTTGATGTGCATATCCGTACTCTGCGCCAGAAGCTTGGTGAGGCAGGCGAGATGATTGAAACTATCCGTGGCGTTGGCTACAGAATGGCGGCCGTAAAATGAAGCAGAGGCTTTTTCGCAGTATACTGCTGCTGACAGGGGCAGCGGTAGGCCTTGTTTTGCTGCTCTTCTTCTGGGTTTCCTGCCAATATATTACGCAGGACAGCTTCGCCAGCCTTAAGCGTGAGGCTAATCTGCTGATTGTGGCTGACGGAGAGGGAAATGTGCCGGTGAGCGAGCTGCAGCGCTTGCAGCTTACCGACCGCGTAACGCTGATTGCACCTGATGGTCACGCTTTGTACGACAATTATGCGGATGCCAAATCTATGGAGAACCATCTGCAGCGCGAGGAGGTGCAGGAGGCACTGAAAGGCGGTGAGGGGAGCAGCCGGCGTGCATCCGAAACCTTGGGCAAAAACATTCTGTACTATGCCGTGCGCTTGCAGGACGGCAATGTACTGCGCCTGTCGCGCACGAATGACGCCGTTTTTCAACAGTATAAAATAATTCTTGGTTATTTTGTGCTGCTGGCACTGGTAGTTTTGTGCGGTGCCTTTTGGGCAGCCAAAACAATTACCGCCAGAATACTGCGACCATTGGAAAACCTTAATCTGGAGCAGCCTGATTCTGAAGCTGTAGTTTACCCTGAGCTGAAGCCGATTGTGGAGTATTTTGAGCTGCAGCAGGAAAAGCTGCAGAAGGAAATGCGCCGTTACAAAAATAAAAAGCAGGAGCTGAAGGCCGTAACTAATAATATGGATGAAGGCCTGCTGTTCCTTAATCCGGTTTGGGAAATCGAATCGATTAATAAAAGTGCCGTAAAATTCTTTGGCAAGGAAAAGCAGGAGCTTTTGGGAACGAGCTTTTTTATGCTTGATGACAGTGACGAAATCCGTCAGCTTTTGGCAAAAATTGAGCAGGAGGGCAAGGGGCGCCTGGTAATCAACCGCGGCAGCAGCTATTATCAGCTAAACGGCAGCAGAATTACCGATAAGGGCTTTGTGCTGCTGATTATGGATGTGACTGCGCGTACTGCTTCGGAGAAAATCCGCCGTGAGTTTTCGGCTAACGTTTCGCATGAGCTGAAGACACCGCTGCAGTCGGTGCTGGGCTATTCGGAAATTATGCTCAGCGGCCTGGTGAAGCCGGAGGATACCAAGCGCTTTCTGCAGAAAATCAACGATGAGGCGCACAATCTGCTGCGTCTGATTGATGACATCATGCAGCTGTCGAAGCTCGATGAGCTGACGCATGATATGATGGAGGAATTTACGCTGCAGGATGTGGCGCAGAGTGCGCTGGCACGCCTGAAGGACAAGGCATGCAGATTGCAGGTCAGCCTGCAGCTTGTTGACAGCACCGGCGGCGACAGCAAGCTGCTTGGTATTTCTTCTCTGATGGAGGAAATTTTCTTCAACCTGTTGGATAACGGTCTGAAGTATAATCATCCCGGTGGTGAGGTTACGCTGCGCCTGAGCGAAGGAGAAAATAAGTATACGGTGAGCGTAGCTGATACCGGTATGGGCATTCCCGGCAGCGAGCTGCCGCATATTTTCGAACGCTTTTACCGTGTCGACCGCAGCCGTCATAAGGCGATTGAGGGTACTGGCTTAGGTCTTTCCATCGTCAAGCACGGCGTCGGCTTCCATGGCGGCAGCATACGTGTGGTGAGCACTGTAGGGCAGGGGACGGAGTTCATCATGAAGTTTCCCAAACCGAAGTATGAGGCGGAAAAATAAGCGCTTTATTTATGTATACAACACAGAGCGCCTAAGATGTGATACAATAGGAGCAGTACTATGAGTGCTACTCTTAATTTATTTTGAAGGAGGACGCAGATATGCGAGTTGTTTTAACTATCGTAGGCAAGGATAAGGTAGGTATTACCGCTAAGGTGAGCAATGCTTTAGCAGAAATGAATATTAACATCATCAACATCAACCAAAACATTATGCAAGGCTTTTTCAATATGGTGCTGATTGCTGATATGGCAGAGGCTAACGTGCCTATTGCCGAAGCAGGCGACAAAATGGCTGCTTTGGGCGAAGAAATCGGCGTAGAAATCCGTCTGCAGAGCGAAGAAATTTTCAGCGCAATGCATCGTATATAGGAGGCTGTCATGTTATTTAATACTGACGATATTTTAGAAACTACGCGCATGATTACCCAAAATAAGCTGGATGTGCGTACTATCACCATGGGCATCAGCCTGCGTGATTGCGGTCATCCGGATATCAAGGTAACAGCGCAGAAAATTTATGATAAGATTTGCCGTAAGGCAGAGCATCTGGTAAAAACCGGTGAGGATATCGAGGTTGAGTTGGGCGTGCCCATTATCAACAAGCGTATTTCCGTAACGCCGATTTCCATGGTTGGCGAAAGCTGCGACAGCAACGATTATGTACCGCTGGCACAGGCTTTGGACAACGCAGGCAAGCAGGTTGGCGTTAACTTCATCGGCGGCTTTTCCGCTCTCGTGGACAAGGGCTATACCAAGGGCGACCGCAATCTGATTGCGTCTATTCCGGAAGCATTGGCAGTTACCGACATTGTTTGCTCTTCCGTAAGCGTTGGCTCTACCAAATGCGGTATCAATATGGATGCTGTAAAACAAATGGGCGAGGTTGTAAAGGCTGCTGCCGAGCGTACTGCTGACCGCGATGCAATCGGCTGTGCTAAGCTGGTTGTATTCTGCAATGCTGTGCCTGATAACCCGTTCATGGCAGGTGCCTTCCACGGCGTAACCGAACCGGAAAGCGTTATCAACGTTGGCGTAAGCGGACCGGGCGTTGTTAAATACGCACTGGAGCAGGTGCGTGAAGGCGATATCGGTATGGTAGCCGAAACGATTAAAAAGACTGCCTTCAAGATTACCCGCGTCGGCCAGCTGGTAGCACAGGAGGCTGCACGCCGCTTGAATACCCAGTTCGGCATTATCGACCTGTCTCTGGCTCCGACTCCGGCAATCGGCGACAGTGTTGCGCATATTTTGGAGGAAATCGGTCTGGAAAGCTGCGGCGGCCCCGGCACTACCGCTACCCTGGCTATGCTGAACGACGCTGTTAAAAAGGGCGGCCTGATGGCTTCCAGCTATGTTGGTGGCCTGAGTGGTGCGTTTATCCCCGTAAGTGAGGACGCCGGTATGATTGCTGCGGTAGAACGCGGTGCTCTGTCCTTGGAAAAACTGGAAGCTATGACCTGCGTATGCTCCGTTGGCCTTGATATGATTGCTATTCCCGGTGATACCACGGCAGCTACTATTTCCGCAATTATTGCCGATGAGGCTGCTATCGGTATGATTAACAATAAAACTACTGCAGTACGTCTGATTCCTGTTCCGGGCAAGGACGTAGGCGACCGCGTTGAATTTGGCGGTCTGCTGGGTTATGCGCCTGTTCTTGGCGTGAAGAAGTTCAGCGCTGAAAAGTTCATCAACCGCGGCGGACGTATTCCTGCACCGGTAAGGAGCCTGACGAACTGATGCGCAAGGCTCAAAGAGAAGCTATTCTGGCCAAGCTGGAGGAAACCTACAAGGGCAGCAAGACGGCGCTGAATTATAATTCACCGTTTGAGCTTTTGGTAGCTGTAATTCTTTCGGCCCAATGTACGGATGAACGCGTAAATGTGATTACGGCGCGTATGTTTCCGCGTCTAAATACGCCGGAAAAAATGGGCGCGCTGACGCAGGAGGAAATGGAAGCGGAAATCCGCGACTGCGGTCTGTATCATGCCAAGGCCAAAAACCTGCTTGGCATGTGTCATATGCTGACGCAGCGCTTTAACAGCGTGATTCCGAATGATATCAAAACGCTGATGGAATTACCCGGCGTGGGGCAGAAAACGGCGAACGTTATCGCCAGCATTATCTATAACATTCCGGCGCTGGCAGTAGATACGCATGTTTTCCGTGTGTCGCACCGTTTGGGATTGGCAAAGGGCAAGGACCCGCTGGCTACCGAAAAGGAGCTGGAAAAAATTATTCCGCGTGAAAAGTGGAGTGACGCGCATCACTGGTTTATCTGGCATGGGCGCAAAATCTGTAAGGCACGCAAGCCGCTGTGCCGCGGCTGTGTGGTCGTAGAGGAATGCCCGTTCAAAGAGAAAAACTTTGAGTAAGTCTGCCTGGTGCTAAACGCGTAAGCGTTTACAGGCGGTGCTTGCGGTAGAAGTGCTGACATAGGTGATAAATACAAAACGAAGCAAAAAAGGCCTGCGGCCCGTAAGGGTTGCAGGCCTTTCGGCATGCGTTGATTTACTTTCCTTGTGTCCGCAGAAGATGGACTTTTTTGGTGGATTTTATGCTGTCTTTTTATGACGCACACAGTTAGCAATAGCTTTGCCTTGCTATGAGTGCAGTTCACATTTTTGTCAAGAAATTGTCTACTGTGACAAAAATATTTTACATTCTTTTCTTTGTAATAATTATTAAAGTATAAAATATATAAAAGAGAAAATTCTAACAACTATGATTAATGCGTAAAAGTGACGAATGAAAAATTGTTTATGAATATTTTACTATTTAGTGTCTTTATGAAGAATACGAAAGTTTGACGTACGGAGACGAAAAGAGTACAATTAAAGCAGGTAAAGGAGACGAACTGCTAAATTTTCAAGGCCTTGAATTTTAGTACCACCTTATCTGAGTTATATTTGATTAACGAAATGCTTTTAACGAGGATTAAGCTTGCGTCACTGTGGCGCAGCGTGGAAAAGGGGGATTGAAAATGAAAAAGACTAGAAAACAGACTGTTTTGGCAAAGTGCGTACTGGCGACAATTATGGCAATGGGCATGATGGGTTATACTACTGTTTGGGCTGACACGCCTACCCCGTCTCCTGTTGACAAGAGTGTTTCCAAAGACGCTGCAGGACAGATTTATGCTGCGGAGGCTCATAATGCTACCGGATATTTCTGGACAGATTTGGGACACGCGCAGGTACAGATTGGCTCCGGCGAGCAGATTGAATTGTTTACACCTTTTATTTATCATACTAAGAATGATAAATGGAATCCGCAAGGCGATGGTTACAGACCTGTACATACAGGTGATAATTCCGAAATGCAGTGCAAGGAGTCTATGGCGCAGATTTCTGTAGGTGAATTTGACAGAATTATCAAATCTCTCTATACCAATGATATCACCATGGCGAAGACCATTTACGGTGAAGCAGGTCAGGCAGGCCTGAAAGATACTGTTATTAAAGCGGTTAGAGCAACTCCCGGTCAGGGCAAGACAGTCAATACCTATGAGTTGGTAAGATCTAATGATGAGGTACTTGCTGCAGCCATTGTTGATACCGATACCAAGATTACAGCCAATAAATTGACCTTTGCAGACGGCACGCTGACTTCCAATATTACTGATAATGCCGGCGGAGTTTACACCGACAGCGTAGATGGCATTGCTTCTCAAGGTTGGGTAAACAATAAGCTGGAGAATATTGTTGATACTAATACTATCAATACCGGTATGGAAGGAAGCCTGGATGAATATGGCAAGCTGACGGTAAAGGTTAAGGATTCCGACCAGCACAGCGTGCAGGCAGAGGTAGATGGCATTGCTTCCCGCAGCTGGGTAACTAATCAGTTGGAAGGCATTGCCGGGACTGATACTGTTACTACCGTAGAAGCAAAAACCAATATGCTGAAAATCACCGATGAAGGCACCAATGGCAATCATGCGTATAAGGTTGATATCAACGGCGACCAGCTGGGCGATTTTGTACAGCAGTATGATACTAACACCGTTACTACCGCACAGGCAGACGGCAAAGGTTATGTAAATGTTGCTGAAATGGTTGATGATAACGGTAATTACAATTACACCGTGGGTATTAACGAAGATAAGCTCATCAATACCATTAAGGATAATGATACCAACACCATTACTACTGCTGAATCTGTTCACGATATCATTACTGTAAATAATAGCATGGAAGGTCAGGAAGACGGTAAGAATTATCAAATCGGTATCAATGAGGACGCTCTGAAGGGCTACATCAAGGAAACAGCACAGGATACCGATACTGTTACTACCGTAGAATCTAAAACCAATATGCTGAAAATCACCGATGAAGGCACCGATGGAAACCATGCGTATAAGGTTGATATCAACGGCGATCAGTTAGGTGATTTTGTACAGCAATATGATACTAACACCGTTACTACCGCACAGGCAGACGGCAAAGGTTATGTGAATGTTGCCGAAATGGTTGATGATAACGGTAATTACAATTATACCGTAGGAATTAATGAAGATAAGCTCGTTGAAACTATTCAGGCAAATGATACTAACACCGTTACTACCGCACAGGCTGACGGCGACGGTTATGTAAATGTTACCGAAATGGTTGATGATAACGGTAATTACAATTATACCGTAGGAATTAACGAAGATAAACTCATTCAAACCATTCAGGAAAATGATACCAATACTATTACTACTGCAGAATCCGGTCATGCTATCATTACTGTAAATGACAGCGTAGGCGGTAGCGGTTTGGATGATAAGAATTATGTAATTGGTATTGATGAAGATGCTTTGAAGGGCTTCATTCAGGAAAACACCCAGGATACTAATACCGTTACTACCGTTGCTGTAAATACCAATATCCTGACGATTGAAGATAATGGTGAAGACGGCAACCATGCATATGAGCTTGGCATTAATAGCGAACAGCTGGGCGATTTTGTTAAGCAGTATGATACTAACACTATTACTACCGCGCAGGACGATGGCAATGGTTATGTAAATGTTGCTGAAGCTGTTGATGCAGACGGTAACTACAAATACACCGTAGGGTTTGATGAAGCTAAGCTCATTAACACCATCAAAGAAAACGACACCAACACCGTTACTACCGTAGCAGATGATGGCAAGGGTTATATTGGAGTAACCGACGCAATGGATGCTGACGGCAATCATAACTATACTGTAGCATTTGATGAAGGCAAGCTGATTCAGACCATTGAAGCGAAGGATAAGTTCGTTAACGGCGGCAGCATCGGTGCAGACGGCAAAATCACTCTTAAAGTAAGAAACGGCGAAGATGTTAAGCTGGATGGCCAGCTGAAGGATGCACAGCTGACTGAAATTGAGAGAGACAAGGCAGCCGGAACCGCTACTCTGGTAGTAAAAGACGGCTACACCAATGAAGAAGTACGCAGACTGACGATTGACGATATCGCAAGCAAGGCACAAAACGATAAAGAGCATGCTGAATTCAGAGAGCATTTCAGCGAGCTTGATCATCGTGTTGACAATCTCGGCAGCCGCGTTGACAAGGTTGGCGCCGGTGCTGCCGCTCTCGCAGCGCTGCACCCGATGGATTTCGATCCCGATGACAAACTGACCTTTGCAGCAGGCTACGGCAACTACAAGGGCAGAAACGCTGCTGCGGTAGGTGCGTTCTACCGTCCGGATGAAAAGGTTATGCTGAGCGTAGGCGGAACCTTCGGCAATGGCGAGAATATGGTGAACGCAGGTATCTCCTTCTCCCTGGACCGTACCGCACGCGTAAGCAATTCCCGTACGGCGATGGCTAAGGAAATCGTAGATCTGAGAGCTAATGTAGCTAACCTCACCGCGCTTGTAGGTCAGCTGACCGCAGGCATGGGCGGCACGATTGAGATGGACAGAATGAAGCTCTTCCCGGATGTTCCCGAAAACCACTGGGCTTACGAATACATCGGCCGTCTGGCGGCAGCAGGCATCGTTGAGGGTTATCCTGACGGCATGTTCAACGGCAACCGTATGATGAGCCGCTACGAATTCGCAGCAATGCTGTACAGAGCGCTTGAAAAAGGCGTGAAGCTGGATCACAAGCTGGTTCGCGAATTTGAACCTGAAATGGGCCGCATCCATGTTGCCCGCATCTCCGGTGCGGATGGCGACAGAGGAAAGATTGAACGTGTACGCGTATACGGCGGCGACAATCGTGACCACTACGGCAGCAAGCTGAAATGAAAATGCAGACAGCTGCATAATCTAAACCTTAAATAAACACTCCCTTTTCTATAATTAAAAGAGGAGAACACCCAGTCCTTTACAGGATAAAAGGTGTTCTCCTCTTACTTTTGTTTTACACAGTTTTTTGCTTAATCCCAGCGCTTGAGCATGTCCTCAATAATTTCCTTATTGGTTTTGCGGCGCTTCTTCTCGTAGTTACGGAAGTTGTTATCTCTGTGGTCGGTGGAGTAGTCGGCGTAATCGAAGTCATCGTAGCTGCGTTCGTAGCTGCGGTTGTAGTCGCCGTGGCCATCGTCCAGGGAGAGGGGGATTTGCTGTGTGTAGGTATAGGGTTGTGTGTACATGATTGACCTCATAGATTTTGGAAGAATTGGCTGTGCAATTAATATATCCTTACGCCTGGTTTTCGAGAGAGCCTCTCCTTGGGGAGAGGTGGCATCGCAAAGCGATGACGGAGAGGGGATTTCTCTAAAGCAACGTTGCCGGCTTTCCCCTCTCAGTCACCCTATCGGGTGACAGCTCCCCCCTAGGGGAGCCTTCTCTTGCCCTATTGGTAATGCATCTTGCCTCTCTAATGAAGACATTGCAGTTTGCGAGTCGTTTTCTTCTTCCCGTTTCCTATTACATATAATTATGCTCTTTTACATGGTCGGAGTGCAGCAGCTGCTCTGCTTTTTCACTCAGCGGTTTTTCCAGGAAGTCCTTATAAAGCTCCTGTACATCCGGATTGTTGTGGGACTGGTGCAGAGGACGGTTGCTGTCGATGGTATAGAGCTTATTGCCAAGTACGTCGGCACGCTCTTCGCCGTCATGAATCGGCTGGCCGCCGCCGCCAACGCAGCCGCCGGGGCAGGCCATAACTTCCACAAAGTCATAATGAACCTTGCCTGCTTTCAGCTCGTCAAGCAGCTTGCCTGCATTACCCAGACCGCTTACGGTACAGGTGCGCAGTGTTGCGCCGCCAAGGGTGAATTCACGTACCTTGCGGCCTTCTGTGCCGCGGACGTCGGTGAAGGCATCTTCGGGAGCTTCCTTGCCTTCGATTACATGGTAGGCAGTACGCAATGCTGCTTCCATTACGCCGCCGCTGGCACCGAAGATAACTCCGGCGCCGGTGCTCTGGCCCAGCGGATTATCAAAGGGCTGTTCGTCCAGCATTGCCGGGTTGATGTGCTCGGCACGCAGCAGGCGGATAAACTCGCGCGTGGTGAGTACAATATCTACATCATGGGTGCCGCTGCTGCGCATAGAGAAGAGAGCGGCCTCGCGTTTTTTGGAAACGCAGGGCATGATGGAAATAGAGCAGATTTCCTTCGGCTTCAGGCCCTTCTTCTGTGCAAAATAGGATTTTGCCAGCGCACCGAAAATCTGTTGCGGAGATTTGGTGGTAGAAAGGTTAGGCACGAAGTACGGATGAGTTTTGTTTACATAGCTTACCCAGCCGGGGCAGCAGGAGGTGAACATAGGCCAGCTGTGGTCCTGCGGCTTTTGCAGATACTCTAAAAGCTCGCTTGCTTCCTCCATTATGGTAACGTCGGCAGCGTAGCAGGTATCGAAGACATAATCGAAGCCGATTTTCTTCAGTGTTGCTACCATGCGGCCTTCGGTTGCCAGCTCGGGCGGCAGGTTAAAGGCTTCGGCCCAGGCGGTGCGTACTGCAGGTGCAACCTGTACTACTGTTACCTTATTGGGATCGGCCAATACGTCATAAATTTTGGGAACATCGTTACGCTCCTTCAGCGCGCCAACGGGGCAGTGGGTGATACACTGACCGCAGAGGCTGCAGTCACTGTCCTCAATGGAAACATTGCCGGCAACGTCTACGGTAGTACGGGCACCGGTGTTCTGCACATCCCAGATATGCAGCTTTTGCACCTTGTCACAAATCTGGACGCAGCGCATGCATTTGATGCATTTTTTGGAATCGCGGATGAGCGGGAACTCCTGGTTCCAGGGAGTGTCGACAACATCGCGCTCATAGGGAATATCGTAAATACCAAGATCATTGGCCAAAGTCTGCAGGCTGCAGTTGCCGCTGCGCACGCAGGTTGCGCACATGCAGTCATGCTGGGATAAAATCAGCTCCACGTTGGTGCGGCGGATGCTGCGGGCCTTAGGGGAGTTGGTATAAACTACCAGACCTTCCTGTACCGGAGTGGTACAGGCGGTAACTACACGGTTCTGTCCCTGAATTTCAACTACGCAGACCTTGCAGGCACTGATTTCGTTGATGCCTTTAAGATAACACAGGCGGGGGATTTCGATGCCGACAGTGGCAGCAGCCTGCATGATTGTTGTCCCCTGGGGAACGGAAACTTTTTGTCCGTCGATTGTCAGGTTTACCATTTTAAGGTTCTGCCTCCTTTCAGTGTGCTGAAGCCGAATTTGTCGCAGCGCAGGCAGCGTCCTGCTTCCTGGCAGGCTTCCTGCTTGGTCATGCCGCATTCAATCGGCTCAAAGGTATGTTTACGTTCGCCTGCTTCGGTTTCGTGCATTTGGATACGGCCGCAGGGACGTTTATCGTCAATAGACGGGTCGGGAATAACTACATCACAGGAAATGGTGTGATTATAGCCCAGATATTCATCAATATTAGCGGCAGCAACCTTACCGGCAGCAATAGCACGGATTACGGTTGCAGGACCGGTTACGCAGTCGCCGCCGGCGAAGACGCCTTCATTGTTGGCAAGCTCACTGCTTGAGAGTGCGGAAATAGTACCGCGTTTGATTTTGATGCCGGCTTCCTCGAACGGACGCAGCTCAATGCCCTGACCGATAGCAACAACGATAACGTCGCAGGGAATGCGCTCCAACTCTACGTCAGCGTGAATCGGACGTGCACGTCCCCAGGCATCGATAGGACCGATGATTTGCGGTTCAGCCCAGAGAGCGGCCACATTACCTTCGGCATCTGCTTCAATGTGATGCGGAGCCTTTAAGCCGTACAGCTCAGCGCCCTCGGCAATAGCACCTTCGATTTCTTCGGGCAGCGCTGTCATGTCATCCTGACGACGGCGGTAGGCGATGATAACCTTTTTGGCACCGAGACGGATGGAGCTGCGGGTGCAGTCCATAGCAACGTTGCCGCCGCCGATAACAACAACGGTTTTATCCTTAAAGTCAGGCATTTTTTCCTCACCGATGTTGCGCAGCATTTCTACCGCACTGATAACACCGTGGGAATCCTCGCCTTCAATACCGATTTTTTTGTCGGTGTGAGCACCGATGGCAATATAAACCGCGTCAAACTCCTCACGCAGCTTTTCGAAGGGGATATCGCCCTCCTCGTTACCGATTCTGGTGTTGAGATGTACTTCTACGCCGGTGGACAAAATAGCGTCCAGGTCCTCCTGCAGGCGTTCACGCGGGAAGCGGTAAGCAGGAATGCCGTAGCGCAGCATGCCGCCGAGCTTGCTCTTTTCTTCGAACACAACAGCATGATGGCCCATCAGCTCCAGATAGTAGGCTGCGGACATACCGCTGGGGCCACCGCCGATGATAGCGATACGTTTGTTGGTAGCAGGCTGCTTTTCGGGCAGCGGAACAGTGTTGCTGGGCGCGTTATCGACAGCCATACGCTTCAGACCGCGGATATTGATAGGAGCATCAATCATGCTGCGGCGGCAGCGTGCTTCACAGGGATGCTCGCAGATAAGACCGCAGGCAGTCGGGAAGGGGTTATCCTTGCGGATGAGCTTGACAGCGTCGGCATAACGGCTTGCGCCAACCAGTGCAATGTAACCGGGGATATCAACCTGTGCCGGGCACAAAGCAACGCAGGGGATAGAATGATGGACGTTGACAGAGCATTTGCCCTTCTTTATGTGGTTAATGTAATCTTCACGGAAGCCTTCCAGACCGGCCAAAACCATTTTGGCTGCTTCGAAGCCGATGGCGCAGTCAGCGCTGTTGGCAACATTTTGCGCAGTGCTTTCGATTAAATCCAGAGTGTGCATGTCAGCCTTGCCGGCGAGCACGTCTTCCATAAGATTCTGCAGCTGCGCGAGGCCTACACGGCAGGGTACGCATTTGCCACAGGTTTGTGCGTGGCAGACTTTGAGGAACGACAGCTGCAGGTCAACAGGGCACAGTCCCGGGGGGCTGGCGATGATGTGTCGTTCCAGGTCCTTGTACAAGCGCTCGACCGTAAGCTGTGCCTGGTCGGGTGTTTCGATTCTTAAACGGCTCATAATTTTCCTCCAAAAAGCATACACTAAATATATAAAGGTATAAACTATATTATACAGAAAAAAGCTGAATTTCGCAATAATAAAGAAGATAGTTTTTATGTAACAATCTGAGCAAAACAAGCTCGCAAGCGCTTTTTTCGTCTGCTGCCGCAGCAAAGCATTCTTGCGGAGGCTATGCTTTTTTTGCCGTATTTTTTGTGTTATACTAATACTGAGCTTTTTAGAATTAATGCTGTCGGCAGAACGTTTGCATCCGGCAGCTTAAAATATTGGAGGGTTGGATATGCAGCTTACTGCTACACATTATATAAGCCTGGCTGTAACGCTTCTGGTGACGCTGCTGCCGGGGCTTTTGGCAGCCAGAAGGGTGAAGTCTGCCGATGATTATAACGTAGGAGGCCGCAGCTCGGGCGCAGGCCTTGTCGCGGGCACGATTATCGGCACGATTGTCGGTGGCGCTGCTACCGTTGGTACGGCGCAGCTTGGCTTTAAGCTGGGGCTGACGGCTTGGTGGTTTACGCTCGGCAGCGGCATTGCGCTTTTGCTGATGGCGGCGTTTTATGCTGTGCCCTTGCGCCGCAGCTCACTGACCACCATAGCGGAGTATCTCGTTACGGATTATGGCAAGCCTGCGGGGTGGCTGGCGACCTTCAGCGCCTGCGCCGGTATTTTTTTCAGCATCGTAGCGAGCACGCTGACGGCGTTGCATCTCATTGCAGGCTTGTTCGGCGTACCGCTTTTGGCTGCAGCGGCCATTGTTATCGCTGTTACTTTGCTGCTGGTGTTTTTCGGTGGCCTCAGCAGCAGCGGAATGGCCGGGATTTTTAAGATTGTGCTGATTTTCGCCAGCATTTTCGTCGGCGGCGTGATGGCCTACGCCGATATGGGACATTGGCAGGGCTTGACGCAGAGCTTTGCGGCATATCCCTGGTTCAGCCTTTTCGGACGCGGCGTGGAGGACGGTCTTGTCAGCCTCGGTTCGATGATAGTGGGCGTTATTTCTACGCAGACCTATGTGCAGGCGCTGTTTTCGGCGCGCGATACCAAAACTGCAGCTGTTGGCTGCTGTGCTGCCGCACTGATAGTAATTCCCGTGGGATTGCCGTCAGTAATGATCGGTATGTTCATGCATCTGCACCATCCGGAGATAAATTCTATTGACGCACTGCCGCTGTATCTCGTTACCTATCTGCCGCAATGGCTCGGAGGTATCGGCCTGGGCGCCGTGCTGCTTTCGGCCCTGGGCTCAATCGCAGGCCTGGCGCTGGGCGTAGGTACGATGATTTCGCGTGATATCGTCAGCAAAATCTGGCTTAAGGCTACGGCTGCAGGCCAACTGTGGGCAAGCCGCCTGAGCGTGCTGGCCGTTTCTGTCACTGCGATGGTGTTTGTCTTTATGCACCTTGATTCGTCGGTGCTGGAGTGGAATTATCTCTCCATGGCGCTGCGGGGCAGCGGTATCTTTCTGCCGCTGACGTTCTGCATTTTCTTCCCGGGCAGGGTGCGCGCTTCAATGGGCGTGGCTGCTATGGGTGCAGGCATTTTTGCGGCGCTTTTCTGGAAGCATATCAGCCCGTGGGAAATCAACAGTCTGTTGCCGGCGCTCGTGTATAATCTGTTCTTTTTACTTATCGGTCTGGCGTGGGGTAAAAAAGGGGAATAGAAGCGAAAAAGCTGCTTTTACAGCAAGCGGTTTGCTTGCAAAAAGCAGCGTAATATGCTATATTATAGACAAAGGACAACCGCCCACGTCGGTGGGTTGCCAAAGCTTTTATTGCGGAAGAACCGCCCTGTCACTAGGCAAAGATTAAGGGCGGTTTTCCTATGTCTGGGTTATTTACTGAACTGAAAAATAAATGTCAGCAACGCCAGAATGAATACGCCAAAGGCCATCAGGTCCTTAAAGTCGTAGTTCTTCATAGGCATCATCTCCATTCTGTTGGAGAATGATGGCAATGCCACCCGTAAGCACGATTGTCCAAAGTCTGAATATATTGTAACATAGATAAAGAGAACATACAACGAACGAATTGTGAATTCACGGTTGTATGTTTTTTCAGTTTTAGGCAGGAATTTTATCTGTAATGCTAGAATAGTTTTACATACATTTGCCGCAGATTTGCGCGGCAGCGGTCTTTTAATTTAAGGAGCAAGAGATGACAAAACGCTTTACTCATTTACATGTACATACGGAATACAGCTTGCTGGACGGCGCTTCGAAAATTCCTGAGCTGGTGGCCTACGCTAAGGAGCTGGGCATGGACAGTCTGGCGATTACCGACCATGGCGCAATGTACGGCGCAGTGGAATTTTATCAGGAGTGTACCAAGGCAGGCATCAAGCCGATTATCGGCTGCGAGGTTTACCTGTCCAAGGGCTCGCATCTGGAAAAAAATAACCGCGGCATGTACCATTTGATTCTGCTGGCGGAGAACGATACAGGCTACCATAACCTGATGAAAATCGTTAGCATTGGTCAGCTGGAGGGCTTTTATTATAAACCGCGCGTAGACAAGGACGTGCTGCGAACGTATCACGAGGGCGTTATCTGTCTCAGTGCCTGCGTTGCCGGCGAGGTGCCGCAGATGATTTTGCAGGACAACCTGGAGGGAGCACGTCGCTGCATTCAGGAATATATCGATATTTTTGGCAAGGAAAATTACTTTTTGGAAATTCAGGACCATGATCTTGATGAGGAGCACAAGGTCAGCGCGGAGCTGAAGCAGCTGGCGCAGGAGTTCGGTCTTGGCCTGGTAGCGACAAATGATTTGCATTATGTGCAGCAAAAGGATGCCGCAGCGCAGGATATTCTGCTGTGCATTCAGACGACCAGCACGGTTGATGAGCCGGACCGTATGCGCTTTAACAACGACAGCTATTATCTGAAAAGCTATGATGAGATGGAGGCGCTGTTCGGCGATTGTCCGGAGGCTTTGAGCAATACCAATAAAATTGCTGACCGCTGCAACGTGAAGATGGAGTTCGGCCATCTGCTGCTGCCGGAGTTCCCGGTGCCGGAGGGCTTTGATGCCGTGAGCTATCTGCGTCACCTGTGCGAGGAGGCCTTGCCTAAGCGCTACGAGGTTGTGGATGAGAAGGTCCGCAAGCGTCTGGATTTTGAGCTGGACATCATCAACACTATGGGCTATGCTTGCTATTTCCTCATTGTCTGGGATTTTATCAATTATTGCCGTAGCCATGATATTCCGGTCGGTCCGGGACGCGGCAGTGCCGCAGGCAGTATCGTGGCCTATCTGCTGCGCATAACGAATATCGAGCCCTTGCGTTACCATCTGCTGTTCGAACGCTTTTTAAATCCTGAACGCGTCAGCATGCCTGATATTGATACCGACTTCTGCTATGTGAAGCGTAATCAGGTGCTGGATTATGTAGTGCGCCGTTACGGACAGGAGCGTGTGGCGCAGATTATTACCTTCGGCACACTGCAGGCGCGCGCGGCAGTGCGCGACGTCGGCAAGGCGTTGGGCATGAGCTACGGCGAGGTAGACGAAATCGCCAAGCTGATTCCGCGTGAGCTGGGCATTACGTTGGAGAAGGCGCTGAACGGCAGCAAGGACTTCCGTCAGGCATATGACTCGCGCCCGGAGGTCAAAAAGCTGATTGACCTTGCGCAAAGCGTGGAGGGCCTGCCGCGTAACGCAGGCACGCATGCCGCCGGTGTTATTATCGCGCCGCATAATATGAAAAATTACGTACCGCTGCAGCAGGGCAGTGAGGGTGGCGTCATCACCCAGTACGATAAAAATAAGGTAGAAGAGCTTGGTCTGCTGAAGATGGACTTTTTAGGCCTGCGCACGCTGACAGTTATTGGTGACTGCATTCGCTTTATCCGCGAAACTACGGGTGAAGAGGTTGATATTGATAATATACCGTTGGCAGATGAGGCGACCTGCGCAATGCTGCGCCGAGGTGAAACGGCCTGCGTTTTCCAGCTGGAGTCGGCTGGCATCACCAAGCTGGTTATGGATTTGGCTCCCGAAAGCTTTGAGGACCTGATTCCGTTGGTGGCTCTGTACCGTCCGGGTCCTTTGGGCACCGGTATGGCAGAGGACTTTATCGCCGGCCGTCACGGACAGCGCACGGCGAAGGTATTACATCCGCTGATGGAGCCTATTTTGAAGGATACCTACGGCGTTATTCTGTATCAGGAGCAGGTTATGCAGATAACCTCCGCACTGGCAGGCTTTACGCTCGGTCAGGCAGATATTCTGCGCCGTGCGATGGGCAAGAAGAAGGCCAAGGAGCTGGATTCTATGCGCCAGTCATTTATTGACGGTGCCAAAAAGCTGCATGATATCCCCGAAGAGCTCAGCGACCAGATTTTCTCGCTCTTGCAGCACTTCGCCGGTTACGGCTTCAACAAATCACACTCCGTAGCCTATGCGCTGGTAGCCTATGAAACCGCTTATCTGAAGGCGCACTGGCGTCCGCAATTCTATGCGGCCTTCCTCAACAGCATTATCGGTGATGCGGATAAGGTGAGCTGGTATATCAACGTCTGTCGTAATGATAATGTCAAAATCCTGCCGCCGGATGTCAACGAAAGCGGTCACAACTTTACGGTACATAAAAATTCGTCTATCCGCTTCGGCCTGGCGGGCATCAAAAATACTGGTGATGCCGCAGTAGATGCCATTATCAGCGCCCGTAACGAGGGCGGTCCGTTCAAGAGTCTGACGGATTTCTGCTGCCGTGTGAATATGCGCGTGGTCAACAAGCGTGTTATCGAAAATATGATTAAATGCGGCGCAATGGATTCCTTCGGCGCCAGACGCTCGCAGATGCTGTCTATTATGGAGCAGGCGGTTGATTTGGGTGCCGCCTGCCAGAGGGACAAGGCTAACGGCCAGCTGGGGCTGTTCGGTGACGATAGCTTCGGCGTGACGGAAATCAAGCTGCCGCCGCTGCCGGAAATCCCCAAGCAGCTTATTCTGCAGAACGAAAAGGAAATTATCGGCTTTTACGTTACCGACCATCCGCTGAGCGATTACAAGCAGATGCTGCAGCGCTTCATGCCGCTGCACCAGTTCGGCGGTGAAACGCAGGTACAGGACGGACAGTTCGTGCGCGTGGCCGGTATTATTACGGACTGCACAATTAAAAATACCAAGCGCGGTGATACGATGGCCGTTCTGACGCTGGAGGATTTCAGCGGACGCTTCCCGGTTATCGTTTTCCCGCAGGCTTATCATACAAATGTCAAGGATATCTATGAGGACAGTATTGTGGCGATTGAAGGACGCTTCAGCGTGGATGAGCGTGAAAGCAAGATTATTGCCAACAGCGTGCGCGCTCTGCCGTCCAAGCCGCCTACGGAAATCCGCCTGCGCATCGAAGCGCATCTGGAAAATCCGCTGGTGCAGCGTGAGCTGATGCAGTTGTTTCAAAAATACAAGGGTGATGACTGCGTATACCTGCAGCTGATGGGCTCGCGTAAGCTTATCAAGACAACGCCTAACTTCTGGGTGAACAGCGAAGCACCGGGCTTTGCCGAGGATGTGGTCAAAATACTTGGTGAAAACTGTGTGGTAAAGAAAGATTGATGTAATTATTTGAGCTGTTTTTCATAAACTTTCATGATATACTTGCAAGTTTAAGTACAAAAATGCTAAAATAAAGAGAAGAATGTAAAAAAGCCGGAGCAGCAGCTCCTGTAATAAGCTTAAGGAGGCAGCAAATGAATATTCTCGTTTGTTTAAAACAAGTGCCGGATACGGCAAAAGTAAAATTTAACCGCGAAACCAATACCTTAGACCGTACGGGTGTAGAAAATATTATGAACCCCTATGACCGTCAGGCATTGGAGGTAGCACTGTGCCTGAAGGATAAGGAAGGCGCTAAGGTAACTGTACTGACCATGGGCCTGCCCCAGGCAACCGATATTCTGAAGGAAGCAATCGCTATGGGCGCTGATGACGGCGTTCTGCTGAGCGACCGTGTTCTGGGCGGCAGCGATACTCTGGCAACCAGCCTGGCTCTGGCTGCTGCTGTAAAACATCTGGGCGAGTTCGACCTCGTGCTCTGCGGTAAGCAGGCAGTAGACGGCGACACCGCACAGGTTGGCCCGGAAATGGCAGAGCATCTGGGAATTCCTCAGATTACCGGCGCTCTGAGCCTGAGCTATGAAGACGGTAAATTTGTTGTTGTCCGCGAAAACGAAAACTATCAGCTGACTCTGGCTTGCGCCGCACCACTGCTGGTTACCGTAACCAAATCCGAAAAAGAGCCGCGTTTTGCCAGCATTAAAGGCAAAATGAAAGCACGTAAGGCTCAGATTCCTACTCTTACCGTTGCTGACCTGGATATTGATCCTGCAACCGTAGGCCTGAAGGGCTCTCCGACTAAGGTTAAAAAAGCCTTCACCCCGACCCCGCCTGAAATCAATGGCGAAATCATTACCGAAGCAGATGCTGATGCAGCAGTAGATATGCTGTTTGAAAAGCTGGTTAAGGCAGAGGTTATTACCCGCTAAGGTGAACCATGCTGATAAAAGTAAACAGGCAGCTTTGCTGTGGCTGTGAGGAATGTGTGGCGGTATGCCCGATGGGCGCTGCAACGCTGCGTGAGGGCAAGGCGCAGATTGATATGCAGCAGTGTGTCTGCTGCGGTGCCTGCATCCGCGAATGTCCCATGGAGGCTATAGCTATTGCCGAAACTGACGATACTGAAGATAACGAATAGGAGTGTGTAAATATGTGGGTTATTGCTGAACAGGAAAATGGTCAGCTGATGAATGTTACCTTTGAGCTGTTGGGCGCTGCCAAAGAGCTGTGTGCCAAGCTGGAGGAAAAATGCTGTGCGGTACTGGTGACCGCTGCTGCAGGCGAGCTGCCGCAGCAGCTGATTGCTGCCGGCGCTGATGTTGTTTATGTTGTTGAGGATGCTAAATACGCAGATTATGATACCGAGTTATATACCGATGCTATCTGCCAGCTGTCCAAAAAATATGATCCGGCTTCCATTATGTTCGGTGCTACCGATGACGGGCGTGACCTGGCTCCGCGTGTTGCAGCACGTCTGCATACCGGCCTGTGCGCTGACTGCACCGCTCTGGATGTAACCGATGACAAGCTCGTTGCCTGGACTCGTCCCGCACTGGGCGGCAATATCTGCGCTACCATCATCTGCGACGTTAACCGTCCGCAAATGGGTACCGTTCGTCCTAAAGTATTCAAACCGGCAGAAATGGACAACAACCGCACCGGTGAGGTTATTGCCTTCACTCCGGAAGCAGGCGCTGTAAGCCGTGTTGAACTGGTTAAAAAAGAAGCTCTGAGCAGCGAAAACGCTGTTAAGATTGATGAAGCTGATATGATCGCAGCAGGCGGCCGCGGCTTCGGCAGCAAGGAAAATTTCGACGTGCTGGAACAGCTGGCTGCTCTCTTTGAAAATTCCGCAGTAGCAGGCACCCGTGCCGCTATTGATGAGGGCTGGCTGACTCACTCCCAACAGGTTGGCCAATCCGGTAAATCCGTTACTCCGCATATCTACTTTGCCTGCGGCATCAGCGGTGCTATCCAGCATCTGTCCGGCATGAAGGACAGCGATATCATCATCGCTATCAACAAGGATGCAGAGGCACCGATTTTCACCGTTGCTCATTATGGCATCGTAGGTGATGTAAACGTAATCCTGCCGAAGCTGATTGAAAAAATCAAAGCTTACAAGGCTTAATACAATTACCTGATTTACAGGAGGCATTCTAGTATGTGGAAAACAATTTATATTGCCCACACTGAGGAACAAGCCCAAAAAATAAAGCAAATGCTGACGGAAAACGGCTTTTTGGTACAGCTGAAAAGTGCCGGAGGCAAGCATAATAAGGCTTATGAAATCTGCCTGCCGGTTTCGGAGGCAGAGGATGCCTATGAGGTTTTGTGTGAGAATAAGTTTCAGTACTGAGGAGGCGCAGTCCTGATGAAGAAAACGAAGATTATCTGTACAGTAGGTCCCAGCACGGACAATGTAGAGCTGTTGCGTAAGATGATGCTTGCAGGCATGGATTTGGCACGCTTCAACTTTTCGCACGGCAATCATGAGGATCATAGCAAAAGGCTGCAGCTGGTGCGCCGGGCAGCAGAAGAGGCCGGTAAGGTAATTGCTACGATTGCAGATACCAAAGGCCCGGAAATGCGCCTGGGCATGTTTGCCGAAAGCAAAATCGAGCTGAACGAGGGCGATGATTTCTGCCTGACTACCGAGGATTATCTGGGCGACCGCCATATGGCACACGTCAATTATGCCGGTCTGCCGCAGGAGGTAGAAATAGGCAGCAATATTCTGCTGGCCGACGGACTGCTTTCCTTAAAGGTTGTGCGCATTGACGGCTGCAAGATTTATACCAAGGTGGTCAACGGCGGTGAGCTGAGCTCGCGCAAACGTGTGGCCTGCCCCGGTATCGAGCTGAAGCTGCCGTTTTTGTCGGAGCAGGACAAGGCAGATATTCTTTTTGCTGTCGAGCATGATATGGATTACATTGCGGCATCCTTCGTGCAGAAGGCGGATGATGTTATCGCTATCCGTAAAGTGCTTGAGGAAGCAGGCTCTTCCATCGGGATTATTTCCAAAATCGAGAATGAGGCCGGTGTGCAGCATATCGATGAAATTATCGGCGTATCCGACGGCATTATGGTTGCCAGAGGCGACCTGGGCGTAGAGATACCGACCGAGGATGTACCTTTGGTACAGAAGGATATTATCGCGCGCTGCAACAAGGCGGGCAAGCCTGTTATTACGGCTACGCAGATGTTGGAAAGCATGATTAACAGCTATCGTGCAACCCGTGCCGAGGCCAGCGACGTTGCCAACTCTATTTTTGACGGCAGCGACGTTATTATGCTGAGCGGCGAAACTGCCAGCGGCAAATATCCGCTGGAGGCTGTGCAGACGATGGCTAAGATTGCCGTTCGCACGGAAAATGCGCTTGATTATGTTCATATCTTTCAGAAAAAGGGCATCAGCGAGCGCATCCATTCTACCGATGCCATCAGCCATGCTACAGTGCAGATTTCTCAGGAAATAAAGGCAGATACTATTCTTACGATTACCGAATCAGGCTTTACGGCGCGTATGATTGCCAAATATAAGCCTCAATGTACTGTTGTTGCTGTATCACGCTTGCCTGAGCGCGTGCGTGCGATGCAGCTTTATTGGGGTGTGCTGCCGCTTTTGGGGCCATACTCCACAAATACTGATGAAATGATAGAGCTGTCTTTGCAGTGTGCTTTGCATCACTCCGTGATTAAGGACGGCGCATCTGTTGTTATAACTGCCGGCGTGCCTATCGGTACTCCGGGCAGTACAAATCTGATTAAGGTGGTTACAGTGGGTACCAAACTTATCAGCGGTACCGGTATCGGCAGCAAGACTGTCACCGGCCGTATCTGCGTAGGCAGAACTGCGGCAGATTTCAAGGACAAGCTCCAAAAGGGCGATATACTTGTAGTTGATGTGCTGAACGATGAGTTTGTACCGCAGGCTGCTGCCAAGGCAGCAGCGATTATCGCCGAAGAGGGCGGCCTGACATCCTCCACCGCTATTGTTGCCGTAACCTGCGGTCTGCCTGTTATCGTAGGCGTGGAGAAAGCAACCTCCAAGCTGGCCGACGGCCTGCTGGTAACGGTGGATCCTGTTTCCGGTGACGTCTACGAAGGCGATATTAACCTGTAGGAATATGGTAACAGAACTTATTTTAGAAACATGTATTGCTCTGCGTGACGGCAGAGAACAAAACGCCTGCACAGCTTTTTCGGGTATTATTGCTGAAGCAGCAGATAATGAAGCATTACAAGCAATCAGCTGCTGTCTGCTGGTGGCCTTACGCCACCGGCAACGGCAGCTTTTTGCGGCTTGGATGCAGGAAAGCAGGCCGCGTTTGGAGCAGCTGTTGGTCAATCCGCAGCTGGCACATCAGGGCGGCAGCGTTCTGCTGCGGCTGACGTTTGCCGTGTGCGACAGGCGCCTGGATGAAGTGCGTCCTATGCTTGCACTGCTGGTGCGGTGCTGGCTGCGGACGTACGCCGGCGATACTGCAGTGCTGCAGGAATTTATGGGCGAATGGCTCAGTCTGGCGGCGCGTATGGCACGCAGGCGGTGGCGCGAGGAGACGGCGTTTCTGCTGCGTGAGGCCGGGCGCTGGCTTTTAAAGCAGCAGGACCTGCAACGGTGGGCGTGGAGCCTGCAGCAGCTGCAGCTGCATTTCGTCGTGTACGCACGCTGGGATGGCTTTGACAAGGCCTGCAGAATTTACAGGGAGCTGACGCTTCTGTACCGCCTGCTGCTGCGGCGTGTGCCGAAGGCACAACCTGCGCGGCAGACAGCGCTTCTGCAGCTGCTTTTGCGTCACCTGCGTGATGTAACCGCTAACGTATCGCGTTCGGCGATGCTGGATGATGCGGATATCTTTCGCCAATGGTACAGCTTTTTCTGGCAGCTGACTGCCGACGACAAGAGCGCCAGAGAGGAGCTGCTGCGGCTGCTGCAGCTTGCTATCACCTATTGGCAGCAGACCATGCCCAAAACCAGCCGCAAGCAGGCAGTACTCCTTAAGGATTTGCTGCAGCCGAACCTGATTGACGGGCAATACGCATTGTTATTACAAAAAATTATATAAATCCTGAAGACAGGAGGTAGAAAATATGTCAAAGATTGTCGTAGTAGGTAGCTGTAATATTGATATTACTGTTGAATGTGACCGCTGGGTGCATCCCGGAGAAACTATTTTCGGCAACCGCCTGACCGTTTCTCCCGGCGGCAAGGGTGCCAACCAGGCTGTTGCTGCAGCCCGCCTGGGAGCAGATGTTATGATGGTCGGCTGCATCGGTGATGATGTGTACGGCCAGCTGGTATTGAAGGCTTTAAAGGAAAATAACGTTGATTCCACCTATGTGAAGGTGCTGCCGGGTGAAAACAGCGGTACCGCACACATTACCGTAGCGGAGGACGATAACACGATTATCGTTATCAAGGATGCCAATGACCTGGTATCCCCGTCGCTGATTGATGAAGCGTGGGAGGATATCAGCAAGGCAGACATGGTGCTCTTGCAGCACGAAATTCCTGCCGCTACTAACGCTTATGTTATCGAAAAATGCGCAGCGCACGGTGTACCTGTGCTGCTGAACCCCGCACCTGTTGCTCCGGTGCCGCAGGCTCTGCTGGATAAGATCACTTATCTGACTCCCAACGAGCACGAGGCAGCAACATTGTTTGCCGGTAAGGGCAAGGCGGATATCCTTGATCAGAACCAGGGCAAGGTGATTATGACGCTGGGCAGCAAGGGTGTTGCCTATGCAGAAAAGGGACAGGTTATTACTGTTCCCGGCTTTAAGGTAAAGCCGGTTGACACTACGGGTGCAGGCGACACCTTTAACGGTGCCTTTGCTGTTGCCCGTGCAAATGGCAAATCCATGCAGGAAAGCATCAGCTTTGCCAATGCTGCCGCAGCTCTTTCGGTGCAAAAGCTGGGAGCACAGGGCGGTATGCCTTATTTACATGAAGTAGAGGAGATGCTTAAGTAATGCAAAAGGGTGGAATGTTGAACAGCTCTATTGCGAAGGTGCTGGCTGATTTGGGCCACACCGACACTATCGTTATCGGTGACTGCGGTCTGCCTGTGCCTGCAGGCGTGCAGAAAATCGACCTGGCTCTGAAGCCGGGAACTCCTTCCTTCCTGGAGGTTGTTGAGGAAGTAGCCAAGAATATGGTTATCGAAAAGGTAGAAATTGCAGCGGAAATGGAAGGCAGAAATCCTGCTGTCTACGGCGCTATGAAGCAGCTTTTCACTGAAGAGCAGTGGATTATCGATGCAGACCACGAAGCCTTCAAGGAGGCAACCAAGCATGCAAAATGCATTATCCGCACCGGCGAAATTACTCCTTTTGCCAATGTGATTCTGCACAGCAATGTTTTCTTTTAAAAATTAGCGTAAGGTAGGAATAAGGAAAAGTATGGAGATTGAATTAAGAAATATCCATAAGGCCTTTGGTTCTAATGAGGTGCTCAAGGGTGTTGACCTGAAGCTTAAAAGCGGTGAGGTACACGCTCTGATGGGTGAAAACGGTGCCGGCAAATCAACACTGATGAATATCCTGACGGGTATTCACAAGCAGGATAAGGGACAGATTTTTGTCGACGGCAAGGAAATCAGCTTCAAAAATCCTCTGGAGGCAGAAGCTTACGGCATCGCCTTCATCCATCAGGAGCTGAATATCTGGCCGAACCTGAGCATTCTGGAAAACCTGTTTTTGATGCACAGCGTAACCAACGGCATGGGTATCCTGGATTTTAAGGCTATGCGTGCTATGGCAGAGCAGAAATGCCGTGAAATTGAAATTGAGCTGCCACTGGATATGGAAGCCGGCGAATGCTCGGTAGGACAGCAGCAGATGACGGAAATCGTCCGTAACCTTCTGCTGGATGCCAAGGTTGTTATTATGGACGAGCCTACGGCGGCGCTGACCGAAAGAGAAACAGAAAAGCTCTTTGAGGTTATGCGCTCCCTGAAAAAACGTGGTGTAGCAATGGTGTATATTTCGCACCGTATGGAAGAGGTTACGCAGAACTGCGACACGATTACCGTTATGCGTGACGGCGTATCCGTTGCAACCAAGCCTGTTAAGGAATACAGCATGGAGCAGATTGTCCGCGATATGGTAGGACGCTCCATTACGGAATTTTATCCAGACCGCCGCAATAAGCCGGGCGAGGTGCTGCTGGAGGTTAAGCACTTTGAACAGCCGGGAGTTTTCCATGATATTAACTTTAACCTGCGCAAGGGCGAGATTTTGGGCTTTGCCGGCCTTATGGGCAGCGGCCGTACCGAAATCATGCGCGCCGTTTTCGGCGTTGATCCTCATGCAGGCGGCGAGCTGGTTTTCAAGGGCGAGCCTTTGAAGATTACCAAGCCTGAGGATGCTATTAAGGCAGGATTGGGCTTCGTAACCGAAAACCGCAAAACAGAGGGCCTGATTCTGGACTTCTCCATTTTGCGTAACATTGCTCTGCCGAGTGTTGACAGCTTTGCCCAAAGCGGTGTCATCAATTTTAATATTCTTAATGATTTTGCCGATAAAATGGCAAAAAAGCTGGGCGTAAAGACCAGCAGCCTGGACCTTGAGGCCGGTGCGTTGTCCGGCGGTAACCAGCAGAAGGTGGTTATTGCCAAATGGGTTGGCAGACACCCGGAGGTCATTATTATGGATGAGCCTACCCGTGGTATCGACGTAGGTGCAAAACGCGATATATATGAGCTGATGAACGAGCTTACTGCAAGTGGCGTTTCGATTATTATGGTTTCTTCGGAGCTGCCGGAGGTATTGGGCATGAGCGACCGCATCGTCGTTGTCCACGAAGGCCGCATTGCCGGCGAGCTGCTGCACGATGAAGCAGACCAGGAAAAAATCATGACACTTGCAACGGGAGGGCAATAAAAATAATGGATGTAAAAGCAATCTTAAAAAAATCCGGTTCCATAATCGGACTTATTGTGTTGTTTGTGGTCATTTCCTGCCTTAACAGCAGCTTTATCGATCCCAGCAACCTGAAAAACCTGCTGCGTCAGGTTTCTATCAATGCCTTAATTTCCTTTGGCATGACCTTTGTTATCTTAACCGGCGGTATTGATTTGTCCGTCGGCAGTATTCTGGCGCTTTCCAGTGCACTCATGGGCAGCTTTATCAAGGGCGGTATGGATCCTGTATTCGGTATCGTGCTGGCCTGCCTCATCGGTGCTGCACTGGGCAGTGTCAACGGCCTGGTAATTACCTACGGCAAGGTGGCGCCCTTTATCGCAACCTTGGCGACGATGACTATTTTCCGTGGTCTGACTTTGGTATATACCAACGGCAACCCTATCAGCAGTCTGTCCGAGGATGACCGATTCCTGGAATTTGGCCAGGGCTATGTTGCCGGTCTGCCGGTTCCTGCTATTATGATGCTGATTATGTTTTTCATTTTGTGGTTCATCCTGCACAAAACTCCGCTGGGACGCAAAACCTATGCTGTCGGCGGTAATGAGAAGGTTTCCTTCATTGCAGGTATCAAAATCAACCGCATTAAAATATTTGCTTATACCGTAACAGGTTTCCTTTGCGGTATGGCAGGCGCTATTCTTACCAGCCGTCTGAACAGTGCTCAGCCTACTGCCGGTACCGGCTATGAGCTGGATGCTATCGCAGCTGTAGTATTGGGTGGCACCAGTCTTTCCGGCGGTAAGGGCCGCATCTTCGGTACCATTATCGGTGCGCTGATTATCGGCACTCTGAACAATGGTCTGAATATCTTAAACGTATCCAGCTTTTACCAACAAGTTGTCAAAGGTATAGTAATTTTGCTGGCTGTGCTGATGGACAGAAAGAAAAACTAAGCGTGATGCGGACGTAAAGCACCATCCAGTGCTTTTCAGCCGCAGCCTGCTTAATTCAAGTTTTTGTCTGCATAGTAATTTCTAATTCCGGGAGGTATTTTCTCACATGAAAAAAATTTTATTGGTATTAACCTGCATTGTAGCAATGGCTATGATGATTGTCGGCTGCGGCGGCAGCGACAAGAAGGATGCTGCAAAAGGCAACGACAAGAAAATCACCGTTGGCTTCTCCGTATCCACTCAAAACAATCCGTTCTTCGTTTCCCTGGCTAAAGGCGTAGAAGCTAAGGCTAAGGAGCTGGGCGTAACTGTAAAGGTTGTTGACGCTCAGAACGATCCTGCAAAGCAGGCTAATGATATTGCTGACCTGCTGCAGCAAAACATCAGCGTTCTGCTGGTTAACCCTGTTGACTCTGATGCAATTTCTACGTCCGTAAAGGCTGCCAACAAGGCTAACATCCCTGTTATCTGCCTCGACCGCAGTGCTAACCAGGGTGATGTAGCATGCCTGGTTGCTTCCGATAACGTAAAGGGCGGCGAAATGGCTGCTGATTACATTATCAAAAAGCTGGGCGAAAAGGTTAAGGTTGCTGAGCTGGAGGGTATCCCCGGTGCCAGCGCTTCCCGTGAACGCGGCGAAGGCTTCCACAAGCTGGCTGACAGCAAGCTGACCGTTGTTGCTAAACAGACTGCTGAATTTGACCGCAGCAAGGGCCTGACTGTAGCAGAAAACATGCTGCAGGCTAACCCGGACATCAAAGCTATTTTCGCTCAGAATGACGAAATGGCTTTGGGTGCAATCGAAGCTGCTAAGAGTGCTGGCAAGCAAATCTTCATCGTTGGCTTTGACGGCACTGCTGACGGCGTAAAGGCTGTAGAAAGCGGCGCTATGAGCGCTACTATCGCTCAACAGCCGGAAATCATGGGCCAGCAAGGTCTGGAAGTAGCTGTTAAAGCTGCTAAAGGCGAAAAAGTAGAAGCTAAGATTTCTGCTCCGCTGAAGCTCATCGAAAAGAAATAATAGCCGCTTAATTTATATTAACCTGACAACTTGAAGCAATAATGCCTCTGCGCGTTCGCGTGGGGGCATTTTGTTATGGTGAAAGCTGATACATTTTTGTGAGCGTTATTTACAAAATTATTTGCCGCACTTGACAAAAAGCGCTGCATTTTATATACTAACAGTTAAGCTAAGAAGAAGAGTAGTAGTCTGCAACCTCAGCGAGCCGTGACAGTGCAAGGCGGCAAAGGCGGATGAAGGCACTTTGGAGCTGTAAAAGTATATTGATTGAGGCGGGCTGCATTTTTTGCAGTCAAGCAGGGTGGAACCGCGGAGTCCGAGCTGTATGCACTCCGTCCCTGTAACATTTAAGTTACGGGGACGCGGGTGCTTTTTGTTTTTCGGACCAAGCTGCTGCCATTGCCGTCTTTGTAACAAATATAGGAGGTAAAACATGGATTTTCAGACAATTATTTTGAAGCTGCAAAAATTCTGGGCAGGCCAAAACTGCATTATGGCACAGCCCTATGACATCGAAAAGGGCGCAGGCACAATGAACCCGTCTACCTTTTTACGCGTACTCGGACCTGAGCCCTGGCGTGTGGCTTACGTAGAGCCTTCCCGCCGCCCGGCTGACGGCCGTTACGGTGATAACCCAAACCGTCTGTTCCAGCATCATCAGTTCCAGGTTATCGTTAAGCCCTCTCCGGAAAACATTCAGGAGCTGTACCTGCAGAGCCTGGCTGAGCTCGGCATTCATCAGGAGGAGCATGATATCCGCTTTGTAGAGGATAACTGGGAATCTCCGACTCTGGGCGCTTGGGGCCTTGGCTGGGAGGTTTGGCTGGATGGTATGGAAATCACCCAGTTCACCTACTTCCAACAGGTAGGCAGCATTGACGTTAAGCCTGTTACCGTTGAAATCACGTACGGCCTGGAGCGTCTGGCTATGTACATCCAGGGCGTAGAAAACGTATTCGATATCCAATGGGTTGGCGACATTACCTACGGTGACGTTTTCCACACCAACGAGGTAGAGCAATCCTTCTACAACTTCCAGGTAGCAGACACCGCGCTGCTGTTTGACCTGTTCGACAAATATGAAGCAGAAGCTAAGCGCGTTATTGAGCTTGGTTATATCCGTCCTGCTTATGATTACGTTCTGAAATGCTCCCATGCATTCAACCTGCTGGATTCCCGCGGAGCAATCAGCGTAAGTGAACGTACTGCCTACATCGGCCGTGTACGTGCGATGGCCCGCCTGTGTGCAAAGGCTTATGTAGCACAACGTGAAGAAATGGGCTTCCCGCTGCTCAAGAAAGGGGAGAATAAATAATGGAAAAATTACTTTTTGAAATCGGTACAGAAGAGATTCCTGCGAAATTTATGCCTGCCATTCTGGCACAATTAAAGGATTTGACAGAAAAGAAAATGACTGAGCTGCGCATTCCCTTCGAAGCAGTTAAAACCTATGGCACTCCCCGTCGTATGACCTTCATTGCCAGCGGCGTTGCCGAGGCTCAGGAGGACAGCACTGTTGAGGCTAAAGGTCCTTCCGCAAAAATCGCTTTCGTAAGCGGCGCTCCCTCTAAAGCAGCTATCGGCTTTGCTCGCGGCCAAGGAGTTGACGTAAAAGAGCTCGTTGTTCGCGATGATTATGTATATGCTGTTAAGCATCTGGCAGGCCAACCGGTTAAGGATTTGCTGCCGGGCCTGCTGACTGATATCCTCACCAGCCTGAACTTCCCGAAAAACATGCGTTGGGCAGATCATGAATTCAAATTCGTCCGTCCGATTCGTTGGCTGGTTGCACTGTTCGGCGATGAAGTTATCCCTGTTGAAATTACCGGCGTAAAATCCGGCAAATTCAGCCGCGGTCACCGCTTCCTGCGTCCTTCCGCACTGGATAACGCTAAAGCTCATGAGTCCATCGGCGATGCTGCCAAGGCTCTGTTCGACACTGTAAAGAGTAAGGCTAAGAACGCTGTAGCTTCCGCTGCTATCGGCACCATCGGCGCTGTAGAAATCCCTGATGCTGATTCCTATGAAAAGGTTATGTATGACAACTATGTAATGGTTGACCAGGACGCTCGCCGTGAGCTGATTCGTCAACAGGTTACTGACCTGGCAATTGCCGAAGGCGGTCATGCAGAAATCAATGAAGACCTGCTGGAGGAAGTAAACTATCTGGTAGAATGGCCGACTGCTCTGTGCGGCAAATTCGAAGAAAAATTCCTTGCTCTGCCGAAGGAATGCATCATCACCCCGATGCGAGAGCATCAGCGTTACTTCCCGGTACTGGCAGAGGACGGCTCCCTGCTGAACAAGTTCATCACCGTCCGCAACGGCGGCAAGGAGCATTTGGAAATTGTTGCTCACGGTAACGAGCGCGTACTGCGTGCACGTCTGAGCGACGCTGAATTCTTCTTCAACGAAGACAGAAAACAAACTTTGGCTGACCGTCTGGAAAAACTCAAAACTGTTTCCTTCCAGGAAGGCCTGGGCAATATGAACGATAAGAGCAAACGTCTGGTACAGGCTGTTGATATGCTGGCTATGGCTATCAATGCCAAGGTTGATAAAGAAAAGCTGGAGCGCACCGCTCTGCTGTGCAAATGCGACCTGGTAACCGGCATGGTTATCGAATTCACCGAGCTGCAGGGCGTTATGGGCCGCGAATATGCTAAGCTCGACGGTGAAGCTCCTGAGGTTGCACTGGGTATTTACGAGCATTATCTGCCGCGCTTTGCCGGTGACGAGCTGCCGACTACCGATATCGGCCGTCTGACCGGTATTGCCGATAAACTGGACAACATCTGCGCTACCTTCAGCCGCGGTCTGGCTCCGACCGGCTCTCAGGATCCGTACGCACTGCGCCGTCAGGCTCTGGGCATCATCAACATTTTACTGGACGGCAACTACCATGTATCCCTGTACAAGGTTATCGCCGGCGCTCTGTACCTGCTGAACATCCCGGCAGAGGACACCAAAAAGCTCGTACCGCAGATTGCTGAGTTCATGAAACAGCGCCTGCGCAATATGCTGATGGATCAGGGCATCCGTTATGACGTAGTTGACGCAGTTCTGGCTGACCAGATGAACGACGATTTCACCGATCTTGTTGCCCGTGCTAAGGCTCTGAACAGCTTTGTTGCTTCCGCAGAGGCTCCGGCACTGATTCAGGCTGCAACCCGTGTTGCTAACCTGTGCAAGAAGATTGAAGAAGAATCTGCAATCAACCCGCAGCTCTTTGCAGTTGAAGCTGAAGGCGCTCTGCACAATGCTGCTATGGCAGCCAGCAAGGAAGTGCTGGTTGCAGCAACCAAGTATGACTATGCTGCAGTTATGGCTGAAGCAGTTAAGCTGGTTGACCCGATTAACAAATTCTTCGAAGACGTTATGGTTATGGACGAGGACGTTCGCGTGAAGAACAACCGTCTGGCACTCTTGGCAGCAGTTAAGGATATTACCCATGCTGTAGGTGACCTGAGCGTTATAGTACAATAATAAAAACTAAGGAGATTAGTCTAATGGAACAATTTAATGCAGAAGCAAAAGCACTTGTAGAAATGCAGAACGAATACGTTTTGCTCACCAGCAAAAACCCCAGCGAAATGTGCCACGATGATTTCATCCGCGCAGAAGAGCTGAACGTACAGATCAAGGACGCAACCAAGGTTATGGCTGCGTTGGCAATCGAATTTGCTGGCTACAAAAAAGACGAAAAAGGCCTGTGGGTAGAAAAATAATTCTCTCGCTGTGCTTTTTAACAGCCTTTGGGGCTTAAGACCATAAGCCTGGCGTGATTGTTTTTGTAATTTAACCGGTCTCTGATATGCTATTACATATAGCTGTCGGAGGCCGGTTTTATTTTTTAGCTTTTTGAGTAATAAAAAAGCATCGGAGCCCCTGACCATTATCGGTCGGGACTCCGATACTGAGAAAAGAAGTGTTTTATGAATGTAAGGCATCAGCTGTTACAGCTTTGCCGCCCACAATCCGTGCAGATTGCAATAAGCATAAGCGGCGAGCGGAGCTGCACCCTCGGCAAGAGCGAAAACAGCCTCCGGCTTGTCACCGGGCTTTAAGATATAGCGCTGACCGCCATGAGTTGTCTGCAGATAAATCCATTGGATGTAGTGCTTTTCAATCATGGGATGCTCCACGCTGCCTACAGCTACACGCACAGTGCTGCCGTCAACGGTAATTACGGGCACATGCTTTTCCTGCGCTGCGTCTTCAGTGTTGGCAACAAGCTCCTGCATTGGCTTACCGCAGCAGACAAGCTCACCGCCGCCGTCGTGAATCAGGCCGACAATATTACCGCAAATACTGCATTTTAAAAATTTTACTGTCATTGTGCATCGCTCCTTTCGCAAAATAAAACCTTTATAGACCCGGAAACTCAATGTCCCTAACTTAATTATAGCTTATGTTATATGAAAAGTATATAGCTTTACAGAAAATGTTGCACACTTCTCACAATTACAGGAAAGATGCAAAGTGATATTTTGGCGTTATGTAGGCTGCGGAATTGATGTAAAGCATTATCTTAGCGTGCTGCTGTTTCTTTGCAGGCTGTTTTTGTGATATAATTAGATATATATACAATAAAATCGAAAAAGTCAGGTGGAAATATATGAAGCAGATAATTCCTGTAAAACAGGGGGATAATATTACGTTAACTGTCAATGGTCTTGGCAGCAGCGGCGAGGGCGTTGGCAAGTATGAAGGATTTACAGTCTTTGTCAAAGGCGCGCTGCCGGAGGAAGAGGTGCGCGTAACTATTACGCTGGTGAAGAAAAGCTATGCAGTTGGTGCGCTGGAGGAGATTGTCAAAGCATCTGCCGAGCGTGTGGAGCCTGCGTGTCCGGTGTATAAGGAATGCGGCGGCTGTCAGCTGCAGCATTTGAGCTACAAGGGACAGCTGGAGTGCAAGCGTCAGCAGGTGCAGGATGCGCTCACCAGAATCGGACATCTTAATTTAGAGGCATTGCCGGTGTTGGGGGCGGCGGAGCCGTGGAGCTACCGCAACAAAATGCAGTTCCCCGCGGCAGCGGATGCTGAAGGTGTGCTGCAGATAGGCTGTTATGCGACGGCAACACACAGCGTCGTAGATACGGATGCCTGCATGATTTCCAAAGAGGCGAATAATGCAATTATGAAAACAGTGCGCACCTGGATGCAGCATTATAACATCAGCGCCTATGACGAAAAGACAGGCAAAGGACTTGTGCGCCATATTATGGGACGCGTGGGCGTACACAGCGGCGAAGTGATGGCGGTTATTATTACCTCTGGCTATGACATTCCGCACCGCGGCGTGCTTATTGAATGGCTGAAACGCCATGTTCCGGGACTTGTGAGCGTAGTGCAGAACATCAACAAAAAACAGACGAACGTGGTCATGGGCAGCAAGACGCGCGTGCTGTACGGACCGGAATCGATTAAGGACAGTCTGGGCAGCCTGAGCTTCCATATTTCCGCGCAGGCCTTCTTCCAGGTGAACAGCGAGCAGGCAGAAAAGCTGTATAACAAAGCGCTGGAGTTTGCGGCGCTGAGCGGCAAGGAAACCGTGGTGGACGTTTACTGCGGTACAGGTACGATTTCTCTGTATCTTGCACGTCACGCCAAACAGGTTTATGGTATCGAGATTGTAGCGCCTGCGATTGAAAACGCCAAGAAAAATGCAGAAGAAAATAAATGCGCTAATGCGGAATTTATCTGCGGTGATGCTGCTGTGGAGCTGCCGAAGCTGCTTGCAGGCGGCGTGCGTCCGGACGTTGTGGTAGTGGATCCTCCGCGTGCGGGCTGCGAGCAGAAGGTGCTGGCAGCGATTGCCGAGGTGCAGCCTGAGCGCGTTGTTTATGTGTCCTGCAATCCTGCGTCCTTGGCACGTGATTTGGCGTTTATGGAGCAGCATGGGTATAAGGCGATTGTAGCGCAGCCGGTGGATATGTTCCCGATGACGAGCCATGTTGAGTGCGTCACCCTGCTCACTAGGAGCTGAGCGACGCGGTGAGCAGCTGGTGCGCACCATGTGATAGCCGTCCAAGAATGCGAGCGAGAGCGAAGCATGATTGGAGACGGCGAACCGCTGAAACTGTGGTACTGTTAAACTGTGCTGATAAATTTGATTTGAGAGAAAGTGGTGGGGATATTGGTAAAAAACAAAGCCGAAATAACCATCCGTTCCAGCGCAGCGGAATATCTGACTTATGTTGCCTCTGTGGGGGACCAGCAGGACAGCATTGAGATGCGCTACGAAGATGAGAATATATGGCTGACACAGAAAATGATGGCAACTTTGTATGATGTAGGTGTAAACACCATAAATTATCATATTAAAAAGATATTCGAGGATAGTGAATTACAGGAGGGTTCAGTTATTCGAAAATATCGAATAACTGCTGCTGATGGAAAAAGCTATAGCACAAATCACTATTCTTTGGAGATGATTATTGCAGTAGGATTTAAAGTCAATTCTGAGCGTGCAGTGCAGTTCCGTAAATGGGTAAATAAGATTGCCAAGGACTACACCATTAAAGGCTGGGTAATGGATGATGAACGCCTGAAACAAGGCACTTATCTGACGGATAAATACTTTGATGAACAGCTTGAACGTATCAGAGAAATTCGCGCAAGCGAAAGGAAGTTTTATCAGAAAATCACAGATATTTATGCTACTGCGATAGATTATGACAAAACCTCTGCAACAACGAAACGGTTTTACGCAACTATTCAGAACAAAATGCACTATGCAATTCACGGTCACACTGCAGCTGAATTGATTGTAGAACGCGCCGACCATCAAAAGGAACATATGGGACTTACTACATGGGCAGATGCTCCAGACGGCAAGATTAAAAAAAGTGATGTGACGATTGCAAAAAATTATCTGAGCGAAAATGAATTGCAGCAATTAAACCGTATGGTTACCGCATACTTGGATTTCGCAGAGAACATGACATTAAGGCATATTCCTCTTACTATGGAGGATTGGGAGAAGAGACTTAACAGTTTCATTGAAATGTTTGAATATGGTGTTTTACAGGATGCAGGGAAGGTGTCAGCAGCAATTGCAAAGCTGCATGCCGAAACTGAATTTGAAAAATATCGTGTCATTCAAGACAGATTATTTATGTCTGATTTTGATAAGTACATGTTGGAACTGGAAGAGAAAGCAAAAAATAATGGCTAGTCTCAGTGCGAGATTATGAAATATGACGAAGTGCTGAAACAGTGATTTTGATCTATGCAAACAGTTTGAATAGGGCCGCTTTACTGTTACTAGCGCTTGTTCGAATTCTTGCAAAAGTTCTTCGTAACCCATGAAGTGCTTTGTGGTTTGTCTAAGACTTGTATCAGGGGATTAAACTTTGCGTTAGTCTAAACCTCAAAAAATACTTCCATAATCGTTAATGTGTTTCAGTAGTCGTTAGTTTACTACGAACCAAAGAGAATATGGTAAAGCATTTTTTGCTAAGTTTTTTTGTGCGAGCAAAAAAGCGACTGTTTCCCGCGCTTTGGTAAAGCGCGCCCCTTTCTTGTTACTTCTTTCTGGGACGAAAGAAGTAAACATAAAGATTAAAGGCAAACCTTAGCGGTTATGAAAGATAAAACTTCGGTAGAAGCAGAAGTACGTGAGCTTGCCTCCAAATTGACAGCATAACAGTAAAACAGCATAAAGCTGCAAAAGGCGTTCTACATGACTGCGGTAGAACGCTTTTTATATAAACGCTCTCCGCATTCTCCCTGATTTATGCTATAATAAACTACAAGTATGTTTGCAGGAGGTTGCCATGTTTGCTGTTAATGTTGCGATAAATTTACCAGTAAAAAATTTATTCCGTCAGTTTACCTACAGTGTGCCGGAAGCACTGCAGTTTATAGACAGCGGCTGGCGTGTAGTTATTCCTTTCAGCTGCCAGAAGGTGGAAGGCTTTGTGGTGGAGCGTGTGTCGCTGCCTAGTGATGAAGTGCTGAGAAGTAAGCTGAAGCCGGTGGAGGCAGCCTTGGGCGATACTCCTTGGTTTGATAAGGAAATGCTGGCTACTGCCAAATGGATGGCAGATTATTATATGTGTTCGCTGGCAGAGGCGATGCGCCTTTTTGTGCCGGGAAAATCGAGCATTAAGCGGCGTGCCGTGCGTGATGCGCAGGGACGTTTGCTTTATTATGTTTATAATGAGCGTTTGCAGGAAAAAACTGTGTTGGCTTATCGTATCAATGCTGCAGGAAGGCAGGCGTTGGCTGAAGGAACGCTTGCCAAACGTGCCAAGGGGCAGCATGCTGCCCTGGGCGTACTGGCACAGGCTGCAGGAGCACTGAGCGTGAGCGAGTTGGCGCAGCAGGGTGTGAGCTCCGCGGTAGCGCGCGCTTTAGCGCAGAACGGTTTGGCGGACGCAGTGCAGAAGCGTGTGCTGCGCAACAGCTATAACACAGAGCAGGAGCGTGGCGAAAGCCTGCAGCTGACGGCAGAGCAGCAGGATGCCGCAGTAAAGATTAATCAGGCGATAGATGCGCAGCGTGCGCAGTCCTTTTTGCTGCAGGGCATTACGGGCAGCGGCAAGACGGAGGTTTACCTGCGTGCGGCGGCTCATGCTGTGGATGCAGGCTGGCAGGTGCTGATGCTGGTGCCGGAAATTGCGCTGACAGCGCAGCTGGTGAAGCGCTTTCAGGCATGGTTCGGCAGCGAGATTGCCGTGGCGCACAGTAAGCTATCGCAGAACGAAAGAGGCGACGTGTGGTACCGCATGCGCACAGGCAAGGCAAGGGTGCTGATTGGCGTGCGCAGTGCTGTGTTCGCTCCGTTTGAAAAGCTTGGCTTGGTGATTGTCGACGAGGAGCATGAGGGAAGCTACAAGGAGGAGGACCACCGTCCGCATTATAATGCACGTGATGTTGCCCGCACCCGCTGCCGCCTGACCGGCGCAGCTTTGGTGCTTGGCAGTGCGACGCCGGATTTATGCACTTATTATAAGGCACTGCAGGGCGAATGTACACATTTGTATCTTACGTCACGTCCTAATGGTGCTGCTTTGCCAAAGGTTGAGATCGTGGATATGCGCAAGGAACTGGAGGCGCGCAATTTCAGCGTGCTGTCGCGCGCACTGCAGCAGGCGTTAGTGATGACGGCGGCGGCGGGGGAGCAGGCGATTGTCCTCCTAAACCGCCGTGGCTATTCTACCTTTGTGATGTGCCGCGACTGCGGCCAGACGATTACCTGTCCGCATTGCGCCGTAGCAATGGTTTACCACAAGAAGAACGAGGATTTGCGTTGCCATTACTGCGGTAACACGATGCCGCTGCCGCAGGAGTGCCCCAACTGTCATAGCCGCCGCATCAAATATTTCGGCAGCGGTACGCAGAAGGCCGAGGAACAGCTGCAGCAGCTGCCGGAGGTGCGTGTGTTGCGCATGGACCAGGATTCGACTGTGGCGAAGTTTGCGCATGCCGATATCCTGCGGCGCTTTGCCGACGGTGCGGCCAATGTGCTGATTGGTACGCAGATGGTGGCGAAGGGACATGATATTCCCAATGTAACGCTGGTGGGAGTACTGGCGGCGGACAGTACGCTGCATCTGCCGGATTACCGAGCGTCGGAGCGCGCCTTTTCGTTGCTGACGCAGGCAGCGGGGCGTGCGGGACGCGGTGACAGGCCGGGACATGTAATCTTCCAGACCTATGATCCGGATAACCCGATTCTGCAGCTGGCGGTGACGCAGGATTACGACACCTTTGCCAAGCGCGAGCTGCAGGAACGTCAGAACTATTTTTATCCGCCGTTCGCCCAGATGCTTAAGCTGCAGGTGGTGGATAAGGATGAGGGTGCAGGCCTGGCGCTGGCGCAGCAGGTTGTCTTCTATCTGCAGAGCTTAAAGCTGCAAGGCAAACTGGAGGATTTGTTGATTGCAGGACCGTTCCCCTCGCTGGTGGCAAAGGCCTATGACCTGTACCGTTTCAATGTGCTGTTGAAGGCGCAGGATTTGAGGGAAACAAAGGAAGCATTGCTGAACAGTGAATTCAAGGAAAAGCCTAATCTTTACTTTAATGTTGACCCTGTAAGTGTAATTTAACATGGTAAATGATTGTATAAAAACAGAGTTTGTGTTACAATATAGAAGATTTGACACTGCTAATACCGGTAGAATGTTGCAAAAATCTGCCGGTGTCAGCAAATTGATTAATGGGAGTAATTGTTTATGAGCATGCAGATGGAATTTATCAAGGTGCTGCCGTCACCGCAGGCCTTAATGGAGGATTATCCGGTAAGTAAGGCTTCGAAGCTGCTGAAGCTGCAGCGTGACGAGGCTATAAAGAATATTTTTACAGGCAAGGATGACCGCTTTTTGTTGGTTATCGGTCCTTGCTCCAGCGATAATGAGGATGCTGTGCTGGACTATGTTTATCGTCTGGCCAAGCTGCAGGAAAAGGTACAGGATAAAATTTTTATCGTACCGCGTCTGTACACTAACAAGCCGCGTACTATCGGCGTAGGCTATAAGGGTATGCTGCACCAGCCTTCTCCCGAGGGTGAAGAGGATATGCTGGGTGGTATTATCGCTATCCGTAAAATGAACGTGCGCGTGGTAGAAGAAACCGGCCTGACCGGTGCAGAGGAAATTCTCTATCCCGAGGTTTTCCGCTATCTGTCCGATTTGCTGAGCTATGCCGCAGTTGGCGCGCGCTCCAGCGAGGACCAGCTCCACCGTATGATTGCCAGCGGCGTAGGCATTCCCGTTGGCATGAAGAATCCTACTAGCGGCGATTTGTCCGTTATGCTCAACAGTGTGGCGGCAGCGCAGCATGAGCAGGAATTTTTGTTCCGTGGCTGGGAGGTACGCACCAAGGGCAACCCGCTGGCGCATTCCATTTTGCGTGGTTATGTAGACCCCATCGGCAACAGTTTCCCCAACTACCATTATGAGGTGCTGAAAATCGTTATTGATATGTATGCGGAGCGTCAGCTGCAGAACCCGGCGATTATTGTGGATACCAACCACGCCAATTCCGGCAAAAAATATCTGGAGCAAATCCGCATTGCCAAGGATATTGTGCATTCCCGCAAGCTGAATGCTGATATCAACAGAATCGTCAAGGGCCTGATGATTGAAAGCTATATCGAGGACGGTGCTCAGGGCGTGCATGATGGCGTCTACGGCAAATCTATTACCGACCCCTGCCTGGGTTGGGAAAAGACGGAAAGACTGTTGCTTGACCTGGCGGAAGAACTGTAAACTGATAAGTATGAGCTGCTGTAGCGAAGGCTGCGGCAGCTTTTTTGCATGCAAAAAGACCGCCTGCTTCAGCGGGCGGCCTTTAAAATATTTCAGCTATTAAAATGTTTCCAGCAGCTTGTAGCCACGTCCGATGAGGAAGGTGGCAGTTTCCGGCTCGTTGGTTTTGAAAACTACTACCGGCTTAACATTGTCGCGGTTAAAGGAAATGTAAAGGTAAGAAATGTCGATGTTGGCACCGTGGATAGCGGAAAGAATGCCGTCCAGGTAACCCGGAGTATCGTTCATCTCTACAGCAATAACCTTGTCCTGACGGCATTGGTAGCCTTCTGCCTTCAGTACTTCGATAGCAGTTTCTGCCTTGTCCACAATCAGGCGCACGATGCCGAATTCCGCACTGTCGTTGGCCAGCATGGTGTAAATATTGATGTTGGCTTTAGCAAGAATGGTGGTGATTTTGAACAAACCACCCTCGTTGTTTTCGGTGAATAAAGAAATCTGGTTCAGCATATGTAAAAATCCTCCCTAAATTATCATAAAGCGGGCTGTACTGTTGTCAGTTTTTGCTTGCTTAATAAAAGATTATAGCACAAACTTTGATGAGAAGAAAGAGGCTTTTGTAAAGTTATCTTTACCTGACGCAAGCTATTGTGAAGTGAAAGAGGACAAAAATAATATTTAGCTTTGATTTGAACGCAGAAAAACAGCTTTGATTTGTGATAAATACAATGCTTGCTGAGTCTATTATTCTTTAATGTTTACGTGGTTATTGAGTTTAGGTTAAAACAAACAAAGATTACAAATTGCTTGATTTTTCTTGTAAAAGTGTTATAATATTGTTGATAACATATGAGCAAGTTTTGAAATGTTACTCATATAAATAAGCGGAGGTTGATAGTATGGGTATGAAGAAATTATTAGCAGTTTTATTCTCGGCTTTACTGCTTGTAGGCGTTGCAGGCTGCGGCGGCAACAATGCGCAACAGGGCGCGGTAACACAAAAGGTTATGAACGCCAAATCCAAGCAGGATTTTGAGCCTGTAACGGAAGTAAAGGAAGGACGCAAAAACGTCTATGCCGTACTTAAGGTTATGAAGGGTAACTATTGGGAAGAAGTTATCCGCGGCATTAAGGACGGCGCAGCTAAGGCTGACGTTAACGTTTATGTCGGCGGCGTTATGAAGGACGGCGACTGGGAGCTGCAACGCGATATGGTCAAAGAGCTTCCCGGTAAAAAAGCGGACGCAGTAATACTTGCTCCGGCGGACAGCTCCAATATGACGGCAAGTGCGAAAACTCTGCGCGAGCAGAAGCTGCCGGTATTTTTGGTTGATACCGCATTGAGCAGCAATGATTACGATGCAGCTTTCCTTACCAACAACCTGGAGGCAGGTGCCGAGGTTTGCCAACAGATGGTAGAGCAGATGAAGGCTAACGGTGTGAAGGAATCCGAGGAGGCAACAGTTTTGGTACATGTCAGCACCTTGGCCAGCACTACGATTGCCGACCGTCTGAACAGCATTATGGCAAACTGGGGTAAATTTGCTCCTGCAAGCTGGAAAATCGAACATGATTATATTATTAACTACGGTGATGATGCAGGCGCAGTTAAGCTGGTTGCCGAAAAAATCAAAAATACTCATAATGTTAAAGGCATTATTGCCTGCAACAACGGCTCCACCAATGCAACTGTGGAAGCTGTAATGACTGCAGGCCGTAAGGATATTGCCGTTACCGGCTTTGACCTTGGCAAAAAGACCTTACTGGGCCTGGAGGACAAAAACTATAGTATTGCCGTTGCCGTACAGAATCAGTACAAAATGGGCTATGAGGCTGTGATGGCTGCCGCTGCAGCAGTAAAAGATGGCAGCAAGCCTGCACAGAAGCTGGTAAATACCGGTATCCGTATGGCAGATAAAAATAATTATAAAAAATAGATAACAAAAAAGCTTAAGAGCCTTCTGACGTTGACGGGAAAAATACGCCTGACGCAGAAGGCTTTTGCAGTATTTGCTTAAATATATGAGGAAGCCTGTGCAGAGAATTTGTTTTTTTCTGTAGTAATGTGTTATAATGAACTATTGGAATAGATACAAGGAGGAACAAAAATGGCTAAGTTAAAAATAGTGATTGCCGGCGCTCCGGTGCTGCGTGAGGTGGCTCAACCGGTAGAGCGTATAGATAAAAAATTGCAGCGTCTGCTGCGTGATATGGCAGAAACAATGTATGCGGCCGACGGCGTAGGTTTGGCAGCACCGCAGGTGGGTGTAAGCAAGCGCGTAGTAGTTATCGACGTAGGCGAAGGCTTGTACGAGCTGATTAACCCTGAAATTGTTAAACGTGAGGGCAAGGTGCTGGGCAGCGAAGGCTGTCTTTCCGTGCCTGATTACGAAGGCGAGGTAGAACGCTCCGAATATGTGGAATGCGAATTCACCGACAAAACCGGTCAACGCATGCTGCTTTCCGCAAGTGGTCTTTTGGCTATCTGCATTCAGCATGAGCTGGACCATCTGGACGGCATTCTGTTCATCGACAAGGCTAAAACCATTTCACCTAAGCAGAAGGAAAATCCCGAGGATGCTGTAAGATAAATCCTGAGCGGGATATGAAAAAAGATATACGGAGGAAAACAAATGCGTATAGTATTTATGGGAACACCGGATTTCGCGGTTGGCAGCCTGCAGGCGCTGTGCGAAAGCGGCAAGCATGAAATTCTTGCGGTAGTAACTCAGCCGGACCGTCCGAAGGGACGCGGCAACAAGCTGCTGCAGACACCTGTTAAGGAATATGCGCTGGCGCAGGGATTGACTGTTTACCAGCCGCAAAAGGTAAAAACTCCTGAATTTGTTGAGCTGCTGCACGAGCTGCAGCCGGAGCTGATTGTCGTAGCTGCCTTCGGCCAGTTCTTGAGCAAGGAAATTCTGGAGCTGCCGAAATACGGCTGCATCAACGTACACGCTTCCCTGCTGCCGAAGTATCGCGGTGCAGCGCCGATTCAGTATGCCATCATTAAGGGCGAAAAGGAATCCGGCGTAACGATTATGCAGATGGATATCGGCATGGATACTGGCGCTATGCTGGACAAGGTAGTAGTGCCTATTGCAGAAAACACTACTATGGGCGAGCTGCATGACGCTCTGCGTGAGCAGGGTGCGGCGCTGCTGCTCGAGGTTATTGACAAAATTGCTGCAGGTACCGCTGTGGCAGAACCGCAGGATAACGAACAGGCCACCTATGCGACACTTCTCGACCGCAGCATGGAGCATATCGACTGGAGCAAAACGGCGCAGGAGGTACACAACCTTATCCGTGGCTTTAACCCTGCACCCAGCACCTTTACCAAGCTGCCGAACGGCAAGAGCCTGAAAATCTGGGGCAGCAAAATGACTGATAAAAACAGCAATGCTGCTGCCGGTACTGTTATCGTAACCGGCAAGCACAGCTTCTTTGTTGCTTGCGGTGAGGGCGTACTGGAAATCACCGAGGTACAGCCCGAATCCAAAAAAC
>ERZ780178.72-NODE-72-length-84281-cov-7.654667_pt1 | contig 84281 bp, 79 predicted proteins | sample MGYA00511018_ERZ780178 | MGnify/ENA primary metagenome ERZ780178 (study PRJEB29588, sample SAMEA2151439) | human gut metagenome | biome: human gut; feature: human-associated habitat; material: faeces | place: Denmark | collected 2008/2010 ...
AAAAGCACGGAAATATCGGCGTTTTGGCGGGGTTCGTATTATTCTTGTCTGGCATCGTTATCATAAATCCAGAATCAACCGTTCGAGTTCTTTTGCCGCGACTCCGAGCGGTTGTTCGCGCCTTTTGATAAGCCGTATTTCGCGTTCGGGCAGGGGCTTTTCGGTTTCGATTATATGTATTCCGTCCGCGCCGTTTATAAAATCCTGCGGAACGAACCCGATTCCGAGATCGGCTTTAACCATAGGAACTATCTGATCCGCCGTGGCGGCTTCCGTTTCCGGGCGGTAGCGAAGCCCGACTTTGGCAAAAAATTCCGAATATAACTCGTAAGACTTCGTCTGCGTGCCGAGCGCGACTATGGGGTATTCGAGAAGTTCGGCAAAACCTACTTTTTTACCGCAAAGTTCCCCGAAAGCGTTACTGCATATCGCCGTTTCTCTGAATTTTCGTATGGTAATCTCTTCGATTGCGGCTGACGGCAGAGTAGGCGTGGTAACCACGGCGATGTCCGCAATACCGTTTTTTATGGCGTCTACCGCCTGCGGCGTGGAATGGTTGCTGATTTTCAGCCGTATTCCCGGGTATAACGCCCGATACTTTTTTAACGCCGGCAGAAGTACGGAGTGCAGGGCGACTTCGCTCGTCGCGACGAAAACCGAACCCGTTTTTAAGTTCTGACTTTCCACGATTTCTTCTTCGCCCTGTTCGAGATTTTCGATCGCTACGCGCACGTGGTTAAAAAGCCTTTCGCCTTCGGGCGTCAATTTCATTCCGCGATTGTTGCGGATAAACAGCGGACATCCGAGTTCGCCTTCGAGCGTTTTTATTGCCCTTGTAAGGTTCGGTTGGTTGTTGAATAAAATTCTTGCCGCTTGCGTTATATTGCCGCATTTGGCTACGTAATAAAAAATTCGGTAATAGTCGTAACTTACGTACATTTTTTGCCCCACTAATTATAGGTTGCCGATATGTATTTATGATATATCAATCATATAAAATAAGTATTTTACATATATCGACAAACGGATTATAATATGTGAGTCGAAAAAAGTCAAGAAAGAAGCCACTCTTTTTTTGAAAGTTTTTCGACAAAGGAGTTTATCGACCTATGAATAAAGATTTGACGGTCGGAAAACCGGAAAGCGTTCTGTGTAAGTTCTGCCTGCCGCTGTTCGGAAGCATTATATTTCAGCAGTTATATAACATAGCCGACAGTTTCGTCGCGGGTAAGTTTATAAGCGACAACGCTCTTGCGGCGGTAGGAAACAGTTACGAAATCACTTTGATTTTCATTGCGTTCGCATTCGGGTGCAATATAGGTTGTTCGGTACTTGCGGCGCAACTGTTCGGAGCGAAGCGGTATAACGATCTTAAAACCTCTATCTATACCGCGTTGATCGCAAGTTGCGCGATATGCCTGTTGCTTATGGCTGTCGGGATAATTTTCTGTAACGGACTGTTACAACTTATAAAAACGCCGAAAGAAGTATTCGCGGATTCTAAATTATATCTCGATATTTACATATACGGTTTACCCTTCGTTTTCTTGTACAACGTCGCCACGGGTATTTTCTCCGCGCTCGGCGATTCTAAAACCCCGTTTATCTTCCTTGCGTGTTCGTCGCTTGCCAATATCGGCGCGGATATACTTTTCGTAACCGCTTTCGAAATGGGCGTTTCGGGCGTGGCGTGGGCGACGTTTATTTGTCAGGGCGTAAGTTGCGTTCTTGCGATAGTCGTAATATTCGTCAAACTCGGAAAGATTAAAACGAACGGAAAAGTCGGAATCTTTTCGTGGCAACTTCTGGGCAGATTCGCGATTATAGCCGTTCCGAGTATTTTACAACAGAGTTTTATATCCGTCGGCAACATAGTAATTCAAAGCGTTATCAACTCTTTCGGCGCCGTCGTCATGGCAGGTTATTCCGCGGCTATCAAGTTGAATAATATGATAATTACTTCGCTTACGACGCTCGGAAACGGCATATCCAACTTTACGGCGCAGAATCTCGGCGCGGCTCAGTACGACCGCATAAAAGCGGGTTTCCGTGCGGGGCTTAAACTCGTGTGGGCGCTTTGTCTTCCGCTCGTTATTCTCTATGAATTTGCGGGCAAATGGCTCGTATACGTATTTCTTGAAAGTCCTACGGGCGCGGCAACGGATACGGGCGTGTTGTTTTTGCGTATCGTTTCGCCGTTCTATTTCGTCGTCGCGGCAAAACTTGTTGCCGACGGAATTTTACGCGGAGCGGGTTTGATGAAAAAGTTTATGATAGCAACGTTTACCGATTTGTTTTTAAGGGTCGCGCTTGCCGAAATTCTCGCGCGTACCGCGCTCGGAACGACGGGCGTCTGGATTTCGTGGCCGATAGGCTGGACCGTTGCGGCAATCGTTTCTATCCTGTTTTACGCGACGATCAAGTGGGATAAATTCCACGAAACTCCGCAAAAGATTCAAAACGCGCAGGAACTCGAAGACCTCGAAATCGAAGAATAAACTAGACATAAAAAAAACGAACTCGGAAAATTTTCCGAGTTCGTTTTTCTTTCAAAAGTTATCACATTTGACGGTCGACATAAAAACCTTATTTCGGCATTGGGCAAAAATGACAACAAAAGTTGTCGTAAATGACCACAAAACGATTGTCAGCGCATAATAAATATGCTACAATGATAGCAAAACAGGAGGATTTATAATGACCGCTTTAAGGAAAAACGTCGAACGTTATAAACAACAAAAGGGAATAAAAAAAGATAGCGATCTTCTTAGAAACATAGCAAGGGAATTAGGGGTGGAGAAAGAACGAATATATGAATTTGTGAACAAAGAAAAAGCAAACTTTTCTAAAATGTTGAATGGAACGCGACCGCTGAAACACGAATTTATAATTCCGTTAGAAAAAATTTTCGGCGTATCATTGGCTCGTTTGCTTAACGAAGACGCATACAAACTTCCCGTTGAAAAGTGTAACGTACCGTATGATAAAGGGTTCAGATATTACGCGTATTCGGACGACCCCGAACTGTATAAAACTTCATTCGATAACATATCGGCAAAAGACGGGAAATCAATATTAAACAATACAGATGAATTCGGAAAGACGTTTTTAGATTACGTCGTGGAATACGGAGCGGTAAACGGGGTAAGATATCTTCATGACGAATACGGAATTACGTTAAAGTGGTGGCATAATAACTTTGAATTCAAAAAAGAAAAAGGGGCGATTTGGTGCGACTTTGATAACGCAATCGGATTTGCAAGGCTTGTGGCAAGTATGAACGACGCCGACTTGTTCAACGATATATTCGATTCGTATAACATGTTTTATTCTAACGGACATTACGGCGACGAGTCGATTTCAATATTTTATAACCCCGATTATTTAGAGATATTGATGGATAATCAAAATATTTTTAATTCGCTGTTCGAGTGTAAAAAGTATAATTTGAAATTAGGGAGTATCAGTCAAAGAAAGTGTAAGACCGATATGTTGACGTATCGATCTATAAACCCGATTTTGAATAATTGCTTAAAACATGCGTTACGTCATTTGGATAAATATAAAAAGCAGGCAATCAGAATTTTGGAATTCGGCGTTACTTACAACATGAAACTTGAAGGAAAAAAGAACAAGGGCGATCATTATTTTTGTAATGAATTAGGCAGAATTGAAAATTCACGCGATGACAACTTCTACGAGTGCGCGATTGTCGTCGGCGATATCGATTGTAAGGACGACGATATTAAAAAACTAATCGGCGAATTGCCGAAATTTTAAGATTTCAGACAAACGAGGTGAAATATGTTTAAGCCGGTATTTAATAAAACTACGTTTAACGAGCAAGAAGAAAGAGACAAGTTGAACAAATTATCCGAAAAAGAACTTCTTATAGAAGCAATCTTAGAAATGAAGAAAATTAGTCGTAAATGCGACAATATTTCGCGAAAAATCGTTGTCTGGAGCGATTAAAAAGTTATAGAGCGATAATTTGACAAGATAATATAAGCGGCATCGACTGAAAAAATTATGTAGATACAACTTCAAAAACGAACCTTGAAAGGAACTCGAAGACCTCGAAATCGAAGAATGACGTATTATTCTTGTCCGGTATAATAAAAATTCCCCCGTCCGAAAGATTTTCGGACGGGGGATTTGGTTTTCGTTTAATGAATTATTTCGTTGGTAACGGTTAAATTCAGCGTTACTCCGTCGGAGATGAACGTAAGCATAGCGTTTTTCAATTGGTTATATCCCGTACTGCTTGATCCCGAACCGACCGTGTCGAGAAGTTTATAGCAAGTGGTACTGCCGTCTTTGTTTATAACCCAGAAAGCCACGTAATATCTGCGTCCCGGAACGTATTCTATATTGATAGAAACTTTGCCGTCGGAGTCCGCCGAAATCTGTTCGAATTTCTGATTTTCCTTGTTGTCGCTGCCCGGAACGAAATCGAAATCGGTTACGTAAATGTTGAATTTACGTTGTTGAAGGTCGCTCGGCAATTCGGATACGCCGAAAATCAATCGTTCGCTCCATTTAGCGGTAACGATTTCATCGGCGACGGTAATCGGCACTACGAGATTTGCTTTTTGCGACGACGTATACGGCTATAAGTGTCTTTTTTGCTTGCATGATAAATAAACTCCTTTTCGGCGTGCAACGCCGAGATTATTTCGTCCGAGAAAAAAAACGAACTCGCGGTAGAACCGCGGTTCGTTTTTTCGTCGTCTGGTGCGGGTAACAGGGGTCGAACCTGCACGTCCTTGCGGTCATAAGAACCTGAATCTTACGCGTCTGCCAATTCCGCCATACCCGCGTGCAACGTAGTAAATCATAAAACATTTTGTCTTTTTTGTCAATCGTTTTTGCCAAATTTAATCGCTTGTCTTTCTATTTTTTATAAACGAGCAAATTTGAGAGTAAAAAATGTCGAAAACGCTCGTTTATCGGTTGCTATTTTGCGTGAAATGAGGTACAATAACAAATGGTGCATTTTTTTGTAATTTCAGCGCAATTCTTTATAATTTCGGAAAGGAATATTAAATGGTAATCTCCTTAAACGCGGAATACGAACTGATTTTCTATATGCTTGCCGCGCTCGGCGCGTTTCTGATAGGCTTCAAACTCCTGTCCGAGAACCTGCAACGAGTTGCGAATAAAGGTTTAAGAAAACTTTTCGACAAAACTTCCAAAAGTAAGTTGGCGGGCGTCGGTATAGGCGCAGGCGCGACGATACTCATGCAGTCGAGCGGCGCGACCACGGTTATGGTAATCGGTTTCGTCAACGCGGGCATGATGACGCTCGCGCAGGCAACGGCTATCATAATGGGCGCGAATATCGGCACGACGGTCACTACTATTCTTCTTGCCGTAGGTATGGCGAATATCGGTATTTATTTTATGGTACTCGCTTTCGTCGGGATTTTCGTCGCGATGGTGTGCAAAAACGGCAAAGTAAAAAGTTGGGGTTTGACGGCGGCAGGCTTCGGACTCGTCTTTTTCGGCTTGACTATCATCTCCGCTTGCAGCGGCGCGCTTAAAGAAAACGCCGCTCTGCAAAACGCTTTGAAAGCCAAAATCAATCCCGCGTTTTTAGAGCCGATAGTTCTTTTATTCATAGGCGCGTTGATAACTGCGGTAATGCAGTCTTCTACGGCTGTAAACGCGATTTTGCTCTCTATGCTTACCGCAGGCATACAGATCGGAAGCGGCGGCAACGCCATTTTATACATAGTACTCGGCACTAATATCGGCACTTGCGTAACCGCGCTTATAAGTTCCATGGGCGCGACCACGAACGCCAAACGCGCCGCGCTTATACACTTTTTATTCAACTTCTGCGGTTCGGTATTGTTCCTTATAATACTCGCCGTATGGAGCGGTTTTATGCAGGATTTCTGGATACCGCTCATCGACTTCGGCGAAGCGAAGATGTCCGCGCGTATGCAACTTGCGTTGTTCCATCTGGCGTTCAATACTATCTGTACCGTAATTTTCCTTCCGCTTACGAAGTGTATCGTAAAGATAACGGAATTATTGATAAGGGATAAAAAACAGAAAGAAGTAATGCACATCACGTATATGGACGAACGTATTTTAAGTACGCCGACCGTAGCGATTGCGCAACTGCAGAAAGAAACGATCGCCATGGGCGATAAGTGTATGGAAGTTTTGGGCAAATCTTTCGATGCCTTTATGAATCGCGATACGTCCCTTGCGGAGGATATAAACGCCGAAAACGAAGACATAACGCTTATTTCCAAACAGATTACCGATTATCTTATAAAGGTTTCGGGCGAAAACGTGTCGGTACACGACGATCAGAAAATTTCTATAATGTACCATGCGATAGGGGATATGTTGCGTATTTCCGAAATTTCGGACAACTTCGTAAAATATACCCGCTCTTACGTAGAAAAGAACCTTAAATTTTCCGACAGCGTACTCGAAGATCTGAAGTCGATGTACGGCTTGCTCGCCGAAATGTATAAGATAGCGATAGTGATTTTCGAGACCTTCGACAAGACGCGCTTCGACGATCTCGAAAGAAAAGAAAACATGGTAGACGGCATGAGAAGGTCGCTTATCGACGGACATATAAAACGCCTTAACGACGGAAGTTGTCCGCCGGAATCGAGCGCGGTGTTTATCAACCTCGTGTCCAATCTCGAACGTGTCGGCGATCATATCACGTTTATCGCCCATACGGTAGAAGAACTGCAATAAACGTAAAAAATCAAGCCCCGCTTTGCTGCATTTACAGCTAAGCGGGGCTTTCACGTATCGACCGAAATTATTTGGCGACGAGTAAATCGAGAACCGCCATAATAATTTTTTGTAAATTTTCGGCAAGGCGCAGACCGACGAAGTTCGGCGAAGTCGCGACTTCTTCACTCATAAGCGAGTTTTCTTTCGTAATCGGAAGGGAATGAAGAATCAAAGCCGTAGGTTTTGCTACGGATAACTTATCGGGAGTCAAAGCGTATTCTTTCATAGTCGCGTCGTCCGAAACAAATACGCAGTCGGCGTCTTTAAGCCCCGCGGTCAGATCGTCCGTTACGCTTAAATCGCCGTATTGAGCGCAATAATTTCTTACTTTTTCGTCGGGGTAGAGTTCCTTCGGGCAGATTACGGTAACGTCCGCGCCGCACTTTACGAAAGCGTAAAGATAATTTTCGGCAAAGACCGACGGGTTGCCTATCGTGGCGATTTTAAGTCCCGAAAGTCTGCCTTTCTTTTCCCATACCGTAGAAAGCGCGGATAACGCTTCCAGCGGTCCGCTTCTCGGATTCGCGTTTATTATCGGCAAATCTATATGTTTTTCGAGTGTTTCCGCGTCGGCGGTAATGTCCGTTCTTACTACGATGGCGTCGACCCCGTAATATTCTATCGCCTGCATAGAAAGCGAATCGGTCAGAACCGAATCTATTTTGTCGCCGGGGAGCGACGAAACGGTGAACGTACCCGATAATTTCGTAACCGCCGTTTCGAAGGCTATTCTCGAACGCGAAAATCCGCTTTTCGTAATAAGATATACGTATTTGTTTTTCAGCGAAGACTGTTTTTCGCCGGCGTTCAATCTTTCGGCGACGTCGTTCGCCCTTTTTAATATTTCGTAAATTTCTTCCTCGGTGTAGTTTTCGAGCGAAATCAAGTGTTTTTTGTTAAGCGTACCACAGGGTTTATAGTAATTTATATCCATAAAAACTCCTTAAAACGACTTTTTCGATATAATCATTATAACAAACTATCCCGCGTAATGCAAGTTTTTCCGTTCGGTTCGGCGGTTTTTAGCGACAAAAAGTTGCATCAAACGATTAAACTTGTCAAAAAACAGGCGTGTAAAAGTTTTATAATCGTGGTATGGTCGTTTACGTAGAATACGTCATAATCGACAATATGGCGATAGATTATCTGCTTATATCTCTGTCGAGAAAGACGCTTAAATTAAAACCGAATTTTTTACTCGCGCTGCTCTCTGCCGCGGTCGGAACGGCTGCCGCATTCGTTATCCCCGTGCTTTCGGTCAATAAGGGAGTCTTACTTGCGGCGAAAGTAGCGGTCGGAATGATAATTTCGGCGATAAGCGGCAAATTCCGTAATTTCAAGGAGTACGTTTTTTGTTATTGTCTGTTTATTTTATATACCTTTCTTTTCGGCGGAGCGGTCGTCGCTTTTTCTTTCCTTCTGGGGGCGAAATACGATATCCTTACGGGCTTCGGCGACGGCAGACTTCCGGTGGGTTTCTGCGTGCTTTGCTCGATCGTTCTTTATTACTCGATAAACTCGGTCGTCAGAAAAATATACGTCAGAAAAACGAATTATAATTTTTCGGCGGAAGTTTCCGTCTGCTTCGGCGGCGAAAGTTTTCACCTTAAAGGTTTTATAGACAGCGGCAACGGACTCAGATACAAAAAATCGGGTTGTCCCGTAGTCATCTGCTCTGCGGAAGCGTTCAGGCGTAAATTTTTCAATACCGATATGAATAAGTTTTACGTCGGCGATATAACGGCTAAAACCGTGGCGGGCGAAACGAAAATAAAAGTTTATAAACCCGATCGGATGGTGATATATGCGGGAACTCGTCCGAATATAATATATAACGTAATGATGGGTGTGAGTTCTTCGCCGTTTACGGCGCAAAACGAATTCGATTTATTGTTAAGTCCGATTTTGGCGTAGGTGAAAATATGTTAAGTAAAATTAAAGCGATTCTCAAAAAATTATTCTGCGTAAACGGCAATTACGTCAACTACGTAACGGGCGCGGACGCGCTTCCTTCCCCCTATTCTCCCGACGAAGAACAAGAGAAAATTTCCCTGCTTTGCCGCGGCGAAGAAAAGGTCAGGCAAGACCTTATAGAGCATAATTTAAGGCTCGTAGTTTACGTGGCGCGTAAATTTGACAATACGGGCGTTGAATTGGACGACCTTATATCCGTCGGAACGATAGGTCTTATAAAGGCGATAAATACTTTCAACGCCGACAAGAACATAAAACTCGCGACTTACGCTTCGCGTTGCATCGAAAACGAAATCTTGATGTATTTAAGAAAGGTTACGAGAATAAAGGGCGAAATATCTCTCGACGAGCCTTTGAACGTCGATTGGGAAGGCAACGAACTTCTCTTGTCCGACGTACTCGGCACGGACAGCGACGTGGTTTATAAAGATATGGAAAACGCCGACGAAGCGAGAACCTTAAGAGAGGCTATAGAGCGGTTATCTCCGCGAGAGAGGCAGATAATGGATTTGCGTTTCGGACTAAAAGGCGAAGAAGAACTCACGCAGAAAGAAGTCGCCGACGTTCTCGGAATTTCGCAGAGTTACATATCGCGGTTAGAAAAGAAAATCGTCTATAAACTCCGCAAAGAATTTAAGCGATTGGGCTAAAACCTGCGCATAAAAAACGCGCCCGACGGGGAAGATTTTCCCCGTCGGGCGTTCGCGTATTATCCTGAAAATAAAAAAATTTTACGGTTTTACAAAAAAATTGCATAAAAACAAGGATTTTTCGCATCTTATATAGAATAATATAATAGAATAACTTTTTTCAGGTGCTTTCTATGAGCGATATTTTGTTCGACGCAAAACAAAAAACGTACGAAAAAGAGCGCGCGTATTTTTCCGCTTTCGCGTGTTTTTCCGAAAATACGAAAGGCAGAGAAAGAAAAGAAGAGCCGTGCCCTATGCGTACCGAATTTCAGCGCGACAGAGACAGAATAATTTATTCCAAATCTTTCCGCAGATTGAAGAACAAAACGCAGGTTTTCTTCTCGCCCGAAGGCGACCACTATATGACGCGTCTTACGCACACTCTCGACGTGGCGCAGATAGCGCGTTCCATTTCGCGGTGTTTGTCTTTGAACGAAGATTTGTCCGAAGCGATCGCGCTCGGACACGACCTCGGTCATACGCCTTTCGGTCATTCTGGCGAAAGGGTATTAAACAGACTTAATCCGCACGGTTTCGAGCATAACGTTCAGTCGTTAAGAGTTGTCGAAAAACTCGAAAACGACGGCGAAGGGCTTAACCTTACTTACGAAGTGCGCGACGGCATCGTCGAACATAAAAAATCGGGGCATCCGCATACTTGCGAAGGTAAAGTGGTTTCGTTTTCCGACCGCATAGCGTATCTAAATCACGATATCGACGACGCGATACGCGCGGGGATAATCACCGAAAACGATTTGCCCGAAAAGACTAAAAGGATTCTCGGCAAAAGCACCCGCGAGAGAATAAATTCGATGATTTTGTCGGTCTACGAAAGCAGTCTCGGTAAAAGCGAGATTACTCTCGGCAAAGACATCAACGATGCGGCGGAAGAACTCCGCGACTTCATGTTCGAAAAGGTGTATATCGGTTCGACCGCAAAAGCCGAAGAGGGCAGAGCGGAACATATGATAGAACTTATGTACGCTTACTACAAAGCGAATAAGGATAAGTTGCCCGATTTTTATAAAAAGGAACTCGATTCGTGCGACGACGACACGGTCGTTTCGGACTATATTTCGAGTATGACGGATCGTTACGCGGTTTACGCGTTCGAAGAAATCTTCGTCCCGAAGAATTTCCTTTTAAGATAGCGTATTATTCTCGTCCGGCATTATACGGAGTATATATTCAAAAAAACGAACCGTAAGGAGGTGAGCGGATAATGGCGTTCGACGAAAAATTCATGAACGAACTTAAAGCCAAAAACGATATAGTAGACGTCGTAGGCAAATATTGCGTGTTGCAAAAACGCGGCAACGTCAATTACTGGGCGTGTTGTCCGCTGCCGGGTCATTCCGAAAAAACGCCGTCGTTTACGGTCAATTCGGCGGGGCAGTTTTTTAAGTGCTTCGGTTGCGGTCGCGGCGGAGACGTAATAACCTTCGTCGAAACCATGGAAAATCTCGATTACGTCGGCGCGGTAAAATATCTTGCCGAAAGGGCGGGGCTTGCGCTTCCCGACGACGACAGAGACGTAAAGCAGATTGCAAAAGACCGCTCGGACAGAGAGAGAATGTTGTCGCTTATGAAGACGACCGCTCTTTTCTACGTCGATAATCTCCGTAACGGACAAGCCGACGCTCACCGCGAATATCTCAAAAGCAGGCAAATCGACAGAAAAGTCGCTACTGCTTTCGGGCTCGGCGCGTCGCTCGATATGTTTTCTCTTCCTAATTACCTTAAATCTAAAGGTTTTACCGAAGAAGAGATGATAAAGTGCGGAGTGTGCCAGTTAAAGCAAAAAGACGATGGTAAATCGTTCGTGTACGATTCGCTCTGCGGAAGACTTATCATTCCGATAATAAACAATCTCGGCAACGTCATCGCTTTCGGCGGAAGGCTGCTTGAAAAAAAGCCGAATTTCGCCAAGTATAAAAACACCAAAGAAACCGAACTGTTTATAAAAAACAGAACGCTTTACAATATAAATAACCTTAAAAAAGAAAAGAACCTGCACGGCATATCGAGCATTATCATGGTCGAAGGATATATGGACGTAATCTCCGTCTACGCGGGCGGTTTCAGAAACGTAGTCGCTTCTATGGGAACGTCGCTTACGGTAGAACAGGCGAGAATGTTAAAGCGTTACGCCGACACCGTGTTTATAAGTTACGACGGCGACGGCGCAGGGCAGAAAGCGACCGTCAGGGGGCTCGATATACTCGCCAACGAAGGTCTGACCGTAAGGGTGGTAAGATTGCCCGAAGGGTTAGACCCCGACGACGTAATAAAGAAATTCGGCGCGGAAGCCTACGGCAACCTGTTGAAGCAGAGCATTCCGCTCGTGGATTTCAAACTTTATAACCTTAAAAAAGAATACGATTTAAGGGATACCGTCGGCAGACGCAAGTATATAGAAGAAGCCTTGAAAGTAATCGCGAAAGTCGATTTGAGCAGCGAAAAAGAAGATTTGCTGCGTAAACTCGGTAAAACCACGGGTACGACTTACGAGTCTTTAAGCAGAGATCTCTATAAAATCGAGGGCGGCGAACAAAAACCGAACGAACCCGCGGCAGAGCAAAAAACGCCCGAAACCCGCGATGCGACCGCGGCGAGATTCGCGCTCTGCGCGATGCTCTTCAATAAACCGTACTCGGTCGGCGTAAGTTTGGACGGCTTCGATATGTCGCCGGTTCACCGAAAACTGTGGGATATACTCGCATCGTACCGCGAAGCGGGCAAAGAGATATTCCCGTCGGAATTATCGGGCGAATTTACGGGCGACGAACTCGTCGAATATAACGCCGTGCTTTCTGCGGGCGACAGCGTGTTCGGCACGCGCGGCGAAATAAGATATTTTATAGACTGCGTAAACTCGCTTAAAAAAGAAACGCTCGAAAACGAACTTAAAGAACTTAACGCGATATTCGCGGGCGAAACGGATACCGAAAAACGAAAACAACTTTTACTTGCCATATCAGACTTGACGGCGAAACTTTCGTCGGTCAGTCGAAGATAACCGAATCAAACGGCGGAGGATAAATAAATGAGCATTACCGAAGAACAATTAGAACAATTAAAAACGGATTTCGTCAACACCTATAAACCCAAGGGCAGTATCGGCTCTGATACCCTTTGCGATAAACTCGAAAAGATAGATATCGATTCGACGCAAATGGAAGAGATTTATAAGACTCTTGAAGAAAACGGCATAAAAATCGTCGACGATTACGAAAAAGATAAGGAACTTTACGACCAACTTCTTAAAGAGATAAGCATGGACGACCCCGTCAAGATGTATCTCAAAGATATCGGCAAAGTACCCCTTCTTTCCGCCGACGACGAAATCGAACTCGCGAGAAAGATGATGGACGGCGACGAAAGCGCGAAAAGAGAACTTTCCGTCGCGAACCTTCGTCTTGTCGTGTCTATCGCCAAGAGATACGTAGGCAGGGGCATGCAGTTTCTCGACCTTATTCAGGAAGGTAATTTAGGCCTTATGAAAGCGGTCGAAAAATTCGACTATCAGAAAGGTTTCAAGTTTTCGACTTACGCCACGTGGTGGATTCGTCAGGCGATAACCCGCGCGATAGCAGATCAGGCAAGGACGATAAGAATTCCCGTTCATATGGTAGAAACGATCAATAAGGTCGTAAGGGTACAAAGATTGCTTTTACAGCAATACGGCAGAGAACCGACCCCCGAAGAAATCGCCAAAGAAATGGGTATTCCCGAACAAAGGGTTGTCGAAATTCAGCAGATTTCGCAGGATCCCGTTTCTCTCGAAACGCCTATCGGCGAAGAGGAAGACAGCCACCTCGGCGATTTTATCGAAGACGAGCAGGCTCTTGCCCCGACGGACGTCGTAGCGAGCAATCTTCTTAAAGAGCAACTTCTCGAAATTTTAGATACGCTTACCCCCAGAGAAGAAAAAGTTTTAAGACTTCGCTACGGTCTCGACGACGGTAAGCCGAGGACGCTCGAAGAAGTCGGTAAAGAATTTAACGTTACGCGTGAACGTATTCGTCAGATAGAGGCGAAAGCGTTACGCAAACTGCGTCATCCCACCAGAAGCAAGAGGCTGAAAGAGTTTATAGATGTCTAAAAGATTCAATATCCTGTTATCGCTTATGCCCGATTGCAGGGTTTTCGCCGACGTAGGTTGCGACCACGGATATATGTCGTACGAAATGTTAAAAAATCGTAAATGCGACAGGGTAATCGTGTCGGATATCTCGGCGGAATGTCTTAAAAAAGCCGAAACTTTGCTTCAGGAAACTTTTCCCGATAAGTTTACGGCGGTCGTGTCCGACGGCTTCGAAAACGTCGGGAATTGCGATTGCGCGTTAATTGCCGGCATGGGCGGGGATACGATCTCGGATATTTTGGCTGCGGCGGCGGGGAGGCTTCCCGAATATCTCGTCTTGCAACCCATGAAAAATTCACAACGGGTAAGAAGAGATCTCGTTTCTCTCGGCTATGAGATTTTACGCGATTATACCTTCCGCGACGGCAAGTTTTACGACGTGATTCTCGCAAAAAAAGGCGGTAACGAAACTTATACCGCCGACGACTACGCGTACGGCAGGGATAATTTAATCGAAAAAAGCGAAGATTTCGTTGCGCTCGTAAATTCCAGAATAGACGAACTTAAAGAAGCGAAAGAAAAGGCTTCCGAAACCTCTCGGAAAGAAATCGAAAAACGGATAACCGAATTAGAAAAAATAATACAATGAATTACCGTGAAGTTTTTGAAAAATTATGCGAATACGCGCCGATCGAACTGTCCGATAAACTCGTCGCTCTCGAAAACGGCTATGACAACAGCGGAATAATCGTCGGCAATACGGGCGATATCGAAAAAATACTTTTCTGTCTCGATCTTACGGGCGAAAGCGTCAAAGCGGCGATTGAAAAGGGAGTTAATCTCATCGTTACTCATCACCCCGCGATATATAACCCCTTGAAGTCGATTTCTGAAAATTCTGCGTTGTATAACTGCGTAAAGAATAACGTAGCGGTTATCTCTATGCACCTTAATCTCGATTGCGCGAAAACGGGCGTCGATTATTGCCTTGCCGAAGGGCTCGGCGGAAAAATCACCGAAATTTTAACCCCGCTGGGCGAAAACGTCGGCTACGGCAGACTGTCCGAAACCGACGATACCGCTAATGGGATATTCGAAAGATATAAAACCGTTTTCGGAACGGATAAAGGTTCGCTTTACGGCGATAAAACCAAAAAAATACGCTTAATCGCGTCGTTTTGCGGCGCGGGGCTTGGCGAAGCCGAGGTCGAAGAGGCGCTTAAACGTAATGCGGATATGGTCGTTTCTGCGGATATTCCGCACCACGTTTTATTAAAAGCAATCGACGGCGGACTTTCCGTCATAAATTGCACGCACTACGCCTCCGAAAATCTCGGAGTGAAGCGTTTTGCGGACTACGCGCGTGAAACGCTTAAAAATAAAGAAATATATTTCTTTTGCGACGGCAGATTTGCCTGAGCGAAGGAAAGGAGAAAATTATGTTGGATAAAATATTGGCTTATCAGGAAGTAGACAAGAAACTCCGCGACATCGAACTCGAACTCGCAAAAAGCGAAGAGAGAAAGAAAGCCCACGCGGCGCAGACGTTTTTGAAGAGCGTAAACGAGCAGATATCCGCGCTCGATAAAAGGGCGGAAGAACTCGTCGCGAAATACGCGTCGCTCAACTCCACCTACGCGAAGTTAGAAGAGGAAATCAAAGAATACGACGGTCTCGAAGTCGGCAACGATCTCGATCAGGTCGTATATATCAAGAAGAAAGCGCAGACCCTGTCTTCCGAAATCGAATCGCTTGCGGCGGCTATCGAAGCGGTAGCGGGTGAAATAAAGGGCGTTCTGAAAGAATTTTCCAAAATCAAAGACGAAAATAAGGCGATGAAAGAGCAGTACGAAGAATACATGCCCAGGTATAACGCTTTGAAAGACTCTAAAAAAGACGAAATCGACGGTATCCGAAAGGAACTTGCGGCGATAGAAAAGCAAATTCCGGAAGACGTTATGGAAAAATATAAACAAAAGAGAAAGGATCGTATTTTCCCCGTACTCAATAAGGCTACCGAACTCGGCAAGAGCGGAATTTATTGCGCTTGCGGAAAAGATCTCCCCGACGCGCAGCAACGGCAACTCAAAGGCGGCGAAATAGTCGAGTGCGAATCCTGCCACCGACTGCTGTATCTGACCGTAAAGTAATATCTGTTAAGAGTACGGGCGAACGTGTACCGTCATTCCGAGGCGAAGCGGAAGAATGCTCCGGAAGGGCGGTTGCCCGCAGGCTATAAACAAAAAAATATAACGCCAAAGGAAAAATGATGAAACTCAACTATAAAAAGACTATTTTCGTCGGATTCGCGTTCTTTCTGATATGCGCATTCTGGCAGGCGTACGACAGTATCGTTCCGATGATGCTCGTCAACAAATTCGGTCTTAATCAGACGCTTTCGGGCGTAATAATGTCGCTCGATAATATAATCGCGCTGTTTATGCTTCCGCTTTTCGGCGCGCTGTCGGATAAAACCAAATCGAAATTCGGCAGGAGAACTCCTTACGTAGTGTTAGGCACGATAGTTGCGGCTTGCTCGTTTTTCTGCCTTACTTTTTCGGATAACGCTCAACTTGCGAAACTCAACGTAAAAGACGGCGGCGAGTTTTATTCTCAACTTTTCGAAGATAACTATTCTATAACCAACGCCGAATACGGCGCGTTCACGAATACGTCGGTTCCGAAAGAATTAAAAATCAAAGATTACGCCGCAAACGTCGTTTTCAATAAAAATTACGACGAACTTACCGACGATCAGAAAATGGAGGTTAAAGAGTGGTATACGGGTATCAACGAAGAATACCTTAAAGACCACGCCGCGCGGGAAACCGTTTACGGCTATCGTAACGGCAAATATTTCGAGTTGACCGTCGAAAAAGACGGCAAAACCACCGTATATAAAGACGGCGATGATAATATCGTAGATAAATCGTACGTCAAAAACGCGTATACCAATCTCGTAAACCCCGCTCTTAATAAGTACGCCTGGAAGCAGACGACTTCCAACCCCGTACCGCTCGTTTTGTTCGGGTTGTTGCTGCTTTTAACGCTTATCGCCATGGCGACGTTCCGATCCCCTGCGGTCGCGCTTATGCCCGACGTTACGGTAAAACCGCTCCGTTCGCAGGGTAACGCGATAATAAATCTTATGGGTACGGCGGGAGGAATGTTAGTACTCGTACTAGGCATAGTCTTCAAAACGGGTAAGACGTTCAATCAACTTATGTCTTATACCGGCTTTATCGGCGCGGTATGCGCGCTTATGATAGTCGGCTTGCTCGCGTTTATCTGGAAGGTCAGAGAGCCGAAATGGGTAGACGAAATGCGACAGGACACCGTAAAGTACGGGCTTGAAACCGCCGAAGAAGAAAAGGCGGACGAAGGCAACAGAAAACTTACCAAGTCGGAATTCGTAAGTTTAATACTTATTCTCGCTTCGGTCGCGTTGTGGTATATAGGGTATAACGCGGTTACGTCGAAATATTCGCTTTACGCGACGAACGTACTCCATAAAGACTATAACACCACGCTTTTGATAGCGCAGGCGGCGGCTATAATTTCTTACGTTCCCGTAGGATTTCTGGCGCAGAAAATCGGCAGAAAGAAGAGTATTTTAATAGGCGTCGGCTTGCTCGCGTCGGCGTTCTTCGGGGCGACGTTCATGAACGCCAACTCGTCGGTTATACTTCTCGACGTATTGTTCGCGTTGGCGGGTATAGGCTGGGCGACGATAAACGTCAATTCCTTCCCGATGGTAGTCGAACTCGCAAGCGGCGGAAACGTCGGTAAATTCACGGGTTACTACTATACCGCAAGTATGGCGGCGCAGATCGTAACGCCCATTTTGTCGGGCGCCGTCATGGATTTGTTCGGAAGTATGCGTCCGCTCTTCTATTACGCGACTATCTTCGTGGCGATTGCGTTTATAACCATGCTTTTCGTTAAGCACGGCGACAGTAAACCCGCCCCGAAAGATACCTTCATCGAAAATCTCGACGTCGACGACTGATTTCAGACCCGACGAAGACGATAAGAGCGTCATGTTGAGCGTAAGCGAAACATCTCCCGGAAGGGTGGTTTACCGCGGAGTGTATGCTACGAATTATACTACATAACCCTGCATAACAGGCAGGCGATTATAATTGCGACCAAAGACGACGAAAGCGATATTATTATCGGCTTCGCCGTCTTTTTTACTTTTGATGTAGAATAGTAAACGGCAGAAACGTAAAATACGGTTTCGGTCGAACCGAATACCGAACACGCGCACCTGCCTATATACGAATCCGCGCCGTATTTTTGCAGAATATCGCCTAAGACCGACAGGCTCCCGCTGCCCGAAAAGGGCTTCATAAGCACCAACGGAGTAATCTCTTTCGGAACGCCCAAAAATCCGAAAAATGGCGATAAAAAATTTATAAGTTTGTCCGACAGTCCGCTCGCCTTGAATAATTCCGTCATTAAAACGACGGTCGCGACGTAGGGGAATATTCCGTATACCGTTTTAAGTGCAGTCGCCGCGCCGACGCAAAATTCGTCGTAAACTTTTACTTTTTTGATCGCCGCGTATACGAATAACGCTATAAAAATAATCGGAATGACGAGAGCGGCGTACTTCATTTCTTTTTTCTCCTTATCGTAGTCGATTTCATAACGGCAATCCCGAAAATCGAAGAAAGGGCGGTCGAAAGTATAGTCGGCAATAAAATGCTCGCGGGGGCTTCGCTTCCGAGCGACTGCCGAAGCGAAAGCACGGTAGACGGCAATAACTGTACGCTCGTCGCCGCAACGATAAACAGCGTAGCAGCGCCGTCGTAGTTGCCTTTCGCGTTCATAAGTTCGGTTGCTTTTATCGCGGGCGGAGTCGCTATTCCGCCCATTCCGAGCATGTTCGCGCTCATATTTACGGCTATTAAGTTTTCGGTTTCTTCGTCGGTTTTGCCGAACAAAAACCGAATCGCAGGGCGCAGAAGTTTTGCGATTTTAGCGCATATTCCCGATTTTTCGGCGACCCGCAACGCGCCCGACCATACTATAAAAATCGCGACGAGCGAAAGCGATAACGCTACCGCTTTGTTCGCCCCGACCGTCAGCGACGATAACACCGCGTTCGGGTCGTTTATCGCCAATACTGCGCAAGAAAGTATAAAAACCGCCAGAAAAATCAGATTCATAGTAGAACTTTATTCATAAAGTTCTTTTTTTATGCGGCTTTACGTTTTACTTTTCTCGCGGAATATAGTATACTAAACTCGTATTATTATGTTTGCCCGTAAATTCGAAAAAGCGCGGGCGCGGAGAGTTTTATGCAGGATAAATTTTACGTTACGACGGCAATCGCTTATACTTCGTCCAAGCCGCATATCGGCAACACCTACGAAGCGATTATGACCGACGCTCTCGCAAGATTCAAACGCCGTCAGGGTTACGACGTGTTTTTTCAGACGGGAACGGACGAACACGGTCAGAAGATAGAAGACAAGGCTCGCCTTGCGGGTAAAACCCCCGGACAATTCGTAGACGAGGTTGCGGGGGAGATTAAGGACGTACTCGACCTTATGAATATTTCTTACGATAAATTTATCCGTACTACCGACGATTATCACGAAAAACAAATTCAGAAGATATTCAGAAAGTTTTATAATCAGGGCGATATATATAAAGGCGCTTACGAAGGGTGGTATTGTAAGCCTTGCGAGTCGTTCTGGACGGAAAGTCAATTGAAAGACGGCAAATGCCCCGACTGCGGAAGACCCGTCGAAAAGGCTCACGAAGAAGCGTATTTCTTCAGAATGAGTAAGTACGCTCCCAAACTTATCGACTATATAAATTCGCACCCGGATTTCATCGCTCCCGTTTCGAGAAAGAACGAGATGATGAATAATTTTCTTCTTCCCGGGTTACAGGATTTATGCGTGTCGCGTACGTCGTTCAGATGGGGCGTCCCGGTCGATTTCGACGATAAACACGTCGTTTACGTCTGGCTCGACGCTCTGGCGAATTATATAACGGGTATCGGCTACGACGCCGACGGCAACAGCAGCGAAACTTTCAAAAAATACTGGCCTGCCGATTTGCACGTGGTGGGCAAGGACATTATCCGCTTCCACGTTATATACTGGCCGATTTTCCTTATGGCTATGGGGCTTCCGTTGCCCGAGAGAATTTACGGGCATCCGTGGCTTTTGCAGGACGGCGACAAGATGTCGAAGTCGAAAGGCAACGTGCTTTACGCCGACGATCTGGCAAGCGTTTTCGGGGTTGATTCCGTAAGGTACTACGTCTGCGCTTCCGTTCCGTTCGATAACGACGGGCTTATTTCCTGGACGATGATGAACGACAGATTAAACGCCGAACTTGCCAACGTTTACGGCAATCTCGTAAAGCGTACCGTCGCCATGAGCAATAAATACTTCGGCGGGGTAGTCGAAAGAAGCGGCGTAAAAGAAGCGGTAGACGACGAACTTATTTCGGCGGCGACCTCGGCGTACGAAAAAGTCGCGAAGTTAATGGACGAACAAAAACTCGCCGACGCGACGGAAGAAATTTTAACGCTTCTGCGCCGCGCGAATAAGTATATCGACGAAACGGCTCCGTGGGTACTCGCGAAGAGCGACGAAACGAAACCGCGCCTTAAAGAAGTGCTTTACAATCTTACCGAAACGATCGTCATCGCTACTTCGCTTATAGAACCCGTAATGCCCGAAAGCGCGGATAAGATACTTAAACAACTCAACGCGCCTTTCCGCGACTATAAAGATATGGGCAGATTCGGACTTTACGCCGACGGAACGAAAGTATGCGAAAACCCCGAAATTCTGTTCGCGAGAAGAGAAACCGAAGACGTTTTGAAGGCGGCGGAAGAGATAAAACGAAAATATCTGCCGAAAGAGCCGGCAGCGGAAGAAAAACCCGCAATTACTATCGACGATTTTGCCAAAATATCGCTTAAAACCGCGCTCGTTACGGCTTGCGAAAAGATCGAAAAGTCAAAAAAACTTTTGAAACTCACTCTTAAAGTCGGCAACGAAGTAAGAACCGTCGCAAGCGGTATAGCCGAATATTATAAACCCGAAGAACTCGTCGGGAAAACGGTAGTTCTTGTCGCCAACCTTAAACCCGCAAAACTCTGCGGAGTAGAAAGCAAAGGTATGGTGCTTTGCGCCGAAGCGGACGGCAAAGTCAAAATCGTTTCGCCCGAAGAGGGTATTCCCGACGGGGCGACCGTAAGATGATTTTAGTCGACGTACATTCGCACCTTTGCGATAATAAATACGACGGAATCGAAGACGAAATCGTAGAAAGTTTTCTCGCAAACGGCGGAGAACTCATGATAAACAGCGGTTTCGATATCCCGTCGTCCGTAAAATCGGCGGAGCAAGCCGAAAAGTACGGTTGCGTTTATTTTTCGGCGGGCGTTCACCCCGACGAAGCGAAAACTTTCGATAAAAACGCCGAAAAAACTTTTATAGAATTGGCAAAACGCGATAAATGCGTGGCGATAGGCGAAACCGGGTACGATTTTTATTGGAATAAATCCACCGAAGAAGAGCAGACGAGGGCGTTCGAAAGGCAAGTCGAGATTGCGGACGATCTCGGTAAACCTTTCGTCGTACATTCCCGCGAAGCGCATCGGAAAACCGTAGATTTTCTTAAAAGACATAAATCGGTTATAAAACGCGGCTTTTTGCTTCACTGCTACGCGGGCAGCGCGGAAAGCGTGAAAGAAATAGCGGATTTGGGCGGGTATTTTTCGTTCGGCGGCGTGATCACTTTCAGAAACGCAAAAAAAGAAGAAGTGATTAAGGCTATCCCGCAAGACAGAATTTTAACCGAAACGGACTGCCCCTATCTCACGCCAGAACCCTTCCGCGGAACGACGAACAAGCCCGAAAACGTGAAATACGTTCTTAAAAAAATAGCCGCCGTGAAAGGCGAAGACGAAGAATTTACCGCAAAGTATATACGCGAAAACGCGAAGAGATTATTCGGAGTTTGACTTATGGACGTTTATTGTTACGAATTAGACGGAAATCTTTATATCAATCTTACAAATCGGTGCAGTAACGACTGCCGCTTTTGCGTGCGCGCGGTCAACCCGAATTATTACGGCAACGACCTTTGGCTTTCAAAAGAACCGACCGCCGAAGAAGTTATAGCGTCGCTTCCCGACAAAAACTATAACGAAGTCGTATTTTGCGGTTACGGCGAGCCGACTTTCAGAATAAAAGAACTCGTAGAAATCGGCAAAGAACTAAAAAAACGCGGTTATATCGTCAGACTCAACACCAACGGGCAGGGCAACCTGATAAACGGCAGAAATATCGTCGACGAACTCGCCGAGGGCGTAGATAAGGTAAACGTAAGCCTTAATGCGGGCAGTAAAGAAGAATATTACGACGTGTGCCGCCCCGTTTTCGGCGAAGACGCTTTCGCGGCTTTGATAGATTTTGCAAAAGAGTGCAGAAAAAAGGGCTTGTCGACCAATTTTTCAATAGTGGACTGTATAGGCGAAGAGAATATCGCGCTTTGCAAAAAGATAGCCGAAGAAACGGGCGTTCCGCTCAAAATCAGAGAATTTATAAAGTAATGCAAGTCAGAGAAGTATTGAGAAAAAACGGTTTTCGTTTCGAAAAAAGATACGGTCAGAACTTTCTTACCGACGAAAATCTGCTTTCCGCGCTCGTCGATAAAACGGGCGTCGGCGAAAACGATACCGTCGTCGAAATAGGCGTCGGAGCGGGTACTTTAACCTCCGCTCTTTCAAAAAAGGTAAAGAGAGTAATCGGGTTTGAAATAGATAAAAAATTGCAGCCCGTTTTAGCCGAAACGTTAAAGGATGCGAAAAACGTAGAAATCGTCTATAAAGACGTAATGAAAATACCTACCGCCGAGATAGAGGATATCGCAGGCGGCAGATTTTCTATCGTGGCTAATCTGCCTTATTATATAACCACGCCTATTTTAATGAAGTTTTTAGAAGAGAGCGACAAAGTCGATCTCATCGCCGTAACGGTGCAGGAAGAAGTCGCCGACCGCATGTGCGCCAAGCCGTCTACCGCCGATTACGGAGCGTTGACTTTGGCGATAGACGTTATCGGCAACGCCGAAAAAGTAATGCGTATTCCGCGCGATATGTTTTACCCCGCGCCGAACGTCGATTCGGCGGTGGCGGTTATAAAAATCGATCGGAATAAATTTGCGGGCGTAAATGCGAAGGCTTTCCGCAGCGTCGTAAGAAGCGCGTTTTCGTCGCGCAGAAAGACGCTCGTAAACAACTTAATGCAGAGTTTCGGTTTAAGCCGCGAAAAAGCCGAAGAAGCGGTTATCGCGGTAAAGGGCGATAAAACCGCCCGCGGCGAAACCTTATCGACCGCCGAATTCGTCGCTCTTTCACGCATATTGTCATCGCAAGTGTAACATTACGATAACAGGCTTGAATAGCGTCATGTTGAGCGTAAGCGAAGCCCCCTAGGCAGGTCGCCCCCTCTTCGTCGCGCTACGCGCGCCACCTCTCCCGCTTCAACGGGAGAGCATACTCCCGGAAGGGTGGTTTTCCGCGGAGTGTATAACACACCTTAAAAAATATCACATTATAGCGTAAAAACGGCATATATTATATCGAGAGCGTTTCAAGGAGGTCATATATGTCGTTCTTTACCACCAACGCCACGGACAGAGGTCCCGGCAGAATAACCGGTAATCCTATGAACGGGCTTTGCGAAAGAGTCGTTATTCAGGCGCAAAAAGTATTCGACGCGTGCATAAGACAAACGCAGGAAGAAGGTATAACGCTGGCTTTGACGGGTTTCAATCCCGAAAACCCCGTTTACCCGCTGACGTTTTTAAGCGCGCGCAGCACCACCAATCAGGGTACGGTTACCAATATAAAGATAGATCGTTTGCCGGATCGGCAGAGATTTGCCAGAGTTCAGGCCACCGTTACCGTTCCTATGGAAGTCGTTTACACCGACGCGAACGGAGTACAGGGCACGGCGCAGTCGAGCGTTGCTATCGATCAGGATATAATAATGTACATACCCGAACCGTCGATAATTCCGTTTACGGTCGACGCGGTAGTTTCTATCGTCGCGCCCGAAGGGATTTACGTCGAAGGTCCGACTTTTACGGTTACTTGTTGCATAACCATGATAATGAAAATAGTTATGCCCGTAGAACTGTTAGTGCCGAGTTACGGCTACGCGACTATTCCGCCGTGTCAGGAATACACGCAGGAAGTTTGTTCGGGATTTTTCGATTTACCCGTCTATCCGGGCGGTTAAACCCGTTTTTTACGCGCCGCTTTGCAAAAAATGCAAAGCGGCGCTTATTTTTTATGAGTAATCGCGGTTAATGACTTGAAAAAAAACGCGTAAAGTGTTAAAATCTAACCATGAAGATTTACGCGATAAGCGACCCCCATATCAGCGGCGACGGAACCAAACCTATGGACGTTTTCGGCGGTAAATGGGTCGGATATTTACCTAAAATAGCCGAGGACTGGCAAAAAAAAGTCGATTCGGGCGATGTTGTCGTTATCGCGGGCGACATCAGTTGGGCTATGGACTTGCCCGAGGCGGTAAAGGATATAAACGGTTTTTTCGCGCCGCTCAAAGGCAAAAAAGTATTCGTGAGGGGTAATCACGATTACTGGTGGAAGAGTATTTCACGCGTGCGGTCTTCTTTTTCGGACGATTTTACGTTTTTACAGAACGACTGCGTAAAATTCGGCAATAAAATTATATGCGGATCGCGCGGTTGGTGCGTCGAAGGTTCGCCCGATTTCAAGGAACAGGACAGAAAGATATATTATCGCGAAGTTGAAAGGTTGCGGCTCGCTTTTTCAAAGGTAAATCAGATAAGGGAAGACGGCGACGAAGTTATCTGCGCGGTGCATTATCCGCCGTTCAACGCCCGTCGCGATAATTCGCTTTTTACCGATCTTTTCGAGCAGAACGGAGTAAATAAAGTAATTTACGGACATCTTCACGGCAGCGAATCCCGCGCCGATTTGAAGATAGTCAAAAACGGAATAGAATATTTTTTGACTTCGTGCGATCAGGTAAACAACAAACTCACTCTCATAACCGAATAACTCAAATTCCTTACGACGGCAATAAATCACCGTCATCGCGAGCGTAGCGCGGCGATCCCCGCAATAATGGGCGGAGTTGCTTGCACAGGCGTTCGTACACCAATCTTCGGGATTGCTTCACCGTGTTCGCAATGACTCGCTTGTTTACGGTCATTCTGAGCGAAGCGAAGAATCTCCCGGAAGGGCGGCTTACCGCGGAGAATATATACGCGACGGAAATGGTAACAGAGGCATAATATGACATTCAAAGAAACGGTAAAAAAATACGCCGACCGCTGGTTTATAAAGGCTTTCAGCGGCATGGCGCAGGGGCTTTTCTGCACGCTTATAGCGGGTACTATTTTAGAGCAGATAGGCAAATGGATAGGCGATAACGCTTTCGGCGCGATAGTGCTTGCCATCGCCAAAATCGCTAAAACAGCAATGGGCTTCGGCATAGGCGTAGGCATAGCCAACGCGTTGGGCGTAAAAAAACTTACGCTGTTTTCTTGCGGGGTGGCGGGTTTCGTCGGCGCGTTTGCCGATAAAATCATGTTCAACGAATTTACCCTCACTCTCGGCTTGCCGGGTAACCCGATAGGTTCTTACGTCGTCGCGCTCTTATGCGCCGAAGTCGTATCTTTGTACGAGGGTAAAACCAAATTCGATATAATAATCGTTCCGCTCGGCGTAATGGTACTCTGTATGGGCGGAATTTATCTTGCGTACCCGTTTATATGGCTTATAAATCAACTCGGAATATTGATAGAAAAGGCGACCGAAATAACGCCGTTCTTTATGGGAATAATAATTGCCGTTATTATGGGCGTTCTGCTCACCATGCCGACGTCTTCGGCGGCGATATGGATAGCCGTCGCGGCGGGTACAACGAGCGACGCCATGCTTATTGCGGGCGGCGCGGCGGTCGTGGGCTGTTCCTGCCACATGATAGGCTTTGCCGTGGCTTCTTTCAGAGAAAACGGAGTTTCGGGGCTTATCTCGCAAGGCTTAGGCACGAGTATGCTTCAGATTCCGAATATAATGAAAAAACCCGTTATAATGTTGCCCGAAATTATCGCGAGCGCGATTTTAGGCCCCGTATCCACCTGCGTATTCGGGCTTAAATGTAACGCCGCGGGCGGCGGAATGGGTACCAGCGGACTCGTCGGCGTATTCGGTACGATAGAGGCGAGCGCGAGTATGGAGCCGTGGCTTTTAGGCTTAGGCATAACTCTTTTGTTGTTCGTATTGCCTGCGGCGATATGTTTCGGCTTATCCGAACTTTTCCGTAAACTCGGCTGGATATCCTTCGGCGATCAGAAACTCGACTGAATAATCCCGTAACGACCGTCATTTCGCAACGTAAAAAGTTGTCATTGCGAGCATAACATGACAATGCTTGGTACCGTCATTCTGAGCCTTTGGCGAAGCCCCCTAGGCAGGTCGCCCCCTCTCCGCCACGCTACGCGTGCCACCTCTCCCGCTTCAACGGGAGAGCATACTCCCGGAAGGGTGGTTTCTGACGGACTTAATATCATAAAAAACGAACGCTCCGCATAATTTATCGTGGGGCGTTTATTATGGGGCAGATTGAAAATCACGTTTTAACGATAGATAACCGTAAGGCAATATCTTTAAGCGGAGCGGCTGACGTGCTTTCGTTTAACGAGCGCGAAATAAGGTTTTCGCTTATCGGCGGCGGCAAAGTGGTAGTGTCGGGCGAAAATCTCAATATCGTAGGGTTTTCCAAGCAGACCGGCGAAGCGAAATTGTCGGGTACGATAGATTCGGTAAAATATCTCACTTTCGGCGCGCCGTCGCTTAAAAAACTTTTCAGGTAATGTTTGTCAGCGCAGGGCAGTTTTATTATTTTGCCGAATGCCTGTTTATCGGCGCGTTGTCTGGGCTTATATCCGAAATTCTTCTCGTATCGGTTCCGCTGTCGTCTAAATTCGCGGCGGTCGAAAAAATCACCGATTTTTTGCGGTTCGTCGTTGCGGGCGCAGTCTATTTTCGGCTGTCGCTTTATTTCCGGTTTCCCGACGTCAGATTGTATATGCCGCTCGGCGTAATCGCCGGAAACGCGCTCGAATACGTAACCGTGCATAAATTGCTTGCAAAATACCTTAAAACGTGGTATAATAAATTCGAGAATTACTTACGGAGTAAGATAAATGACCGAAAGAAAAATGCGAAGGCTCGTTACGGCAGGCACGGTAGTCGCCGTCGTCGTGCTGTTTCTGATGATAGTGGTTCTGATTGTTCAGATGTGCGCATTATCTGCAAGAAAGCGAAGATTGCAAAATCAAAGAAATAATCTGATAGCAGCGGAAGAAGAGTTGAAACATAAAGAAGCATTAAAGGCTTTTTACGAAACCGATGAAGGCAAAATCTATTGGGCGTTGCGATACAAATATAAGTACAATGAAAATGAATAAAAAATACGGCATAATAGATATAGGATCGAATTCCGTTCGCGGACGCGCTTTCGCGGACGGAAAAATTATATATAACGACCTTTTTACCACTCGTCTGGGTTCGGGGCTTGCAAACGGCAGCGAATTGACCGAAAAATCCATGCAAGACACCGTAAAAGCGATAAAAAATCTTGTCGGCGGTTTCAAAAAAGCCGAAGTCGGCGAAATTTACGCTTTCGCAACCGAAGCGGTAAGAAGCGCTACTAACGGCAAAAATTTCGTCGGACTCGTAAAAAACGAAACGGGTATAGACGTAGACGTCGTAAACGGCGACGAAGAGGGCGAACTCGCTCTTCTGGGCGCCGTCGGTATGAGCGACGGCGGAGTTATCGATATAGGCGGGGCGAGCGCGGAAATAAGCGTCGTAAAAAGCGGAAAAATAATATATTCTCATTCTCTTCCGCTCGGAGCGGTAAGACTTTACGGCAAGTGCGGAAACGATCCGAAACTGCTCGACGAAATTATCGAAGAAAGAATAGGCGAGTACGGACGAGTTCCCGCAGGGGTTAAGTTTTACGCGGTAGGCGGCACCGCCACGACTTTGGCTGCGCTCGATTTAAGGCTCGCCGTATACGATTCGTCCAGAACCGACGGGCACGTGTTGACCGTAAACGATCTCGAAGAAGATTACAAACTTATAATTTCAAACGACGTTTGCGGCAGAATAAATAAATTGCATATCGACGAAAAACGCGCCGAAATAATTCATTGCGGGGCGTATATGTTGCTTAAAATAATGAAAAAATTCCATATAGAAGAGATTACCGTGAAAGAAAGCGATAATCTGCAAGGTTATCTTAAAAAACGGGTGTACGGTGAGGGTTATGAAAGATAAAACCAAAACGACGCTTAAAATTATCGCGATTTATATAATCGCAATCGCTTTCGCGGGGTTTAACGTGTGGGCGGTAACGAGAATTTACGACGATCTGATTACGATTTATTTCGCAATCGGCGGACTTGCCGCCACGTGGATATTTTCCGCCGTCGCGCACGAAACGGGGCATCTGATATTTGCGAAATCCGCAGGTTTCAGAGTCGTAAAATTCTCGGTTTTATGCTTCGTTTTCGACGATACTAAAAGTAAAAAATTCTCGCTTAAACTCAATCGCAACGATCTCGGCGAGTGTATTTTTATTCCGAAAAAGGTGAGCGAAACGGACGGCGACAACGCGCAGAAATTCACGAACGTCGCGCTCGGCGGACTGATAGGCTCGGTAATTACGATTATCGGCTACGTTATCGCGTTCGCGTTCGTAAAAAACGCATACGGCAGGGCGTTTTTCGCGTGTTTCCCGCTGCCGCTCGCCGTATTCGTGATAAACGGCGTAAAGGGCGTAATCAAGGGCAGCGATATAGACGTCGCTTCCGTCGTCCGCAGTTACGCGAATACGCTCGCGCTCGACGGCTATCTGAATATTTTGTGCGAACTTAAAAACGATATGACTTACGCCGAAATCGACGAAAAATATTTTGACGGCAAATGCAGTCTGGCGCAGGTAAACGCCGCTCTTAACCTGTTTAAGATTCGTCGCGAAGAAGAACTCGGAAATTACGAAAACGCGACTTCTCTCGCCGAAAAAACGCTCGATAACGGAATAAGCGACTTCGAAACGAAAGCCGAAATCGCCTCGATCGGGTATAACGCGGGTATTTTCGAACTCATAGAAAAGTGTGGCGACGTAAGCGAATATCTCGACTTATCCGAAGAACCTTTCGCTTGCAGATTGCGGCTCGAAAGGGCAAAATACGTCGGTGACGATAAATATATCGAAGTCGCGAAAAACTCGGCGCTGAAACGTTGCGACGAGTGTTATTTTCCGGGCGACGGCAAATTCCATAAAAAACTTATCGAAAGACTGCTTTAAGCGGTCTTTTTTTATACTCATCGTTGCGCTACGGTTGACAAGATACGCTCAACGTGAAATAATTGTCTTTGCGAGACCCCTTGCGGGTCGCGGCAATCCCGAAGATAGGGGTGCGGGAGATAATATTCGCGTCTTTTTGAGCGTAGCGAAGAGTTTCCCGGAAGGGCAACTTCCCTAGCGGCGTAAACGACCGGCAAAAATCGGCTGAATTTTACGCGCGACGAAAAAGAATTTCACAAAAACGCTTTACTTATTTCTTACAATAGTTTATAATATATACTATATTATAACTTTCTACGTTAAGGAGAGTAAAATGGATATCGAAAACAAAGTCGAAGGGAGTTACGGCGCGGACCAGATACAGGTTCTCGAAGGACTCGAACACATCAGAAAACGCCCCGGCATGTATATAGCCTCGACGGACGAAAGAGGGCTTCACCATCTCGTAAAAGAGATAGTGGACAACTCCGTGGACGAGGCTCTCGCAGGCTACTGCGATACCATTACCGTAACTATCGAAGAAGACGGTTCTTGTTCGGTAATGGATAACGGAAGAGGTATCCCCACGGGCATACACGAAAAAGAAGGCGTTTCGACGGTAGAAGTCGTCATGACCAAACCAAACGCGGGCGGCAAATTCGGCGGCGGCGGATATACGGTTTCGTCGGGTTTGCACGGCGTAGGTCTTAAAGCCGTAAACGCTCTTTCCGAATACGCTTCGGTAGACGTATATCAGAACGGTAAACACTACCGTCAGGAATACGACAGGGGTGTTCCGCGCGCAAGGCTTTTCGTCGTAGGCGATACAACCGAAACGGGTACGAGAATTACTTTCAAACCCGATTACGAAATTTTCGAAACGACGGTTTTTAACTACAATACCATAAAGAGTATTCTCCGCGACTTCGCGTTTCTTAACGCCGGTCTTAAAATCGTTCTCGAAGACAAGAGGGCGGGGCAGGAAGCGAAAGACGAACTTTTGTACGAAGGCGGTATTACCGAATACGTCGAATTTTTGAACGCCAATAAAGAGCCTATAAGTCAGGTGCTTTATTTCCGCGAAAATTACGACGCCGTTTCGGTCGAAATCGCAATGCAGTATAACGACGGTTATAACGAAAACGTGATCGCGTTCGCCAACAACGTAAATACCAAAGAGGGCGGCACGCATATCGACGGATTCCGTTTCGCGCTTTCTAAACTCGTAAACGACGCGGGTAAGAAACTCAATCTCATAAAAGACGACGACAAACTCGCGGGCGAAGACGTCAGAGAGGGCTTGACTGCCGTTATTTCGGTTAAACTCCCCGAACCTCAATTCGAGGGTCAGACCAAGACGAAACTCGGCAACAGCGAGATGAGAGGCTACGTACAAAAGGCAATGAACGAAGGTTTAGGCACGTATCTCGAAGAAAACCCCGCGTTTACCAAAGAGATACTCACCAAGTGCTTAACCGCCAAGCGCGCGAGAGAAGCGGCGAGAAAGGCAAGAGAAGCGACCAGAAAGACGGCTTTCGAAAGCACCGCGCTCCCCGGCAAACTTGCGGATTGTTCCGAAAAGAACCCCGAACTTTGCGAGATATACCTCGTAGAGGGCGATTCGGCAGGCGGAACGGCAAAACAAGGGAGAGACAGACGTTTCCAAGCGATTCTGCCCCTTCGCGGTAAAATACTCAACGTAGAAAAGACGAGGGTAAACAGGGTACTCGAAAACGAAGAAATCAAAGCGATGATCACCGCGTTCGGCGGCGGCATGCTCGAAGACTTCGACGTAACGAAGATCCGTTACGACCGCGTAATCTGTATGACCGATGCGGACGTAGACGGCTCTCACATAAGAATATTGCTTTTGACGTTCTTCTTCCGCTATATGCGCCCGCTCGTGGAGCAAGGGCACGTTTATATCGCGCAACCTCCGCTTTATAAGGCAACCAAAAACAAAGTCGACTACTATTTCTATAACGACGCGGATAAAGACGCGTTCTGCCGCGAGAACCCGCGCAGCGATATTCAACGCTATAAGGGCTTAGGCGAAATGGACAAGCAGCAACTTTGGGATACGACGATGAACCCCGCGACGCGTACTCTTCGTAAGGTTACGATAGACGACGCGGTCGAAGCGGACGCTCACTTCGCGCTTTTAATGGGCGAAGAACCCGAGCAGAGAAGAAAATTCATCGAAGAAAACGCGAAATTCGCTAACCGCGAACTCGATACCTGACGGAGGAAGGAACGATGGCTAAAAAAGAATTCGATCAGGCTTTGACGGCTGAATTCAAAAGAACTCTCGATATGACCAAAATCATAGACATCGAGGTTGAAAAAGAACTTAAACAGAGTTTTATAGACTACGCCATGTGCGTAAACCGTTCGAGGGCGATACCCGACGTAAGGGACGGTCTTAAACCCGTTCACAGACGTATTCTTTACTCGATGAACGAACTCGGTCTGACTCCGGATAAAGCGTATAAGAAGTGCGCAGCGATCGTCGGCGACGTTTTGGGTAAATATCACCCCCACGGCGACAGTTCGGTATACGACGCGCTCGTTCGTCTTGCGCAGGATTTCTCGATAAACATGCCGCTCGTCGACGGGCACGGCAACTTCGGTTCGGTCGACGGCGACCCCGCGGCGGCGTACAGGTACACCGAAGCCAGAATGAGCAAAATGGCGCTCGAAATGCTTCGCGAAATCGATAAGGATACGGTAGACTTCTATCCCAACTTCGACGATACGCGTATGCAGCCCGTAGTTCTTCCCGCAAGATATCCGAATCTGCTCGTAAACGGAGCGGACGGTATCGCGGTAGGTATGGCTACGAATATTCCGCCGCACAATCTCGGCGAAGTCATCGACGGAACGGTCGCTCTTCTCGACAACCCCGATTTAACCGTAGACGATTTGCTTAAATATATTCCCGCTCCCGATTATCCCACGGGCGGCATAATAATGGGCAGAAGCGGCATAAGAAACGCTTACAGAACGGGCAGGGGCGGTTACGTTCTCCGCGCGAGATGCGAAATCGAAGAGTTCAACAACGGTACGAGAGAGAGAATTATCGTAACCGAACTCCCGTATCAGGTAAACAAACAGAAACTTATCGAAACCATTGCCGATTACGTCAAGAATAAGCGTCTCGAAGGCATTTCGAATATCAACGACGAATCCGACAGACACGGTATGAGGGTCGTTATCGAAGTAAAGAAAGACGCCAACGCGCAAGTCGTGCTTAATTCTCTGTATAAACAGACGAATTTGCAGGTTTCGGGCGGTATAATCTTACTTGCCCTTGTCGGCACGGATCCCAAAGTACTCAACTTAAAGGAAATTCTCGAATATTACGTCTCTCACCAGAAAGACGTAATCACGCGCAGAACGAGATTCGATCTCAATAAAACCAAAGAACGCGAACATATCGTAAAAGGGCTCGTTATCGCGCTTGCCAATATCGACGAAGTAATAGCGATAATCAAACGCAGTAAGGATAAAGACGACGCGTCTAAACAACTTATGGACGCGTTCCTGCTCGACGAAAAACAGACTACGGCTATTCTCGAAATGCGTCTTCAAAGGCTCACTTCGATGGAAGTCGATAAACTCAACGAAGAACTCCGTCAACTCGAAGCGGTAATCGCCGATCTCGAAGACATTCTTCAAAAGCCCGAAAGAGTGGTTGCCATTATCAAAAACGACCTGCTCGATATAAAAAACAGGTATCCCACGCCGAGAAAAACCGTAATCTCGACCGACTACGCGGATATCGGCGAAGCCGACCTTATCGAAAGAGAAGACGTCGTCATTTCTATGACGCATCTCGGCTACGTCAAGAGGTTGAGCGTTAAAGAATGTAAGGCGCAACGTCGCGGCGGCAAGGGCGTTACGGCGCACAAACCCAAAGACGAAGATTTCGTAGAGAATATGTTCGTATGCTCCACGCACGACGATTTGTTGTTCTTCTCTTCGCTCGGTAAAGTTTACCGTCTTAAAGGCTACGAAGTACCCGAAGCGCAGAAAGCGGCAAGGGGCAGAGCGATAGTCAACCTCATTCAGGTGGACAACGGCGAAAGAATAACGGCGATAATTCCGAGAAAAGAGAGAATTTCCGACAAGGCGGAAGTCGAAACCGACGAGAACGTCGTAACGGAAGAAAATACCGAAGCGGAAGTAACCGAAACCTGTGCAGAAGGCTACGTAATGATGGCTACGAAGTTCGGTCTTATCAAAAAAACGCCTATTTCTCAATTCGACAGCATCAGAAAAGGCGGGAAGATCGCTATCAGCCTTCTTCCGGGCGACGAACTCATTTCCGTACAGTTCACGAACGGCGAAGACGAAATCCTCGTCGGCTCCAATTACGGTAAGTGCATAAGATTCTCCGAAACCGACGTCCGCGCCACGGGCAGAGATACGCAGGGTGTAAGGTCTATGGATTTGGACGAAGGCGACTACGTTATCGACATGCAGGTGGTACACGCGGGTGATACCGTAATTACGGTGTCTTCGCTCGGCTACGGCAAGAGGAGCAGCCTCGACGATTACAGATTGCAATCGAGAGCGGGCAAAGGTATCAAAGCGGGTATTTTCAACGAAACCACGGGCAATCTCGTAGGTATCAAACCCGTTCACGAAGGCGAAGACGTAATGATGATTTCCGACAGCGGTATCGCGATAAGGGTACTCGTCGACGAAATTTCGCTTATCGGCAGAGCGACGAGGGGCGTTAAAGTAATGCGCCTCGACGGCTCGAAGATCGCCACGGTAACGATAGCCCCGCACGAAGAAGAAGTCGAAGAACCCGAAGACGGCGAGGCGGGCGAAGAAGCGTCCGAAACTTTAGAAGTAACCGAAGCGACGGAAACCGCCGAAACTCCCGACGCCCCGACCGAAGAATAAAACAATAAAAATATAAATCGATTAAGCCTTCCCCCGCGGGGGAAGGCTTACGATACGAGAGTAAATGTCCGATTTTTTATCAAAACTTAACGAAGAACAAATACAACCCGTCCTGCAAACCGAGGGTGCGGTTTTGGTTATAGCGGGCGCGGGCAGCGGCAAAACGAGAGTATTGACGAGCAGAATAGCGCATATCGTCAAAGATCTCGGCGTTTCGCCGTATAACGTGCTTGCAATAACCTTTACGAATAAAGCCGCCGACGAAATGAAAGAAAGACTTTCTCAAATGATCGACGGCGTAGAAGATATGTGGGTATGCACTATACACTCCATGTGCGTGCGCCTTTTGCGTTACGGCGCGGAAAAAATCGGTTACGGCAGAGATTTTTCGATATATTCCGAAACCGATAAGGATAAAGTCGTAAAAAGGGTAATAGTATCGCTGGGGCTGGAAGTCGATCAATACGCAAAATCGGCTAAAAATCTCATTTCTGCGAGAAAGACCAAAAATTTGTCGATCGAAGAATTCGAAAAAGACAACGCCCGCATGAAAAATATCGGCGATATCGTCAGGATTATGAAAGGCTACGAAGAAGAATTAAAACGTTCCAACGCCTTCGATTTCGACGATTTGCTCATAAAGACACACGAACTTTTGTCCGAAGACAGAGAAACTCTCGAAAGATTTTCGAACAGATTCAGATATATTCATATCGACGAGTTTCAGGATACCAACGCCGTTCAATACGATATCGTAAAAATGCTTTCTTACGCCCACGGTAATATATTCGCCGTAGGCGACGACGATCAGAGTATTTACGGCTGGCGCGGCGCGGATATAAATAATATTCTCGGTTTTGAAAGAGATTTCAAAAACGCGAAAGTATATAAACTCGAAAGAAACTACCGTTCGACGAAAAAAATTCTCGACGTCGCGAATACGGTAATCAAGCATAATACCAACCGTAAAGACAAAACTCTCTGGACGGGCAACGACGACGGCGTAAATCCCGAAGTCTATATCGCCGACGACGAATCGGGCGAGGCGCAATATACCGCTATTCAGATAAAAAATCTCGTCGCAAGGGGGTATAAATACTCCGATTTTGCCGTGCTTATGCGTATCAACGCTCTTTCCCGTTCTTACGAACAGGAATTTATGAAGTATGGGCTTCCCTGCAGGGTTTACGGCGGTTTCAAATTCTTCGAAAGAAAAGAAATCAAAGACCTTACCGCGTATTTAAGGCTGCTTTGCAATCCCTTGGATAACGAAGCCGTTTTAAGGGTTATCAACGTACCTAAAAGGGGTATAGGCGATAAATCTATCGAAGTATTGCAAAAATACGCCGACGGCAACGGTTTTTCGGTTTTCGACGGCGTTTTCGACTGCGATTTGCTCGACCTTAACAACGGCGCGAAGAGTAAAATCCGCTCTTTCAAGGATATAATTTCTTCGCTTATCGTCGATAAAGAGACTATGACTCTTACCGAACTCGTAAAATCGGTAATCGATAAAACGAACTACATGAGTTGTTTCGAAGAAAAGACCGAAGAAAACGAGGATAAAAAACGCAACGTAAACGAATTGCTCGCGTCCGTCGAAGAGTTTGAAAAACAGAATCCGCAGGCGTCGCTTTCGGAATATCTCAACGGGATAACTTTAAGTTCGGATACCGACGAGATAAACGACGGCAATTTCATAACGCTCGCGACCGTACATTCGGTCAAGGGCTTGGAATACAGGGTAGTATTCGTTTGCGGGCTGGACAGAGAAATTTTCCCGATCGAAAGAAACGGCTCGATAGACGACGATATCGAAGAAGAACGCCGACTTATGTACGTTGCGGTAACCCGCGCGAGAGAAAGATTGTACATAACGAGGGCGAAAAGCAGGTTTTTATACGGATCGAGAAGACCCACTTTCCAGTCCGAGTTCTTAAACGAAATTTCCGATAAAGTGGCGTTGCCGCGCGATTCTTATTCCGTAAATCGCCGATACCCGGATACCGATTATACTCAAAAACCCTCGCAATACGGCGGTTATCGCAGCAGAAGCGATTACGGCGGCAGTTACGGCGGATATTCGTCGGAAGAGAGTTTGTCTGCCTCTTACGGAACGTATAAAAAGAGTATCGCAAACTCATATATGCAAAATCGTAAAGCCGCCGCGCCCGCGCAAAAAGCCGTTGGTTCGGGCGACGATTATAAGGCAGGGACAAAGGTTATACATAAAAAATTCGGCGAAGGTATCATAGTCGCGCGTAAACAAAACGGCGACGACGTGGTTATCGACGTCGCGTTCAAGGGTATAGGCGTAAAATCACTCGTCGTAAGATACGCCCCCATAGAGGTGGTAAAATGACCGATATTCAACGAAAACGCATGCGCGAACTCGTGGACACGCTTAATAAGTACGCCTACGAGTATTACGTCCTCGATAATCCGAGCGTTCCCGACAGAGAATACGACAAACTATACGACGAATTGCAGATATTAGAGGGCGAAACCGGCGTTCGCGAACAAGACAGCCCCACGAGAAGAGTCGGCGGCGAACCTATTTCGGCTTTTAAGAAACACGAACATATTTACAGGCTTTATAGTCTCGACAAATGCGTTACGGAAGACGAACTTTCCGCTTTCGACGAAAGGGTGAGAAAGGTCGTGCCCGACCCGACGTATACCGTAGAATATAAATTCGACGGATTGACTATGTGTCTGACTTACGAAAACGGTTTGTTCGTAAGGGCTACCACGCGTGGTAACGGAATAGTCGGCGAAGACGTAACGGCGCAGGCGCTCACGATAAAATCTTTTCCGTTTAAAATCGACCGTAAAGACGTAATGGAAATTCAGGGCGAAGCGATTATCCGCCTTTCCGTGCTTGAAAAATATAATGCGACTGCCGACGAGCCGCTTAAAAACGCAAGAAACGCTGCGGCGGGGGCGATAAGGAATTTAGACCCGAAAGTTACCGAAAAACGCCGTCCCGAAATTATTTTTTATAACGTAAACTACGCCGAAAACGGCGGATTCGATTCGCAACTCGAAATTTTCGATTTTCTTAAAAGAAACGGTTTCAAAACGTTTGACTTTTTAAGAGTGTGTAAAAATCTCGACGAAGTAAAAGCCGCCATCGACGAAATCGAAGTCGGCAGAAGAAGTATAGACGTATTAACCGACGGCGCGGTCGTGAAACTCAATTCCGTAAAAGAAAGAGAGATTTTAGGCTATACCGATAAATTTCCGCGTTGGGCGGCGGCTTATAAATTCGAAGCCGAAGAAGCCGAAACAACGGTAAAAAGCGTTCGTTGGCAGGTCGGCAGAACGGGTAAACTTACTCCGCTCGGCATAGTCGAGCCCGTCGAACTCGCAGGCGCGACGGTTAGAAAAGCCACTCTCAACAACTACGGCGACATACAAAAAAAACGGGTAAAAATCGGCGGCAGAGTGCTGATAAGACGGAGCAACGAAGTTATTCCCGAAATTTTAGGCGCGCTCGGCGACGAGGGCAAAGAGGTCGAAAAAATCACGGTATGCCCGTATTGCAAAACCCCCGTAGTCGAAGTCGGGGCGAATTTATTCTGCCCGAACGAAGATTGTCGTCCGAGAGTGCTTGCAAAACTCGCGAATTTCGCCTGTAAAGACGGTATGAACATCGACGGGTTTTCCGAAAAAACGGCAGGAGTACTCTACGACGAAATCGGAGTCGAAAACTTTTCCGAACTCTATACGCTCGACAGGGAAAAACTCGTCGCTCTCGACGGTTTTCAGGATAAAAAGGCGGATAATCTGCTTTCTGCCATAGAAAAAAGCAAGAACGTCGCGTTGCCTAACTTTATTTTTGCGCTCGGTATAGACGGCGTAGGCAAAAAGACCGCCAAAGATTTAGCGAAAAAACTTAAAACGCTCGGCGGCATAGCGAACGCGTCTGTTGAAGAGTTGTCCGCTCTCGACGACGTCGGCGAAGTCATGTCAAAGTCGATTTTCGATTATTTTCGCAGCGAAAAAAATAAAAACGAAATCGAAAAATTACTTTGCGCAGGCGTAAAAATCGCCGAGCAGACAGAAATAAAATCAGGTAGTTTTTCGGGCGAAAAAGTCGTGCTTACGGGTTCGCTTACTTCTTATACGAGAAGCGAAGCGGGCAAACTCGTAGAAGAACGCGGCGGCGAAATTCAGTCGTCCGTAACCAAAACCACTACACTCGTTATCGCGGGCGAAGCCGCGGGCAGCAAACTCGACAAGGCTAAAAAACTCGGCGTAACCGTCATTGAGGAAGAAGAATTCAAAAAGAGATTATAGTATTTATATCATATTACGCTTGATATTTTTCGAGAAATGTGATATTATACGCGCAGACGGACGAGAAGCGTTTATTAAAATTCGTCCGCAAAGGAAGAAAATATGCAAAGTATGACCGGCTACGGCAAATCCGAATATGCCGAAAACGGAATAACTTTAACCGTCGAAATAAAAACGGTCAACAACAGGTATCTGGATATAATTCCCAAATATCCGCGTTGTTTCGTGTTTTTGGACGACGTTATAAGAAAAACCGTTCAGAGTAAACTTTCAAGGGGCAGGGTCGAACTGTTCGTTTCTTACGACAATACGTCGGACAGCGGTAAAACGCTTATAACCGACGAGGGGCTTGCGGCTTCTTACGTTGCCGCCGCTAAAAACCTTTCCGAAAAATTCGGAGTCGAAAACGATCTGACCGTTACTACGCTTATGCGTTTTCCGGACGTTTTGGTTGAAAAGGTAGGCGCGACCGACGAAGAAAAACTTACGGAACTTCTCGTCGCAACCTTGACGAAAGCGCTCGACAATCTCAACGCCATGAGAAAGGTCGAGGGCGAAAAACTGAAATCGGATATCTACGCAAGGGCGAATACGGTCGAGCAACTCGTTAAAAAGTTGTACGTTTACGCGCCAGCCGTTAAAGAAAATTACGCCGCAAGGCTTAAAGAGCGGATAAAGGACGCTATGGGCAACGCCGACTACGACGAAGCAAGGCTTTTGCAGGAAGTCGCGATGTTCTCGGATAAATCGGATATAACCGAAGAGATCACGAGGCTTAAAAGCCATATAGCGCAACTAAGGCAGATTCTTGCCGCAGAAAAAGACGCGGGCAAAAAACTCGACTTTTTGATGCAGGAATTCAACAGAGAAACGAATACCGTTTGCAGTAAGTCAAACGACACGGGCGTAACCGAAATAGGGCTTGCGCTCAAAAACGAAATCGAAAAAATGCGCGAACAAGTGCAGAATTTAGAATAAGAGAAAAAGGAGATAAGAACTATGATAAATCAACCGCCTATCGACGAACTTGCAGAAAGAATAGGATCGAAATACGGTCTTTGCGTTATCGCTTCCAAACGCGCGCGCCAACTCATCGACCACGCTCAGAATCAGGGTATGACCGACCTTCCGGATAACAGAAAGCCGCTTACCGAAGCCGCCCTCGAAATCGACGACGGAAAAGTAACCGTATCCAAATATTGATTTAACGCGTTTTAACGGGGTTGCCATGCGCAACTCCGTTTCGTTATCGGAAAGATGATTGCAAAAGTTATAGTCGACGTAGCGCACAGCGAAGTCGACAGGGTTTTCGACTATATATCGATTGACGGCGTAAACGAGGGCGACCGCGTACTCGTGCCTTTCGGCAGACAAACTATCGAAGGTTTCGTGGTCGGGTTTTCGTCTGCGTCCGATTTGCCGTATGAAAAATTAAAAGCAATCGTTAAAAGGTTAGACGATTTTTCGGCTTTGAGCGAAGAAACGCTTAAATTAGCCGAATTTTTACGCGATACCTACCATGTGCCGTTCGCTCTTGCGTTAAGGCAATTCATACCGTCCGAACTTCGCGGCGGAAAAGTAAAAGAAAAAACCGTTTTAATCGTTACTTTGTCGGATATTCCGATTGAAGAAATGATTTCGTCGCTTAAAAAATCCGCCACCGCGCAAATCGGGATAATCGAAACGCTTGCAAAAACGAAAAGAACGGGCTATACCGAACTGTCCGAAAAATTCGGCTCGTCCGCGATACGCACGCTTGAAAAACGCGGATTTTTGACCGTTACCGAAGAAAAATCGGGCAGAACGCCTTATACTTCGCTCGAAAATTCGGCTAAAGACGTAAAACTCACCCCCGAACAGGCAAGGGCGGTTTACGGTATAGAAAACACCGACAAACGAACGAGCCTGTTGTTCGGCGTAACGGGCAGCGGCAAAACCGAAGTATACCTTAAACTCATAAGCGATACGCTTAAAAAGGGCAAAACGGCTATAATGCTCGTACCCGAAATATCGCTCACGCCGCAAATGCTCCGCCAACTGCGGGCAAGATTTCAAGGGGAAGTTTCCATACTTCACAGCAAACTTTCGGCGGGCGAAAAGTTCGACGAGTGGTTACGGCTCAAACGAGGAGAAGCGAAGATAGCGATCGGCGCGAGAAGCGCGATTTTCGCTCCGCTCGATAATCTCGGACTTATCGTCATAGACGAAGAACACGACGGCAGTTACGAAGCCGAAAACAGTCCGAGATACAAGACGATAGAAGTCGCCGAAGAACGCGCAAGACTTTCGGGCGCGAAGATAGTGCTCGGCAGCGCGACGCCTTCAGTCGAGAGTTACGATAAGGCGATAGGCGGCGAGTATTACCTTGCCGAAATGAAGACGAGAATAAACGGCAAAAATCTGCCCGAATTTATCGTCGCGGATATGCGACAGGAGATAAGGCGAGGCAACGAGAGCATATTTTCGTCCGACTTGAAATCCGAAATAGAAGGTTGCTTAAAGCAGGGTAATCAGGCTATAATATTCTTTAATCGTCGCGGATATTCGCGGCAGGTGCTTTGCAGAGATTGCGGTAACGTAATAAGATGCGAAAATTGCGACGTCGCTCTCAATTATCATAAAGATCAGGGCGTTCTGAAATGTCATTTTTGCAACGCTACTTATAAAATGCCGTCGGCTTGCCCCGAGTGCGGTTCGATAAATTTAAGTTATAACGGCATAGGCACTCAGAAGGTGGTAGACGAGATTAAAAGACTTTTTCCGTCGGCAAGACTTCTGCGGATGGATAACGACACGACGAGCGGCAAGGAAGGGCATTTTAAGATATTAAAAGATTTTGCCGAGAAAAAAGCCGATATTTTGGTCGGAACGCAGATGGTTGCCAAAGGGCACGACTTCCCCGCGGTTACCCTCGTGGGTATACTCGACGCGGATATGAGCCTGTATTTTTCGGATTATCGAAGCGGCGAGAGAACTTATCAGTTAATAACGCAGGTTGCGGGCAGAAGCGGCAGGGCGGATAAAAAAGGCAAAGTCGTTTTACAGACGTACAATCCCGAAAACGAAGTGTTGCGTTTTGCCATAAATTACGATTACGTCGGGTTTTTCGAAAGAGAAAAGGCTGTCAGAAAGAGTACGAACTTTCCCCCGTATTCGCTCGTACTGCGAATAATGGTGGAAGCCGACGACGATAAAAACGCCATGGAAGGCTTAAAAGAAGTCTATTTCCGCGTCAAAGAAGTTTACGACCGCGAAAGGGACAAATTCACATTTTTCAATAAGATGAGATGTCCCGTAAAGCGTATAAAAAACAAATATCGCTACGAAATACTCATGCGTATTCCTCCCGACGATAAGCGATTGAAAGACGAGATATATAATCTCGCGTTAAAAGATAAAAAACCCGACGTTTTAACTTACGTCGAAGAAAATCCGAGCAATTTATATTAAAGGCGGCTATTATGATATTACCGATTTTACAGATAGGAAACGAAATACTAAACGAGAAATGCTCGCCCGTCGAAAATTTCGACGACGAACTTAAAAAATTACTCGACGATATGAAACAAACTCTTGCCGATGCAAAGGGCGCGGGGCTTGCCGCTCCGCAGGTCGGTAAAAGTTTAAGGGTGTTCATCGTAGATACCGACGACGGCTACTTCGAATTCGTAAACCCGGTAATTTTAGGTACGTCGGGTTCGCAGTACGGCACCGAGGGGTGCTTGTCGGTAAAGGGCAAGTGGGGCGACGTTAAACGTCCTAAAAAAGTTACTGTAGAAGCGTACGACAGAAACGGAAATAAGTTCAAGCACGTCGCCCGGAATTTTTCCGCGCGCGCCGTCTGCCACGAATACGACCATTTAGACGGCGTTTTGTACGTCGAAAAAGCAAATAATTTAAGGGACGACGATCAGGATAAATGAGAGTAATTTATTTGGGAACGCCCGATTTTGCCGTTCCCGCGTTAAAAAGCGTAATAGAAGGCGGATTGCACACAGTCGTAGCCGTCGTAACTCAACCCGACCGCCCCGTCGGCAGAAAGGGTATAATAACCCCTCCGCCCGTCAAGACGGTCGCTTTAAGTTACGGTTTGCCCGTGTATCAATTCGAAAAAATCAGAAGCGACGGCGCAGAAACGCTTAAAAGCCTTCGAGCGGACATTATGGTTACTTGCGCTTACGGTCAGATATTGTCGCAGGAAATAATAGATATCTGTCGTTACGGAATAATCAATATCCACGCTTCTTTGCTTCCGCGCTACCGTGGCGCCGCTCCGATACAATACGCGGTTATAAACGGCGAAAAAGAAACCGGCGTTACCGTGATGCAGACCGAAGCGGGGCTCGATACGGGCGATATAATCTCGCAGGTAAAAACGCCGATAGGCGAAGACGAAACGGCGGGCGAACTTGCCGTTCGGCTTTCGGAAATCGGTGCGAATATGATAAACGGCGTGCTTACGGATATCGAAAACGGAAAAGTAACGCATACAAAACAAGACGATAGTAAAGCGTTCGTCGTTAAAACTATCAAAAAAGAACAAGCCGAAATCAATTTCGATAAATCGGCTGAAAGTATAAAGCATTTTATACTCGGGATGAACCCGTCGCCGATAGCGTATACCTCGCTCGGCAGTAAAAAACTTAAAATTTATAAAGCGACCGCTGCCTTTGGCGATTTTACGGGCAAAGTAGGCGAAGTCGTAAAAGCCGATAAAGAACTTTCAGTTAAGACCGGCGACGGACTTTTGAAAATTACCGAATTGCAGGAAGAAGGCGGCAAAAAAATGGACGCGAAAAGTTTTCTTGCAGGCAGAAAAATAAAAGTCGGCGACGTGTTGGGCGAGAAAAATGATTAACGCGCTCTACGATGCCTACTGCGTTCTGTTCAAAGTTTATTCCGACGGAGCGTTCGTAAAACAAGCGATTAACGATACGCCGATAGAAGAACTTAACCGCGCGCATACCGTCAAACTTTGTTACGGCGTGCTCGATAAAGATATCGAACTCTCTTATTACTTGTCCGTTTTGTGCGATAAAAACCCCAAACAGGCGATACGAATAATACTAAAAGAGAGTTTTTACGCGATAAAATACTTAAAAACCGCGCCTTACGCCGTAGTCGATAACGCCGTCGAACTGACTAAAAAATTGGGTAAGGGCGGTAACGCGGGTTTCGTAAACGCGGTACTTCGTAAATTTACGAAAACGCAGATCGAACTTCCGAAAGACGAATTCGGGCGTTTGTCCGTCGAATATTCTTACCCCGAATGGCTCGTAAAAACGCTCGTTCGGTCTTACGGCAAAGAAAGAGCCGTTTCGATAATGTCTGCCGACACCGAGCGGACGTCCGTCAGATTCAACGACGGAATCGACGGCGAAAAATATCTTTCCGACCGAAGGTGGAGTTACGAAAAAACGCCCTTCGATAATTGTTTTTTCGTAAAGGGATTCAAGCGCGACGTTGATTTCGATAACGGCGTATATACCTTTCAGTCGATAGGAAGCGTTGCGATTTGCGATATCGTCGGCAAAGGAGGAACCCTTCTCGACGCGTGCGCCGCTCCCGGCGGCAAATCAGTCAATCTGTCGGATAAATTCGATGAAATAACCGCTTGCGACGTACACGAACATAGGGTGAATCTGATAAAAGAATACGCCGAAAGAATGGGCAAGGCAAATATAACCGCAATAAATAAAGATTCGTCCGTTTTCGATGAAAATTCAGTCGAAAAATTCGACGCCGTTCTTTGCGACGTTCCGTGTTCGGGGACGGGAGTTCTGAAAGATAACCCCGATATAAAACTCAATCGTACCTCCGAAAAGGTAAAAGAATTGAATATAACGCAAGACAAAATCTTGTCGGTATGTTCAAAGTACGTCAAAAAAGGCGGGTATCTGGTTTATTCGACGTGCTCGGTATTAAAAAGCGAAAATCAGGATATTATTAAGAGATTTTTAACCGAAAACGCCGATTTTAAGGAAGTAACGATCGACAGTCCGTTGCCGCACGAAAGAATAGAAGTCGGGCTTAACTTTTTCCCCGATATATCTTACGGCGCGGGATTTTTCGTATGTAAATTGCAAAAGGTAAATTGAAATGGAAGTTTTACAGGATTTAACCGTAGAAGAACTTAAAACCTTGCTCGGCGAATACGGCGAAAAGCCTTTCCACGCCGCGCAGATTTTCAGGGGACTTGCAAACGGCAAAAAAATTTCCGAACTCACCGATATAAGCAAAGCGCTCCGCGAAAAACTTCTCGAAAGATTTTGCAACGAGCCGATTGAGATTATCGGAAAGAAAACTTCCAAAGCCGACGGTACGGAAAAATATTTGTTCCGACTTCACGACGGCAACGTAATCGAGGGCGTACTTATGAAGTATAAGTACGGTAACACGCAATGCGTTTCGACGCAGGTCGGGTGCAGAATGGGTTGTAAGTTTTGCGCTTCCACCCTGGGCGGGCTTATCCGTAATCTTACCGCGGGCGAAATCGCCGCGCAGATTTACGCGGTTAATCGCCTTGCGGGCGGTAATACCGATAAAAGAGCGATTACCAACGTCGTGCTTATGGGCAGTGGCGAACCGCTCGACAACTACGATAACGTACTTAAATTTTTAGAAAATATATCCGCCGAAAAAGGGCTTAACGTCAGTCAACGGAATATCAGTCTTTCAACGTGCGGAATAGTGCCGAATATGTATAAATTAGCCGACGCGGGCGTTTCGGTAAATCTGACCGTTTCGCTTCACGAGCCTTTCGACGCGGCGAGAAAAGACCTTATGCCGATAGCGAATAAGTATAGCGTAAAAGAAATTCTGGACGCGTGTTCGTATTATTTCGAAAAGACGGGCAGACGGTACATTTTCGAATATTCGCTCGTTCGCGGCAAAAACGACACCAAAGAATGCGCAGACGAACTTATAAAACTTTTGAAGAGCAGACCCTGCCACGTCAATCTTATTCGGCTTAACGAAGTAAAAGAGAGAAATTTGCTCGCCACCACGGATAAAAACGCTCATTCGTTTTTAGGTTTGCTCGAAAAAGGCGGGCTTTCCGCTACGGTCAGAAGACAAATCGGCGCGGATATCGACGGCGCGTGCGGGCAGTTAAGGGCAAAATATCTTAATAACGGAGAGAACTTTTGGAAAGAGTAATCCGAATAAAAAAAGGTAAATATACCGTAAGAAACGATGCGGACGAAGAGAGGGAGTGCTTTGCGAAAGGCAGCCTGAAAATAAAATCGGACGGAATTCTAACGGGCGATTTCGTAAAAACCGAAAATGACGTAATCGTCGGAGTGTTGCCGAGAAAAAATCGACTTGAAAGACCTTTCGTCGCTAACGTAGACGCGGTCGCGATAGTCGTTGCCGACCCGCCGTCGCCCGATTTTTATTTACTTGATAAACTTCTCGCAAGTTGTTTTTTGTCGGGCGTAGAAGCGGTGATAGTCGTCAATAAAACCGATTTGTCGGACGAAAATCTCAAAAAAATCACCGAACAATATTCGGCGGTTGCGAAAATATTCCGCTTGTCTGCATTGACGGGCGACGGAACGAAAGAATTTGCGGAATTTCTGAAAGGTAAAACGGTCGTGTTTACGGGGCAGTCTGCCGTAGGTAAAACCACGCTTATGAATACTCTGTTCGGCAAAGATCACAAGACGGGCGACGTAAGCGAAAAAACGCAACGCGGCAGACAAACGACGACTTCGGCGACGATCGTCAAAGAAGGCGACGTAGAAGTCATAGACACTCCCGGTTTTACCGCGTTCGACTTGTCGATAAAACACACCGACTTGGCAAAAGGCTACGCCGATTTTATAAAGTACGAAAAGTCTTGTCGGTTTTCCGATTGCTCGCATCTCGGCGAACCCGATTGCGGCGTAAAAGAAGCGGTTGACGGCGGAGAAATAAATAAGTCGAGATACGAAAGATACGCGGAAATTTATAAGGAGTTGAAAGATGGAAAGAAGTATTAAAATCGCGCCGTCGGTTTTGTCGGCAGACTTCGCGAAAATGGGCGAAGAGATTAAAAGCGTAGAAAAAGCGGGAGCGGATATTATCCATCTCGACGTAATGGACGGCGTTTTCGTACCTAACATTACGTTCGGAATAAAAATGGTCGCGGACGTAAGAAAGACAACTTCGCTTTTGCTCGATTGTCATCTTATGATCGTTCACCCCGAGAAGTACGTAAAAGACTTCGCCAAAGCGGGCGCGGACTATATAACCGTACATTACGAAGCGTGCGGCGAAAACCTTAAAGATACGCTTTTGCAAATTAGAGAGAATAACGTAAAGTGCGGGCTGGTTATCAATCCCGATACGTCCGTAGAAAAGGTCGAAAATCTTATTCCGCTTTGCGATATGGTTCTCGTTATGAGCGTTTTCCCCGGTTTCGGCGGTCAGAAGTTTATTGCCGACGTATTGGATAAATGCAGGGCTATAAGAAAAATAATCGACGAAAACAACCTCGATTGTCTGCTTGAAATTGACGGCGGAATAAACGCTGATACGGCAAAATCCGCGCGCGAAGCCGGTTGCGACGTATTGGTGGCGGGCAGCGCGGTATTCGGCGCCTCCGACCGCGTTGCGGCAATTTCGTCCGTCCGCGGATAAAAACGTTGCGTGACGGAAGTTAAAGACGTTTCCCGTTGAGCGGTCTATCCGCCGCTTGACGGCGGGCAGACGCTTATTTGCGATATATTGCGATATATATTTATAATTTACAATAATTTCACTTTGCTATTCGACGATTTTACTTGCAATAAAACGTTTAATCGTATATAATACATAAAAATTCAGGAGAAAAAGTACGTATGGCGCATTATTACGAAGAACCGTGTCACACTTTTAACGAGTATTTGCTTATCCCCGGATATACGGGCGAAAATTGTATTCCCGCAAACGTAGATTTGTCTACGCCGTTATTGAGATATAAAAAAGGCGAAAAACCGTTTAAGTTGAATATCCCGATGATATCGGCCATTATGCAGTCGGTTTCGAACGATACTCTCGCTATCGCGCTTGCGAAAGAAGGCGGTATGAGTTTTATCTACTGTTCGCAGTCGATAGAAGACGAAGCGGAAATGGTAAGAAAAGTCAAAGCGTATAAGGCGGGTTTCGTCGTAAGCGCGTCAAACCTTACCCCCGACGCTACTCTCGCCGACGTTCTCGACCTTAAAGAGAGAAACGGATTTTCGACGATAGCGGTTACAGATAACGGACTTTGTAACGGTAAATTGCTCGGTATAGTTACGAGCAGAGATTACAGAGTCAGCAGAATGTCTTTGACCGATAAAGTAAAGGACTTCATGACTCCGCTTGCCAAACTCGTTACCGCTCCGTCGGGTACTACGCTTAAAGACGCGAACGATATCATATGGGAGCATAAACTCAATTCTTTGCCGATAGTCGACGAAAACGGTACACTCATGTATTTCGTTTTCAGAAAAGACTACGCCGAACACAAGACCAATCCGAGAGAGATTCTCGACGACGAAAAGCGTTATATGGTCGGGGCGGGCGTAAACTCGTTCGACTACGAAAAGCGTATCCCCGCGCTCGTCGAAGCGGGGGCGGACGTCCTTTGCATAGACTCTTCCGAGGGCTATACCTGCTGGCAGAAGAGGGTTATCGACTTCGTTCGCGAAAAATACGGCGATAAAGTCAAGATCGGCGCGGGCAACGTCGTCGATAAAGACGGCTTCGACTTTTTAGCCGACGCCGGCGCGGATTTTATTAAAATAGGTATCGGCGGCGGGTCGATCTGCATAACTCGCGAAACCAAGGGTATAGGCAGAGGACAGGCTACGGCGGTTATCGAAGTCGCCAAAGCAAGAGACGAATATTACGAAAAAACGGGCGTATACGTTCCTATATGCTCGGACGGCGGTATCGTTCACGACCACCATATCACGCTTGCACTCGCAATGGGCGCGGACTTCGTAATGCTCGGCAGATATTTCGCTCGTTTCGACGAAAGCCCGACCCCGAAACTCAACATAAACGGAACTATCGTTAAAGAATACTGGGGCGAAGGCAGTAACAGGGCGAGAAACTGGCAGCGTTACGACCTCGGCGGGAAAAACAAACTTGCGTTCGAAGAGGGCGTAGATTCTTACGTTACTTACGCCGGACCCCTTCACGATAACGTCGAAAAAACGCTTTATAAAGTAAAATCGACTATGTGCAACTGCGGCGTTACGGATATTCCGTCGCTTCAGAAAAACGCGAAACTCACCCTCGTATCTCCCACGAGCATAGTCGAGGGCGGCTATCACGACGTTATTCTTAAAGGCGGAAACACTAAATTATAATAAAAATCGGGGGATTTGCCGATGAAAACCGATATAGAAATCGCTCAATCGTATAAAATGAAGCCGATAACCGAGATTGCCGAAAAAGTCGGTATTCCCGAAGATTATCTCGAAGCCTACGGCAGGTATAAGGCTAAAATAGACACGGCGTTTTTGAAAAACGAAACCCGTAAAGACGGAAAACTCGTCCTCGTTACGGCTATCAATCCTACCCCTGCGGGCGAAGGTAAAACTACCACTACCATAGGTATAGCCGACGCGCTTAACGCTATGGGTAAAAAGACTGTCGTCGCGCTTCGCGAGCCGTCTCTGGGACCCGTTTTCGGCGTTAAAGGCGGCGCGACCGGCGGCGGCTACGCGCAGGTCGTTCCTATGGAAGATATTAACCTTCATTTTACGGGCGATTTTCACGCTATAGGCGCGGCGAACAATTTGCTTTGCGCCATGCTCGATAACCATATCTATCAGGGCAACACGCTCAAAATCAACCCCGAAACCATTACTATAAAGCGTTGCGTCGATATGAACGATCGCCAACTTCGGCAGATTACGGACGGGCTCGGCGGCAGGTTTAACGGGGTGCCGAGGTCGGACGGCTTCGAAATAACGGTTGCAAGCGAGGTGATGGCGGTGTTCTGTCTTGCCGAATCGCTTTCCGACCTTAAAAACAGACTTGCGAAAATAACCGTAGGGTATACCTACGACCGTAAGCCCGTTACGGCGGGCGATCTGAAAGCGCAGGGCGCGATGACCGCTCTTCTGAAAGACGCGTTAAAACCCAATCTCGTTCAGACGATGGAAGGAACGCCCGCAATAATACACGGCGGACCGTTTGCGAATATCGCGCACGGTTGCAACTCGGTAATTGCGACCAAAACCGCGCTTAAACTCGGCGATTATTGTATAACCGAAGCGGGATTCGGCGCGGATCTGGGCGCGGAAAAATTTCTCGATATCAAATGCAGGGCGGCGGGGATTAAACCGTCCGCAGTCGTTCTCGTCGCCACGGTACGGGCATTGAAGTTCCACGGCGGAGTTAAAAAAGAAGATCTGAACGCCGAAAATCTCGAAGCGCTCGAAAAGGGTATGCCTAATCTGATAAGGCACGTCGAAAACCTTACGAAAGTATATAAGTTGCCGACCGTCGTAGCAATCAACGAATTCCCGACCGATACCGAAGCGGAAATCGAACTCGTCGACGAATCGTGTAAAAAACTCGGCGTAAACGTCGTTCGTTCGTCCGTGTGGGCAAACGGAGGCAAAGGCGGTGAAAAACTCGCCGAAGAAGTCGTTGAATTATGTGAAAACGATAACGATTTTACCTGCGCTTACGATTTAGCCGAGCCGATAGAGCAAAAGATAGTTGATTTAACTCAAAAAATCTACGGCGGCGACGGCGTTGAGTTTTCCGACGAAGCGAAAGCAAAAATCGAAATTCTCGAAAAACAAGGTTACGGCAATTTGCCGATTTGCGTTGCCAAAACGCAATATTCTTTTTCCGACGACGCGACTCTTCTCGGCGCGCCGAAAGGTTTTAATATTCACGTAAGAAACGTAAAGGTGTCGAGCGGGGCGGGTTTCATAGTCGTGTACACGGGTACGGTCATGACTATGCCGGGGTTACCTAAAATTCCTGCCGCCGAAAATATCGACGTCGACGATTCGGAAAAAATAAAAGGATTGTTTTAATATTATGCAAAACGTTTTCAATACTAAAAAAACTAAAAATTATTGGATAGAAATACTCCTAGGCGCATTCTGTATCGTCGCGGCGGTAATATTTGCGCCGATTTGGGGTAATACTGACGTCTTTTTCAAAGAATGGGGTAAGACGATTATCGATATAATCATCGCGGCGATAATCGTTGCGTATCTCGTAGGTTATCTATGGAAGAAAGCGGTATCGTCAAACGGTATAGTAAAAGTGTTGACGATAATAGAATTCGTCGTTCTTTCGATTATCGCGCTCGGTTGTATCTTTACGCAGTTCAAAGTTATTCCGATTCAAGGACCGTGCAAAATATTCGGACTCATACTTTGGTGCAGGGGCGTAGTCGAACTGTTAAGGGCGTTTTACCTGTCGAGAGTTACTACGTATAAGTACTCTTCCGTATGGTTTTTCGTTGCCGTAGCGATGGTAAGTTTCGGCGTTTATTGTTTCGCTAAGCCGTTTATACAGGATACTGTTATTTTGTGGCTTTTCGTCTTAATGTTGTTCGCGCTCGGAATTTTATTCGTAATTATCGGTTGCATGCAAAAACCCGTCAGAGCAAAAGTTAAAGACGTAAAATAAAATATAAAACGGCAAAACGCCGCCCGATTATTTCGGGCGGCGTTTTATCGTTATTATTTCATTTGTTATAGTCAACATAAAAGAAATTATAGCATTATTAAAATTAGGTTAAAAAAATTACATTTATTATTGACATTTTCACTTTGTCATCGTATAATACAACTAATATATAAGGAGAGAGGATATGTTAATAAAAAAAATAATTTTATTGATTTGTAATTTTATCTTCCTTTTATACGCCGACGAAGCATGTTGAGCGGTTGTTACAAAAACTCCCGCCTATGCAAAATCGAGAATAGAAGACATTACGGGTGTAAAAATACCGTCAGACGCTAAAATGGTGTTCCATTATTATAGCAGGGCGTCTTGGCAGGAGAATGATGAGCAATATTCTGTTTTCGAATTCAAAAGTGAACCGACAGAATGGCTGATGAACAATTCTTTCTCTGATGAAAAAAACGAATTACTTAAAAAAGATCTTGATTACAGAGCCGAAAAGATTGGCGTGCCTGAACAATATCGGGTTGATTCCTTAGATGATTACATGTGGTTAGAACTTAACGGAGTCGACATGGAATACATACCGAACAAACTATGTCTGATTGTATACGTGAGAATTCATTAAGTGTACTTTGAAAGATTATAAAAATTATATTATTTTTTACAAAGATTAGATTGAACTTCGTAAAATCTATTTGAACATTTTAATATACAATTTATTTGAGATTAAATATGGAGATTTGTTATGAAAAAAATAAAAATAATAACGTTACTTGTTTGTGCCGTAATATTTGTTTTCGGTATAAATATAAATTGCGATTCTATTATTGAAAATTCTTCAACATACGCAAAATTACAAATAAAAAAGACTACAGGCGTAAAGATGCCTAAAGAAGCCAATATGCTCTATCAATACAATGTAAAATACTTTCAGGACGGAACTATTCGATATTACGTTTTTGAGTTTTCATCCGAACCTACCGAATGGTTACGTAATTATGAATTTTCAAATATAAAAGATAAGAATTTTGAAAGTTCGTTTTTTGATTATAATAATTGGAAAAATTTTAAAATACCCGAAGAATATCTGCCATGTGAAGGTGAGCAATATTCATGGCTGAGGCTTTCGTCGTACTTTTTTTATTATACGCCGGATAATTTAAGAGTTATAGTTTATTTGTCTTCATACAGATATTAAATTGTGTCAGATAAATAGGTATTATTTGGCAAAAGCAGAATACGTTGAATTGACTAACGGAAGAATGCGTAATTTAATATATTGACGTTGAGTAATTGTTTTTACGGTAAAACGCCGCCCGAAATTTTCGGGCGGCGTTTTTTATCGTTTAACTTAAAGGTATGACGGTAATCGAAAGATTATTTGCCGTAAAGGCGTTTGTCCCGCCGTTTCTTATATCGAGAGTAGAGCCTCCGCTCGGAACGGTAACGACGTATCTTCCGGAAAGGGGTTGAACCTCCGAAGTAGAAGTTACGGTGGCGGTAGAAACCGTTTGCGGTATTTGCGTGCCGTCAAGATATGCCGCCAAAGTCGCGCTATCGGTCGCGCCCGTTGCGTTTGCGGAGTATTCGACGAGGTAATTTCCTGCTTGCAACGTTAATCCCGTACCGGCGCCGTCGAGAGTAACCGCGTTATCCGTATTGTTGTACGTCTGCGCAATAGTAAGAGCGGTATTCGGCGTTGCGGATTGAGTTGCCGTATAGAACTGTCCGACGCTTATCGCGCCCGTAGGACCCGTCGGACCCGTGGGACCGGTAGGACCCGCAACGCCTGCCGCGCCCGTATCACCGGTTGCGCCCGTAGGGCCTGTCGGACCCGTAGCCCCGGTTGCGCCCGTAGGACCTATCGGACCCGTGGGACCGGTGGGACCCACAACGCCTGCCGCGCCCGCAACGCCGGTTGCGCCTGTCGGCCCTGTCGGTCCGGTCGGACCTGTTGCTCCCGTAACGCCGCCTGCCGCGCCCGTAGGCCCCGTCGGTCCGGTTGCTCCCGTCGCGCCGGTTGCTCCGGTTACGCCTCGAGGTCCGCGGGGCGGCAAGTCGTTTCCGTAACGATTACCGCAACAACGACGCGGTTCGGGGCGAGTGTCGCCGGCATTATTGTTACAGCATAAAAACATTCTGCATAAATCTTCAAACATAATTATATTCTCCGAAAAGTGTACGCGCGCATATATCGCGCGCCATACTACTATATGCAAAAATTCAATTTTTTGCACACAGTAGTTATTCCGGCATACAATGTGTGTAGGGGTATAATCATGAAAATATCTGTCTGTCTTATAGTAAAAAACGAAGAGAGCGTTATCGGAAGGTGTCTTAAATCCGTTATTCTCTTTGCCGACGAAATAATAGTGGTTGATACGGGGAGTGGCGACAAGACAAAAGAAATTGCGTCAAAATTTACGGATAAAATCTACGATTTTAAGTGGAACGACGATTTTTCGGCGGCCAGAAATTACGCTTTTTCAAAGGCTTCCTGTAATTATCTGTTCTGGATAGACGCCGACGACGTTATAAGCGAAGAGAACGCAAAAAAAATAATCGAAATTAAAAATAATAAAGCCTGCTTCGATACTTATATGTTCAGATATGCAATTGCCTTCGATAAAAACGGAAACGCGACTTTCGAATATTACAGAGAAAGGTTAATGAAAAATTGCTCTTTGGCGAAATTTTCGGGCTTTATCCACGAGGCGGTAGTTCCTTTCGGAAGAATAACGTACGGCGACGTTACGGTAGAGCACAGAAAAATCAAAAGCGGCGATCCGCTCCGTAATCTTAAAATTTATGAAAAACACCTTGCCGAAGGCGAAAAGTTGAACGGCAGAGAGCAATATTATTACTCCAAAGAGTTGTTCTATAACGGCAGATACGATAAAGCAAAAACCGGGTTGATAAAATTTATTTATGGCAAAACGCGGTATTTACCCGACGTAAAAGACGCGTATAAAACGGTATATAAATGCGATAAATCGCTTGGCGTAATAACGGACGAAAAATTTTTGGCGGAAGCGATCGCCGTTACGGGCGCCGACGCGGAATTGTTTTGCTATCTGGGCGACGTAAAGACTAAAAAACGCGATACGAAAAATGCGTCGGCGTTTTATAAATGCGCACTTTGCGCGGATAAACCGTTGCCGCAGGACGGCTTTTACGAGGCGAAATTTTACTATTTAGAGCCGCTTCTCAGGCTGGTTTCGGCATATTATAACGCCGGGGATATTGAAACTGCGGAAAAATATCACGAAATATGCCTCGAAAAATATCCCTCGTCCGAAGAGGTTACGTATAATTCAAAGTTTTTCCAGCGCTAAAGTGCGTTAAAATATATAATATTTTTATAATTAAACGGTTTACAAAACGACGTATTTGTTGTAAAATATCGTTAGTTATCTTAAAGGAAGAAATTTGACTTACGGTCATGGCTGATAAAAAATTAAATACGGCGGTGTCTTACACGTTTATAGCAATATTGGCAGCAGTCCACGCATTGGGGTATTATTTGTTTATCGTACCCAACGATTTCGCCCCGGCGGGGATAAACGGCATCGCGACGATGATTCAAAAAAAATGCGGATTCAGTATAGCGTATATGTCGCTCCTCGTAAATGTTCCGCTTTGTGTGTTTTCGTATTTTACTACGGATAAAGAGTTTGCTGTAAAGACGCTCGTCTTCAGCGTCGTTTATTCTGCCGTGTATTGGTTGTTGCAGGAATTCGGGAATAAAAATCTTCAATATAACGCCGAAAACAATAAGATTTTAGCGGTAATATTGGCGGGAACGGTAGGCGGCGTAGTTTACGGTTTTACTTTCAAACTGAATTCGTCTACGGGCGGAACGGATATTATTTCCAAGTTCGTAAGCAAGAAAAAACCCGAACTTAATTTCTTTTACGTTACGTTTGCGCTGAACGCAGTGGTTGCGGTCGTTTCCGTGTTCGTTTACGCCGACGGCGGTAAATATAGTTACGAACCCGCGTGTTTGTGCCTGTTGTATTGCTTTATGTCGAGTTTTATAGGCAACGCTTTTATTAAGGGCGGTAAGGCGGCGTATAAATTTTTGATTATTACTTCGCATGCCGAAGAAATAGATAAAGAGATAGTCGAAAAACTCAAACACAGCGCCACCAAGATCGTAGGAACGGGCGTATACAGTAATCTCGAAAAAGACGTTATAATCTGCGTTATAAATAAGCACCAGATCGTCGAGTTTCAGAATATCTTGAAAAAGTACGACGATACTTTCGCATTCATCGAAACGGTAAACGAAACGATAGGCAATTTTAAGCGAATTAAATAACTGTATACTATAAAAATAAAAAGGAGTAAATGTACGATGGACAGACTTATTCCCGTTGTCGTGATTAAAAATCTCGACGATACGGAAAAAATTCTTGCCGCGCTTAAAAAAGACGGCATAAATTGCGCCGAAATTACGTTCAGAACGGCTTGCGCGAAGGAGGCTATCGCTTTGGCGATAGAAAAATTCCCCGATATGAACGTAGGCGCGGGAACCGTTATAAACGGTCGGCAATGCGTCGAAGCATTGAACGCAGGCGCGAAGTTTATCGTTTCGCCGGGGCTTTCGGTCGAGGTCGCCGAAATATGCAAGGCGAACGACGTTCCGTATTATCCCGGTTGCGTAACGCCTACCGAAATAATGCAGGCTCTCGATCTCGGTATCACTACCGTTAAATTTTTCCCCGCGAACGTTTACGGCGGACTTAAAGCGTTGAAGGCTCTTTCCGCTCCGTTTCCGCAGGTTAAATTTATTCCTACGGGCGGCGTAAACAGAGAAAATCTCGACGAATTTTTGGCTTTCGATAAGGTTGCCGCAGTCGGCGGCAGTTTCTTCGTAGAGGAGGCGTTAAATAAATGAAAAAAGCGGTTACTTTCGGTGAATTGATGTTAAGGCTCGCGCCGAAAAATTATCTTCGTTTCGTGCAGAGCGACAAGTATGAAGCGACTTACGGCGGAGCGGAAGCGAACGTTGCCGTTTCGCTTGCAAATTACGGCGTAGACGTTGCGTTCGTAACGAAACTTCCGACGCACGAAATAGGACAGGCTGCGGTAAACTCGTTGCGTAAGTTCGGCGTGGACACTTCAAAGATCGTTCGCGGCGGCGACAGAGTGGGCATTTATTATTGCGAAAAAGGCGCAAGCCAAAGACCCAGCAAAGTCATTTACGACAGGGCGGGTTCGGCTATCGCAACGGCTAAAAGCGAAGATTTCGACTGGGCGGAGATATTCGACGGCGTCGAATGGTTCCATTTTACGGGTATCACTCCCGCGCTTTCCGACGATACGGCAAAAATTTGCCTTGAAGCGGTAAAAGAGGCGAAAAAGAGAAATATAACCGTTTCGTGCGACCTTAATTTCAGAAAGAAATTATGGAGCAAAGAAAAAGCCGGCAAGGTTATGGGCGAACTTTGCAAGTACATAAACTACTGCATTGCCAACGAAGAAGACGCAAAAGACGTTTTCGGCATAGAAGCGGACGATACCGATATTAACACGGGTAAACTTAATCGCGAAGGGTATATTTCCGTTGCGAAAAAACTTACCGAAAGGTTCGGATTCAAAGGCGTTGCGATAACTCTCAGGGAGAGTCTGTCCGCGAACGATAATAACTGGTCGGGAATGTTATATACGGACGGCGAGGCGTATTTTTCGAAGAAATACGCAATGCACATCGTCGACAGAGTAGGCGGCGGCGACAGTTTCGGCGGCGGATTGATATACTCGTTGATGAACGGTTACGACGCTCAAAAGGCAATCGAATTTGCGGTTGCGGCAAGTTGTCTGAAACATTCTATAGAAGGCGACTATAATATGGTGTCGGTAGAAGAGGTTGAAAAACTTGCCGGCGGCGACGCTTCCGGAAGAGTGCAGAGATAAATATTTATAAAAGTTAAAGCGGTCGGCGAAAATTATTTCGCCGACCGCTTCTATGTATTAAATTATTTGCAGCCGCCGAAACCGAAATCGGGTCCGCCGCGGTCGCCGCCTTTGCAGCAGCAAAGAACGAGCAGAAGCGGAATCAAACATCCGCAGTTGCATATCTTGTCGATTATGCCGTTTAAGCAGCCGTTTTTGCAAATGCAGAGAATCAATATGATGATAAGCATCCAAAGACAGCAGTTGTCGCCGAAGCCGAAACAATTCGTCATAAAAACATTCCTCCTCGTAGAATAAGATAGCGGCGAAATATTTTCGCTATCAGTATCATTATAATCGATAAACTTAAATTTTGTGAATGACGGGTTTTTACTTGTAAAAATAATTTATTTTAAGTATAATAATAAACGGCGAGCACCTTCCAAGGGTTCGACCAAGTAATTACATACTATTTTTTTACGGATATTCTTAATTGAAATCCGATAGGAGTCAGCATGGAAAAAGAGAAGTTTTTTTCGGCTAAAAAATTAGCCGCGCTCGCAATGCTCACGGCACTCGTAATCGTATTGCAGATTTTCGGAAGTTATTTTGCGATCGGCGCGGTCAGATTGTCTTTCGTCCTTATACCGATTGTCGTAGGGGCGATCGTTTTAGGTCCGCTTTACGGCGCATTTTTAGGTTTCGTTTTCGGAGCGGTAACTTATATTATGGGCATTGTGGGAGCGGATCCGTTTACGAACGTATTGTTTACCGAACACCCGTTTCTGACCGCGCTTACGTGCTTTATCAAAGCGATTGCCGCGGGATTTTTATCGGGACTTGCGTACAAACTCATAAAAAGTAAAAGCGAACTCGCCGCGGTTTTCGTTGCGGCTGCGGTTGCGCCGATCGTAAACACGGGTATATTCATTTTAGGCGCGCTTACGATGTACGACTCTATAAATGCAATGGCTGTCGCGAATAACGCGAGCGTCGTTTATTTTTTATTTATTTTGTGCGCGGGCGTTAATTTTTTAATAGAATTTGCGTTGAATATGGTACTCGCGCCATCGGTTTGCAGAGTAATCAGGGCGGTCAGAAAAGTATGATTTTTTGTATAGATATAGGCAACAGCAATATTAAATACGCGATTTTCGACGGAAAGGAACTGAAAGCGACGTTCCGCGTTACTTCGCAGAGAAACGCGACGAGCGACGAATACGGCGTTATCGTCAGAGATTTATTAAAGTCTGCGGGGATAGAAAAGGAAGACATAAACGGAGTGGTAATGTCGTCGGTTATTCCTTCGCTTAACTACACCATGGAGCATATGTGCAGAGACTATCTCGGACATTCTCCGTTGGTGGTCGGTCCCGGCGTAAAAACGGGACTTAATATAAAGGCGGACAATTCGCGTGAAGTCGGCGCGGATATTATAGTAGACAGCGTAAGCGCGATAAACCGTTACGGTATAGGTACGCCTATAATATGTATAGATTTCGGAACGGCTACGACGTTTGATATTATTTCGGAAAAAGGCGAACTTATAGGCGTAGTTATCGCTCCCGGCATTAAAGGCTCGCTCGATTCTCTCGTCGGCGGAACTGCAAATCTGCCGAATATAGAACTTGAAAAACCGCCGTCAATCATCGCAAAAAACACCGTAAACTGTATGCAGGCGGGCGTTTTATACGGATTTTCGGGGCTTGTAGGCAATATCGTAAACAAGATAAAAGAGGAGATGAATCGCGCCGACGCCAAGGTTATCGCTACGGGCGGACTGGGTAAGTTTATTTACGACGAAACCGAATGCATAGACGTTTTCGACGCCACGCTTACTCTTAACGGACTGCGTATTATTTACGAAATGAATTCGGGGAATAAGAAATGAGTAAAATCGTTCGTATAGGCAATCTGACGATAGGCGGCGGAAATAAAATCGCCGTTCAGTCTATGTGCAATATAAAAACGTCGAAAGCGGACGAAGTGATACGGCAAATTATCGACCTCGAAAATATAGGCTGCGATATAATAAGAGTTTCGGTAAAAGACGACGACGACTTAAAAGCGTTGAAAACGATAAAACTTGGCGTAAATATTCCGCTCGTCGCCGATATACATTTCAACTACCGTTACGCGCTTTCCGCGATAGACGCGGGCGTGGATAAAATAAGGATAAACCCGGGGAATATCGGCTCGGAAAAGAACGTCGAAGAAGTAGCAAAAGCCCTTAAATCTTCGGGCGTAGCGGTAAGAGTGGGTTCGAATTCGGGCAGCGTCGAAAAATCGCTTCTCGAAAAGTACGGTAAAAACGAGATATCGCTTGCCGAAAGCGCGCTTAAAAACGTTGCGATTTTAGAAAAGTACGGAGTCGATAATATCGTCGTTTCGGCAAAGGCTTCTTCCGTTTTACTTACTAAAAAAACTTACGAATATCTGAGCCGAAAAACGGACTATCCGCTGCATGTCGGCGTAACGGAAGCGGGTACGATATCGAGCGGAACGGTAAAAAGCGCGATAGGCATAGGATCGCTCTTACTCGAAGGTATCGGCGATACGATCCGCGTGTCGCTTACTGCCGACCCGAAAGAAGAAATTTTTGCCGCAAAAAGGATATTGAGAAGCGTGGGCTTGGATAACGACTACGCGGAGATAATATCTTGCCCGACCTGCGGAAGAACGGAATACGACAGTATTTCTCTTGCTGAAAAAATCGAAAAACTCACGGCGAACGTGCGTAAACCGATTAAAATAGCGGTAATGGGTTGCGTGGTGAACGGACCGGGAGAGGCGAAAGATTGCGACATCGGCGTCGCGGGCGGCAGCGGTTATTGCGTATTTTTCAAAAAAGGCGAAGTATATAAAAAAGTGCCTTTCAGTAACGTAGAAGAAGAATTTATAAAGGAAATAGAAGAACTTGTCAACGCTTGAAAACGAAATACGCGTGATAGACGAAAGTCTTAAAAACGCTAAAATAAAGAAGTTGACCGTACATAAAACCGACAGGGCGGTAGACGCGGAAGTTATATGCGATAAAGCGGTTCCCGACGTCGTATGCGACCTCGTTCGTAAGGCAGTGGAAAAGTCGTTACCGCATGGGTTTATAGTCGGCGAAGTAACGGTGTCGAAAATCCTTGCCGACGGCGAACTTGTTGCAAAATCGGTGCTTGAATTTTTAGAAAAAGAATATAAGGCGGCGGCTCACTCCGTCGATAAAGACGACGTTATCGCTCAAAACGACGGCGACGCGTGCAGATATACGATAAAAGTTCACGACGACGCCTACGATTATTTCGTGAACAATAAGGTAACCGAAGCGATAGACGGCTATCTTTCCGAAATTTATTGCGGAAAGTTTTCGGGCGTAATCGAGACGAAGGGTAGAGCCGAAGTCGATCTTGACGTGATGAAAGTTAAGATGAACGCAGCCGATTTCGCCGCCATAAGCGTGCGTTCTCTGCACGTTGCCGACCCCGTTAAGTTGTGGGGCGAAGATATCGAAGGTACGGCTATATATATGGCTGACGCCGAACTCGTTTCGGGCGACGTCTCTTTTGCCGGTACGGTCTCGTCGATAACGCAAAAAGAATCAAAAAAAGGTAAGACTTTTTACGTATTCGAATTCAGCGATACTACGGCTAAAATTCAGGGTAAGGTATTTTTAACCAAAGAAAAAGAGAAAAAAATCGACAAAATCAACGTCGGAACGCAAATTTTAACGCGGGGGGATTTGACTACCTTCAACGGCAGTCCGAGTTATATCATCCGCGATTTATCGTTTTGTATTTTTCCGTCGGATTTCAAACCTGTCGAAAGAAAAGGTAAACCCGTTCCGCAGGAATATTCGCTTGTTTATCCGTCGTCGATAGAAGACGTAAGTCAGGCGAATTTATTCGCCGTCGAAAAACCCGTAGAGCCTTGCCTTATCGGCAGAAAATTCGTGGTAGTCGATATAGAGACGACCGGACTTTCGTTTCTTACGGGCGATAAGATAACCGAAATCGGCGCGGTAAGAATAGAAGACGGAAAGATTATCGATAAATTTCAGACTCTTATAAATCCCGAACGCGAAATAAGCGAAGAAATTACGCGTATAACGGGCATAGACGACGAAATGGTAAAAGATTCGCCCGTATTCAAAGACGTAATCGCGGACTTTTATAAATATTGCGACGGGTATACTTTCGTTGCTCATAACATAGAATTCGACTATAAATTTATAAAATTCCTTGCGTCGAAAGAGGGCTACGTATTTACGAATCCGGGAATAGATACTTACGCTTTGTCTAAATCCGTTCTGCCTGCTCTTAAAAACCATAAACTTAACACCGTCTGCGATTACTACGGAATCGAGTTTTTGCACCACAGAGCCTTGTCCGACGCTCACGCGACGGCGAAAATGCTTATAAAACTTGCCGAAACTCAAAAAAGTTTACCCGACGGCGATTAAAACGCTTGCAATCGCAGGAATAATATGGTATTATAGATACGCTTAATAATACTTAATTGGATTTGAGAGTGGCTGGCCACTCTCAAATTTTTATAAGGAGGAGTTATGAAGTTTAAGCCCGAATCGGAAATAAGAGATTTTCTGCTTCCTACTGCCGATAATCTCGGTATCGAAATAGTCGAAGTCGAAACGAAAATTTCAAAAAATCCGTCGCTTACCGTTTATATCGACACCGATAACGGAGTGGATTTGGACACTTGCGAAAAATTCCATAACGCCATAGATTCTCTTCTCGACGAGTTCGATCCGTCGTTCGGCGCGTCGTACACGCTCAACGTTTCGAGTCCCGGGCTTGACAGACCTTTCAAGACCGACAGAGATTACGAAAAGAACGTCGGCGAAGAAGTCGAACTGAAACTCTTTGCGCCGATGAAAGGCAAAAAGAATTTCGAATGCGTATTGGACGGTTACGACGGTAAAAACGTCTACGTCGTAATCGACGGAATACGGCAAACCGTACCTTTGAATAAAATTGCGAAAATCAATCGCTTAATAAAATTCGATTAAAAAATTCCGCGCGAAAAAGATTGTTTGCGCGTAGAAAAATAAGGAGAACATCAATGATCAACAAGGATTTCTTTCAGGCAATAGAAGATCTCGAAGCCCAGAAAGGCATCAAGCCGGAAATTTTGCTCGAAACGCTTAAAAACGCGCTCGTTTTCGCGTATAAAAAGCATACGGGCGATTCGAGCGACATTGTACTCGATATCAATCAGGAGAAAAAATCCGTAAAATTCTTTGCCGTTAAAACGGTCGTCGAAGAAGTAACTGATCCCGATAAAGAAATCTCGCTCGAAGACGCAAAACTGATTAAAAAGACTTATAAAGTCGGCGACGAAGTAAGGCTCGAATTTATCCCCAAGGAATTCGGTCGTATCGCCGCGCAGACCGCAAAGCAAGTCGTTCTTCAGAAACTTCGCGAAACCGAAAGAGATCTTACTCTCGCGGAATTTGAAGATAAAGAAAACGAAGCGAAGATATGCACCATAAGAAGAGTAGAAGATAAAAACGTTTACGTCGAAATCGGCGCCGGCGAAATCGAAGCGGTAATGCTCCCGCAAGATCAGGTTCCGGGCGAAGAATATAAAGTAAACGATAAACTTATGGTCTACGTCAAAAAAGTGAGAACGGCCGGCAGAAACGCGCAGATTCTCGTTTCGAGAACTTCTACGGGTCTCGTTAAAAAACTTTTCGAAAACGTAGTACCCGAAATCGAGGCGGGCATAGTCGAAGTCAAAGGTATTTCGCGCGAGCCCGGTCAAAGGACGAAAATTGCCATTTACAGCAACGATCCCAACGTAGACGCGGTAGGCGCGTGCGTTGGTAATAAAGGGTCGAGAGTAAACGAAGTCGTAAGAGAACTCAACGGCGAAAAAATCGACATCATCGCTTGGAGTGAAGATCCGCTCGAATATATCGCGAAGGCTCTTTCTCCCGCCAAAGTTCTTAAAGTCAGCGCAAACGAAGGCGAAAAGGCTGCGAGAGTCGTAGTTCCCGACGATAAATTATCGCTTGCCATAGGTAAAGACGGTCAGAACGCTCGTCTTGCCGCAAGACTTACGGGCTGGAAAATCGACGTAAGAAGCGAAAGCAGAGCAGCGAAAGAAGACGAAGCGGCAATGCTTGCGGAAGCCGAAGCGGAAACAGACGGAGATTTAATCGAAGAATAATCGAAAATTGCCTCAAAAAACGAGTAAATAACGGGTATATGGCAGAGAAAAGAATTCCGATAAGAACCTGTATATGTTGCAGGAAAGAATTCCCTAAAAACGAGTTAAGACGAATAGTCTGCGATAAAAGCGACCGCGTCTTTTACGATAACACGGGGAAAGCCGACGGCAGGGGTGCGTACGTTTGCGCCGACCCTAAATGCGTCGAAAAACTTATAAATAAAAAAATGCTCGGACGAGTGTTTTCAAAAGTTATATCGCAAGATATTTACGACGAGATAGGGAGGCAACTTCTTGGAAGCGAGAAAGACTAAAATTTTCACTTATCTCGGTTTTGCGAAAAAGAGCGGCAATTTGTGTATCGGCGCAAATTCGCTTGCAAGACTAAAAAAACGGGCGTATCTGATGATTTCGTGCAAGACCGCTACGGAGAACGCGAGAAATGACGCCGAAAAATTCGCCAAAGCGTTCGGTTGTCCGCTTTATACGAGCGGGGAATTCACGCTCGAAGAATTGGCTCTTAAAGACGAGTGTAAGACCTTGGCGGTTACCGACGAGGCTCTTGCAAAGGCGATTATATCCGTTGCTGAAGAATACGGGCTTAAACTTTTATCGGGAGGCAAGAAAGGGTAATATGGTAGAAAAGAAAGAAGACATCTTAAAAAATCTTAAAAAAATCAATTCGTTGAACGGTTCGTCGATGGCGGGACTCAAAGCCAAAGTCGATAAATTGAAAGCAGATATTCTGGCAATCAACAAAAAAGCCAACGCGAAAGAAAGACAGATAAGAACCGACAGGGAAAACGAGGAGAGAATAAGACTCGAAAAACTTCGCGCCGAAGAATTGCTCGCGGCAGAGGCTCAAAAGGCTGCCGAAGCGGAAATTCCTACGGTGGAAGAGTTACCCCCAGTCGAAGTTGCCGAAACTACCGTCGAGGTAAAAGAGGAAGTCGTCGAAGTAAAAGAAAAGCCCGCTAAAAAGTCCAAAAAGACGAAAGAAGCGAAAGCGGAAGAACCGAAACCCGAAACGACGCCCGAAGTCAAAGCGGAGTCCGTAAAAGAAGAAATAAAAACGGAAGCCGTTCCCGAAGAGAAGCCCGAAGAAAAACCGGTAGAAAAGGAAGCGGTTAAAGAAGAAAAGCCGATAGACCCTGCGGAAGCGGCGAGACTTGAAAAGGAAAGGCGCACGAAAGCGATCGAAGAAGCGAAAGCAAGGGCTTTGGCAGAAGCGAGGGCTAAAATTCTCGAACAGAAGAAAAAAGAAGCGATCGCGAGAGGCGAAGACCCGAATCTCGTAAAACTTCCGAGTCAACAGCCGAGAGTTTACGAACCTAAAAACGATCGCAGACCGCTCGGCGCGAACGGTCCAAGACCCGTAAGAAGAGAGTATATCCCCGGCGATCAGAGAAGACCCGCGGGAACTCGCACGACAGGCGCGGCGGGATCTGCCGCAGGCAGACCGCAAAGACCTTTCGGCGCGGGCGGAACAGGTAAAAAACCCGTCGAAGTTACGTTTATACCCAAAGATACGGGTAAGTCTTTCGGTAACAAAAAGAAAGGCGGCGACAGAGGTTTCGACGATAAGAAGGCTATCAATAAAAAATCTCTTATCAAAACGCAGGTAAGCGTAGAAGATTTCGACGAAAACAAGAGCGGTTACAGAAAACTTCGTACTAAAAAAGACAAAAAGCAAGAAGTCGTTCAAACCGTAAAAATCGAAAAAGCGGTTATCAACAAAGAGTTGATACCTATAAAAGAACTTTCCGAAAAGATCGGTATTTCGGCTATCGAAATAACCAAAAAACTCTTCAAAGAAGGTATAATGAAGACGATCAACGATTCGGTCGATTACGACACCGCCGGCGTTATTGCGGCGGATCTCGGCATCGAGCTCGAATTGAAACTCGATAAGACGGCGGAAGACGTTCTTAACGAAGCGTTCGACGTTAAAGACGACGAAAGCAATCTCGTTAAAAGACCGCCCGTCGTTACGGTTATGGGGCACGTCGACCACGGTAAAACTTCGCTTCTCGATAAAATCAGAAGCGCAAACGTTACCGCGACTGAAGCGGGCGGTATAACCCAGCATATCGGCGCGTATACGGTTACCGTAAACGGCGAAAAGATTACGTTCCTCGACACTCCCGGACACGCGGCTTTCACCGCCATGAGAGCGAGAGGAGCGCAGATTACCGATATAGCGGTTATAGTTATAGCGGCAGACGACGGCATAATGCCGCAGACGATCGAAGCGATACACCACGCGCAGGCGGCAGGCGTTTCCATAATAGTTGCGGCAAACAAAATGGATAAACCGCAGGCTAATATCGAAAGAGTAAAACAACAACTTGCCGATCAGTCCGTACTCGTCGAAGAATGGGGCGGCGACGTCGCGCTCGTTCCGGTATCCGCAAAGACCGGAGAAGGAATCGATAACCTGCTCGAAACGATTCTTTTGACTGCCGACGTGAAAGAACTCAAAGCCAACCCCGACAGAATGGCGAAAGGCGCGATTATCGAAGCCAAACTCGACAAAGGTAAAGGGCCTGTCGCTACGGTGCTTATTCAGAACGGTACTCTTCATACGGGCGACAATCTCGTTGCGGGTACGATAACGGGCAGAGTAAGGGCAATGATAGACGACAAGGGCAGAACAGTCAAAGAGGCAGGTCCTTCCACTCCCGTTTCCATACTCGGTCTCGAAGAAGTTCCGAATGCGGGCGATTTGCTCTTTGCTGTAGAACAAGACAAACTTTCTAAACTCGTAGCGCAGGAAAGAAAGAACAAAGAACGCGAAGACATGATCAAGCAATCGCAAAAGATTACGCTCGACGATTTGTTCTCCAAGATTTCCGACGGCAACCTGAAAGCGCTTAACATAGTTATCAAAGCCGACGTTCAAGGCTCGGTTGAGGCGGTTAAACAATCGCTCGTCGAACTTTCGAACGAAGAAGTTAAAGTCAACGTTCTTCACGCCGCGGTAGGCGCAATAAACGAATCCGACGTAATACTTGCCGATTCGTCCAACGCGATTATTATCGGCTTCAACGTAAGACCCGATTCCAATGCAAAAACGCTTGCGGAAAGGTCAAAAGTCGACGTAAGACTGTACAGAATAATCTACGAAGCAATCGACGACGTAAAGAACGCGATGAAAGGGCTTATCGCTCCCAAGGTACAGGAAATTTATATGGGTAAAGCCGAGGTTCGTCAAACGTTCAAGATTACGGGCGTCGGCATGGTTGCGGGCTGCTACGTTACGGACGGAAAGATTATAAGAAACGGAAAACTTCGTATCTATCGTAACGACGTTATGATTTGCGAAGGGAACGTAAACCAATTGAAGAGATTCAAGGACGACGTAAAAGAAGTTTCACAAGGGTTCGAGTGCGGTATCTCGATAGAGAATTTCAACGATATTCAGATCGGAGATTTCATCGAAAGTTATCTTATCGAAGTTAAGCCCGTAGTTTAATTATTTTAACGGACAAGAATAATATAATTCGGGGTTACTGCGAAAGTCGAAAATTTTGCGGCGACCCCGTTTGCGATATTAAAATCCCGTCGCTTCGGCGAACGAAGGAGTTACTATGAATATAAAAAGAGAAAAAAGACTCAACAGCGAATTTCAGCGCGAAATATATTCCATTCTGAAATATAAGGTCAAAAACCCCGAACTTACCGAGATGTTCAGCATTTCGGAAGTCGAAATAACCAACGACTTGAAATATGCCAAAGTTTTCGTATCGGTCTTTTCTGCCGACGAAAACAAGAAGAAAGCCACTTTTAAGGCGATATGCGATTCGGCTAAATTCGTGCGAACGGAACTTAGCAAAGTTATGCGTATTCGTACCGTTCCCGAATTAAGGTTTTTGGTTGACACTTCTGAAGAATACGGCAACAAAATCGACGCGATTTTAAGCGGCATTACTTACAATACGGAGAACGACGATGAAAATTGACGATTTTTGTCGTACGCTGTATTCGTTCGACAGTTACCTGATATTTTGTCATACCCGCCCGGACGGAGATACGATAGGTTCGGCTCTCGCGCTTAAGGCTGCGCTTATAAAATCGGGAAAAGTCGCGGATATAGTTTGCTCGTCGCCCGTGCCCGAGAAATTTAATATTTTTCCGGATGCTAGAGAAATACTTTCGGTCGACGAAGTAAAACGCGAATATTCGGCGCACGTCGCCGTAGATTGTGCTACGCCGGGCATGATAGCCGACGCGTATCCGCTATTCGTAAAATCAAAAAACACATTTAACGTCGACCACCATATTTCAAACGAAAATTATGCGAAGTATAATCTCGTTATAGATTCGGCAGCAAATTGCGAAAACGTCTACAACGCGATAATCGGTTTGCATATAGAAATCGATAAGACGATTGCCGAAAGAATTCTGCTCGGTATATCGACCGATACGGGCAATTTTATGCACAGCAACGTAACTTCGAAAACGCTCGAAGTTGCTTCGAAACTCGTCGCTTGCGGCGGGGATTTGCACAAGATAGCCTACGCTATGTTTAAAAGTCAGCCGAAAGCGAGAGCGGAACTCTTTGCAAAGGTAATTTCGGGCATGAGATTTTTTGTCGACGGCAAGATATCGATAATTACGATTATGCGTAAAGACCTTGCGGAATTTAACGCCACGCATGATTTGACCGAAGGTTTTATCGATTATCCGCTTTCGGTCGACGGCGTCGAAGTTGCGGTGTCTATACTTGAAAATAAAGACAACTCGTACAAAATAAGTTTGAGAAGTAAAGGTAAGGTCAACGTAAACGCAGTAGCCTCCGCTTTCGGCGGTGGCGGTCATATACTCGCAAGCGGATGTATGATTTCGGGCTTTTACGAAGACGTTAAAGATAAGATAATTCGGGAGATAGGGTTTCAACTGTAATGAACGGATTTCTTAATTTATATAAACCCAAAGGCGTAAGTTCGGCTTACGTTCTTAACGCCGTCAAACGCGCGATAAAAGGTGAAACGGTTGGTCATATGGGAACGCTCGACCCGCTTGCGAGCGGAGTATTGCCCGTGGCGATAGGCAAGTCTACGAGGTTATTCGATTATTTGCTTAATAAAAAGAAAGAGTACGTTGCGACTATCGCTTTCGGCTATTCTACCGATACGTACGACCTCGAGGGTAAAATCGTAGAAAGAAGAGACGTCTTACCGAACGAAGAAACAGTAAAAGAAGCGTGTATGAAACTCGTCGGCGAGATTATGCAGATTCCGCCCGCATTTTCGGCAAAATGCGTAAACGGGAAAAGAAGTTACGAATTAGCCAGAAAGGGGCAGGCTGTCGATCTTCCGCCGAAAAAAATTACGATATACTCGATTGACGTTACAGAGAAGATTTCAGCCGAAGAATACAGAATAAAAATAGTTTGCGGCGGGGGAACTTATATACGGTCGATAGCGAGAGATTTAGGTGTTCTTTGCGGTACGTGCGCGACCATGACCGCGCTCGAAAGAACGGCTTCGGGACCTTTCAGAATCGAAAACAGCATTACAGCCGACGAATTCAAATCTTCGACGTATAAATCCGCGCTTTTAACGCCTCCCGACGAAGTAATCGATTATCCCGTGATAAATCTTACCGAAAAACAGACCGAAAGATTATATAACGGTTTGTACGACGATTACGATTATCCCGACGGGCTATATCGGGTATATTCGCCCAAAACCTTTTACGGCGTAGGCGAAGTAAGGGGCGGGAAGATTAAAGTAAAGGCTTATTTAAGAGATAATGAAGATATATAATTATTACGATAAGACCGACGGCAATTTCGTCGTTATACTCGGTTTTTTCGATTGTATTCATATCGGGCACGTTGCTTTGATAGAAAAAGGTATAAATATCGCCGAAAACCTCAAAATTACCCCCGTAGTATTCACTTATTCAAATAATCCTGCGGAAGTTCTGGGTAAATCCGTCGGGCAGGTTCTGACATATAAAGAACGGCTCGTAAAACTTGAAAAACATTTAATAAATGCAGTTATTTCCTGTAATTTTGATATGTTTTACGCCACGCATAGCGGTGAAAAGTTTTTGAATAAACTCTTTGAAAATTTCTCCGTAAAAGCCGTGGTTTGCGGTTACGACTATACTTACGGTAAAAACGCTTCGTGCAACGCCGAAGACTTAAAACGTTACTGCGAAATGAGAAAAATTCCTTGTTATATTCAGAAAGAGATAAAATCTGACGGGCGGAGAGTTTCAACTACGCTTATCAAGGAATATCTATCCGTCGGGGATATTAAGAATGCAAACATGTTGCTCGGCGAGCCTTATTTCGTAATCGGAACGGTCGTTCGCGGCAGGCAAGACGGCAGAAAGATAGGCTTCCCGACAGCGAACGTATTGTTCCCGAAAGATAAATTTCAGATAAAAAAGGGCGTATATAAAACGAGAGTTAGGGTTCAAGGCGAAGAATATAAAGCGATAACAAACTACGGCTCGCAACCGACGTTTAACGAAGATTCAATCGTTCTCGAAAGTCATATCAAAGGTTTCGACCGGGATATTTACGGTGAAGAAATAACCGTTGTTTTCGACGATTATATCAGGGATATTGTCAGGTTTTACGACACGGGCAATCTCGTGAAACAATTAAAAAAAGACATGGAGTGTTTAGATGATTAAATTCGGACCGAGCGGCAACAGCGAAAGTTTTATTGCCGAAAAACACAAATCAACGGTAGAAGCGGCGGCGTGGTGTAAGGCTCGCGGACTCGACTGGTACGAGTATTCTTTCGGTCGGGGCGTAAACCTCGGCGACGAAAAAGCAAAAGAGATTGGCGAAGCATTCAAAAGTTGCGATATCGGTATAAGCGCGCACGCGCCGTATTTTATTAACCTTGCAAACGAAGACGACGAAAAGGCTTCCAACTCTTTCAACTATATTTTAGACAGCGCCCGCGCGTGCAGAATAATGCAGGGCGACAGGGTCGTATTTCATCCCGCTTCGCAGGGTAAGTTGACCCGTGAAAAGGCGGTTTCGCTTACGATAGACAGAATGAAGATTCTTCGCGATCTGATTTTGAAAAAGTCTTTCGAAGATATGAAGTTCTGCCCTGAAACGATGGGGAAACTCGGTCAGATAGGAACAATCGAAGAAATAACCGAGTTTTGTAAACTGGCTGACTTTTTCGTTCCGACCGTAGATTTCGGGCACGTCAACGCCCGCGAGCAGGGCAGTCTTAAAACGGTTGCAGATTACAAGTCGAGGCTCGAATATATGATCGGTGAACTCGGGTATGAGAAAATGAAAAACTTTCACGTTCATTTTTCAAAGATTCAATATTCCGCGAAAGGCGAAATAAGACACCTTACTTTTGCCGACGCCGTATACGGACCGGAGTTCGAACCGCTTGCCGTTGCGCTTAAAGACTTGAAGTTAGAACCCGTAATCGTCTGCGAATCTGCGGGGACTCAGGCTGAAGACGCTGCCGAAATGAAGAAAATATATTTTTCTCTTGTTTAACGCGTCGTTTTAACATTTGTCTTCACATTTCGTTTGACTTATATAAAATAATGGTTTAGAATGGCGAAAAATTTTCTTTTATATCATTGAATTCGGAGAGTTTATGTTAAAAAAATTAGCAAAGTGTCTTCGGGAGTACAAAAAAGACACTATACTTACGATTATCTGTATGGTAATCGAAGCGGCGATGGAGGTTTTAATTCCTTTGCTTATCGCTAAGTTCGGGGAATACGTACAACCGGGTAATAACCTTCCGCCGAATACGAAAGGAATGATTATAGTCGGTTGCTTGATGGTGGGCGCTGCGATAGTTTCGCTCCTTGCAGGTATGCTCGGCGGAAAATTCTGCGCGAGCGCGTCGACGGGTTTTGCTAAAAATCTGCGTCGCGATATGTACGTCAACGTTCAGGGGTTTTCGTTTTCGAATATCGATAAATTTTCGTCTTCGTCGCTAGTTACGCGTATGACTACGGATATAACTAACGTTCAGATGGCGTTTATGATGCTCATCAGAATGGCTATAAGAAGTCCGTTGTTGCTCATATTTTCAATAATAATGAGTTTCACGATTGACACTACTTTACCGGTGATATTTTTCGTAAGCGTGCCGTTTCTCGTGTTCGGTATTGCCTTGATTACTTATAAGGCGTTACCGATTTTCAAAAGGTTGTTCAAGCGTTACGACGCGATGAACGAATCCGTACAGGAAAATATAAAGGGCATGAGAGTCGTTAAGGCTTACGTCAGAGAAGACTACGAATCAAAGAAGTTTTCGGCGGTTTCCGACGATCTTGCCAAACAGTTTACGACAGCCGAACGTATTCTCGCGCTCAATTCGCCTATAATGCAGGTTTGCGTTCAGGGCGCGCTTCTGGCTCTTTGTTATTTCGGGGCGAAGAAGGCTCTGATAGACGGTACGATAAACGCTTTCAGTCTGCAAAGTCTTACGACGTATTCGTTTCAGATACTTATGGCGCTTATGATGATGTCGATGATTTTCGTCATGCTCGTAATGTCGCTCGAATCTGCCCGAAGAATAGTCGAAGTATTGGACGAAAAGAGTAATCTTACCAATCCCGAAAACCCGATTACCGAAGTTAAGAACGGCGACGTGGAATTCGACGACGTAAGTTTCAAATATTCCGCTACCGCAGAAAAGTTTGCGCTCGAAAACGTCAATCTTAAAATAAAATCGGGTGAAACCGTCGGTATACTCGGCGGTACGGGGTCGAGCAAGACTACGCTCGTAAACCTTATATCCCGACTTTACGACGTAAGCGAAGGTTCTGTTAAAGTCGGCGACGTGGACGTAAGAGATTACGATATGGATGTTCTTCGTAAATCGGTCGCCGTGGTACTGCAAAAGAATACGCTTTTCCAAGGCACGATAAAAGAGAATATGCGTTGGGGCAACGAAAACGCGACGGACGAAGAAATCGTAACGGCGTGTAAACTTGCGCAAGCCGACGAATTTATTTCTCAATTTCCGAACGGTTACGACACTATGATAGATCAGGGCGGCGCGAACGTTTCGGGAGGACAAAAGCAAAGACTTTGCATAGCAAGGGCGTTGCTTACCAATCCGAAAGTGATTATTCTCGACGATTCGACGAGCGCGGTCGATATGAAGACCGACGCGCTTTTACGCGCCGCTTTCAGAAAAGCGATACCCGACACTACGAAGATAATAATCGCGCAGAGAGTCGCTTCGGTTATGGACGCAGATAAAATCGTCATTATGAATAACGGCAAAATCGACGACGTGGGAACTCACGAAGAATTGCTTGAAAGAAGCGAAATCTATCGCGAAGTTTATACTTCTCAAAATAAAACCGCTTCCGCGGAAGGGGGTAACGAATAACTATGCGAAAACCCGTAGGAAGAGCGCCTGCACAGAAAGGCGGATTCAAAGTTATAGGGCGCGTTATTCGTATGCTCTTCAAAAATTATAAGCCGATGCTGTTTGCCGTAATGATTTCGCTCGTCATAAGCGCAATCTGCGGTTCGATAGCGGGCGTGTTCTTGCAGAATATTTACGTTCAGATAGAGAACGTAGCCAAAGCGAGAGCGACCGTCGACGAAGCGATGGCGCAGGTCGTGAAAATCGTTATCACGATGATAGTTATTTACGGCGTCGGGTGGATTGCCACCGCTACTCTCGGACAGGTCGGAGCGGTTATTACGCAACGTTTCCTTCGCGATTTGAGAAACGAAGTATTCGACAAAATGGAAAAATTGCCGATTAAATACTTCGATCGTAACGCGCACGGCGATATAATGAGCGTTTACACGAACGATATAGACGCGCTTCGTCAACTCGTTTCGCAAAGTCTTCCGCAACTTTGTTCTACGATAATAACGCTCGTTACGCTTACGGTGATCATGATTTATTACAGTATATTGCTCTGGACGATAGTCGTCGTCGGCGTTATCGCCATACTGTTTATCACTAAAACGATAGGCGGCAGAAGCGCGAAATATTTCATGGCTCAACAGCGTTCGGTAGGTCGGGTCGAAGGTTATATCGAAGAGATGATGAACGGTCAGAAAGTCGTTAAGGTGTTTTGCTACGAAGAAAAGGCGATCGAAAAGTTCGATAAGTTGAACGGCGAACTTTGCGACGTTTCGAATAAGGCGAACGGCTTTTCGAATATGCTTATGCCGATTATCCACAATATCGGCAACATAATGTACGTCGTAATCGCATTTATCGGTTGCGGAATCTATATCTTTTCTGACGGCGCGGGCGTAAACGTAGGCTTTCAGGGGCTTATAAGCGACGCGAATTTCGTCTATCCGCTTACGATTCCGACGGTCGTTGCGTTTTTGGGTATGGCTCGTCAGTTCGCCAACCAGATGGGGCAGATTTCAAACCAGATAAACTCGGTCGTAATGGCTATGGCGGGCGCGAACAGAGTATTTGCGCTGATGGACGAAAAACCCGAAGAAGATAACGGCTACGTTACTCTGGTAAACGCCGGGTACGACGAAAACGGCAATCTTACCGAAAGCGAAAAGCGTACGGGGCTCTGGGCGTGGAAACATCCGCATACCGCAGACGATTCGGTTACTTATACGCTTTTGCAGGGCGATATAGTAATGGACGACGTCGATTTCGGTTACGATCCCGATAAAATCGTACTTCATAACGTAACTCTTTACGCAAAACCGGGGCAAAAAGTAGCCTTCGTCGGGGCGACGGGCGCGGGCAAAACCACGATTACCAATCTTTTGAACAGATTTTACGATATCGCCGACGGAAAGATTCGTTACGACGGTATAAATATCAACAAAATCAAAAAAGGCGATTTACGCCGCTCGATGGGCATAGTTTTGCAAGATACGAACTTATTCACGGGTACAGTTATGGATAACATTCGATACGGAAAACTCGACGCAACGGACGAGGAATGCGTGGCGGCGGCTAAACTTGCGGGCGCGGACGATTTCATAACCAGACTTCCCGAAGGTTATAATACGGAACTTACGAGTAACGGCGCGAATCTCTCGCAAGGACAAAGACAACTCATTTCTATCGCGAGAGCGGCGGTTGCGGATCCCCCCGTGATGATACTCGACGAGGCTACTTCTTCGATAGATACCCGTACCGAATCGATAGTACAGCGCGGTATGGATAAACTTATGGAAGGCAGAACGGTTTTCGTTATCGCTCACAGGCTTTCCACCGTAAGAAACTCCGACGTTATCATGGTTCTCGATCACGGAAGAATTATCGAACGCGGCAGTCATGATAAACTCATGGCAGAAAAAGGAGTTTATTACAGGCTCTATACGGGCGCGTTCGAACTCGAATAAAAATTATTCGGCCGTTTTGCTTAAATTTCACGCAAAACGGTTGAATTTTTTTTGTAATTTGTTTATAATTGTGTCGAAAAGCGAGAACGCTTGAAAAATTTTACGTTAGGCGTTCCGAAAAGTATATTCAGGAGTCGTTATGGACAATATTAAAAGAGGTTACGAATACGCAAAAGAATACTACGCCAAACTCGGCGTCGACGTTGATAAGGCAATGGAAATATGCGATAAAACGCCGATTTCCATTCACTGCTGGCAAGGCGACGACGTAAGGGGATTCGAAAAACGCGACGGCGGTCTTTCGGGCGGTATACAAACTACGGGTAACTATTCCGGCAGCGCGAGAACCCCCGAAGAACTTCGTCAGGATCTCGACATGGTTTTGAAATTCTTCCCCGGCGAAAAGAAAATCAATATTCACGCAAACTACGCTGAAACGGATACTTTCGTCGACCGCGACGAAATTAAACCCGAACATTTCAAGAATTGGGCAGACTGGGCAGTCGAAAGGGGAATAGGCATAGATTTTAACCCCACTTACTTCTCGCATCCGCTTTCCGAAAACGGAACGCTTTCCGCAAGAGACGAAAAGGTAAGAGAATTCTGGATTCGCCACGGCATCGCTTCGAGAAGAATAGGCGAATATTTCTATAAGCGTACCGGCAAGACCTGCGTTATCAACCACTGGACTCCCGACGGCGATAAGGAATTTCCGATCGATACGCTTTCGCCGAGACTCCGTCTTAAAGATTCTTACGACCAAATCTTCGAGGCGACCAAAGACGTAAAAGGCGTTATGGACGGTATCGAATCGAAAGTATTCGGTATAGGTCTTGAAAGTTATACCGTAGGTTCGCACGAATTCTGCATGGGCTACGTTATGAGCAAACACAGCGACCATATCATGCTTACGCTCGATTGCGGACACTATCATCCTACCGAAGTCGTTTCTGCAAAACTCGGCGCGGTGTACGCTTTCGCGGATCATTGTTTGCTTCACGTTTCGCGCCCCGTCAGATGGGACAGCGATCACGTTGTCTGCTACGACGACGAACTCAAAGCCATTATGGACGAACTCGTTCGCCTCGGTAAACTCGACGCGACTTATATCGCAACCGATTACTTCGACGCGTCTATCAACAGAATAATCGCGTGGCTTACGGGTCTTCGCAATGCGAGAAAGGCTATGCTCGCTTCTCTTCTTACTCCCGTAGACGAACTTAAAAAGTTTGAGGCGGAAGGGGATAATTCATCTCGTCTTGCGGTTTCGCAACTTTATAAGACCGCGCCCGTCGGAGCAGTCTGGGATTACTACTGCGCGAAGAAAAACGCAGGCGTAGGCAAAGAGTGGATAGAAGAAGTTAAAAAATACGAAAAAGAAACTCTTTCGAAGAGAAAATAATTTACGGGATCACGCGCGGACAAAAACGCGCGTGATTTTTCGAAAAGGAGATAAATATGGTAAAAGTAGATATAATATCGGGCTTTTTGGGCGCGGGTAAAACTACGCTCATAAAAAATCTTTTCAAAAGTTCTATGAAAAACGAGAAAGTCGTTTTAATAGAAAACGAATTCGGCGAAATCGGCGTAGACGGAACTTTTCTGAAAGAAAGCGGAGTCGAAATTAAAGAAATAAATTCGGGCTGCATTTGCTGCTCGCTCGTAGGCGATTTCTCTTCGTCCATGAAAGAAGTGGTCGAAAAATTTAACCCCGACAGAATTATTATCGAGCCGTCGGGTGTAGGCAGGCTTTCGGATATAATTAAAGCGGTAGAGAAAGTAGAAGAAGAACTTAAAATAAATATCGTCGCTACCGTCGTCGACGGCGGGAAATGCAAAATGTATCATAAAAACTTCGGCGAATTTTACAACGATCAGATTGCGCAGGCGAAAACGGTTATAGTTTCAAAAACCGAAAAACTTTCCGAAAGCAAGATAAACGACGCTTTGGAAATTATTCGCGAACTCAACCCCGACGTTACCGTGATTACCACGCCCGTAAGCGAACTCGACCCCGAAAAGGTGCTTGATACGCTTCAATCGGATAAGAGCGGTTACGACGAACTTCTTAAAAGTTTGCTCGAAGAAGCGGAACACGAACATCATCACCACCATCACGACGACGATGACGACGAAGACGAACACGAGCATTGCCACCACCATCACGACGACGATGACGACGGCGAACACCACTGCCATCACCACCACGCCGACGAAGTGTTTACGAGTTGGGGCGAAGAAACGGCAAAGGCGTATTCCAAAGCCGAACTCGACGCAATTCTTAAAACGCTTGCCGACGAAAACGCGGGTCTGGGCGTAATTTTAAGGGCGAAGGGCTTCGTTAAAGCAAAAGACGACGAAAAATGGTACTATTTCGACCTCGTTGCGGGCGATTACGAGATAAGATCCGGCGCGCCCGACGTTATAGGCAGAGTATGCGTTATAGGCTCGAAGATAGACGAAAAGAAGATAAGCGAACTTTTCTTCAAGGAGTAATTTATGGCTAAAACCTTTCCTGCGGTTACCGTCAGCGGAATACTTGAAAGCGGAAAGACTACTTTTATCAACGATTCGCTTAAAAACGGTGATTTCGGAGATTTGGGCAGGGTGTTGATTCTTGCCACCGAAGAGGGCGAAGTCGAATACGATCCCGCCTTTTTGTCGAAATATAACGCGACTTTTTACAATTTCGACAGTCCCGAAGAATTTACGGTGGAAAAAATCAACGAACTCATAAAATCAAATAAACCGCATTGCCTGTTTATAGAAGAAAACGCGATGTGGGATTGGTCGCAGATTAAACTTCCTCCGTATATTATCGTCGAACAGGCCTTTACTATTATAGACGCGACGACTTTCAAGGTGTATTTCAACAATATGCGCCAGAAGTTTTCGGATATGCTTTCAAAATCGACGATAGTTATAATGAATCGCGCCGAAGAAACTTCCGAAATGGCGGGCTTTAAGCGTAATTTAAGGCTCATGAACAAAGACGCGTACATTATCGTAAACGACAAAAACGGAAAACAGATAAGTTTTGCCGAGGAATTGCCTTATAAAATAAGCGACGAAATGTCGATAAAAGATTCCGATTTCGGAATATTTTATATCGATACGTTCGATAACAGAGCAAGGTACGACGGAAAGACCGTTGAATTCAATTGTATGACGATGACCTCGAAGCAATTGCCCGACGATACTTTCGTTGCGGGCAGACTTGCGATGACGTGCTGCGCGAACGATATTCAACTTATCGGGCACCTTTGCTCGTATAATAAAGAACAGTCAAAGGACGTCGTAAATAAGGGTTGGGCGCATATAAAAGCGAAAGTCCATTATCTTGACGTGGGCGAAGACGAGCCGCAACTCGTATTCGAACTTCTCGATATAAAGAAGATTCCCGAAATCGCCGAACCCGTGGTTTCGCTGACTCAATAATTTTACGATAAAAAACGAACAAGCGGCGTAACAGCCGCTTTTTCTTTATAAAATCAAACTAATTTCATTTCGTATTCGTTGGTGTGCTTTTTGTTTATAAAGTTATAAACGTCGTTGGCGAAGACGTCTTCTCTGAAACATTCCGAAGCCGCGCCGTCGAGTTTTATTACGTCGCTTTTGCGGGTTATAATCGGATAATCCGATAAAGACGAAAATTTCGATAACAAGTCGGTTTTATCCTTGTTTACGGCAAGCACTTTCAGGTATAAATCCTGCGAAAGGCTTTTTCTTACGAGTTTTTCGGTTATTCCGAGCATACACGACGTTAAAATTCTCGAAAGTCTTGCGTAAGTATATCGTTTGGTCTTTAACCTGTCTTTTAATTCGGTCAGCGACGAACAACTTTTCGCAAGCGCTTTTATTCGGTTTTCCAGTCCTTCGCCGCAGTCGAGTATTTTCGCCATTTCGCTTTTCGGCGTTTTAAGCAGGGAATAAAAAATCAGATCGTCCGCGTCCGGAAGTTTATCGGGCAGGTCGGGGTAGACGAAAGAGGGAACGAACGGCTTTACTTTTTTAAGTTTTTCTTCGGATATTGCCGTTCTTATTGCGAGCGCGGACGGGGTTTCGCCTAAAAGAGTATTTTCGTTATAGCCTGCGCCTTCGCGGATTATCGGACATAAATCGATATCCGAGCCCGACGAAATTACTGCCTTCGCGTACTCTATGCCGAGAATATTGTTCGGCGTTTTCAGAAGTTCGAAATCGACGTCCGAAAAATTCATTTTCGAAAGGGCGTTGATTTTCGCTTTTATAGGCGTAACGCCCGTTTTAAGTTCGTTTTTGTATAATTTTTTGAATTCTTTGCTTTCGTCGAGCAAGGCTTTGGCGGTTGATAAAAGTTTGTTTTTTTCGGCGTTTTCCGTGCCGAAACATAATACTTTTTCGCTCTTTACGGAAGAAGCGAGTTTTATCGCTCCTTTCGCGAAAATTTCGGCGGGGGCGACCGCAAAAGCGACGGGGAGTTCGAATACTATATCCGCGCCCGCTTTTATCGCGTGCGCGGCTCGCGTATATTTGTCGATAATCGCGATTTCTCCGCGTTGAGTGAAGTTCCCGCTCATGATTATTGCAAGACAGTCGGGAGCGATATTTTTCTTTATATATTCTATATGTTTCAGGTGTCCGTTGTGAAAGGGATTATATTCGCAAACCGCGAAACAAATTTTCATTTAATCGCTCCTTTCGTTTGATATTTGGCGAGAATTGGTGTATAATCATTATTGATATATAATTACATTTTATACTAACGGGCGAAAAATTTCAAGCGTTTGAAAGCCTCGTCCGCTATGAAAGGAGCGTTATGTCAAAAGTTTTAGACGAAATCAAAAAAAGAGCCGCCGCGCTCGGTAAGACGATAGTTCTTCCCGAAGGCGAAGACAAACGTGTCGTAAAAGCCGCTTCCGATTCCGTAAAAGAAGGAATCGCCAAAATAGTGCTGCTCGGCAACGAAGCCGAAATCAAAGCCGATAACCCCGACGTGGATTTGTCCGGCGTTACGATAATCGATCCGCTTACGTACGAAAAAGCCGAGGCTTACGCCGACCTTCTTTACGAACTCCGTAAAGAAAAGGGTATGACGAAAGAACTCGCTCACGAAACGATTAAAAAAGACTATACCATGTTCGGCGCGCTTATGCTTAAAGCGGGCGACGTAGACGGTATGGTTTCCGGCGCGTGCCATTCCACGGCGAATACTCTTCGTCCCGGTTTGCAGGTTATCAAAACCGCAAAGGGTACTCCTATCGTTTCGGCGTACTTTTTAATGATTGCGCCCGAATGCGGAAACAAATACTGCGAAGACGGTTGCTATATATACGCCGACGCCGGTCTTAACCAGAATCCCACGTCCGAACAACTCGCGTATATCGCTCAATCTTCCGCTAAAAGCGCAAAAGCGATTGCGGGCATAGAACCGAGAATAGCGTTCCTTTCGCATTCGACCAAAGGCTCGGCAAAGCACGCCGACGTAGACAAAGTAGTCGCTGCGGTAGAAAAATTCCACGAAATCGAACCCGACGTTCTTGCAGACGGCGAACTTCAATTCGACGCGGCTATCGTCCCGGAAGTAGGCGCGAGCAAGGCTCCCGGCAGTAAGGTCGCCGGACACGCAAACGTTCTTATTTTCCCCGATCTCGACGCGGGTAATACGAACTATAAAAACACCGAAAGACTCGGCGGTTTCCAGGCGGTAGGTCCGCTTTGCCAAGGGCTTGCGAAACCTATCAACGACCTTTCGAGAGGTTGCCATACCGAAGACGTCGTCGCGGCGGTCGCGATAACCGCTCTTCAAACTCAAATTTAATAGTTAAGGGGTGTAAAATATGAAAATTCTCGTTATAAACGCAGGCAGTTCGTCGCTTAAATATCAACTTATAGATATGGCGACCGAAAAGGCAATCGCAAAGGGCGGTTGCGAAAGGATAGGTCTTGACGGATCTTTTTGTAAACATAAAGCGAACGGCAAAGAAACGGTTATAAATGCCGCAATGCCCACTCATAAAGAAGCAATTAAGGTCGTTCTCGACGCTTTGGTAGACAAAGAACACGGCGCGATTAAGTCGATGAAAGAAATAGACGCAGTAGGACACAGAATAGTACACAGCGGCGAAGTCTTCAACGATTCCGTGCTTTTAACCGATGACGTTATGAAGACTATCGAAAGTCTTTCCGAACTCGCTCCTCTTCATCAACCCGCGAACATTATCGGCGTAAAGGCTTGTCAGGCTATAATGCCGGACGTTCCCATGGTAGGCGTTTTCGATACGGCTTTCCACCACACTATGCCCGAAAAGGCTTATATTTACGGTATTCCGTACGAAGCGTATACCGACTATAAGATAAGAAGATACGGTTTCCACGGGACGAGTCACAGATTCGTTTCCGCAGAAGCGGCTAAGTATCTCGGCAGAGAAAACGACCCGAATTTTAAGGTTATCACTATGCACCTCGGCAACGGCTCGTCTATTTCTGCGGTTAAGGGCGGCAAGAGCATGGATACGTCCATGAGTTTCACTCCGCTCGGCGGCGTTCCCATGGGGACGAGATCGGGAGACCTCGATCCCGCTATCGTTGAGTTTTTGGCGAATAAATATAATATGACTTTGGCGCAGACGATGACTTATCTCAATAAGAAGTCGGGCGTTATGGGTCTTAGCGGGGTGTCTTCCGATTTCAGAGATTTGACTGCCGCGGCTAGCGGCGGCAATCACAGAGCCGCGCTTGCCCTCGAAGTGTTCGAGTATAGTTGTAAAAAGTATCTCGGCGCTTATGCAGCCGCGCTCGGCGGGGTAGACTGCGTCGTATTTACCGCGGGTATCGGCGAACACGATCACCTGATAAGAGAACATATCTGCAAGGATATGGAATATATGGGTCTTAAACTCGACGAGAGGAAAAACGAGAATATCGGCGACGGTATATCCGACGTAACGGCGGAAGGCTCGAAAGTCAAAATTCTCGTTATTCCGACCAACGAAGAACTCGTTATCGCCCGCGATACCGAAAGACTTGCAAAATAATCGCAAATTACGCTATAAAATATAGATTTGCAACTTAAAAATATTGACATTAGTCAAAAAATAATGTAAAATAATAAGGCTTTATGGTTATCGACGTAAAGAAACTTAAATTCAGCGGTAAAGAAACTTGTTCGTTTCATTTCGAATACGAAGCGGACGATTCGGCTATTACTTTACCTGACGCCGTATATTCGGCTCCCGTTTCTGTTACGGGTACGCTTACGCTTGGCGGTAACGCGGTATTCGTCGAAGGGGAGATCGCGTATTCTTTGAACGCGAAATGTTCGCGTTGCTTAGCAGACGTCATTTTCCATAACGTGGTCGAATTTGACGAAATGTATTCCGAAAACAAAGACGACGAGGACGCTTATTTCTATTCGAAAGGTCTTATCGACCTTACCGAAATGGTAAACGAGAAGTTGTTGTTGTCTTTTCCGTATTCGGTTCTTTGCAAAGAAGATTGTAAAGGTATCTGCGTCGGTTGCGGTGCAAACCTCAACTACGAAGATTGCAAATGTAAAACTTAACTTTTAAGAGAGGTATATAAAGATGGCAGTTCCTAAACATAAGGTATCGAAACAGAGAGGAAATAAGAGATTCGCAAGCAACTATAAGGCAAAAATGCCGACTTTGGCTGAATGCCCGAATTGTCACGAACTTAAAGCGTCGCATCAGGTTTGCCCCAAGTGCGGATATTACGACGGCAAACTCGTAGTCGAAAAAGAAGAAAAGAAAGCCGACTAATCATTTAATGAATCGGGCAAGGCGAATAGCGCGGCTATTCGCCTTATTTTCGTATAAAAAGGAAAGGTATGAAGAAAGAAAGGAAGTTAGATATTTTAGGTAAAATATTGATTCTTTCGGCAACTATCGTATGGGGTAGTTCTTTCGTCGTGCTTAAAGACGCTCTCGATAAGTTCGGGAACGGTCATTTTACCTTTCTGATTCTCGCCCTCAGGTTTATCGTCGCAACGGTAATAATATTCTTTTGCGTAATCAGAAAACTTAAAACGATAAATCGTTCGATTGCGTTAAAGGGGATTATTCTCGGCGTTATATTGTTTTTGGCTTACGCCGTGCAAACGCTCGGACTAAAATATACTACACCGTCTAAAAATTCATTTTTAACGGTAACGTATTGCGTGCTCGTTCCGTTTTTGTCCTGGCTCGTGCTTAAACAAAGACCGAAATTAAGCCATTATATTGCGGGTGGTTTGTGTTTGCTCGGAATAGCCTTCGTAGCAATACTCGGTAAAAACGAAAGCGCGGGCAATACGGAGTGGATAGGCGATATTCTTTCTGCGGCTTGTGGACTTTTTTATGCGTTGCAGATCGTTTATATTTCGAAATAGGCCGCTACCGAAGACGGAACGGTACTATTGTTTTTTGAAATTCTTACGGTCGGAGTTTTATGCTCGATCGTAACGTGTTCTTGCGAAATACCGCTTCATTATTCCGAAATTTCTTTTGATTTTGAAATCATCTGGAAGATTTTATATCTTGCGGTTTTCGCTACTTGTTTCGCTCAATTTGCGCAGATGTTCGCTCAAAAATACGTCGCGCCGCTATCGGTTGCCTTGATTTTATCGCTTGAAGGTGTATTCGGAGTAATTTTCGAACTCATATCGGGCGCGAAAGTTATGTCCGTTTATATATGGATAGGCTTTGCGTTAATATTAGCGTCGCAGATAATAGGCGAGATAGACCCGATAACCGCCCTTAAAGAAAAATTAAATAAAAATAAGAATAATTCCTAAAAATAGTTGACAAAATATTTTCGTTATGATAGAATAAGGGCAGTCGAAAGACAAATCACCGATTCGGAGGAACAGTTTTATGAAAAAGTTTGTTTGTCCCATTTGCGGATACGTTCACGAAGGAGATTCCGCTCCCGATTTTTGCCCGATATGTAAATGTCCCGGCTCGAAGTTTACCGTACAAGAAGAAGGTATGACTTGGGCTGCCGAACACGTTTTAGGCGTTGCGAAGGACGTTGACGAAGAAATCAAAAAAGGTTTAAGAATGAATTTCGAGGGCGAGTGCAGCGAAGTAGGCATGTATCTTGCCATGGCGAGAGTCGCTTATAGGGAAGGTTATCCCGAAGTCGGCGCGTATTATGAAAAAGCGGCTTGGGAAGAAGCCGAACACGCAGCCAAATTTGCCGAACTTCTCGGCGAAGTGGTTACAGATTCGACTAAGAAAAATCTCGAACTTCGCGTTGCCGCCGAAAACGGCGCTACCGCAGGCAAAGTCGAACTCGCCAAACTTGCCAAACAGCAAAATCTCGACGCTATTCACGACACGGTACACGAAATGGCTCGCGACGAAGCGCGCCACGGCAAAGCGTTCAAAGGTCTTCTCGACAGATATTTCGGTAAATAAGGAGAACTCGATATGAAATACGTTTGTCCTTGCGGATACGTTTACGACGAAACTCTCGGCGATCCCGAAAACGGAATCGCTCCCGGCACTAAGTGGGAAGACGTTCCCGAAGATTGGGTTTGCCCCGTATGCGGTCTTAATAAAGACGCTTTTGAGGAAGAATAATTCTTTCGATGTAAAAATGCCGGCTCGCGGTCGGGAAATTTTATAAACAACATAAAAGCAGAGGTTTTTTAAGCCCCTGCTTTTTTTGTACAGTCAGAATTTGGCGCACCGAATAGTTATTTGTTGCAAAATATGGCGCTATCTTTGAAGATTGAAAAGTCGTTTTGTCGTACTCGCCACTTTTAGAAATATTATATAAAACTTTTATCCCTTTTTCAATTTATTTCTGCGAAAAATATCTAGAAGTTTGTGTGAAAAAATATTTTGTGGTAGAATGGTTCTGTTCCATATTCCAATTTGTCCGAAAGGGTTTTATCCATGAAAAAGCACGTTATCATTCCCATCTTCATTTCGCATCGGGGCTGTCCGAACGACTGCGTCTTTTGTAACCAGAAAAAAATCACCGCGCGTGACGGTGATGTTACGCCGGAGGATGTATCGAAAACAGTCGAAACATGGCTCACGACTCTTCAGGATCTTGCGCCTTCTGAGATTGAACTCGCTTTCTTCGGTGGCTCTTTTACCGGACTTCCACTGTCGGAGCAAGAAGCCTTTTTAGAGATCGCGAAAGGCTAT
>ERZ780178.83-NODE-83-length-79788-cov-46.833080_pt1 | contig 79788 bp, 79 predicted proteins | sample MGYA00511018_ERZ780178 | MGnify/ENA primary metagenome ERZ780178 (study PRJEB29588, sample SAMEA2151439) | human gut metagenome | biome: human gut; feature: human-associated habitat; material: faeces | place: Denmark | collected 2008/2010 ...
ACTATAAATCAACTATTTCAAAGATCGAATTGCCCTATTTTATTGGACAGTAGTGTAACCCTATAATAAGTTTTTTCTGCGAAAAAAGTCTCATAGTCTCATTTTCTTCCTCAAAATACCAGTTATCTTTCTGATGATTAACAACTTAACATCAATGACACTTCTTGAAAAATGCGGCAAGAAGTATCATCAATGTATCATGGAAGTATCATCATATTATGGTTGTACAACTAAAAGGTGTATAGTTGTACGACTATAAAGCTACAATTGTATAACTATAGGGTGTATAGTCGTACGACTAAACAGGTTATAACCGTACAACTAAAGGGGTTATAGTTGTACGATAACAAGGGGTTGCCACTAAGCTCAACAGAGGTGCTGACTGCAGTCAGCAGACCTGCTGACTAGGCTCGGCAGAGGTGCTGAGCCTAGTAGCAACAGTTGGGAAGATACTTGATTGCACCCGAGAAGATACTTACTTCAACCCATAAGGATACTTACTTAGACCCAAAAGGATGCTTACTTGCACCCCAAAAGATACTTACTTGAACCCCAAAAGCCGTTTACTTCAACCTCCTATCATCATTCCTTCTTTCTCAAACGATAGATCGTAACAGGACCTTCTTTGGTAGCATACATTCTGGCTGCCGGTTCCTCACTGAGATCATTCAATACCTTATTGGCATGATAGCGGGTGACACCGAATTTGCGAATCATATCCTTCACCGTGATATATCCCTGCTGCTGGCAAATCTCCACAATGTCGGCAAACTCCTGATCCGCCTCCTTCGGAGCAAATTTCACATTCCAATACTGGCGACTGCAACCGTTAGAACGACGTTTCAATCTTTCCAGGAATTCCTTCGTAGGCAGAATTTCCAAACCACAGATATCCACCTCGTTGGCAGGAATCAGGTCGCCCTCATGATAGGTCTTCTTCCATTCATTTCCCTCCTTATCCTTATGCTTCACCACGCCCAGTTTAGGCTTGACGACAAACATATCACCTACCCTCACCTCGTTGCCGTCAGCCAAGGCATAAAGCGTTTCATCCTCCAGCGTTTCCAATGCAGAGATAAAGGAGGAAACATTCATCGCACAATGATCGCGAACACGCTTTTCCATCTTCTCCTGGTCAATGGTGTCTCGCTTCACAAACATCGGATGTATCTGATACTTACCGCTTTCGTCCTTGAAGGGCGTGCGATGCTCCAAATAATTGATTGAACCTGTTGCTCTTGCCATATTCTTAGTTTTTTGATTCTTTAAAAGATTATGCGCAAAAATACAGATAATTAGCGAGACATACAATTATTTTGTGTTAACTTTGCTAAAAGAGTGATATTATCAAATAGCAGAATATACAATGAAGAACTTTAATTATTAGATACTCAGTAATACGCTTTTTTATGAGTTACGAAGATTCTCAATGATTTTCAAAGGTAGCAGAGTTGCCTTAGCAACCTGTTCTGCAGAAAGTCCCATAGCCAGCAAACGTTGGGCAGTTTCTGTATTAGCTTCTATTTTACCTTCTATTTTACCTTCTCTTTTCGCAGTATCAATGGAATTCTTGATGTCACGATATGCCATCTTACTTGCTTCATACTCCCTCATTTCCTGCGGGGTAAACTTGGCGATCTCGGCTTCCTCAAAGAGACGGTCGAAAATCTTATCGCACAGCTCTTTCGGGCGCTGGGTAAGCTTATAGAGGTTCTTCAGCGCATAAAGCCATTTGTCATATAGCGTTTCCAATTCTTCCAGGGTCTTGTCGAACTTGGCAATCTCTACATAGATAAACTCCAGCTTATCATAGAATACCTTGTGGGTAGCTGTATCGCACAACTGTACATGATGGCGGATTTTCTCCTTGTCGAAGGCATCCTCGTTCATGTTGAAGTTGAGCAGGGCAACAGTATAGACATGATTGAGCTTGAAATCCCAGTCACTACCCTTTGGAGCCTGTTCACGAATAGGGAAAGTCGAGTAGAAGAGTGAGCGGTCCTTGAAATATGTTTGATAGGCATTCTGCATTTCTACGATGAATTTCTCGCCGTTTTCTCCTTCACAATACACGTCGAAGATGGGCTTTCGGTTGGTATAGACATCTCCCACGTGCTCCGGATTCAGATACGACACATCCTTCACAACCTGTCTGCCATTAAACAAGCTGTTGAGGAAGCAAATGAGCAAATCCTTGTTCATTGCCGTTCCAAAAATTCGCTTGAAGCCGAAATCGGTCAGCAGGCTGATGTATCTTTCCTCAATCTGTTTCATAAAATTGTCTCCTTATCATTTATCACTTGTTTGTTCCGAGATATTCGGTTTTCTTCTAAGTCTGCTGCAAAGATAAGGTTTTTATTCTTATTGAGCAAGAAAATCGTGGGATTTTTTCTTGAATTCAGCACTTCTGCTCCTCATACAGATATCAGGCTACTTCCAGAAAATCGGAAGAGCGGGATATCTTGACCACCACTGCGTGATGACGCACAAACTGCATACGGATGCGAGCAATGCTCTCCACATTCATGTAAATAATATTCAAGAAAGAGAGAATCAGGCGGAAACGCCCGAAAAATGGGGAAAAAAGAGAAGGAGAATTTTTCCTTAAGGGTTTTTATTTTTTTCCTTAAGGGAAAATATATTTTTCCTTAAGGAAAAAGAAAGTTTCTCTTAAGAGATTTTTCCACCAAATTTAACCTGTAAAGTTATTTATTACTAACAATGCTATACCCCCACTCCATAAACTCATCTCTCGCAGCATATCCATTGGAACGGCTGTGAGGACAGTAGAGGTGAGCAAGCTCCTGCTTGCTCATCACTCTATGTTCTACGAACCCTATCTTTTACTCTATTTCCTCTATTCTTGCCAACTCCCAGCCCTTAAACTGCATGATTATCTTATGAAGCGTTGTGCCCTGGCGAAGAGCCTCAACCCTTGGAGCATCGGCATATCGCCTAATCTGTTCCACAGCATCCAACCATTGCTTCTCCGACTTCTTCATAAGGCTACCATCTTCCTTCAAAACATCCTTCAACTCTTCATCAAACTCCTTTTTAGAAAGAACCTTGAGTTCGAGGATATAACTGTGCTGACTGGCATAATGGGTATGATCAGGCAACAGGAAGAAATCACAATAGCCATGATTCAACTCCAATTCGGGAGCCGTGATGTAATAATCGTTGAGGTTCAAGTATGCCATAAAGAAACCTTGCAGATTTCGCTCCGATTCTATTCCGTCACGCACAGAAGAAACCTTAGCGTAGGCTTCAGCCATGAAACGCAGTCCTTCCTCCCATATACCATCATAAGCCATATCATAATAGTAATCCGTCAATCTGTTGGTATCCACATACGACTTTGCCTGATACTCTTCTTCCAAATATCCGTAATACTGCTTGCGAACATTATTATTAGGAATGCCCAAAATCAACTTAGAGCCACGTGTACCCTTGATGGTCAACATACCATAATAAAACAGCAAACTTGGGAAGATTTCAGCCTTCGGTATCTGATAGGCAGAGAACTGTTCCTCCAGTTGGGCAACAATCTGTCCCTCTTCCGCTATCTTGCGGATGATACCCTTGCGCTCGCCATCCAACTTATCGAATTGCAAGAGTTTCTTCATCTTGCCATAATCGGTCTTGGTATTCGGGTCTATCATCTGCCGAGGAGAGCGTCCGTAATCCATGTAGTTGCGGAGATAGTAGAGCACCATGTCGCAATTAAACATTCTGACACTCTTATTCAATGCTTCTTCTGCAAAGCAATAGTTGTCGTACCAAGGCTTCATATCGTTGACGATGGCTTCCACATCGCTATCTGCAGGAATGCTTCCCATCTCCTTATAATAAGTGAACATCTCGACTACATCCTTGGTAGAGAAGCCCAGCATCTCGTCGAACTCTGGCTTTACGGAGATATTCCATCCCACATTATACCCACTTGTCACATCATCCAGGGTTACAGGACTGACACCCATCATGAAGATGCGCTCGAAGTTTCCCTTGAACTTCTTGAAGACATCCCGATAGAAACCATCAGCATGAGTAATGGCATGATACACTTTCTCACCATGCTCATTGAGCACTACATTAGTAAAATTATCATACTCATCGATGATAAGATAAAGCTGAAAATGATTTACCTTGGCTGCATCAAAGATTATCTGCATCTTATCAGCATACTGTGTCTTTGTCTTGATTTCCTGAACCTTCTTATCACCATAATATGCAGCATACTGCTCTGCAAAACTATCCAACTTGATACAGAGATAGGCATTGAATCTTTCCTCCAAAACTTCTATCTTACCTGTTATCTGAGAAAAATCCAGGAACAGTACCTGGTAAATTCCTTGCAGGGATGTAGGGTGCTGACCTATCCACAAATTACCGAAGAGCTTTTCGAAACTCTCCTTCTGATTACAGTCATAGTAAGAGTAGAGCATACTGAGAAATATGCTCTTTCCAAAACGACGGGGACGGATGAAGAAGAGATTGCGAGGCTGCTTCTCCAGCTCTGGCAAAAACTTCGTCTTATCGACATAATATAGATTCTGACTCATCACCGTGGCGAAATCAGACACTCCGTATGGTACTTGTTTTACTTGCTGTTTCATCATGCTATGAAATTTAACCAGTTTACATATGCAAAGTTACGGCTTTATTTTGAAACAACCAAAGTTTTCACAGCTTTTTTGTTTAAATAAAAAATCCCTGCCATAGGAAGCCTTTCCTACAGCAGGGATTTTTCTATTGGGAATCATCAAGAATGACTTAACTGTCAATTCTTAACTACTAACTGTCAATTCTTAATCACTAATAAATAATCACTAAACATTATTTATACTCGCCCCAAGCCTTGATGTCGATATCCTCCAGCTTAGTGGTACAGAATGCATAAATAAATGCACTCGCCAGACGGCTATTGGTAATCAATGGCACGTTCAGGTCGATGGCAGCACGACGAATCTTGTAACCATTTGAAAGCTCGCTGCTGGTCAAGTTCTTCGGAATATTCACTACCATATCAATCTCGTGGTTGTGGAGCATCTCCAAAGCCTTAGGTGCACCGCCTTCTGCCTCCTCTGATGGCCAAAGCACACGGGTGTTCTCAATGCCATTCTCAGTGAGGAACTTGCTACTACCACCAGTTGCATACAGCTTGTAACCATGCTTAACCAGCATCTGGGCAGCATCGAGCAAATCTACCTTCTGCTTGGCAGAACCTGTAGAAAGCAGGATGTTCTTGGCTGGAATGCGATGACCCACAGAAAGCATGCTCTTCAGAAGTGCGGTAGATGTATCGTCGCCCAAGCAACCTACCTCACCTGTACTGCTCATATCCACGCCCAATACTGGGTCTGCCTTCTGCAGACGGTTGAAGCTGAACTGGGATGCCTTGATACCTACATAGTCGAGATCGAAGAGGTTCTTGTGTGGCTTCTCTACTGGCAAACCGAGCATCACACGGGTAGCCAACTCGATGAGGTTGATCTTCAATACCTTGCTCACGAATGGGAACGAACGGCTGGCACGCAAGTTACACTCGATAACGAGAATATCATTGTCACGAGCCATGAACTGGATGTTGAACGGACCGTTGATGTGCAACTCCTTGGCAATCTGACGACCTACTCGCTTCACACGACGAACTGTCTCAACATACAACTTCTGAGGAGGGAACTGGATGGTAGCATCACCTGAGTGAACACCGGCAAACTCGATGTGCTCGGAAATGGCATAGGCAATCACCTCGCCATTCTTTGCCACTGCATCCATCTCAATCTCCTTGGCATGTTCGATAAACTTACTAACTACCACTGGGTGATCCTCACTTACATTGGCAGCCAACTGCAGGAATCGCTTCAGCTCATCCTCGTTAGAACATACGTTCATCGCAGCACCAGAAAGCACGTAGCTAGGACGAACCAATACAGGGAAGCCTACACGCTCGATGAAGTTGTCGATGTCCTCCATAGAGGTCAGGGCGCTCCACTCTGGCTGGTTGATGCCATTGTTGGTCAACATCTGAGAGAACTTGGCACGGTCCTCAGCGTTATCGATATCCTTGGCAGCAGTACCCAGGATTGGCACGTTCTGCGCATCCAGGTGCATAGCCAGGTTGTTTGGAATCTGACCACCGGTAGATACGATGACGCCATGAGGCTGCTCCATCTCGATGATATCCATCACACGCTCAAAGGTCAACTCGTCGAAGTAGAGACGGTCGCACATATCGTAGTCGGTAGATACGGTCTCTGGGTTGTAGTTGATCATCACTGAGCGCCAGCCTTCCTTGCGGATGGTGTTCAATGCCTGAACGCCACACCAGTCGAACTCTACGGAAGAACCGATGCGGTAAGCACCTGAACCGAGTACGACGATAGAACGGTGGTCGTTCTCGAAGGTGATGTCACTCTTCACGCCTGCATAAGTTACATAGAGGTAGTTGGTCTGAGCAGGATACTCTGCTGCCAGGGTATCAATCTGCTTTACTACAGGCAGGATGCCATAGCTCTTGCGCTTGTTGCGAACCAGGAGGGCAGCCTTGTGCATGTTGCCCAACTCCTGCTCCAAGCCCACGGCACGAGCAACCTGGAAGTCGGTGAAACCATAAACCTTAGCGGAACGGAGCAGATTCTGGTCAAGAGTATTAATATTGCACTTCTTCATCTCCTCGTCGATGTCGATGATGTGCTTCAACTTCTCCAGGAACCACTTGTCAATCTTGGTCAAGTCGTGAATCTGATCTACGGTATAGCCCTTGTGCATAGCCTTAGAAATCACAAACACACGCTTATCTGTTGGCTCGCGCAAAGCTGCATCGATATCGTCGATTTCAAGCTCCTTGTTCTCTACGAAACCGTGCATGCCCTGACCAATCATACGAAGACCCTTCTGGATAGCCTCCTCGAAGTTGCGGCCGATGGCCATTACCTCACCTACAGACTTCATAGATGAACCCAACTCCTTATCTACGCCACGGAACTTAGACAAGTCCCAACGAGGAATCTTACAAACCACGTAGTCCAATGCTGGCTCAAAGAAAGCTGATGTAGTCTTGGTTACAGAGTTCTTCAACTCGAACAGACCGTAACCCATACCGAGCTTGGCTGCAACGAAGGCAAGAGGATAACCAGTAGCCTTAGATGCCAAGGCAGATGAACGGCTCAAGCGGGCATTCACCTCGATAACGCGATAGTCCTCGCTCTTAGGGTCGAAGGCATACTGCACGTTACACTCACCCACGATTCCGATGTGACGGATAATCTTGATGGCGAGGGCACGGAGCTTATGATACTCAGCATTGCTCAGGGTCTGAGATGGAGCGATGACGATACTCTCACCGGTATGGATTCCCAGTGGGTCGAAGTTCTCCATGTTACAAACGGTGATACAGTTGTCGTAGCGGTCGCGAACCACCTCATACTCAATTTCCTTCCAGCCCTTCAAGCTCTTCTCTACCAATACCTGTGGAGAGAATGAGAAGGCCTTCTCTGCGAGCTTGTTCAACTCCTCCTCGTTGTCAGCGAAACCAGAACCGAGTCCACCCAAGGCGTAAGCAGCACGGATGATGACAGGATAACCGAGCTCGGCAGCAGCCTTGCGGGCCTGCTCGATGTTCTCGCAAGCCTCACTCTTGATGGTCTTCACGTTGATTTCATCCAGCTTCTCTACGAAGAGCTCACGGTCCTCAGTATCCATGATAGCCTGAACAGGAGTACCCAACACCTTGACATTATATTTCTCCAGGATGCCCTGGCGATAGAGTTCCACACCACAGTTGAGGGCAGTCTGACCACCGAAGCTGAGGAGGATACCGTCTGGCTTCTCCTTCTGGATGACACGCTCTACGAAGTATGGCTGCACTGGCAGGAAGTAAATCTGGTCGGCAACACCTTCTGATGTCTGTACGGTTGCGATATTCGGGTTGATGAGCACAGTCTCGATACCTTCCTCGCGCAATGCCTTCAGGGCCTGCGAACCTGAGTAGTCGAACTCACCTGCTTCACCGATCTTCAAGGCTCCAGAACCTAAGAGGAGCACCTTCTTTATATTTTCGTCTTTCATCTTTTTCCTAATTATTTAAGTGTTTCTACAAACTTATCAAACATGAACTCTGTATCCACAGGGCCTGAGCAAGCCTCTGGGTGGAACTGGCTTGAGAACCAAGGGTTCACCTTGTGGCGGATACCCTCGTTAGAGCCATCATTCATATTTACAAAGAGTTCCTCCCAGTCGTTGCCCAATGTCTTAGCATCAACGGCATAACCGTGGTTCTGAGAGGTGATGTAGCAATTGTTGGTTCCTACCATGCGCACTGGCTGGTTGTGTGAACGGTGACCATACTTCAACTTGTAGATGGTAGCACCGGCTGCCTTGGAAAGCAACTGGTTACCCATACAGATACCGCAGATAGGCTTGCGGCTCTGGCTGATCTGCTTACGAATAATGTTTACTGCATCCTCACACATGTCTGGGTCGCCAGGACCATTGGCAAGAAACAGTCCGTCGAAATCCATATCGGTGTAATCGTAATTCCAAGGCACACGGATCACCTCTACGCCTCTGTTGATGAGGCAACGGATGATGTTTGCCTTCACACCGCAGTCAACGAGAACCACCTTCTTGCCGGCACCCTCGTTATAACGGATAATCTCCTTGCAGCTCACCTGGTCAACGAAGTTTACACCCTCGTAGTTAGCCTCAGGGATGTTGTCTGGTTCATCATCAAAGAGAATCTTACCCATCATCACACCATGCTCACGAAGCACCTTAGTCAACTCACGGGTATCGATGCCTGTGATTCCTGGCACCTTTTCGCGCTTCAACCAGTCGGCAAGACTCTCCACTGCATTCCAGTGGCTATACTGCTCGCTGTAATCATTCACGATGATGGCAGAAGCATAAATCTTGTCACTCTCCATGAAGGTTGGCAAACCATTCTCCTCGAAAGTAAATGGTGGCACACCATAGTTGCCCACGAGAGGGAATGTAAGTGTCATCAACTGACCGGCGTAAGAAGGGTCGGTCAAACTCTCTGGATATCCCATCATGGCTGTGTTGAACACAACCTCGCCCGCTACAGGGGCATCATATCCAAAAGATTTGCCATGGAACTTGGTTCCATCGCTCAAAACTAAGGTTACTTTTTTCATATCTGACATTTGATTCTTTTATTTCATACTTATAAGAGCAAATGAATTCTTCACTCTTCGTTCTTCTCTCTTCACTTATTTATGATAAACGTTTTCAATATAGTTCACAAACGACTGGTTGCAGAGTTTCGTGCCACCTGGGGTTGGATAATGACCGGTGAAATACCAGTCGCCCTTGTGGTTTGGAATCGCCTCGCGCAAGCCCTCGATGCTCTGGAACACGAGCTGGATAGGAGTGGTCATGCCTTCCGGACGGAGCATCTCTACTATCTTCTCGTTAATTTCCTCGATGGTGAACGGCTTGTAGATGGCACGAACCGGGTTCACCTGCTCCTCCTTCGGCTTGGCAAGTTCTGCCTTGCATGCCTCGTAGGTCTGCTCGATGAGGTCCTCCATCTTGCGCTCTTTCAAAAGCTGGATTGCCGCACGGAACACGCAGAACTCTTCCAGTCTTGCCATATCAATGCCGTAATAATCCGGATAACGGATCTGAGGGGCACTGGATACGACTACAATCTTCTTAGGATGCAGACGGTCGAGGATGCGGAGGATGCTCTCCTTCAGGGTTGTACCGCGCACGATACTGTCGTCGATGATAACGAGATTATCCACATTCGGCTCGATGCTTCCGTAGGTTACATCATACACGTGGCTCGCCAGGTCGTTGCGGCTGTTGCCCTCGGTGATGAAGGTGCGGAGCTTGATATCCTTCCATGCTATCTTCTCTGAGCGGACGAAATCGCCGAGAATATCGTATAATTCTTCCTTAGATGGAATATGGTCGAGGTTGGCAATCTGCTCAATCTTGCTTTCGTTGAGATACTTCTTGAAACCGCTCAACATACCATAGTAAGCCACCTCGGCTGTATTCGGAATATAGCTGAACACGGTGTGATCTACATCGTAATCCACTGCCTTCAGGATAGGCTGGGTCAACTGCTCGCCCAACTGCTTACGCTCCTGGTAGATATCCTTGTCGGAACCACGGCTGAAGTAGATGCGCTCGAATGAGCAGGCAGAATCGCCCTTCTGCTCCATGATGCGCTCGATACTGCACTCGCCGTTCTTCTTCACGAGAAGCGCCGTGCCCGGCATCAGCTCCTGCACATCCTCTGCCTCCAGGTCGAAGGTGGTCTGAAGTACAGGGCGCTCGCTGGCTACTACCACGATTTCATCGTTCTTGTAGTAGAAAGCAGGACGGATGCCCCAAGGGTCGCGCATGGAGAACATCTCTCCCGAACCGGTGATACCGCAGACCACATACCCCCCGTCGAAGTCCTTCATCGTGGTCTTGAGCACATTGCTCATCTTCACGTGGTCCTCGATGTAGTTGGTGATGTCGGTGTTCTCCATCTCCATCGCCTTTGCAGCCACGAAATTGCGCTCCACCTCTCTGTCAAGTCGGTGGCCCATCAGTTCGAGCATGATGTAGGTGTCGCTGTAGATGCGTGGGCTCTGGCCCTGCTTGGTCAGCTCCTGGAAGATTTCATCTACGTTGGTCATGTTGAAGTTACCACAAAGACAGAGGTTCTTCGCCTTCCAGTTGTTGCGGCGCAGGAATGGGTGCACATACTGGATGCCACTCTTTCCGGTGGTGCTGTAGCGCAGATGTCCCATGTAGAGTTCGCCTGCGAAAGGCAGTTCCTCTTGGGCAAACTTTGCATCAGCAAGCTGCTCGGGAGTTAAGTTCTTGAAGTTGGCGTTTGCCTTGCCGAAGATTTCGGTCACGGCGTTCTTACCCTCCGCACGCTCACGAAACATATACTCATGTCCTGGCTTTCCACCCAGTTTGACACAAGCCATACCAGCACCCTCCTGTCCACGGTTGTGCTGCTTCTCCATCATCAGATAGAGTTTGTTGAGTGCGTACATCCAAGTACCGTACTTCTGCTGGTAATACTCCAGTGGCTTGAGCAATCTGATCATTGCCACGCCACACTCATGTTTCAATGGTTCCATACTCTTTTTATTATCCTTTTTTAGTTAAATCTGAATATACCTATCCGAGGGACACCCCTCCAAAAAAAGGGAAACGTCAAGAAATGACGATTCCCTTTATCATTCTTATTCTACAGTAACCGACTTGGCCAAGTTTCTTGGTTGATCAACATTCTTACCCTTACATACAGCTACATGGTAAGCCAGCAGCTGCAAAGGAATGGTAGCCAATAATGGCTCCAGACACTCCAGAGTTTCAGGGAGTTCAATCACTTCGTCGGCAATCTTAGAAATGGTTTCATCGCCCTTGCTGACAATAGCAATGACACGACCCTGACGGGCCTTGATCTCCTGAATATTAGACAAGACCTTCTCGTACATGAAGTTGTGGGTAGCAATGACTACTACAGGCATATCGCTGTCAATCAATGCAATAGGACCATGCTTCATCTCCGCAGCAGGATAACCCTCAGCGTGGATGTAGCTAATCTCCTTCAACTTCAAGGCACCTTCCAGGGCTACAGGATACTGGAATCCGCGGCCCAGATAGATGAAATTGCGAGCGTATGTAAACGTACGGCTCAAGTCAGCTATCTTATTGTTGAGCTTCAGCACCTCCTTCATCTTGGCAGGAATGTTCCAAAGCTGTTCTGTAATCTTCTGATAATCGTTTTCGCTGATGGTACCCTTCTCCTTACCGATGGCAAGTGCCAGGAGGATAAGGACGGTAACCTGACCGGTGAAAGCCTTGGTAGAGGCAACACCAATCTCCGGACCTACGTGAATATAGGTACCCGTATCTGTCTCTCGTGCGATGGAAGAACCGATGGAGTTACAGATACCATAGATAAACGCACCACTCTCCTTGGCAAGCTTGATGGCAGCCAGGGTATCAGCGGTTTCACCACTCTGGGAAATGGCGATGACGACATCATCCTTCGTTACCACAGGATTGCGGTAACGGAACTCAGATGCATATTCCACTTCCACCGGGATGCGGCAGTAGTTCTCAATCATCTGCTTGCCGATGAGTCCGGCGTGCCATGATGTTCCACAAGCCACGATGATGATTCGCTTGGCATTGAGGAGCTGCTGGCGATGGTCGGTAATGGAGCTGAGCACTACGCCCATCTCTGTCTCCGTCTTGCAGGTTGTATCGTCGCCGTCGGTCATCACACGGGTTTCCACGGTGCGGCTCACCACACGGCCACGCATACAGTTGCGCAGGCACTCAGGCTGCTCGAAAATTTCCTTCAGCATGAAGTGAGGGAAACCGCCCTTCTCAATCTGACCGAGGTCGATATCCACGGTCTGCACCTCAGGGTTGAGCTTTACGTTCTGGATGTTCACCACCTGCAATTCCTGTCCGAGACGCATCACGGCGATGTTGCCATCCTCCAGGTAAACCACCTTGTCGGTATATTCGATGATAGGGCTGGCATCCGAACCGAGATAGAACTCTCCGTCCTCGCCAATACCCACCACCAGCGGGCTCTGCTTGCGGGCAGCGATAATCTGGTCAGGGTGGCGCTTGTCGAGAACAGCGATGGCGTAAGCGCCAATCACCTGACGAAGCGCAACCTGAACGGCGGTCAACAAATCAAGATCCTTCTTCACCTGGATGTATTCAATGAGCTGTACGAGCACCTCAGTATCAGTCTCGCTCTTGAACTCCACACCCTTTGCCATCAGGTTCTTCTTGATATCGGCATAGTTCTCGATAATACCATTATGAATCATGGCAAGGTTCTTGCTTGAAGAATAATGAGGATGAGCATTCACAGCTGAAGGCTCTCCATGGGTGGCCCAACGTGTATGAGCAATACCTACATGCCCTGAAATATCCTTGTCAGCGCAGAACGCTTCCAAATCTGCCACCTTACCCTTTGCCTTATATACATTCAAAGAGCCGTCATTGCCAATAAGGGCAACTCCCGCAGAATCGTATCCGCGGTACTCCAGACGCTTCAAGCCCTTGATGAGAGCTGGATAAGCGTCACCCTTACCTAAATATCCTACTATGCCACACATACTTATATATATTTATGTTGTATTTTCGTTTGTTAATCCTGACCTTTTATCCTTTGCTGTTATCGCAAGATGTTGACAACCAATGATGCGATGGATGTCAAGATACTTACAGCAGAGAACCACAATGTTGTAGAAGAACCAATAGCAGAGTTCTGTGCCTTTACCTTATTTGGTTCTACATAGATAATGTCGTTCTGCTGAAGATAATAATATGGAGAATTGATGATGTTAGCATCATTCATATTCAAGCGATAAGTATGCTTCTCTCCCTCTGCGTCCTGACGGATGAGCAGCACGTTATCACGCTTACCATAAATGGTAAGGTCGCCACACTGTGCTAAAGCTTCAAGCACGCTCATTTTTTCCTGAGGAGCATAGATGACACCAGGCTTGGTAACTTCACCCAATACAGACACATGATAGCTACCCATTCGAACAGTAACGATAGGATTCTCCTGCTCAGCCAAGTAAGGCTTTACCTTACTCTTGATGAGATTTTCTGCCTGATTCTTGGTCAAGCCGCCTACATGCAGCGTACCCACTACCGGGAACTCGATATTACCGCTGTTATCTACAAGATAGCCCTGCAGGGAACCACCTGATGAACTCAACTGTCCACCCGTACCGATGGTTTGAGACACAGCCAGGTTAAAAGGAATTGCAGCTTTAGGATCAGTAGTTATTACGGTGATTGTCAACTCATCCTTAGGCATAATCTTTGCTTCGTAAAGCATCTTAGAAGCTGCATAACTGATAGAATCGGCATTTTGAAAATAAGCCACATTCTTGGTGCTTCCGCAACTGCTAAGCATCAAGACCATTGTCAAAGCGACAAGCGCAGAATAGATGATTTTTTTCATTCTCAACAAATTTCGTTATAAAATATTGGTGCAAAATTACAGCATTTTTTTGAATACTGCAAATTTTTGCACCAATATTTACTCCATCGCATTATTTTTCTTAAAATAATGACCTTTTTAACTAGTCTTCAATGCCATTTGATGGTAAATTGAAGGTATAGCTGTTATCGAAGATCTTCTTCACCTTGTTGATTTCTACGAAGGTGGTTCCTCCACCCTCACCGAAGCTACCACTCAGGTAAGCAATCTTATCTTCCTCACCCAGGTAGCCCTTCTGGCGGAGCATACGTACCGCTGCGGTAAACATAGCCTTGGCAGAAACCTGATCCTTCTGATGGATTGGAATAATACCATAGCTCAGGTTCAACCAGCGCTGAAGCTTCTCCTTGTAACAGATGGCAAGCACAGGGTTAGGACCACGGAACGAAGCCAGGCAGCGGGCAGTCTGACCCGTCTCACCATCGGTGATGATGCCGGCAACGCCCAACTTCTTGGTTGCCTCGATGGCAGCATGAGCCAGGAAGAGCTTTTGGTCAACCTTTCCATCCTCCATCGGATCAATGTCGTTGAGAGGCGACTTGTCCTTCTCTGCCTGTTCGGCAATGCGTGCCATAGTCTGAACAGCCTCTACCGGATACTTACCGCTAGCTGTTTCGCCAGAAAGCATCAGGGCGTCTGTACGGTAGAAGATTGCGTTGGCAATATCTGTAACCTCGGCACGTGTAGGACGAGGATTCTTGATCATGGTGTGGAGCATCTGTGTAGCAACGATTACCGGCTTCTGAGCCTTCACGCACTTGGCGATGATGCGGCGCTGGATACCAGGGATTCTCTCGATAGGCACCTCAATACCCAGGTCACCACGGGCAATCATAATGCCATAGCAGGCTTCGATGATCTCATCGATGTTATCTACACCCTCCTGGTTCTCGATCTTAGAGATGATCTTGATGTCGCTGTGGTGAGCATCGAGAATATCCTGCACGGCCTTTACATCAGCTGCATTGCGCACGAATGAGTGAGCGATGAAATCAATATCCAGTTCGATGGCAAGCTCGATGTTTCTGCGGTCTTTTTCAGTAAGCGCAGGCAGGTCGATGTGCTCGCCCGGTACGTTCACGCTCTTGTGAGCCCCCAGTGTTCCCTCGTTCTGCACCTCTGCCACGAGCATAGGACCCTGAATATCAACAACCTTCATGTCGAGTTCGCCATCATCAAACAAGATGTCGTCGCCCACCTTCAAATCGGCAGCAATATCAGGATAGCTCAAGTTCACTATATCATGAGAAGAATCTACATCAGGACGACCGAAGATTTTCACCACGTCACCTATATTATAATGTATAGGCTCCTTTACGTCGGTAGTGCGCACCTCCGGACCCTTGGTATCAATCATGATACCAATATGTGGAGACACAGCTCTAACATTCTTGACAATGGTACGGATTCCATCTTCTGTAGCATGTGCGGTATTCATACGAACCACGTTCATGCCCGCAAAAAACAGTTTTCGGATAAAATCTTGATCGCATCTGCGATCGCTGATGGAAGCAACAATCTTTGTTTGTTTCATATTTGTAATTACCTTATAGAAATTTCAATGTTATCGTGACATTTCTGCCACTTTTCTCAAATTTTGTGCAAAGATACAAAGAAAATCTGAAATACGATTCATCTGAAATACAAAATATATATAAAATATGGCGAATGTAACAGATTGAAAGGAAACCAAACACGCCCTGCAAGGACAAAAGCATCACATGGTCAATGCTTTTGCTCCTACAGGGCGACATTCTTGACAGAATTATATTTTCCTAGATATCCAAGTCTGGTGCCTTCTCTGCACCAGCTGCTGCCTCAAACTTAGGCATTACATTGAAATTGAAAATGCCGGCGATGATGGCATTAGGCATCTTTCTAACCGTCTGATTATAAGACTGAACTGCCTCATTATACTTACGGCGAGCCTCGCTGATCCGGTTTTCAGAACCTTCCTCCTGAATCTGGAGAGCCTTGAAGTTCTCGCTTGCCTTCAACTCAGGATATCTTTCAGCCACCAACATCAGCTTGGAGAAGGCATTAGCCAACTCCCCCTGAGCAGCCGCATACTGCTTCATGCTAGCCTCCGTGAGATTATTCACATCCAGCTTCACCTGTCCTACAGAAGCACGAGCCTTGGTCACCTCCTCGAAAGTCTCCTTCTCATGCTTGGCATAAGCCTTTACGATTTTAGCCAACTGAGGCATCATATCGGCACGACGCTGATACTGAGCCTGCATGTTAGACAACTCGGTAGTAGCCTTCTCCTGCTCTCCTACCATACCATTATAACTACTGAACACCCAGAGCACCAACACAACGATGACGCCTAAGATGATCCATCCTGTTTTCTTCATACTTTTTTATTATTGATTAATGATTATTGATTATCTATCAATTATAAACTATTAGCTATCAACTACTACCAGCTTCCGCCGGAACCGCCGCCAGAGAATGTCCCACCGCCAAAGGAGCCGCCCGAGAAGCCGCCTCCTCCACCGCCGGAGAATCCTCCGCCGCCCATGAAGAACGGCGGCAACCAGTCGTCATCATCATTTCTTCTTCGCGACTGGTTTCTCTCCTTTCCCTTCGGTCTTGGTTTAACCAGACCCACCTGCTCCAGGATGTAACGGACGAGGTAATAGATCGGGATTCCGAAAAAGAGAAGGAACAGGATAACGACCAGTGCCCAATCCTCTTCATCATTCACCGTCCCCTCATCTACCGACTCAATTCCAGTACGTCCGCTTTTCACCTTATTATATATAGCACGGCTCACAGAGACTACAGCCTCGCCGGGAGCATCCTCGCGCATGTTTTTCACGATGCAGGCACGTGCAATATCATCGCAGTCCACATCCGTCAGCTCTCCCTCCAGTCCGCTGCCGGGAGCGATGAAGTACTTGTGGTCTTCCACGGCAATCACGACAACCAGTCCCCTGCGGTTTTTCTTGTAGCCGATGCCATACTTGTTGCCCACATCCTGTGCCATCCGGAAAGCATCCTGGTTAGCCACCCTGCCCACGATGATGAGCAAATTCTGCACGCCACACTCCAGCTTCAGCTTCTGCAGGTAGAAATTAGCCGAATCCTTGAGTGCCCTATCCACATAGCCATCGGGATCGGAAATATACTGCGTGGAGTCCTGAAGGAAGGGAATCGGCACATTATCCGCATTCCACTCCTTCTTGGCAGACAGCGATAAGACGCTGAAAGCCATCCATATCATCACTAAAAAATGTCTCTTAAAAGCCATAAATTCTCAATTTTAGTGCAAAAATACAGAATAAAAACCTAATATGCAAATACTTAGAGCATTTTTTTTGCAAAAAAAGCCTTAACTATTTTGTTATATCGCAAAAAACTTGTATCTTTGCACACCGATTTGAGATTATTAAGTATAAAAATAAATAAAAGAAGAGAAATGACCAAAGCAGATATCATAAATGAAGTAGCAATCGCTACTGGTATGGCTAAGAAGGAAGTTAGCATAGTAGTAGAGTCGTTCATGGAGGAGGTGAAGAAGAGCCTCATCCAGAACAAGGAGAATGTTTACCTGCGTGGCTTCGGTAGCTTCAACATCAAGCACCGTGCAGCTAAGACCGCTCGCAACATCTCTAAGAACACCACTCTCACCATCCCAGCTCACGATTTGCCAAGCTTCAAGCCATCTAAGAGCTTCATCGAGGAGATGCAGAACGCTCAGTAAGAGAATTAACATTTTTATAATAACAATATTTTAAAATTTTAAAATCATGCCAAACGGAAAGAAAAAGAAGGGCCACAAGATGGCTACTCACAAGCGTAAAAAGAGATTACGTAAGAACAGACATAAGAGCAAGTAAGCTTTTCTAGAAGCTGAAAATGCTCTCAGTCGGTTCCACAGACTGAGGGGGCGTGTCATATCAACATGGATAGGCATGCCCCTTTTTGTAAAGTGTTATTAGTAACTTTAAGTAAAAAGATTATTGAAGAGTATGACAAGCGAAGTTGTAATTGACGTCCAGCAGAAGGACATTTCTATCGCTCTCATGGAGGATAAGCAGCTGGTGGAATACCAGAACGAACCTCGTGAGGCTTCGTTCTCTGTGGGAAACATCTACATCGCAAAGGTTAAGAAACTCATGCCGGGACTTAACGCATGCTTCGTAGATGTAGGTTATGAACGCGACGCCTTTCTTCATTATCTTGACCTGGGAAGTCATTTTAATTCCTACCAGAAGTACCTTAAACAAGTACAGAGCGACAGAAAGAAACTTTTCCCATTCTCTAAAGCCAGCAAACTGCCTGAACTGGAAAAGGACGGCAGCATTCAGAATGTTCTCAAAGTGGGACAGGAAGTGCTGGTGCAAATCGTAAAGGAACCAATCTCTACCAAGGGTCCTCGTCTTACGGGCGAAATATCTTTCGCAGGACGATACCTGGTACTCATGCCATTCGGTGATAAAGTTTCTGTCTCGTCGAAAATCAAAAGCGGAGAAGAACGCTCCCGACTCAAACAACTCATTCACAGCGTAAAACCAAAGAATTGCGGTGTAATTGTCCGCACTGTGGCTGAGGGAAAGAGAGTCGCTGAGCTCGATGCTGAGCTGAAAGTCCTGGTGAAGCGATGGGAGGATGCTATCGCCAAGGTGCAGAAGACCCAGCAGCGCCCGCAACTCGCTTTCGAGGAGACCGGAAGAGCCGTCGCTCTCCTGCGTGACTTGTTTAACCCATCTTACGAGAACATCTTCGTCAACGATGAAGGTGTGATGAACGAGGTGAAGGACTATGTTTCTCTAATAGCCCCTGAAAAGGCGGGCATAGTCAAGCTCTACACCGGTAAGGTGCCTATCTTCGACAACTTCAGCATCACCAAGCAGATCAAGGCTGGTTTTGGAAGAGTTGTCAACTACAAGCACGGTGCGTATCTCATCATCGAGCATACCGAAGCCCTGCACGTGGTAGATGTAAACAGCGGCAACCGTACTCGTGAGAAAGGTCAGGAAGCGAATGCTCTCGATGTAAACCTCGGCGCTGCCGATGAATTGGCCAGACAGTTGCGACTCCGTGATATGGGAGGAATCATTGTGGTGGACTTCATCGACATGAATCTTGCCGAAGACCGACAGCTGCTCTATGAGCGCATGTGCAAGAACATGCAGAAGGACCGTGCCAAGCACAACATCCTGCCTCTGAGCAAGTTCGGACTGATGCAGATTACCCGCCAGCGTGTACGCCCTGCCATGGACGTAAACGTAGAGGAGACCTGCCCTACCTGCTTCGGTTCGGGCAAGATCAAATCGAGCATCCTTTTCACCGACCAGTTGGAAAGAAAAATCGACCGCCTAGTCAACAAGATTGGCGTCAAGAAATTCACTTTGTATGTGAATCCTTACGTAGCTGCCTTCATCAACAAGGGCTTCATTTCCCTGAAGCGCAAATGGCAGTTTAAGTATGGTTTCGGCTTCAATGTAATTCCATCTCAGAAACTGGCGTTCCTCCAGTATGAATTCTACGACAAGGACAACCAGTATCTGGATATGCAGGAAGAACAGGAAACAAAGTAAGTTTTTAATTCTCAGAAAAAAGCTCCATTCGCCATTTCAGATGCGAATGGAGCTTTTATTATTTCAGTTTCTCTACACCTTATTATATATAAGGCATTTTAGTACTCTATCTCATTATTCACCATTTTCTCTGTGTCCCAAGGTGCAGGAGCGCCGCCGAGATAACGATGGAACCAGTCAAGGTGCGCATTGTAATAGAGCGGCATCGACTTCAGGTTGCTTGGCCAGTGACCATCATACTTCAAGACAATCAGTCGAGAAGGAATGTTCAGGGTCTGCAATGCCGTGAAATACTGCAAGCTCTGTGTATAAGGTACACGATAGTCCAGCTCGCCTGTCATCACGAGGGTTGGCGTTGAGAAATTCTTGATGTATGAAGATGGCGACCACTTCTCGTAGAGATCGGAATTGTAAGGCTGTCCCTCTAACTCAAAGTTAGGGAACCATACTTCCTCGGTACTGCCCCACATTGAGCGCAGATCATATACGCCCATCATGGAAGCCAGACACTTGAATCGCTTGGTATGGCCCTGCAGCCAGTTCATCATATAGCCACCATACGACCATCCCATCGCTCCCATCCTGGTGGAGTCAACATATTCCAGGGTTGCCAATTTATCAGTAACCTTCATCACATCCTCAAATACCTTTCCGCCCCAGTCACCGGAAATGGCACGTGTAAAGGCCTGGCCATATCCTGTAGAACCATGAGGATTAGGATAAGCCACCACATAACCGGCAGCAGGATAAACCTGCCAGTCGCCACGGAAGGAATTCATCCACTGCATCTGGGGGCCACCATGCACATTGATGATAAGCGGATACTTCTTGCTGGCATCAAAGTTGTGTGGTTTCACGATGAATACCTGAATCTTGTCGCCGCCAGCGCCATCCACCCAGATGCTCTCAGATGGACGGATATCCACCTCATCCTCCAACTTCTGGTTGAGGAAGGTTATCTGCTGTTCCTTGCCGCGAGCCACAGGAGTTCCATTCCACTTTTTCATCTGCTGACGATACAGAGCCGATGGCTTGCCTGTCGTACTGTAAGTATAATACACCATCCCCTTATTGTCGAAATCAAACTCAGAGATAGCCTTGCCTGTCACTACTGGCGAAATGGTCTTTCTGGCAATGTCGAGTTTGTAGAGAGGTTGTGCGCCCTGCACCTCACCCAGGAAGTAGATACTCTTGCTGTCTGGTGCCCATTTGTAATCATCCACCCAGTTGTCAAACTTCTCTGTCAGGATAGTAGATTTCCTTGCAGCACGGTCGTAGATGGCAAGACGGAAACGATCAGACTCATAGCCAGGTACTTGCTGCAAGCGGTAAGCGATATACTTGCCGTCGGGCGAATAGGTTGGAGTACCATCCCATGCCTTGTTTTCCTTCGTGATGCAGACAGGTTCTCCCCCATTCACAGATACCGTCCAAAGGTCGGCATTGGTGCTAGCCTCCTGATGCTCATCGTGGTTGGAGACAAAACAGATTTCCTTGCTGTCTGGAGAAAAATCATAGGCGATTCCGCCACCAGCCATGAATATCAGCGAATAATTACCCGGAGTCAGATCCCTGTAAGTCTTCGTCTGTGTATCGAAAAGGATGAGATGACTGCATCTGCCATCGCTATAGCTCGTCCAATGACGATAGAGCAACTTGTCGGCAATATGCGCCTGCACAGGTCCCTTGTCCTTCTTCTCCATCCGGGCTATGTTGGCCTTGGCATCAGCTCCCAGGTCGGGATATACCTCGGCTGTAAAGGCGATGTATCGCTCATCTGGAGAGATAACCGGATTATCTATACCCAACTCATAATCAGTTACTTGTTCCGCCTCGCAGGTAGCCAGATTCATACGATAGATCTGAGCCGTCCCCTTCTCATAATTAGTGAAGAAGATACTCTTTCCATCCTTACTCCACACGGCAGAACTGCTTTTGCCATCCTCGGTGAAAGCCTTGGCATGAGAGCCATCTGCATTCATGATGTAGATGTCGGAGCTAGACTTCTGGTTCTTCAGGTCGGAAGAACTGGAGGTATAGCAGATAGTCTTACCATCTGGCGAAAGGCTCACAGAATATACGCCCTTCACCTTGTACAAATCCTCGATGGTAAACGCCCTTTTCTGAGCGTTTGCCGAAAGCAGCGTCATCACGAGTGCTGCCGAAAACATCAATTTTTTGTTCATATAACCTATAAATATTAAACTTTCGATGCAAAAGTAACAAATATTTTTGAATTTCCTGCAACCTTTTGCTATCTTTTATCGTCTAATCTATAATTAATATTGATAATAGCATAAAAAGAAAGGAAAAGATTATGATTTTGAGTACAACTTGACTGCTTTTCCCAGTGTTTAAAGGGGTTCTTTGATGCTGGGAAAAATAGAAAACGCTGCAATCCTGCACTACGTTGCACCATTGCGGCTTTTCTCGCTATAAATAAACTGAATAAATACTGCACGGAAATATGGCAACACTGAGATTATATCTAGATACAAGGGTAAAAAGGCAGGACGGCAAGTTCTCCATCCGTCTTGCCGTCAACCATCACGGTGGGACCGCCTTCATATCCCTTAATCAATACTGCAAGAAGGACGAATGGGATAAAAGGGCTTGCAAGGTGCGTAAGCGTCCCGATCGTGATGCTGTCAACGACTTTCTTCTTGACCGTCTGAATTATTATAATAGAATGATGATGAAGGCGCAATGCAGGGAAACATACCGGGGTGATATTACGGCAAGGGAGCTTCGTGACTTAATCATCCTTGAAGCCGAGCCTGCAAGGGAAAAGGTCGCCCTGCTTCGTGATGGCTTCATCGCCTACGAGGGGAGAAATCTCCAAAAGAACACGATAAACAGATACAAGTACACTTGGGCTAAGATTGAAGCTTTCCTTGGAAAGGAAAAAGCGGCTCTTCTTACATACGATGAGATAAACCGCTCTTGGCTTGAAGCCTTCGATGCTTTTATGGCAAAGGAAGGCTTGTCTAGGAATACCAGAACCAGCAGGATGCTCTGTGTCGCTGCTGTCTTCAACTTGGCGATAGATAATGAGCAAACGAAAAACTACCCTTTCCGCAGGTACAGCCTCCGGCTTGAGGCAACGAAAAAGCGAGATTTGTCTGTTGAGGAAATACGCTCTATATTTGAAGCAGGTGGTGATGAGCTGGTCGATATGTTCCTGCTGATGTTTCTGCTCATTGGTATTAACGTGCGTGACTTGTTCGCCTTGACAAAGGAGAATATCGTCCGTGGAAGGCTGGAATACGACCGTGCGAAGACTGGAAGGCATTACTCCATCCTTCTTCATCCCGAAGCTCTCCGAATCATCGAGAAGTACAAAGGGGAAAAGAAGCTGCTTCGCTTCTCGGAACATTTCAAGAACGTTGATTCTGCAACGGTAATGATTAATAAGAAGCTCGCAAAGGTTCGCCTTGGGCTTACTACGTACTACGCTCGCCATACGTGGGCTTCCATCGCCTTCAACCTTGGAATACCAAAGGACGTGGTGTCGCTTGCGCTGGGTCACTCGTTCGGTGTCCGGGTCACTGATACCTACATCAATGCAGACCTATCGAGAGTAGATGAAGCAAACCGCAGGGTTATTGATTACGTGCTATACAACAAGAAATAGCCTTATTTCTTGCGAATTTGGTGCAGAAACGGCTCAAATTGTTTTCGGGGATAGTTTTACGTGCTTACTACATAAACGTCTCAGAACGCAAATTTCGGGGTAAATCAAAAAAAAGAGTACAAAAATACCCCAGCGGTGAAAAAGTCGAGCCGCTGGGGTAATAAGTGTAAACCACTTTAAACATTCAGTGATGCAAAGGTACGATTTTCCTTTGAAACCACCAAATTATTTAGCGAAAAATTTCTTTCTCAACAAATCATTGATGAATCGTGACTTGTTGGGCAATGCGTTGAGGAAAGGCAGCAGGTCGTTGTCTATCTGTATGCCAACTAGCTTGACCGTTGAGCCTGCACCCTTCTTCGTTCTCTTGATGTTTCTTCTATTCTCCATATCTGTCTTTTTTAAATTGTCTGTCTAACTTCGTTTTCATTCGGTTCATCTTGTGCTCCAGCTTGCCAATCTGCTTGTAGCTTAGCCACTCCGGCTTGATGTTCAACTCCAGCCAGTGCTGGCGCATTTCCTTGCAATGTCTGGCGATGCTCGGGAAATAGAGGTGTCGCTCGTATGGGTTGCGAAGGAAGTACTCGCAATCGGATAGCATACGACCAAGCATCATATACTTGTGCTTCTGTCCTTCTCCAAGGCTGACAAGCCTTCCGTTGTCCCCGATCCACAGCATTGCGCCCTCTCCCTTCCATTCAAAGTCGAAAGCCTTGCTTACCGGATAATAATAGCCATTGAGCACCGTGCCTTCCTTTAGGTCTCGCCCAATCTCTCGCAGGCAGGTTCTTCCCCAGCTGGTCGTTACCTCGACCACTGCTTGCGCTGGTATCTTGTCGTATTCCTTCATATCTTGATATATTGTGCAGGGCTTGCGCCCTGCTGGTTAATACTTTTCTATCCAATACTCTGCTGTAGAATTCACGCATAAGCCTGCAAATTCAGACTTGAAATAACCTTGACGTACCCAGTGTGGATAAAAATTATCGGTTTTTTTATGTTCCTTAAACAAGCCGTTCAAAAATCGCTCTGCCTTGTCCTTGCGTGTAAAGTCTGCCAACTCCTCGATTTCCTCGCCTTCAACCTGTTTCTTGATGTAATATTTTGCTCTTGCCATTGTATTGCCTCCTATCTTTGAATTATAAATTGAATACCTGCCCAGTCTGCAATGTTGTTGCTCTGCTGCAATCTCTTATTCTCCATATCAATCAAGATTGCTTCTGTCTCGGAAATCTGTTTTCCATTTACAAAATACTTCTTCATAGCTTCACCCTCCCTTGATTACTTAGCATACAATGTTACAACCAATCCTCTTCTGAGTGCGCAGCGGCAAGCGTCCAGACCTGCCTTCAATGCTCTCTTAACGAACTTATTGAAGAGTTCTGCACCGATGAGCTTCAAGATACCGCTTACACCTACGAGAGTGTTTATCTTCTTGCCGTCCTCTGTGCGTCCGAAAACCTTGATGCGGAAGTTTGAGTTGATGAACTTTGTTGTGAACTCTAAAACGTTTGAATTTGACTTTTTCATTTTCTTTGGCTTAACCGTGTTGCCTAGGGCTTAAATTACTGAATGTTTATTGTGCTTATCTCCTAAACACGCTGCAAAGATATTAATATTTTTCCGTTCCACCAAAACTTTTCCCGAAAGATATTAATATTTTAACTTTTATTGGCTGTTTAAGACGTAAACATAGCTATTTTCGGTCGTTATCAGTCGTTTTCGGTCGTTTTTTACCTCGTATATCAATGACAGCCAATCGATTGTCTTAGTTTTCCGCACTCTATATAATAATAACCTGCACGCATTAGCTAGAATGAATATAATCTAACTCTCATATCCCCTACCCCTTTTCTCTCAATGAAAAGTGTTCTTCGCACCAAAATGGGCAGGAAAACGCTTTCCTTGCGTCCCTGCCCTTTCTAACAAATGATATTATGATTGAACCTATTGAACTCTCTTCTTGATGCGCTCCCTAATCCAGCAAGCCGCAAAGGTTGCCAGGGATAACAATACGCAATCGCCAGCGAATAATCTTATTTTGTGCAATGTGCTCGCTGGCTTCTCTACCTCCTTGGTCTTGTATCGGTTCACGTATTGCTTGACTTTCACGGTGTCGGTCACGAAAACATAGGTATCGCCTACGATGGTGTCCGTCTTGGTCGTTGTCTTCCACCTGGTGGTCGTAAGGTTGTGCCACCGCTCCTTGATTACGGTGTCGCCCTTGATGTACACCAGTACGCTGTCCTGCTTGAATACGCTGTCCTGCTGCCGTGTGTCCTGCCAGTGGATCTGTCGCTGGCTCACGCTGTCACGTCTTACACTGGTGTGTGCGCTATCGCGATAAACTGTGTTATTTGCGGCTGTTTTTGCGCAGGAACAGCCCAAAATCAAAAGTGGGGTAATTATAAGCACGGCGAGAAATAACGCCACAGAACGCAAATTTCGCCCTTTTCTTGAATTTTCCATACTCTATAAACGTTAGATTGATGTGTTTATTGTGCAAGCACCTTGATTTCCAGGGCTTCCTTGGCTCGCTTCAAATACTTTTCGCATTCTGCCAGCCCTTTGTACCCTCCATTTATCTTCCTTCGGATAGCCTTCAAGTTGTCTTGGTCTGCCAACTCATTACAGCCGAAGGTGTCGAATACCCACATCGAGGATTTCGTCGCCCCAAATGGTCGCTCCAGAAGCTCGGGTGTCCCAACAACATCGAAGCCGCAATAATTGGCATACTTCCGGTAGTTGGCTCGCCCGGTAATCTGTATCAATCCCCTGCCCTTATACTTCACGCCATCTCCCTGCTGGGTGTTGCCGAGGTCTTTTCTGCCCTCGTAGGCTCTGCCGCTTGCAAGCTCCTTTGTGTATCTCAACTCTCCGCTTTCGTGGGCAATCTGTGCGAGATAGTGCGCCATCCTTAGTGGGGTGTTGATGTGGAAATGCTCTGCCCATCCGTTTATGATTGGAAGGTAGGTGTCTGCCTTGCTGCCTGCATTCGGCATTATCTTTACCAGTTGCGCTCTAGTTACCCTCATTATCTCCTCCTTTCTTCCGCTCTTCCTTCATTATCTCGACAACTGCCTTCGCAATTTCATCCTTATTCTCGAGGATCACCTGCATCGTGCGGTCTTGCTTGCGTATCTCTGCCTTCTCGTATGCCTTCTCCCGGATGCTCTTAAACTCGCACAAAAGCAGGTACACCGTCCACGCTATGGAGAATATAGGGAAGGGGGAGATAATACACGTAGCAACGTCCATAAGCGAAGCAATACCGAATGTAGGGAAATACTTCTTTGCCTTGTCGCACGTCTTCTTCAACCCGGTTGACGTTCTTGCAACATGCAGTTCCTTCGCCTTCTGTATGCCTGCTATCAAGTCAATTGTCATCGCTATCAGAATTGTAGCGAAACAGATAAAAATTACTAGGGCGCACAGATATAGGTGGTGCACCTGAAAATCGTGAAATACTTCGCTCATATCAATTTATTTTTTTTGGTTTATTCCAATTTTTCCCAGTCGATGGTCACACCCTTCCCGATGATGTCTGCCGTCCACCTGCAGAATGCCATACCCTCGTATCCGTCTGGATCACTGGCTACGGCAATAGCATACTGTACGCAGTCGCTCTCGGTCTTGATTACCTTTGGATAGAAGTCCGCATAAGCCATATTTGCCAAATAGAGAATATCCCCGATGGTCGTGCCCTTGGAGATTATCTCGTTGTTTGTCGCCAACCGGATTTCGTCAACAGTCCATCGGTGACTCGTTCCATCTACGTTCTTCATCTGCTCGCTCGCCTTGATTGCTAGCTGCTTCGTGAAGTGGTAGCCGTGCTTGGCAACGTATGCCGCATATCCGCTGGCTCCCATCAAAGCCTTTGCTGCCTTATCGTATGGTAAGCTGTGGATGATGTCGCTCTCTTGGTGCTGGTGTCGCTCTTCCTCGCTATCGCAAGAATGGCGCAAAACGATGATTTTCTTCATTGTGCGCCCTCCTATCCTAGTTTGTCGAGTAATTGCTTAACCATACCACGAATGCCGCTTATATCGCCCTCAAGTGCCTTGAAACGCTTTTCGGTTTCCTGCTTCTCCTTGATTGCCGGGTTCAAAGCTGCAAGAAGTTCTTCGCCCTTGGCTTTCCGCTCCTTGCTTGGCTCGTATGCCTTGATTATCTCATCGGCTTCATTTACCAATTTCCCAACTTCGGGCAAAAGGTCTGCCTTGTCGGTTGCCAGTACGGTTTCGCCTGCAAAGGTAACTCCGAGGTGTTCGGGGATGGTATAGATTGTCTGCTTTCCCTCCACCTCGATTGTTACGTCTCGCATTGGCTGTCCGCTGCTGGAAATGGTTGCGATGCCAGTGTTGATGTGCGGCTGGTTGTCTACGACCTTGCCTTCCTTAACTTCCACCGTCTGCTTGTCTAGCAGATAGACCGGGTGATTTCTCTGTATATTCTTAAATTCCATAATGCGCTCTTTTTAGATAATTCGATAAATAGACAAAAAGGGGTCTCACTGATAGAACAGCGAGTTGCCCCTTGATAGATTTTGTTTAGACCTACTACGCTCCAGTGGTGGCTGTGGTGGTCTTCAACGCTGCAATAAGTTCAGCGTTCTGTCTCTGCTGGCTCAACTCCAGGCGTGCATCGTTGTACCTCTGCTGCAAATCCTGCTGCCAGTGGTTGTTGAGAACATCAACGATGCGCTGGGTGTTGTCCTTGCCCGAGTTCTTCAAGTCGCAAGCGACCGTCTGGATGAGGTTGCTAATGCTACTGAAACCTCGCTCCAGCCCAGTATTGGTGTAACAGAATCCCTGCTGCATTGCGTTGATGATCTCCTTCTGCCCCAGCTGGTTCTCGTAGCCCATCTTGATGATGTTCTGCTGTGTGGTGCAGCAACAGTCCTTCAACTGCTGGATGATGTTGAGGTTTCCGAGGTTCGCTGCGTTGATTACTCGCTCTGCGCTGAGACCAACCTTGCCGCCTACATCTTGGATTGCTGCCTGCACGCCACAGACTGCATTCTGCAGCTGGTTCATATCGCAGTTAAGATTCTGCGCCAGCTGACCAAGAGCAACGCTGTTGCCCTTCACTGCGTCCATCAGGAGAGCCGTATTATTGCCGTCCTGCATCTGTGTGCGAAGGCTCGCAATCTGATTCTGCAATTCCGTGTCCTGCAAATTGCCGCCACGGTTATTCCAGTCTCGCATCCAAGCCATCATCATCATATAGGCAAACGGGTTATTCATCCAGTTGCCCATACCACCGTTCATTGCTGCCAGCATAGTCGCTGGATCATTGTCTCTACCTCTAGCGAGCAAAGCTGCCGCCAGGTTGTCATTGCCACCGTCCCCAGTGCAATAAACTTTCTCGATTGTGTCTGCCATAAAATTTTGAGTTAATTACGTTACGGAAGCCAAATACTGGAATCCGCTGCAAAGATACTCTGATTTTTGGCTCGCTCCAAAAAGTTAGTGCAGGGGTATTTATCGAATTATTGTCAAAGAACGCTTTTGGTTATTTTCTTTTTGTTTCTTGATTAAACACAAATCGGCTCAACGTCCTTGTTTAGAAGGGTTGCTTGTGCCGTGGCAAGTCGATAAACTCGAGACGTGCCGAGATAAGTGTAAGCCATCTTGCAAAGATGCCTAACAGCTGGAACGGTGCGGTTTAATACGGTCGCAATGGTCGTAATGCTGAATCCTGCGTGTATCATCTGCTCAACGACCATATACATCGTGTCATTACGAGGTTTTCTGCTCGAGACTTGCCGAGAACGTCTTCTCTCGTAATGCTCAACTCTCCGTTCTGAAGTTCAATAGCACAACACTTGATTACGTTGTCTATAACTCGCCATAGTTCTTTCTCCTTGTCATTCATCTCTGTTCTCTTTTTGTTCATCTTCCTTTGGCTCGTCAACCTCTCGGAAGTCCTCGGGCGTGTCAAGGTGGGGAACGTCCAACTTCTCCCCACCAATGAAATACGAATACCCTAGATAAATCTCCTTGCCATAGTTCGTGCCATCTGCGATGCGCTCGAACGTCTTGCCATCATCAGCGATGATGTGCTTGTCGTTGTCTTTGTCTATCTTCATATCCTAATCGTTTATGTTGTTAATCCATACTTCTGTCTCTCTTCTTCAGTTAACTCACTCCATCCAACAATCTTGTCTGCAAACTTACTCCAGTTCGTTGCTGTCTTGTATGTGTCAATTGCGGAATCTGGGACGTAAATTTTCAATACACTAGAAGGAATACAATCTGAATCTATTGTTGCTGGTGTCTCTGTTCTTCCTATGATTTTTTCTATCGGGCAATTATAGTAAACATAATTATGCCTTGCGGCTGGCTTCTTTAAGCTGACTGGTAGTAAGCCAACAGTCAATTTAGTATATGCGAATGTTCCGTCAAAATTACTTATAGGATTTTTGTCGAAGATGTCAAATGGAACTTCTTTTAACGAGCTACACCTCGTGAAAATTCCATAAGCATTAGCATAGTAATAATTATTATCGTCAATCATACTTAGTTTTTCCATCTTGTCGAACAATCCACGTGGAACGCTCTCTATGGTTGCACAGCTTTCAAAAGCAGAGATGGCAACTTGTACATTTTTAAAATTATCAAACAATCCAGCAGGAATAGACTTGAGCGAATTGCAGCCTTGAAAAATACCTTCTCCGTTATACTCACTGAGACTAGTTGAATTCCCATTTGAGATAAAAACGGATTTTGGTATTTCCTTTAGCTTTCTACACTGATAAAAGAAGCCTGATAAATATGATGAATTGAAACATACGTCTTCACTTACATACTCCAATTTTTCTTGTCTTTTTAGAGAATCTGGACCTATCATTGTATTTCCAACCGTCCAAAAGGCTACAATGCTTCCTTCTGAAAAAAGTACTTCTGTATTTTCTTCTTCGACGGAATCCACAGATACATTATGGAAAGCATTACCATCCGTATAAGTATGCGAGCCTTCATTGCTGGTACTTCCATCTCCCCAATCTATATTGATAGAAGAACCCGAATCAACGCTAATAGACACAGAGTTACCGGTCAACAAAACTTGCATCTTTCCGTTAGGCTCTGGCTTCAACGTCATAATGTCTAATTCGATTTCGTACGACTTTGATATGGTCGTGTCTGAAGAAGGTGTAATGTGTCCAGTATCTTCGCCGCCACTATATCGGATAACGTAATCGTAGCGTTCTCCTTTGGCTAATGGCACTTTTGCCGTTCCCGAGGAAAGGTCGTATATCAAGCTGTTGATTTCAACGGTCGCTCCTTTTATTACTCCATATTGACTTGTCACTTCGAATGTAACAAATATGGTTTCCAGCGTTGTTCTTGCTGAAATTGACAAATAAGGATAAAGACTCTTCATTCTCTCGATGTCTTCCTTGATAGCTTTAAGCACAACATATTTTCCGCTCAAGTATGCAGTTTCCGTATATTCGTTGTTGTCGCCAATTCCTTTGATTCTTGAAAGTTTATTCAAGATATTGAAATCCGACTTGGTTGCATCAATATTGGTGCATCTAGCGTACTTTAATGCGTTCGTTGAGGAAAGAACGCTGTCTGCGATACTTAAGAAGTCAACATTTGGGCAGTTTTCGACAACTAGTGTTGAAAGGTTTGCCCACGATTCCATGGTTAAACCGAGCCCCAGCTTCTGCTGGTTCTTTAACGTCAAGTTGGTAATGGTGGCTGGAAGCTGCAAAACTCTGAGAACGCCGCCCTCAGCAAGGTTCACGGCTGTTGCACCAGTGCCTCTCGCATAAATCTCCTCGATGTTCTCGCAGCCGCTCACGTCAATGCTTGCGGTGTAGTTCGGGCAGTTCTGAATATCCAGCTTTCTCAGCTTCGAGTTGTTACCTAGGGACAAAACGGTGAAGTTCTTGTTTTGGTAGCTGCTCACCGATGAGCCGATAATAAGTTCTGTTATATTGGTTGCCTTCGATACATCAACCGTGCCAATGTATAGAGCCGACAAGTCGCCAATGCTCTTTATCATAGAAGCATTGTAGATAATGGTCTCGGTGTCGTTGAACTTGATGCCAGCAGGCGCGGTGATAGTCTTCACTTCTCCCTCTCGCATTCTCTCACTCTTGGTCACACTACCCCAGCGAATAGTTCCATACATTGCCGAGAACGCACCGATGGTGATGTCTGCCTTTGGCTCGACGCCTGCCCACACACTCGGTGTATATGTTCGGAAAGTAATGTAGTCAGACAATGAAGAGCCTGCCTGGAACTTAGAATCCATGTACTTGAATCGGTTGTAAAGCCACCAGCGGCGATGAGCGTCACGGCTACCTTGAAGGGCATACAAGAACGCTCCAGTCTTCACGGTCTGTGCAGTTCCAGTGGAATAGTCCGTATATCCGTCAATCAAAGGCGATTCGTACTTGAAATAGCCGTCTTCGTTGTAAACCGCCTCGCACCACTTGTCGCTCTGTCTTGTGTTGCAATACTCGATAACCTTGTCATAGCTTAGAATGCCTTTCTGACGCAAGTCTTGGTACATCTTCGTGATGTCGGAAGAAAAAGCCTGCTCCACAAGCTCCCAAAGCAAGGAGTTTGCACCGTTCCATACATTCAAGTTACCGATAATATCATGTATTTCTATATCGTAGCTAAACTGTATTGCGCCCTCATTGTTGATGCCGAAGACAGTATCATTATCATAGAAAATGAAAAGCCACTTGCCACCAGTGTAATATGTCAGGAACTGGTTCTTCGCTCGCTGGTCAACCATTCCGAAAACCAGTGTAATGAGGTCATAGAAGAGAATTGTCTTCTTGTCGAAATGCTCAGCGAACTCTGCCTTGAACTTCTCTATATTGTCCTTGCATGAAACCACCCAAGCGAACACTTCCCTCATGTGAGAAATATCCTCGTTTCCATCTGGATAGCGACCCTCAAAATCATTCTTCCAGCCATCATCTGAAAAGTCTGCCGAACGAAAATTCGAGCGGTCGCTAGTGTTGTTCAGAAACTCCCACGATTCATCCCCCTCCGCAAAGCCGAATGTGTTCTCTGCGCTCTTGTCGGTGTTGAAGTTGTACTTGCCGATGAACAGAGGTGTCTCCCCAGCCTTACTTCTGTGGAAAATCAAACATGGCTCTCCATATACGGTCGTACGGATGAGCGAGTTCTTTTTCTGTGGCTCTGTCTGTATGCCTGCCTCTTTGAGCATCCACCCGATATAGTTAGCTAAACCGGTATTGTGTGTGCCACTGCTCTCGGCAAAGTCAGCCTTCCAACAGAAATTTACTGCTGGCAAAACAGCATCTTTATCAAGCGCAAAGTTATCCTCATGCTTGCCACTGGCGGTCATATTGAAGCCGTTCTTGAACTTGCCCTTGTAGTTCTTGCGCGGGTAGTACTGGGAAGAAGTACCCTGCACGTTCAGCTCCACGCCGTCGGCGGTGAAACTATTCGCTGGATTGTTCTTGTCCACATACTCGATAGCTACGGTCTTCTTGTCGCCCTTGTACTGGGAAAGCTCACCAGTGATAATGAGACACGGAATCTGCTCCAGCAACTTGGAATAGCTCAAATTGCCGTATGTATCATAAACTTGGTTGCGGTTGAAGATAGTCAGTTTCTTCTCTATGTCGTCCATATCCGCAATATAGTTGTCCAGAAGCTGCTGGGCGTTGAGGTTGTTAGAATAACTTCTGATATTGTAGATGTCGATTGTGGCTGTCGAAGAATCAACGGTTATTCCTACAGGTGCCGACTGCATGAATCCATCGTTGTTCGGGTACTGCAAGGACTGAGACTTGATGCCATTGATGTAAATCTGCATCAATCGGTTATTGGCTCGCTTCTCAATAACGAAAGAGATTCGGACACGCTCATCTTCCTTGTACTTGGTCTCCAGTGCTGATTGCTCCGAGGTAATGGAAATCGTGTTAGGGGTCAGTTGCAAGCCGATGCCGCCCTGCATGCATGATAGGATTACGCTTGTAAAGTCGGTTATCTGTCTTACGGCAAACTCAATCTCGATTGTTTTTCCAGTTTGTCTGATGTCCTTGGCGAACAAACGCAAAGGTATGCTCATTGTTGCACCGCCGCTTAAGCGCATGGCAATGTTGCCGTCTGAGTCCTCAACCCAGCCGTTGGTCTGATAGTTCATACCATTGAAAGAAACTTCGATGTCATTGTACTTCCATATCTCCTTGTTGGTGTCTTGGTTGCTCCTGCCCTGTGAGGTTAGGAACAACTCAAGATTCCTGGTTTCTGCCTCTGATGTGATGGAAGACTTGTCAACAGTCAATGAGAATGTCTTGCTTACGCTTCTGCAAGTTATCGTCATAGCGGCGCCACCTTGGCTCATCGACTTGTATACCCACGATTGCTGGGTGCGGTCAACCTTTCGGGTAGCCACGGTTGAGTCATTAATCTTCAAGGTAATGTCTGCTGGGTTGTTCAATGGGTCGTAGACCACAAAAGGAATGGAAACTGTCTCGTACTGCTTCATGTAGATATGTTCCATGGTGCTAGCGATGATTGGGGTTTCGTTTCCTCGCTCGATACAGATGAGTGCAAAGTTAAGGTGGTTACTCTCCAGTTCCGACCCCTGCACGGATGCGGACAGATAAACTTCCAGGCTATGCGCTCCGTGCGCTTGTGCTGGAATCTCAAAGGACTGCTGGCGGTTGTTGACTTCAGTCTCCTCGGTGTGTATCTCTTCGCCGTCCAAGAGAATATGGACGACCTTCTTGATATTGCCGATTGGTGTGTACACAAATGGGATTGCACCCTCGTATGCGGTCACGCTATCAAAGCTTGAAGAAACAAAAAGGTTTACGGTTGTGACTTCGTAAACGTAGCTTCTGCTGCTTCCCTCCCCGTTGTCGATAGTGAATCTGATTTCCGTAACATCATCGCCTATGTACTTCGTTACATCAATCGTATAGGTGCTGCCCGAACGCAGGGAAATGCGCTCACGCTGCAAACCCGCAACATAAACCGTACAAGAACCACTCATCTGAGAAAGGTCTTGCTCGTTGTCGTAATAGGATAAGTACCTAAACTTGAAAACCTCGGCACTCCCAGGGGTCGTATATTCGCTAGGTGTGGCGAGAATCGTATTTTTCATTGTCGCTTGCGTTGCTCCAGTGTTCGGAAGTTGAATCTGCGAGAGAACCAAGTCGGCGTATTTCTCGCTGTCTTTGTTGTAGTTCTTAGCGTCTTCCTCGCTAGCAAAAACCTGCAAAAACTTGCTATCCTTAACTTGGAAGAAGCCGCCCTTCTTAGCGAATGTGTTCTTGATGAGTTCTTGCACTCGCCGTCCCGACACTGGCAAGTTTCCAGTGCTGGAATCCCCTCCCCAGTTAGTGGAAAGGTTTATCGGTTTATCATAAACTTTTGCCATTGTTATTATTTTTAATTATTTTTCCATGCTTCGCTATCAATCCATGGTTTAGAGTCTATCCAGTGCCCGCTCCCGAAGCAAGAACGGACTGCTTGCCAAACAAGCCTCGCTCCTCGATAGACAGCCGCGATAACCTTGCCCTTGGCTTGTATTATCGCTATGTCGTGTCCAAATGCCCGAATCATACCTATTCCTCCTCGTAAACAAAATAAATCTTGCTTTCGTCCTTGTTGATGGAATTATACTCGCTTTCCCCAAGGACTAAAAGGCTGTCTTCGTGCTGCCCGATATGATTTACGATGTCCTCGAAAAGCCCTCCGACACGGTCTGCGGTATTGCAACCGACCTCCGTCTCATTCTTGACCTTTTGAGCCACCTCCCGCATTTGGGAAATTGTCTTGATTACTGTGTCTGCCATACGCTCTAGTCTCCTATCGCATGCACATGCGCCCGACTACCTCTAACCGGGCTTATCTGCTTGCTCTTTGCGTGATACTTAAGATAATATAGGCAGTCGGATAAATACCCTTCTGCCAATCCCATAATGTCGTTGTATTGCTTGTTGTTGGTTATGTCCTGCACATGGTCGGAATATTCGTCTCTGTGACGCATACCGCCCGCACGGCTTATAATTGTTCCATCGGCTCGCAATAACTTCGCATACGTGAAATAAGCGACCGCCTTGCGTACACCGTTACAATACCTTAGCTTCTTGAATTCGTTTCCGTCCTCGTCTCTCTCCTTGGTGTCCCACTCGCCTCCGTCCAAGAATAAATCGGGAATAAAAGAATCGTCGAAGGTGTTGTCCCATGGGCATAGTCCGATTGATGCCTTGAAGTTCGCCCAGCCGATGGCTGGCAAGATAAAGGCATCCTCGCATTCTCGGATAAGCTTCTCCACCTCATCCTCATCAAGGTGTGCGCTGGTCGGTCTTGCAAGTTGCTTGAACTGCTCGACAGTCAATAATGGTTTACGTTCAATCTTTGGCATGGTCATTCGTTTTTGATGGTGTTGTTTCCCGCCTCGCTGCTGATATACTTCAACGGCTGTAGTTTGGGGTCTATGTTCTGAATGCCTGGATCGTGCCAGTTCTCGAAAATCTTCTTGAAGGCTCGCTCAATGAATCGCTGCTCTGTCGTCACCTCTCCAGCATAGTACTCATAGGCATCCTGCATCACTTGTCCGCTGAATCCCAGCTTGCCAATACGGATGGAGTAGAAGAGTTCTTGGTGGAACTGTGCGTAGATGCGCTCGATAACGCTGCTATCGGTCACGGAAAACTCCTTGTCGAAGTTCTTCGTTGGGAAAGCCACAACCTTCGGTTCGTCTTCCTCGTTCTCCACCTCGACAGCTAGAATCTTCGCTGTGCTCTCGTCCCCCTGGAACTGCAAAAGGTCTTCATCGGAAATCATCTGTCCGCTCTCCACCTCTTCGCCTTTCTCGTTGAACTTAGGAACGCCCTTCTTGGTTACGAGCATACACGATACGAGGAAGTTGTTGCGGACGTTTCTCATCTTCACGTTGCCCAGTCCCTCATCGGTCGAAATCTCCGTGATGGCAGAATCGTAGCTGGCTGTCGGATAGATAAACTTTCCGTCTAGGCTCTGCCACAGAATCTGCCCATTGTAGCTGTCGATACCGCCAGCGTTCTCAATCTGTTCAAGAACGATGTCGGGGTCGGGATTGAAGGTGTTGATGCGCTCGATGGTCTTCTCGTTCACCATCAACCGCTTTCCGTTCCTCGTTTTCTTCTGCTCCCAGTCTGGGTGCAGCAAGACGTGCGCCACGTTCCCCTTGTCGTCCGTCTCTTCCAGTCGGCAATTTTCAAAGGGTACGTGGCTCACGCTCGACACCTGCCCGAGAACGTTGTAGTTCACGTGAAGGGCAAAGCCTCCAAACCTCGCAAGGTCGCCCGATACGTTTCGAAGCAAATCGTCTGCAGTGTCCCCTTGCTGGTTCATCGCTAACGCTGCGATAACATCGCTGTCGAAGCCGTAGCCCTCAATGAATCGGGCGTAGCGGTTAAGGCAGAGCATTGCCGTTCCGCTGGCTTCCGTGATGCGTGCGAGGTTCTGCGGATATAGATTATCATATCCGTATGCCTGCATCTTGAATCGGCTCACGTAGCCAATATCAATTCTTCGCTTCGGCTTCTTAACTGTCTTTACGTTCATCTTGCTTGTGTCGTTTTACCTGTTGTTTTATTACTCTTCCTTGCCTGCTTTTTCGGCTTGGTCGAGGTCTTTCTTCTTGTCGCTGCCTGCTGGCTGCTGTTTGTTCTCGATGAGTTCCTCGCTGGGTATCTTTTGGAAGTATTTCTCCATATGTGGGTACTTCGTCAGATATTCGTGTGCTACCTTGTCAGTCAGGTTCTCGTTTGTGAAAATCTTACCATTATAGAAATCGGGGCAGGAAATGATGAAGCCTGCCTTCATTGCGTAATTACATTGCTTTGGCATAGCCTTTTCTTTTTTGAGTTTTAGATAAATTTCAATCAAAGCATCGTGGTAACACTGCTGGCAGGTTGTCGGTACAAACCGCTTCCGTGTTACCTCGAAATATAGAGTTTCGATAACTGCCTTGTCGGATGCGTCAAAGGGACTGTCATACCGTTCCTTCAACTCTCCGACCTTGGCTATTGCTTCCTCGTAGGTCATAGCTTAACCTCCTACGGCTTCTGTTGTCAGACTAGCGTACTTGGCTGCCGTTGTCTCGCTGTCTGTATCAAAGAAGAAATAAGCTGCCTTCGGTACGCTCTCCTCTTCCAGCGTGATAAGCCAGCCGCCCTCGGTGTCGTCTGAGTACTTGTCGTTTTCTCCAGCACTTGCCTTCAGTGCCTGCGCATATCCGAATACCTGGTACTCTGCCTTTCCGTCCGCTCCCTTCGAAAGGTTGCGCAGGATGATAACGAACTTTCCGTTCGCCAGTCCGTCAATGATATTTGCGCAAACGTCAGGTGTGTTTGCCAATACCACGACTGCTACGGTATTCTTCCAGCTGTTGCGATACGTGCCAACGATCAGCTCGGTCTTGGTTCCAGTGTATGGCTTGCTGCCTTCCTGCCGGATAGCGTATGCTTTCTTGCCAGTCTTCAAGACCAATGTGCTAATTATATTACCCACGACAACGGACTTGGCAAAGTCAATGTCGTCTCGGTTGATGATAAGTCCATCGCCCTCCAATCCCTTTGTTACCTGGTCTTCGCAAGGGATGATGATGTCCTGGGCGATAAGGCTCTCGCAAGTTTTTGCCATATTAATTCGTTTTAAAATTGTTATATCCCCAACACCGTTTTGTGGGTGTTGAGGATTTGAAACTTAATACTTGATGAAGATATGGAGCGATTAGTAAGCTGCGTGGATCATATTCTCTTCGAGGAGAGCCGTGCCAATCTTACCAGTTGAATAGATATAGTTTCTACGCTCCTTGTGGTCGAACCAAGCATCCAGCTCACTAATGAGCGAATCCTGCGGTGTGCCGACCATCAGCTGCTTAGGGTTACAGAAGACCATACGATGAGGAAGGTTGTACGCTGTAGCGCCTTTCTCATAGCCCTTAATCATTCTGTCCCAAATGCTGACACTGGCAATTTTAATGCCGTTGTAGGTCGATGTTTGGAAGCCATCGAAGACCTTCTCCCAAGGCATAATGTCGTGGTACGTCTTCTTGATGTCGTAAGTCAATGCGTCAGCCAGCGAGCGGGTCATAAGAAGCACAGCGTTCGGGTCATCGATGATGCGTGAGTCCACGTTCATAAGCATATTGTCTACAAGGTCGGTTGCCACACCCTGCTTGCGGATTGCCGCAATCTGCTCCGACATCGTAGTTTCCTTGTTGGCTGCAATCTCGGTGCGGTTCTTTGTGGCTGTAGCTGCGAAAATTTTCTTGAAGAGACCATCGCAAGTGGTAAAGTACTCCTTCTTCAAACCATCGGTCAACTTGCCGCCCTCGGAAACAGTCTGCGCATCCTCAGCACCAAACCAGCCGAAGCGCCAAACCATCTGCTTCATAGCACGCTCCAGTGCATCGGTGTAGATTACCATAAAGTCGGTGCTGGTGAGGTCTCCAATGTCTGTGCCGGTCTTCAAGCTGTACTCAGCGATTGAGCCTTTCAGCGAATCATAGCAAATCTTGATTGGTACTTGCCAGTCGCCAAGCTTCCAGCGCTCCAATTTGTTGGCGATGCCCTTCTCGTCATACGTTGGGTCGCAACCGCTGCCAGCCTTGCCGACCATCTCCATCTCACCAATGGTGGCGATAGGGTCTCCGTCCTTGACCTTAGTGATGGTGACGAAATCTGCAATGTCCTCATCCTTGTAGAATGTCTCCTGAACGGCATCCTTGATGGTCTTCAGATTTTCGGGTTCGAGGACAAAGTTCTCGAACTGCTTTACATCAAAAGTATTACTCATAATTTATAACTATCTAATTTGTTTTTTACTTGATTTCTTACAACGTTTTAGTCCTTGCTTGGTCGCTTCTTGAAACGATAAGCCTTTACCTTCTCGCTGATAGTCTTTGCGTCCGCCTTAACGTCCACCTGCTCTCCTGCGCCCTTGCCGCTTGGCTGTCGTTGTGATGGCTGGTAGTGGCTGCTGAAGCCTGCAAGCACCTTCTCCGCACCGCCTGCCATCTTCACTGCATTCAAGATGCGCATATCTTCCTTGCTCTTCGCAAGTTTCTGTGCGCTTGCCAGCTGTACCTTGGTGTCACTCAACTGCTGCTTGAGTGCTGCTACCTGCTGCTGCAACTTGGCTACGGTGTCGTTGTCGGTGCTTGATGCGCTGCCGCCCTCACCGCCTTCACCACCCTCATTGTCGGTGTCGTCTGCGGTCTTAATGTCGGTGATTACACCATCCTCGACAACGATTGTCTTGCCATCGGGCATTTCAAACGTTCCATCCGGACTTGCCTTGTCGCCAACCTGCGGATCTCCCTCTTCACGCTCAACGGTCAGTGTCTGTCCGTCCGCTGTGTTGAGTTCCATAGCCTTTGGCTCTACCTTGGCTTGTGGCTCTGCCAAAGCCTGCTCTGCTTCCTCCAGTGTCTTCACGCCAAACTTTGCGAGAATCTTGTCGAGGAGAGAAGCCTTTACTTCAGTTTTCTTCTCCATTGCTTTTGGATTTTGTTGTTTTGAATTAATGAATTGCTCTATATTGCGCTTCGATGCGCTTGCGCTGATTGGTGCAACGGTGCTGCTGATAAGACCTAGGCGCAAAGCCTCGCTGGTGCTGATGAAGATGTCCTTATCCATCAAGGCTTGAATCTCTTCCCGGTCGCACCCGCACCGCTCTACGTATGCGTCCACCATCTTGTCCTGCCACATCTGCATTTCCTCGCCCTGGTTCTTCAAGTCCTTTGCGTTCAGCTGGTCGCCCAGACACCAGCCGGGAACCCACGGATTGTGCAGGAGAAAGGCAGCGTTCTCGTATGCCTTGCGGCTCTCCTTTGGTGCTGCCAGCATAATGATTGTTGCCATACTAGCAGCCTTGCCCTCAATGGTGCAGGTTATCTTCTTGCCGCTCTGTCGCAGTCTGTCGTAGATTGCCCAGCCTTCGACAACCGAGCCGCCATTGCAGAAGATACGCATATCTATTGTATCATCATTTTCCGGTATGCTTGCCGCAAAAACATCTATATCTTGAAAACATACGCAGTCACCACCAAACCATTGATACCAAAACTTGTTGTCTTGGCTGTCGATGTCGTTGTATATTCTGAGTTTTGCCATTGAAACGTTATTTTTAAGTTTTAAAACGCTGCAAAGATACGATAATTTTCAATATGTTTATCTACTAAACAGTTAATTTTCCTAAATAAGCCGAAAATTTGCGCTCTAAGCGGCTTTTACTGCCTTGGGCGTATAACTTTACCACCTTCGACCAAAAACCGCTCTGAACGCAAATCTTGTTGAAATAACAACACCGTTAGAGCCTGCCGATATTCTCTATCGTCTGCACTCTCCGCTGGGTGCGGTTTATCTCTTCCACGCTCACTACTGGCTGGGGAGCCATCTGATACCCTCTAGCAACCGCTGCCGCCAGCATATCCATACCGATATTGCTGCCGCCGTTGTTTACCACGATAGGCACACCGCCTCCAAGCTGGTTGAATGCGGATAATATCGGACTGAACATCGATGTCGCCTTGGCGGTCATTACGCTCTCGCCATTGGAGAGCCTTGCCGGGATGCTGTCGCTCGTTCCAGTGCCCGAGCCTTGGACGTAGCCACCAGTTGAGAATCCCTTGACTGCTGCCTTGGCTGCTGCAAACGCTGCCTTGATTAAAGCAAGCTTGGCTGCTGCACTTGCAACTCCTGCCCATCCGCCATGAAGAATACTATCTGCAAGAATAGCTGCATAAGACGTAGTTATCTGCTTCTCTATCGCATCTAGGTAGGTTGTCAGCATGGTTTTGAGGAAATTATGAAAAGTCAGATCCTGGCTCTCGAAAAACGCAGCCAACCCATCACCGATTGCCCCGATATAATCGGCTATCATTTGGTTCTGCTCTTGAAGTTTCTGTTGCTTGTTTTTGTTTTCGTCAGCTTGCAACTGCAAAGTCGTATCGTGCAGTTCCTGCTGTAGCTGCTTCTGCGCTTCAACATTCTCTTGGGTCATTGCTAGCTTCTGCTCCAGGAAAGCCTTGTATCTCTCCAGCTTGGCTGCATCGTCTTCCTCTCCAGTGCCATCGTTCATAATGTCCGCATCCCTGCGTGCCTTCTCTGCTTCCTCGAACTCCTTGTTGAGTTCGTCAACAATCTCCTTTGCTTGGTTCTTCAAGTCCGCTTTCGCCTTTATCATTATGTCGAGCAGCTTAGCCTGCATTTCCTGCGCCTTTTCCGCTCCTATCTCTCCAGCCGCCACGTATGCGTCAATGCTCCTTGCCACCATATCCTTCTCCAGCTGTTCCAGGTCGTTGCTGTAGTCTCGCTCGTTGTCATACATACCTGCGAGGTATCGCTTCTTTGCGTCCATTACTTGCTCGTTGTACTTGTACTGGATAAGTGCAATCTGTGCCTGCAATTCCCTTTCCTGCTTCTTTCTGCGCTCTGCCTCTGCCTTGGCTTCCGCTTTCTCCTTGGCTCTCTGTGCCTTGGTCTTGGTGGTGCTGCCCTTGGCTGGTGTCGTTCCCTTGTTTCCGTTCACTGGCTCGCTGCTGGTCGCTCCACCGTCTAGGTTCGCAAGTTTCAGATGCTTCAGTCTTCCGTTCACTGCGTTCTCGTATCCGTCAGCGAATGCGTTTCCAAAGTCTGCGCCAGTCTGCTTAATATCATTCCATCCTTCCTTGATAAACTTGGAAAGGTCAAATATCTCCTTGAATCCCTGCTGTGCCTTGGAAAGGTCGAACGTTACGATACCCTCTAATATATCGAGCGCACCCTTTAGGCTTCTGCCGACTTGTTTCATTGCATCGATGATAAGGTTTGCCACGCCTCTAACTACAGACCAAACTCCACGAAAAGCAGCTCCAAGTGTCTGAATAGCTCCACGCAAAAGAAGGCTCTCGTTGTACCAGTCGATGAAGTAGTTGATGGTGTTGAACAAACCCTTCATTATCTGAATGAGCACCTTCGTTCCGAATTGTTTTCCTGCCGTGATGATTGATGCAAAGCCCTTTTGACTGAAATCGAACATAGAACTCATATAGGTGTTCAGTTCCTTTTGTAACTTGATGTTCTCCAGCTGCACATCTCCCCAGGCTCCAGTCTGTTTCTTCACTTCGTCAAGGCTGGTGCTCATCGTGTCGAGCTGTTCGATAAGCTGAATACCAGCTGCCGCTCCCTGCTTTCCGAAGACGTTTTTCAGTATATCTCCAACCTGCTGGCTGTCCGCTCCAAAGTTCTTCATCTTCGAAGCTACCTGCTGGATGATGTCGAATGTGTTCTTCGTGCCGTTGGCTAGGTCTTGCTGCACCTGCTTCGATGAAATGCCGATAGCGTCAAGGCTTGAAGCCGTTCCGCTGCTCATCTCACGGATTTTCTTGCTAGCCATAGTGATAATGTCTAGACCCTTATCGCTGAAAATGCCGCTTCTGGTCTGCTGCAATATCGCCACAAGCTGGTCTGCTGAGATACCTGCATCGTGGAAGGTAGGCGCATATTGCTGTATCTTCTGCAACATATCGCCCGATAGGTCTGCACCACTCGCAAAGCCCTTGTTGATTACATCCATCGCCTGCTCGCCCGATAGATGGAAATTAGCCATAAGGTTGTCAGCCGTTCCGAGAACGTCCTTGAAATCCTTTCCCATCGTGTCCGCTGTGGCTGCGATGCTGTTTCTCATCGTCTCCAGGGCTTCCCCGGTGTACCCGGTGAATTCCTTCGTCAGTCGTGTGGCTTCCATCAATCCCTTGTTGTAGTCATAGAACCACTTAAATGTCATACCAACACCGACAACGCCAGCGAGTGCTGCAAAATATGGATTCATAACCAAGCCGATTGCGGTCTTACCGAACGCCTTCAGCTTGCCTGTCAGTCCATCCATATTCTGCGCCAGCTTGATGATGTTGCTAACCTCGGTATCATTGACAATATCCATACCAAAGAACTCCGTCCCCTGCAGGTCATCTGCTGCTTGCATCATCGAGTTGTAGTAATTGCCAACGTTGCGATAATACCGTTGCGTCTCCTCCTCTGCCAGTTTCAGCTTTTCCGTTATCTCGTTTATGTGCTTGGCTAGTGCTTGCCCCTTCGCTCCCTCACGCTCTGCCTTTGCCATCTCATCGTATTGCTTGGTGGCATTGGAAAGCTGGGCACGCAGCTGCTTCAAACTGCCCTCCTGCTCGTTCTCTGTGCGCACGTTGTTCTGGATTTCCTTCTGCAAGGCACGCACGTTGTACTGGTACTCCTTGATGGTTGCGTTGATGGCTTCCGTCTGCACCTTCATCTCGTTGGTCGTGATGGTCTTGTCTTTTTCCTGCTGCTGCAAGTCCTTGATGGATTGCTTTAGCTGGTCAATCTTCTCCTTGTATCTGATGATGCCATAGATTGCATCCTCGTACTTGACCTTGATGTCAAGTATCTGCTGTTTGTCTTCACTTACCATAGTTCGTTCTTTTTAGTTGTTCAACTCTATCATTGTAACCTCGCAATATCCGCTGTTTGTTGTTTTGATTTCGAGAACCGCAAAATACGCTCCATACTGTGCAAGGTACACTGGCTTCGTTTCATCAAAGTTCAGTATCTCCAAATCCGAAAGGTTGAAACGCTCCGTTATCTGGTGCGGGTTCGCCACCGTCTTTCTCAGCTTATCAAGCTTGCTGTCGAATATACCTTGCAGGTCGATGTTGAAAGCCAATACCGCATAGCCGGCATCGTCCTTAGTAAGGTTCACGATTCGGTCTTTGCACGCCTTGTACTTGGTGGCTGTCTGTACCGTTAACGTGGTTCTACCAAAGTAGCGTTGCACACTCTCCCACTCGTATATCGGTATGCGGTTTCCGTCCGTGGCAGCGAAAGGCAGCGTGCAAACGTCCTGCGTATATTCCAGCGTCTTGTTGTCTATCTCCATATCCGCATCGTGCTTCCGATAGACGGTATCGTCTTCCTTCCACTTGTAGATGTTATGCTGGCAATAGTCCTCTACGCTGAAATCGGTCTGCCTTGGATGGTTGCAGGCTTCGCTTGGGATGAGCTTCTTCGTCCAGTCCACCGCTTGCGCCTTGTCTTCCCATAGGCTCACGATGTCAGCAAACGCAAGTCTTCCATCGGTGAATCGCTGGCTTGGGAACGTTGATGTCAGAATGCAGATACACTTCAAAAAATCCGTTACCTTGATGTCGGGCAGGTTCTTGCCGATAGGGAAATTACCTCCGTAGGGTACTTCATCGCTCTGACTGATGCTTGCAGAAATGCGTCCGTTGTACCCACGAAGCCCTCTCAAGACTCCCTTACCGTAGTGTTTGAACTCGAAGGTCACGATGTCGCCCCCTTCAAGTTGAATCTCCCCTCGTCCTGCTGCAAGGTGTATGAACCGTCCGTTTACCTTGTCAGAATCGTAGTCTGTAATATACCTTCTAGAAGAATCATCTCCGTCTATCTCCTTGCCTGCGATGTATGTCTTGGTGTACTCGCTTTCCTCCTGATCGCTCGTATGCCTTGCTACAACCTTGATTTCAACGTAGCAAGGCTCGTACTGATATACTCCGTTATGTTCTGTAGAGCCTTCGTAAGAACTGCCGACATACCCATTCGGGCGTGCATTCGATGCGTCCCACGACCAGTTTATCTGAACATCGAAAATCATCGTGCAGGCAATCTTTACTTTCAGCTGGCTGTATCTGTTCGCAAGTTCCAGTCCATCGAAGACCTCCGATAGACTCCTTGGCTGGAATTCAAGAATGCCGAGGTTCGTTGTTGCGATGAAAGTACCCTCAAAGCTGCCTACTACCGTCTGTGCATCTGCCTTCCTTGTAATCAATGGGACAGCAAGCCCCTTGATGGTTTCTTTCGCCTGGCTGCTCCATCCTAATGCAACCCCGGTCTGTGCCGTGATAAGGTCTAGGATATATTGTGCCGTCACGCTTGGCTGGATTGCTCCCTTGTCGGCATAACCAAAAGAGCCACCTCCACCAAATGAACCGCCTCCGCTCGAAGAAGTCTGTACTTCCCTGCTGCTGGCTCTCGCCCGGCTCTCAGTCTCGCTCTTAACTCGAATGGTCGTACCAGTGCTGTATTCCTTGATTGCGTTGATGACCAGCCACTCTGCCGTGGCTGGTGCTTGAAGGTCTATATCAATTGGCTCACTCTCGCTGGTGTACTTCACGCTGTATGGTGCGAATCTCGATGTCTTGTATTGTGTTCCGCCAGATACGTAGTAGTTGCTTTCCGAACCTTCGCCTGCTATCCAGTAGAGCATTCCGCTCTTTGATGGCTTCACGTAGATGAGCCTTCCAGCCTGCTTATACCTGGTTATGTTCACCGTGATTTCTGTGCCACCCTTGTCTGCTGGTATGTCTTCCACTCCCCAGGCTTCTGCAAACCCGGTGGCAGGGTCGTAGCTTCCGTATTCCACCTGCCCTGCTGGTGCTTCGTCCATCAATGCAAATCGGATGCTGATAGTCGTCATAGCTGTTTTCGTGTCTCCACTGGCGCAAAGGATACCTGCACCGATAGATTCTGATAAAATCGGGTCTGGTGCTGGTATGGTCGGATTGGTTTCCGCCTCGGTTGTTCCTGCATCCGCAGCAAGGCTCACGATGTTCTTGTTGGTGTCTAGTATTGCCCAGGTTCGATAGTCCCCCTTTCCCAACACCTTGTTGATGGTCGCTCTCATTCCAGCTTTGAAAGGTATGATTGTGCACCGGTAGGTACCATCGGTCAGCACCTCACCAGATACATATATTCCGACCTCTGTTCCTGTTCTTATCTTGCCGTCAACGAGTGAATATGTCGTATTGCTGTTTCCTCCAACGTTGCGGTCATAGCCCTGCCACTCCTCGCTTGATGTCTTGACCGCTGCCGTATCGTAGTTGGCATAGAAAACTCCCTCGGAAATCGCCTTCTCGTAGGTGTAGGAGCTGTTGCTTCTGTTGAACCGCAGATACTTCGTGCAATTCAACTCGTTCAGTTTCAAGTCAGACGACTGAAGCGTTGTCAGTGCCTGGAACAATCCCCAATAAATCGAAATTTCGATGGTTTCCTTTACGCTCAGAACGCTTGCCCTTCCATTGCGGATAATCTCCAGCCCATTGCGGAAATAACGTGCTGTGTGGAAAATATAGGGTATTTGCTGCTGGTGCTCGGTTTCCCTGCAAACTCCAGCACCGCCATATTGTGCGCTGTTTTGGGCAGGTTGATGGTGTATGTGGTGTTGGCGGTCATTTTCGTGATGTCACGGAAAAGGTTGCTCTTGATGTCGAGCGTGATTGCCGTTTCTTCGCTCATATCCATCAAGATGCCATCGATGTAAAGTTGCTGGTCTGTCATAGCTGCTGAATCTGTGTATTGTTAATAACAAGGTTGCAGACGAAATCCTGCAACTCTGCCGTTGTCTTGGTGTACGTTCCTGCCTTGATTGTCACGCTCTGCCACTTGTTGCCCCCGAGGTACATATCCACGACCGGACTGCTTGCTAGGTCTTGCAGGAAATCGAACGTCTCGCTGTCCACCAGTGGTGCGCAAAGCGGTATGGTGTCCTCTCTGCTGTAGCTCTGCCGTCTGCCGTTCACTCCAAGGAAGCCGAATATCGTATCGTCATACCCTCCGAGGTTGTTGCGAATGAAGCTGGTGTCGCTGCTTATCGCCCTGCTCTCATCGCCTTGCGTGAATAGCCAGTAACGGTAGAAGCCGTGTCGGTCAACTCAACGAAGATAAATGCCCTTCTCCGTGTCGTTCCTTTCTATCCTTGCAAGGAGAGACTGCTTGCCACCGCTCTCCATCGCAAAGGTAAGGTCGAAAACGTCCGTGAACGTTCCCTGCTCTATCTTTCCATCATAGTCGTAGATATTCCAGTACCTAGCCTTGTTTGGTAGAACGCTGGCGCTGATGTCCACGATGCCAGCGATGCCCGGCTTAACTAACTTGTTTGGTGCTCCCTCGTAGCCGACAAGTATCTGGGAAGCAGCATTGGTATAAAGACCAAAGGAGAATGGAAAATGCGTGAACCAAGTGAGCCTCTTGAATCCGTTCCACGTCTCGCCTGCCCTCATCGCTCCCCACACGTAGAAGGTCGTGTAGCTGAATGTAGCAAGGTCGCTCCCCTCGCTGTTCTTGACCTTCACGGAAATATTGAACGCTGCCCCGAGGTTGCTCTGCAGAATCTCCTTTGTGTAGTCAAGGTTCCCGAAGCTGATGCCATCGAAGAGTGCCTGCACATATTCCCGGTAGTCCATAATGCAGTTATCTGCAAACGCTTCCACTCTGTACGTGTGCGCCTTGGTCTCTCTGCTGATGGTTGTCTCGATGCTCGCAACGCCCGAGCCGCTCGCCTTGATGATGCAGGGAAGGAAAGCGAAGCCTACAGCGTCCGCATACTTAATCGTGATGCCGTTTTTCTCTGTCTGTCTCATACCGTCTCATTGTTTAGTTTGATACTTCCCACCGACTGGTGGATTAAGAAAATAAGTCTCTGCCCCAACCGCTTCATCGTATCGGGCACAACGTTGCTGTACACGTCAGCCCTGCCGCCAGTGCGGTGCAGCCTAGAACCCTTGTTGGCGATGGTGTGGGCGATTGCCCCTGCCATACTCATATCGCCACGCTCTTGCGGTGTGTACTTGTGCGGTCGCTGGGTTTTGTAGGGGATAGGTGTGCCGTGCAGTCCCTTGTCCTTCATCCACTGGCGGATGATGCCACGGAAGCCGTATGGTATCTTTCCTGCCCTTCGTCCGGTCTCCAGTACTCCGAATGGCTTGTGTCCCCAAAGGATGGTTTCATCCTCGCTGGGCTGCTCCACCTTTAGGCTCGCTATGGTGCGCCCCGATGCGTTCTGTCCGTTGATTCTGATGTGGTTTATGATAAGCTGCCGTGCTCTCTCCACTTCCTCCCTCATTATCAGCGATGCCGCCTTTGGGTCGAATTGTATTCCTCCCTTGCTCATACCACACACCCTCCTATGCTCTGTGTCAGTTGCAGGGAGTACATTACGCCCGACACGATCGTGCTCAGCCGCTCGATGATGGTCTCGTAGTACTGCTGCCCCTCCAACGGTTCGAACTGGTGCGACTGGTTGATGGCTCGTATCATCCTTGCCCCTGCCACCTTCATTCTGTCGATGCACTCTCCGTTGTCATCCCCTTCCGCTCCCCTCGGTACGGTGTCGAGATAAGCCAGGGCAACGTTCACGGTGTCATATACTCTGCCGTTGCGTATCTCTGTCGTTCCGCTGGCTGGGATGATGCACACGATTGCAGGGTAGCTCAGCTTCTCCAGCTTGGTGTCCGCTGTGTCCCAATCCTCAAATAGGTAGGTGTAGTCCGGTAGCGTGTCTGCTGCCAGCTGTTTCAATGTTTCTCTGATTGTTGCCATAATTATCTAGATTTACGTTTCATCTCCTCCGCCTGCAACTTCTGCAGGTTTCTCGCGTACACGCTTCTCTTGTTGTCCATCTCCATACACTTGTAGATGCGAAGCCACGGTGTCTTCAATACCTGGTCGTGGTCGCTGATGCCCATTCTCACTGCATACCAATCCAGCATGCCGAACAAACCGAAGCGCAGGGTGTCGATGCCTGCCTCCTTCTCCAGTCGTGTTGGCTTCGCTGTGTCGGTGCTCTCGAAGAGCTTGTTGATGCGCTCCACCTCGGCTGTTACCCAGCCGATGAGCATAACGACATCAACCGCCCTAGCCTGCTCCACTTCCTTGTGGCTCAGACCGAGGACGGTTGTCACTATCTGATACAGACTTTCCTCGCTGTCCGATAGCTGGGATAGGTCTATTAGCTGTCCGATGGATAGCTGATTGAGATTGTCGGGCACTTGTTTCTCCCCGACAAAAGCTGGTCGTGGCTGCTTGCCGATTTTATAGCTGGTGTGCCTTGCCACTGCCAGCCAGTACTTGAATGTAGTGTTCTTATCCATACGCTTTATAATTTTGTCGTAGTTATTGTTGCCTTAATACGTGTGCCCTAGCCGTTCCGTGGCTTGCTACGGATAACTTCTTCAAGGCTACGTATCGTATTGCGTCTATGCCGTGGTTGAATGCGTCTATAGGCTGGTTCGTTGTCTCTCCATCCCTTGACTTCTTCCACTTGTATTGCTGCATATTCTCGATGATGCCGTGGCTTCGTCTGGTTATGTTGATGCGAAAACGCTTCAAGATGTCGATGCCGTTGTTGATGCTGTCCGCTCCCTTGGTGCTGCCGATTATCCACATACCTTGGTTGTGTATCTCCTGAATGCTCTTAGGTTCTGCCGAATCCGCAATGATGAGGTCTCGTTTCGTCAGTCCTTGCTCCTTGCATCGGTCTGCGATGTCTTCGTTCGTCAGTCCGGGCTGGTAGATTTCCTCATCCACCCAAAGCTCACCGTGTGCGAGAATAACGTGCTCCAGTGCTGTCGGGTCGTTGGTGAATCCGAAGTCCAATCCCCAGCAATCCATCTTCCACTCCTCCCTTGGTGGCAGCTTGTCAACGATGCCCCAGTTGGTGAAGATAAGCCCAGTTATCTTTCCAGTCAGTCCACGCGCATATACTCGCCACAGTTCGGGGTCGTCAATCTCTTCAATTTTCTTGTGCTCCTGCTCAGTCAGAAATCTGTTGTTCCGATGGTCGCTCAGTATCAAACGGCAGTCATCCCTTCCGATGATGTTGTTGTGCACCCAAAACCTTGCGCTAGGATTGTAATCTATGAACACCTGCTTTCGGGTTCGGATAGCAAGCTGCCAAAACACTTCGTAGGGCACACCGTTCGCCTCGTTCACGAACAGGTAGTCTCGCTTACCGTTCTTGGCATCCTGCGCATCCTGGTAGCTCTTGAACTCGATGATTGAACCGTTCTTTCCTCGGTAGCTGCTGTCGCTCTTGTTGTTCTTGAACCAGTCCAGCAGCTCAGCCCTTGTGTGCAGGATGGTGTCGAGGTCTCGCATTGCTCCCACCTTTAGGTTCGGGAGGTCTTGACCGCACACCGTGATAATTGCCATCGGATGCTCAAAAGAAAGCACTATAAGACGCTGCATAATGGTGTATGTCTTCCCCGAGGACGTACCGCCTTGGTTCACGAGAAACCTTGGCTTCACGTCCGCATTCGGGGCATACAACTCACCAATAACGTCAAATAGTGCCATTCTTCAAACAAACTAAAACTTAAAAAATTTATGGTAAAATTAATCTTTATCCAATCCCTCACGCTCGATTACTTCCTGCTCGCTGGATGCGCATTCGTGCCCCGAGTTGATGTAGCGTACCTCGATGCCGCCTTGGAATCCTGCGTTCAAATCAAGTACAACCTTATCCAGTCCAAGCAGCTTGCAAATCTGCGTCTCTGCCTTGATGATGATGTCGAGGTAGCGTGGTTCTCCGAATCCTCGCTTTTCTGCATCGTACATTACCGCCTTGATGGTCTCGATGGAAACCTGCTTCCCTCGCTCATCTACGACTGGAAGTCCCTGCTGTTTCGATTTCTTTTCGTGGTAGTCTTCCTTTGATTTCTCCCACGCATCCCAGGCTTCACGTATTACCAGCTTCAACCTTGCGACCTCGCTCGTAATCTTTGCATCGGTGTCGGTCAGTCTCTCTTCCCTCCACTCCTTCAATAACCGCTGAATGTCGCAGTGTGCCTGGTTGTACTTCGGGCTGTCGAGACGCTTGCGAACCTCTGCCGTGATTTCTCGCTCCGTCCATCCCTTGCGGTATAATGGCGCGATAATCTGCAGGCGATTCTCTATGTCAATGCGCTGCGCCCTTCGCTTGTTGTTGTTACCTTGTGGCATATTTTGATTTCTTGAAATTTACTTGATTTTTTATAAAAATTCATCTTGAAAAACTTGCATATTTCAAATAAATTTCGTATCTTTGCAAACGTAATAAGGGAAGTGTCCTTACTTACTGAAACCCTCCGAGGATGAGGGAAAAGTAAAATGAAATCCCAAAGTCTTATGAACGTGCTGAAAATTTCATTGAAGATTTGGAAAATAGAAATCTTATCATTTACGATTAGATTATTCTAAGCTCCAAGGGGTGGTGCTCGAACCACCACCCCACTTTGGGATTTCGTTTGCAAATTTACGAATTATTTTTCATATCACCAAATTTTTAACATTATGAGTACTACGAATGAAACTACCTCCAGGTCTTGGGGAGGTGCTCGCAATGGTGCAGGGCGAACGAAGAAATACGCTGCGACATTCTATTTCGGTGCTACCGAGGACGTGGCTAACATCTTGGCAGGGGTCGATAAGAAAGACCGCAGCGGCTTCATCAACCAGTGTATTCTCAAGGCGATGGGCAGGGGTTAAACTCCTGCCTTTTTTCGTTTCCGCTCCCTTGGAGGTTATTTTGTGCGAATTTTGCGCACACGGCTCGAACGTTTCAACCACGCTTAGTTATGCGCATAGCTTGAGAACGTGCCGCATACGCCCGCATATCGTCTCATCCGTTTATTATCTCCCATTCCCCGGTGGCTTTTACCAGTTGCGCCATCGGTGCTTGGTCTGAGTACTCGCAGCTTGGGTCTTGGTTATCCCATTGGGCGATGAACCGCGACTTAGGGAAAGCCATCCGCAAGCAGATGACGGTCTCACCGCTGCCAGTCGGTATGGTGTAGGTGTGCCCCTCCTTGATGGTGTCGGAAAGGATGATTCTGTATTCTGCTGCCAGTTGGTTCATCATATCCATTGGCAGGTGTCCGCTCGTTGCATCGAAGGAATCGGGGAAGGTGTTGCGTATCTCGTTCATACTCCACCAGCGGTTCGCACTCAGGTCGCCACCGGGCGATATTTCCACGCAGGGGATTCCGGCATCCTTGATGGCTCTTGATGCGTTGCCGCAGGAAAAGCAGACGCAGCGGTCGATGTGGTTCTCTTCCATGTGCCGCTTGATGATGTGGGCACGGATAGTCTTCGCACTTCTGCTGATGTCAATCGTCTGTGCCTTGTCCATCCTGCCCTCCTTTCTCTGCTGGTTGCTCTTCCTCGCCTGCTGGCGGTGCTACGCTGTTGAAGGTGTCCGCAAGCTGTTGCGCTTCTTCCTCGTTGTATTCGATAGGCTGGAAATGGTCTTGAACGTGTTTCGGGTCGCCCTTGTAGAATACCAGAACGTTGGAGTGCATCTTTTCGGGCTGTCGCATATCCTCGAACGTCTTCTTGATTTCGTCCATTTCGCCTTTATAGAACACGAGCACGTTCTGGTGGCACTTCTGTGTCTTGCGCGATTTCATTCCACCGTCTGCTCTAAGGCATCGGGACGTGACCTGCTCGATCAAGATAAGTTCGTTATAATAGTGAAGACCGAGCCGCAGGAAGGTGGAGATATTGTCGCCAACGAAATTTCGGTACTCTCCGTTCTTCTTGTTTCGCACCTCTCCAATCTTGACAACCAGGAATGAACCGTCCTTCATCTTATCCACGCATTGCTTGAAGATGTTCTCGTACTGGCTCATAAACTCCTCGTATGTGCCGAGTGCGCTCATATCCTCCTTGCTATAGACTTCGAGGTCGTAATATGGTGGCGAGGTGAAGCAGAGGTCGAAATCGCAGTCTTTGATTATCTGCCCGATGTTGTTAGAGTCACCGCAGAAATATTTCACGCTGCCGTAGTCCTTGGTCGCTTCTGTGTTGATGTCGACCTGCTCCTTGCGGATTTCCACGGCTTGGTAGTCGTAGCCTAGCGTGCCAGCGACAACACCCTTGGTCTGTTCCCCTCCGAATGGGTCGATAATCTTTCCGTGTGGCTTGCAGAACCATCGCATAATGATTTCTGCCAGTACTGGGTCGAAAAGGCTTGTACCCTGCGCCAATACGCTACGGTCTGCCTTGGCTTTCTCTTCGGGCGATACGTAGTTGTCGAGATACTCATCGAAAGTGATGCCTTTCTCTTTTCTGAACTTCTCGCTCTTGGAGTAGAGTTCCTTGTATCGCATTTCCTTAGAACGGATGAGGGTCTGTTCACGGCTTGCCCCGATGTCCTTGCTGGAAACGATGGCACGCCATTGCTTCTTGCGCTCAACCCAGTAGCCTTGGCGTGTGTCGAGGATTGAGAAGGGAGGAACGACAAACTTATCCACTAGGCTTGGTTTCGGTGCACCTTCTCCTTCCGTTGGAGCATTGCCCCCCTGCTTTTGTTCCTCACTCATTTCTGCCATACCGAGAATCCATTGAGGGATTGCCCAGTCCGTCAGCGGCTGGTCGCTGAACTGGTTCGCCAGTGCTTCTGTGTTCCAGTCTCCGAAGCCTGCATTGTCCTTGATGATGAATTCTTTTTTCTGTGCTTCCGTGAGGTCTGATGCCTTGACGATGGTTGCAGTCGGCTGCTCCTTCCACTGGCTCCAGTAGTTGGCGATTGCCAGCTTCTCTGCATCGGTCAGTCGCTGGTCTGTGTCGAGAACGTCCATAATGGCTTCGGGTGTCATACTCACGATGTGGCAGAGTGCCCTCGTTCTCATATTGCCACCCAGTGCCTTGTAGGTCTCATCCACGACTATCGGGCGAAGCTGGAGCATCTTCGGGAAGACGAGGATGCTCTTTACCAGCTTTTGGAAGTTCGCCTCTGTTATGGTTCTCGGGTTCGCTTCGTTCTCGCTGACCCTCGATAGTGCGATTTCTTCTGTTTTCATTTTCTTCTTGTTTTAAAGTTCTAAAAACTGCTTATTTGATAAACATTGGCGCAAAGATACGACTTTTTCGCTTTAGTTGTTCGTTCTTCGTGCACTTTTAACTTTTATCAACATTCCATCCGTCAAAGGCTCTGATGGTCTTTTGCAGGGTTGTCTGTGCCTTTGGCTTAACCTTGACCGGGTATCCGGCACACACCCAGGCGAGGAGTAGTGCGTCTCTCTGGTCTTGGTTCATTCTCGGGAGCTTTCCGTCTGAGCTGATGAAGTAGGCGATTTCGTCTTGTGTTATTTTTCCGTCCTTGCCTTTCCAGCACTTCTTCAGCGGCTTGATTATCTCGTAGGGGATATTGTAGTGCTCGCAGCATTCTACGATAAGGATTCCGGTCTGATGGTTCATCCCGGTTGAGCGTCCGATTGCTGCTGCCTTGACTGCCGTCATAAATCTGTTTAGTACGTGCCAGTTGCTCTTGTTGATCCAGCCACCTTCAATAACGACCTTTACCTTCTTGCAGCTCTCGTTCATTGCCTTGAGGTAATCTATCAAAGCCGGGAAGTTCATTTTATAGGCGAGAAACTTCTTGTCGTCAAAGACTGCTCCAACTCCGCTTTCCTGGTTGTCGGGGTCGATGCCGATTATAACTGTTCCTTTTTCCATTTCGTTTTACTTTTGTTTTATTTTTGATTTTCTTTTTCTGTTATTTTCTTGAAATTTTCGTTCTAAGCCGTTATCTCCGTGTCTGTGGGTAGTTGTTCGGGTTGAGGAGTCCTACGTGCGTGTGTGCGCTTGTGTGCGTGTGTGCGCTAGCTCCCTACTATTCCTATCCTCTACCCTATAGTCCCTTCTCCTTTCATCGTCTTGCAGGCTTGAAACGGAAAAATCGAGGGAGTGCCTGGCGATATGCAAAATAAAGAATATCTCGTACCGAATGAGTTTATTCCACAAACACCCCCTCTTTTGGTTGCAGGAGGTTCCCGATGTTCCTTGTTTCGGGATTCCTGCACTTAGCTGTCTTCTGTTATTTCATTTCTTCGTGTTCCACCTCGCTTTCTTTTTTATCGGAATGAATGCCGGACGACTCTCGTCTTTCCGAGTTGCCAGATTAATAATTTAAGTGAATACATTGAGCGCAAACAATACAGTCTCAAATGTGTTAAACTTTATGTTTTTGCCGTTTGCGGTCGTTCATTCGCTGGTTAAGTACTTATCTTGCTGCTTGGAGCAAGGATTGTTCCTTCTTTCTCCTTACACGCTCTGCAAGCCACTTGAAGTGCTCTGCCGCCTGCGGATCACGGAAAATGGAAGCCTGCGCTTCCGGGTTCATCTTCCGCAGCTTCTTTCTTTCGGCTTCAATCTTCCGCAGCTCCTTCTGCTTGTCGTTGTAGCCCTTGACCTTTTCGGGGTTCGCCTTTCTCCATTCGCTCGCACGCTCGATCATCCTCTTCCGGTTCTTGCGGTAATACTCATAGTTGTACTGGGAGACCCTGCGCTTTTCATACTGCCTTTTCCCGTACTCTCTGATTCTGTCGGGGTTCGCCCTTCTCCATTCCAGGTTCCTCCTCATCATCTCGTCACGGTGCAGGGCGTAGTATCTGCGTGCTCTCTCACGATTGTGCTCTTTGAGTTCCTCGTCAGTGTATTTCTTCTTTCTTCCCATCGCATTCCTTGATGTCTTGGTGTTCAACATATCGCCTGCGAGTTGGGCAGTACCTGCCGTTTATGCAGTTCCGCCCTCCCTCGCAAGCCTTGCATAATTCGCTCGCCATACGTCCTAGAATGGAAGGTCCTCGATGTCGTAGTCAGTAAAGGCAATATTCTCGTTCCCCTCGTATGGAATACAGTGAACGAAGTCTGCTACTGTACCGACGTGGATAACCAAGGCGGTATATCTACTCGCAAACTTCTCTCCACGATCACGAACAAAGAACGCTGGATACCAATTGAAGTTCTTTCTGCTCCTTACCAGCACCTTGTCGAAAGGCTTGAAGCCTGGCTGCTCCTTCGCTTTCATCGCTTTCTTCTCTTTCTCAACCCATTGGGTGTAAGCCTCTTGAAAAGTGATGGCTTCGTCCTCTGTAGCTTCTCGCAATTCCTCGTGTATGCTGATGCGCAGGTCGAAGGCTTGGTCGGTCACGAACTTCTCGTTCTCGATTTCGTACTGGTTGCCGAATGTCAGCGTGTCCTCGCTCTCGTTCTTGCCGATGAGATTGCCGATGATTGTCAGCTCTCCGTCCTCGTCTTCCTCGTTGAATACGTAAAGGTTGCCCAACTCAAACACTGGCTTCTCCGGCTTCTCAATCTCCAGAGTTTCACGGTTCAGCTTTCCGCCCAATCGCTTCTCGATTGTTCTGATGTAGGTCTCGGCTGCATCCTCTGTTTCTAGAGTGAATTCTTCTGTTATGGCATTGTCACATTCTCTGAGGTAAGTATATCCTTTCTTGCCATTTTTGCAATAATAATACTTACCAGCAAAAATTGTGTAAGTATCATCCGTAAACTTCTCGAAGATAATATGCGCATTATCATCTTCGGTAACAAGCACGTCTCCCTTCTTCCAGGCAAACTTGCTCCAGTCTCTCATTTTATCGGATGGGAAAAGCATTACTTCGCCTCCCTCCATCCATCTGCCGTTCTTGTTGAAGGTGTACTCTCCGTTCTTGTCCATAGTCCAGATTGCTTCCCCTGCTTCCTTGTTGGTTGCAAGATAAGCGAATCCAACCTTTCCGCACATTGGTGTATATAACTTAGTGCCAACAGGCACACCCTTCAAAATCTCGTAAATATCAAAATCTTTCTGTTCCATAATCTGAATGTTTTTTTATTGTTTGTTGCTCTTGTTTCTTCTCTCTGCTACAGTTTGACGTGTCCCAGTTTCTTGTACAGTTCCACCAGCTCCATGGTATCGAGCCAGAAGTCGGTGTTGCCAACGTATACGTGATAGCGGTGGCTGTCTGTGATGATTTCTATCTTCTTCATTTTCAACTACGTTTAAAATTGTTTGTGTCCGCATTGTAATCCTTTAGGATACATTCGAGTGCCTTGATTTCATCATCTGCCAGCCAGATGTCTCTGTCTCCGACTGTCAGATGATGAAGACCACACCCACGGACCAGTTTAATATTATCAACTCTGTTCATAGCCAATACGGTTTATATGATAACTATTTGAAAAGTTCCATCTGTGGATGAACGATGTCTGCCCGCTTCTTCTTTGCTGCCCAGATGAGAAGGCTGACGTTCTTGGTTCCAGCCTTCTCCGAAAGGTAGCCGATGATGTAGGTCAGTGCATCTTGAACCGCTTCTGCCTCACTGCCGTAGAAGATGCTGATGGTATCATATCTGCTCGGGTAGCCGACCGGGCTGTCATACCCGGTCTTTCCGTTCTGAATACTGAACCCCCATATCCATCCGAACTGCGTCTTGGCGGTCGTTACCTTCCATCCCCAGTTGTCTGCACCCTCTACAGAATACTCGATTACGTGCGGATTGATGCAGAAATCCTTGATGGTGTACTTGAAGCCTTCGTACTCTGCGACCGGCTTCTTGATGTCGTAGCCGTTATCGGTCAGCCATTTGAACCAGTCGTCCGAGGTCTTGAAAACAAGCCCAGCGGCACGGCATTCGTGGAAAAACAACTCATTCATTGCTCAATCTCTATAAAGTGACAATCTCCGCAAAATGCGCAAGCACAATACTCGCCCAGTTCCTCGGCATCAAGGGCACACACATTGCAGCCACTTTCATTACAAGTATCATTCTCAACTTTGAGAATCTTGCCTTCTACATTCAGAATCGTACCTTCCTCGAAATCCTTGCCTATTTCGTTCGGTTTATTAATTACAATTACTTCTTTTGCCATAATTCTTTCGTTTTAAGCGTTTAAAATCTGTTTGCCTTATAATTTACCGCCCGAAGCGTAAAAACGGCTCAGAGCGGCTTATTTTGCCCTCATTCGTTATTTTTCGGGTTTCCAGTCGATGCCCAGCCGCTGCAGAACTCCCTTCTCGTAGAATCTCGCCAGTGAATCCTTGGCTGGCTTGTTGCGTGGGTTCTTTTTTAGGTCGGCAAGATTCTGCTGGATTACCCATAGGAACTTGTTGTCCTGGCTCTGCTGGGATTCTGGCTGTCGGTGCTTGGCTAGCTCGTAGCGTTCCCCGATGCTCAGCCTTTCCGTTGCCGCTGGATCCTGCGCCCTGGCTTCTGCCGATTGCGGCTGCTGGCTTGCTGCTGGCTTGGTGTTGTCGTAGTTGCCCTCCAGCACCTTCGGAAAATACTTCCTTGTCATTACCCAGTCGTATGATGCCCAGGAATGCCCTGCGTTCAGATAGTCGCTAGCCATAGCCTTGTCGATGGCTAGGTAAATCTTGGAAATATCTCCCTTGCAGTCCTTGAGCCTTCCTCTGATTGTCTCCTTGCGGTTGTCCGTCATCAGCGTCAGCCTTCGCATTGCGCTGTTGGTCTTGTCGTGCTGCTCGTTCCAGTAGTCCTTGATGGCTGCGTAGTCGATTTCGCCTTTCTTGGATTTCTTCTTCTCAGAACTTTTTTGCGGCTCTTCTGCAGCGCAAACGTTTTTCTCGGAAAAACTTTGCATAGAAGCTTCTTTAGAAGGTTCTAATATATTTGTTTCTTTAGAAACATCATTATCATCAACATTATCATTTACATATTCATTATCATATACATTATCATTATGCAATGCAATTTCTGCATTTGCATCCAATTGCATACTTTTGCATACTTTTGTATGCTTTTGCTGCTGCTCTTCTGCATTTGCATCCAATTGCTTTTTTTGCCAACGTTTCTGTGCATTTGCACGCAGCTTTTCTCGCTTTTCATTGTACTTGGCTTGGTTTCGCTCCATATCATCCTTGATAAAGGCGAAAGCCATACGTAATGTTGGCTCCAGGTTGATTACCTCGCCATCCCTTGCGTAGATGAAAATCGCCCTCATAAGTTTTCCGAGTTGCTCATCCGTAAGCCCCTCGATGATGGCGTAATATGACGTGTATAAGATAAATGAATCGTTCATAATTTTATTCTGATAATGATAGTTTCTTTTCCAGCTTCCGTTTGAGCACGGTATCCCTGCGAGTCTGGTTGACTTCCCTTGTACTGAGAAGTCGTGGCTCTGTCTTCATCTTGGCGATGTAGGCTTCCAGGTAGCCCACAATCGCCTTGATGTCTGTTGTCGATACTTGGTGCATCATAAGCTTGAAAATTTACTTGATGAGTAATCTTCGTGCTCCCTGCACCTGCTTGATGTAGGCAGCGCATTCCTCGGGATGGTCTGTCAGAAAAGCCTTGGCATCGAACTTCTCGCTTGCCTTCGGTGCTTTCCACGTTGCCAGCGTCTTGCCGTTTCCGTCCACGATGCTCTCAGCGTCACCGAAGAACAGCTTCAAGTTGTCCTCGATTTCCTTCTGTCGGTTCTCCAGTGCCTTGCCCTTCTCCTTGATGTCCTTTAGCTCGATGAGCATATCCCCGACTTCGGCAGTGGCTTCTATCTCCTTTCCTGCCTTGTGCAGTGGCGACTTCAGGAGAACGTCTTGTGCGCTGTAGGCTGGCGGCTCTTGGTTGCCCACGATGTAGTCAAGCCAAAACTTGGTTATCTCGTCCCTCATCCATCTGTAAAATTCGGGGTCGAAGTCGATGTCACGGTAGCCGAACTCCCTGCCTGCCGTAAGCCAGGCAAGTGCTCCGTCCTTGTATTCTCCCACTCCGAGGTTCATCTGCAACTGGCAGAACCAATGCTTCGGGAGGTCGTCTGCATCTATCTGCATCTGCGTGGTCTTGCACTCGAGGATGCTCTTACTCGCTTCGTTGTGCGTTGCCCCGGCTCTCCAGAAGGTGCGATCCGGGCTTACTCTCAGATATGGCGCATCGGTGTTCGTGATGGTGTAGTCGTCCGTGCTCGCCCTGATGATGTGGCAGTGGCTCTCTCGCTTGAAGAACTGCGCCACGGCATCCTCCAGCAGGTGTCCTGCAACCATCGCAAAGTTCTCAACCTTTGGCGGGTCGATGCCCTTCTTGCGTCTCCACAACTGGTATGGCGTTTCCCACGGATTCAGTCCCAGTACCGTGCCAGCCTCTGATGCACCTATTCCGTTCGAGCGGTTCTGCAACCACTCCTCTCTGCTCTTGTACTTTATTATCTGTTTCATTTGATTTACTGAATGTTTATAAAAGTTGCCACGGCTTCCCTCTGTCTTGATGGGACCCACCCCATAGGTTGCACCGTGGCGGTTCGGGCTATTATAATAAAATGGCTTATTTCTTCTCTGCCTTGCCAGTCTTGCCCTGACTGCGGCTCATTGCCTGCTGCGCCTTATTCTTGGCATCATCGGCTGCTGCCTGCGCCTGCTGTGCGATGGCTTCCTGCTGCTTTGGCTTCTTGAAGGTATCCTCTACGGTGGTCGTGCCTTCCTTGATGGCATTGTACACACCGCCCAGCTTCTGAATGTCCTCTGCCGTGACTTCCTCGGCTGATTTCCTGCCCAGGTAGTCAAGCAACATAAGGTCGGTCACTTGGTACACCTGGAAGCAGGCAACGCAGCTCTTCCACTGGCTCTGCACGCCAGTCTGCTTGATGTGCTCAAGAGCCTTCGCCTGCACCTCCTTCACTACGCTTGAAATCAGTACCTGCGGCACGACCTTGCAGATTGCGTTACGCTGTGCGATTGCCACCGCTGCATTGCCGACTACCACCTGCATATCCTGCGTGTAGGGGTAGCCCTTAGAGGTCATAATGCTGCGCTTCACTTCCACGGAGTATGCAACATTGCTCTCCAGGTCGTGGCAGATGCCTTGTGCCGTGATGGTCTTGCCATCGTTGGCGATGATGCGACCTGCGATGCGGAGGTTCTTCCAGCAGGCAGATATAATCTCGGTGAATCTCACGCTCGGACCCTCGATAATTGAAATCTGTCCGTCCTTGCCCTTGCGCTCCAGGTGGTAGAAGCAGTTGTATGCCACATCATCGTCCATCGCTGCCAGTGCTACCATATTCTGCTTGCACTGTGCAATGTCTCTCGGGAACTTGTGCGCTGTGGCAATCTGTCCGTCAATCTCCGAGCGGTTGATGGCTTCCAGCATTTCGCCGCCGCTTACTTGAATAATCTCATTTTCCATAATTCGTTCAAATTCTAGTTCAACATAATCTTTTAATTAACTCTAGTGGAAGGCTGGGGATTCGAACCCCAGTTGACCCTCTCTTACACCACCCTTGCCTGCTGCCGATGGATGCCCTTCCGTTGTAGGGCGCACGCTGTCAGTTTCCGCATATTTGCAGTAAACACTAACAACGAAAAACATTAACCATTCTAACCAGTATGAATCTTTGCGTGCGCCCTTTGCCAACCGCTGTGGGGATAGTGTCAAATAACCGTTATAATTTAAAGCTTAAACCAGTTGAGCCATAAGGCTGTCGAGCCTGCTTTCCTCGAAGGTGTCCATTGGGTCTTGGTATGCGTGCTGGCTGTTCTCCTCCAGCCAGTCGTCCATCACGTCCTTGTAGTTGACGCAGCCCTCGATGGCTTCCTCCAGCCGCTCGCTGTCGTTATTGCTGCTCTTGTGCGTCACGACCGCAATGTTGCCCACGCTGTCGCACCATACGCAGATGCCTCCTGCCTTGGTCTTGATGTCCACCCTTGCAACCGCTGGTCGCTGTGGGTCTCGGTCTATCTCTAGCCAGATGGCTTCGTACATCTTCTTCCTGCACTCCTCGATTATCTTCCTCATTTGTTACCTCCTCTCTGATTGAATATGTAACTTTGGAAGGTCTCACGGCACGACTCCAATACCTCGTTGCCGCCAATTCCGTCCAGTGGTATGAGCGGTATGTTATCCAGTGCCACGCATAGGTTGCCTTGAAACTCTCTGTACTGGATTCTTCGCTCTGCCTCCAGATAGCACTTGTTGTTCAGTTCGCAGCACTTTCTGGTCTTGCGGTTCGCCTTCCAGTTAGTGATAAGCCAGCAGATGTCTGTGTACTTCACGATCATCCTGCGCATATTGATTGATAACTTGCTCATAGGGCAACCCTCCACGCTCTCTTGATTTCTGCGCCATCGATAACCTTGCGGTTGTCGATTCTGCGGAACTTGACCTTCATCTTTCCAGCCTGCACCCATCTGCGCAGGGTGTTGCGATGGATGCCCAATGCCTTGCAGGTTTCTGTCATTGTGTATCTGCCTGCATCCGATACATCTGGTTCTATGTTCGTCATATTATGCCCTCCAAAAGATTAAAGTTAGTACTATGGCAGCAAATGCCACTGATAAGAACTCGTCACTTGTCACAAACTCGATAAACTTCTTCATACGCTCTGAATGTTTAAATGGTTCTACTTACTTGCGCACGGCTGCACGTCTCTTCTTTGGTGTTATCACTCCAGCCTTGATGAGGATGACACGCACGTTCTGCTGGGTGCAGCCTACGTGCTGCGATACCGCAAGCATTATTCTGCTATCCGAAGTCTCGGCAGGTGCCTTTGCCCGGAAATCTGCGAACATCGCAATGATGTTCTTCTTTCGTTCGTCCTGCTGCTTCTGCAGCGGTGTTCGAAAATCATAATTGAAATTTTCTCCCATTTTTATTTGCGTTTTAAATTATTTTCTTTATCTTTGCAAAAGAGTTTTTAAACTCGTTTCTGAAATCGTTTGCAAAAATAAAACAAATATTTTAGATTACAAAACATTTAGTGGTTATTTTAATATTAATTTAATTTTATTTAATTTTGTTTTTAATATGAACGGAGAAGAACTAAAACAATATATAAAGCGCTCGGGAATGTCCGTTGCTGCTGTTGCGGAGGAGTTAGGAACCAGTCCGCAGAACTTGAATGCGAAGTTTAATCGCAAGTCTATAAAGATAGATTTCTTTCAAAAGATAAAGGAAATCATCGACAAGTGTGCCCCTCCCCTCCCTGCCGAGATGGAAGAGGCTGTTTTCGGTTCAAATGCCAATGGTTCGAACAGCTCCAATGTCTCCCAGTCGCTTGGTAGTGATGCAGCCTTGGCTGCTGAAAACAAGCTGCTGCGAGAACAGAATGAGTTCCTGCAAAATCAAGTTAAAACCCTGCTTGCCATTGTCGGGCAGAAATAATTTAGTAACTTTGCAAAAGGAAAAAGTATGGTTAGTCAAAAAACAACAAACGATAGGGAGACGGACAGAAGAAAGCTCTTGGCTGGGTATCTGTACGACTGCTCGAAAATGATGTACGGAAGCGTTGCTGTCGGTGGTCTGTCTCCTCTACTAACTGGTGACCCATTGCAGGCGGTTCATCAAGTCTGCTTGGTGTCGGGTGTGGCTTGTGGCGCATCACTTGCGTACCTTGCAAATTATATAATGAAATTTAAAAAATAAAGATTATGGATGCATTCTTGTTATTTAACGTGATGGCATTGGGAATGACCATTGCATTCGGCATTTTCTTGAAATCAAAGAAAGGTCAGAAGTGGTTGCGTGAACTTTAGTTCTCGCTCCAGGTACAATATCAACTAAAATTCTAAGTAACGATGAAAGATGAGGATTTCATAGAACGGAAGGAGAAGATTCTTCTTGCCGCTCTCGGTAAAAGCTGGCTATGGAAAGCCAGCAGGTTAATAATAGGCATCATCCCTCCAGTGGGTGCGTTTGTGATGCTGGTGCACTGCACCCTGCTCTCATTCGGCTATCGGGCAAAGCTCACGGAGTGAATATTCGACTGCTCGTTCTTCGGCTTCATCGCCTGGATCATCATCAGCCTAGCCTATGGCTTCTGCTGGGTGCATCGGGCGTTCATTACCTACGGAGTGCTGATTTCGTTCTGCATCGACTTCCAGCGTTCCTTCGGGTTCGGAGGCTTGAGTGAGCCGCTGCACCTGCTGATGGTCGCCCTAGGGCTGCTGCTCTTCTTCGTCTTCATCAAGAAAAAGGCTTGGAATGAGTTCTATGATAGAAATATTAATCATTTAAATAAATAGCGTATGGGAAGTTTCATTAATGGGCTGGCAAAGGGTTTCATTCGCTCTGCTGTCAATCAGGTAGGAAGGGATGCTGGTCGTGTTGTCAGCAATAACATCTATGGCGATGCTCACTCTATACCGCACCGAAATGTTTCCGCTGGCGGTGCTGGTCGCATAACTGGCGTTGGTAAGGTCGAGGATGAAGGAACTGTAATCATCGAGCCTTCTGAAGGAAAAGCTATTGCTTGGTGCGTGGTTGCTCTCTTCTTCAATTTCCTAGGTGCAGTCATCCTTCTTGTCGTTGGCTACAGAAAGCTGAAAAACAAATACGTTGCAAGTGCTTGGCATTATGAATCCCAGGCGGTCTATGTCGCTGATGGTCGCTATAAGGCTGGGGAACGTTATGATGGGCACCAGTTAAGCAGACGAAAGATAGAGGTTTCTGCTGATGAGTTTATGATTGAAAAGAATGAGAAAATTGCAAAGATATATCTTTACGCTGGCTTTGCAATCTTCATTTGCTGCTTATTTGTTACAATTGCATCATTATGAAAAAGATAATAATATTATTCGTGCTTGCGCTTGTGTGCGTGGGTGTGCAGGCGCAACATACGGTTTACTGCGAGATAATACAATTTAATACTGGAACTCCAAAGGCTGTCATTTCTGTTGATTTCGGAAATAATGGAACGGATGAGATAGTCGATGAAAATGGAAAGAAGGTAAAGTTCAAATCATCGGTTGATGCGCTTTCATACTTTGAGAAACTAGGATGGTCTGTTGTGTCCGCTTACTCTGTTGTAGCATACAATGGATTGGCAAACGTTCCAACGGTTCATTATCTGCTGCAAAAGAAAGTTGCTTCATACGATGAGAAAATGTATGGAATCCGTACAAAGAAAAGCGAGCCAAAAAAGAAAATAAACATAGGCGATGATGGATACTTTGAATAACCTTCTCGCCTACGAGGAATACCTGCCAGTGCTCACCCCTTCCGAGGTGGATGGGCTGCTGACTTCTCGCCCCTCGCTGGCTCAGTTGCAGGACTGGTCGCAAAGATTGAATAACCATAGGGCAAGGCTGGAAAGCGTTTTCAGTCGTGCCTACCAAAAGTTAAATGAATAATATGGAAGATAAAAAACTGATGTCCGCTGATGTGGATATAGCCGTGCGTTTCTTCGATGCCCTAGACCGCTTGAAGGCTGACGGCTGCATAGGAGGTCTTAAGACGATAACGGACCGGTACGGTCTCAACCGCTGGAACACCATATCCCTTCGAGACAAGCCTGCCGAGTGCTATGGTCGCTTCCGTCCGTCCTGGGTGCAGTTCCTTGTACGCGACTATCACGTCAACCCATACTGGCTGCTCCTTGGTTCTGGTGACTTCTACGCATCCGGCTTCACGTCTGAAATCGTGAAAAACCTGAATAAAAACTGCACGGAAAAATAGCAGTAGTATTAAGTATCTAATCTTTAACCATTTAAAGCATACGTTATGATTTTAAGTACAACTCCAACCATAGAAGGCCACCCTATCCGTGAATATCGTGGCGTAGTGACTGGCGAGACTATCATCGGTACCAACTTTGTGAAGGATTTCTTTGCCAGTGTTCGTGATGTAATCGGCGGAAGAAGCGGTTCTTACGAAAGCACCCTCCGCGAGGCCAAGGATACTGCCCTCAGAGAGATGGCCGACCGTGCCGCATCCCTGGGCTGCAACGCCATCGTAGGCATCGACCTGGATTACGAAACCGTAGGCAACAGCGGTTCCATGCTGATGGTAACATGCAGCGGAACGGCAGTGATTATCTAATATTATCATTATATTATATCATATGATTTCATTCGAAAGTGATTACAACAATGGTATGCTGCCAGAGATTCTAGAGGCTCTTGGCAAGACAAACAGTGAGAAAACATCCGGTTATGGTTTTGATTCATACTCAGAATCTGCAAAAGAGAAAATCCGTAAAGCCGTGGACAATGAGAATGCTGAAGTGTTCTTCCTGATAGGCGGTACACAGACCAACACCACCGTTATCGATTCCGTGCTCATGGGATGCGAAGGAGTAATCTGTGTGGAGACCGGTCATATCGAGGTACATGAATCTGGAGCAGTAGAAGCATTTGGTCATAAGGTCATTACGCTGCCAGGAGAGAACAGCAAGCTAACATCCAGCACCCTGTCTGCATATATGGATACTTTCCTTGCCGATGAAACGCATCCTCACATGGTGCAGCCAGGCATGGTTTATATCTCGATGCCGACAGAGTTCGGAATGGTCTACACCAGGGAAGAGTTGACTGCACTATATGCAACCTGTCAGAAATATAACCTCCGCCTCTTCATCGATGGTGCACGACTGGGATACGGTCTGGTTTCAGAGGCATGCGACTATGACTTGCCATTCCTTGCCAAGCATTGTGATGTATTCTATATAGGCGGAACCAAGGTGGGCGCCATGATGGGCGAAGCTGTGGTATTTTCAGGCATGAAGGCACCAAAGTATTTCTTCACTAACATAAAGCGTCATGGAGCCTTGCTTGCCAAGGGCAGAATGCTAGGCATCCAGTTTGACACGCTGTTTACGGATAACCTCTATTTCAAGATATCGCGCCACGCCATCGCCATGGCTACCCGTATCCGCAGCATCTTCCAGAAGCATGGCATAGCTATCGCCTACGATTCTCCTACCAATCAGCAGTTTGTCGTACTTTCACCTTCCCTCTACGATGCTCTTTCCAAGAAAGTTGCATTCGAAATATGGGAAAGAAAGAGCGATAGCGAAATCATCTGCCGATTTGTAACGAGTTGGGCAACTAAGGAGGAAGAACTTGATGAACTGGAACATATTCTTCAGACTCTATAGCCGGAGAGATGTATCTTTCCATTAGCGTATTTTGAGAAGAAACGTATATATACAAAAAAGGAATGAGACTGGCAAGCTTTCAAGAGATTATTTTCTATCTTTCTGTTTTTTCCGGAAAATGACAAGAGGAAACTAGTGTGGTGACCTTCATCAGATGAAGGCCACCAACTTTCTTCTATTTCATTTATTCTATCACCCAATCCTCTATACTTCGCTGGTTTTCAGAGAAGTTAACACCCACTTTCACAACCTTCCGCCCATCATCAGCAAAAGCCTTGGCATAGTCCTTGTCGCTGATTTGCGCCATGGCGATGTCGGCAGACTTCTTATATTTCAACTCAAAGATAAAGATACTCTTATCCGTCTTGAGCACAAGGTCTATTCTTCCATCAGAAGTGGTATGCTCCACCTTCACATCTTCGCCAAGCATGGTGAAGATGGTGAATATCACGGCTTGATAGTGACGCTCATTATTGTTGATAATCGTATATGGGAACTTATCATAGAATGCCTTCAAGTGAGGCATAAAGGCTCCCATGTCGTCATTGATGAGCACATTCTTGGAATAGGCATACACAATAGCATCATATCTGTTCATGTCTTGCGCAGTATAATACCTGACGAGACTTTTCGAGAAGCCTTGTCTTACTTCTTGATTTGGGAAACAGAGATGATACAATTTTCCTCTTCGCTCATATCCTTTAATGGTAAGATAACCACTTTGGAAAAGAACTGGAATCGGGTCTGTAAGCTTTTCTGTAGGGGTATCAAAACGATCGTCATTAACCCAAAGGTCGTCCAGATTGAGCATATCCAAATTTTTCTGCTGCAACAACTCTACCAGGAACGTAGGCGTACCGGATGTAAACCAATAGCTATTAAACTCCTTATCGTCCAAAGCATTGATGATGCTGTAAGGATTGAAGATATCCTCGCTATTGATACTGAAATGGTAGCCATCATAATGCTGCTTGAGTTGCTCTAAGGTCTCCTCATAAGTAAGCCCATTATGTTCAGCCATCTCCTCAATACCCTCACGGAAATACTGAGACAATTCACTCTTGGTAATACCACAACAGCTGCTGTATTCATCCTTCAACGTGAGAATCTTGAGATTATTCAACTCGCTGAAGATGCTGAGCTGACTAAACTTAGAGATGCCTGTGATGAATACAAAGCGAATGTTTCCCTCTTGCTGCTTCAAGGGACTGAAGAAATCTCGCATGATGTTGCGGATGGTCTTCTGCAAGTCTTCGTCACTTACAGAATCATGCATCGGGGCATCATACTCATCGATGAGAACGACAACTTGCTTACCAGTTTGAGCCGTGGCAGCCAGCAAGATATTCTTGAGACGTGCGCCAAAAGACTTCTCATCTATCGGATTAACCTTTAAACCATATTTTTTCTCTTCTATTTCTAGTATTCCGTTTAGAATTGAATATGTATTCTCCAAACTATAATACTTACCGCAGCTCAGATCCAAGTGGATGACGGGATATGCCGTCCACTCCTTCTCCATCTGTTCGATGGCAAGTCCCTTGAACAGTTCTTTCTTACCCTCGAAGTAAGCCTGGAGGGTAGAAACAAACAAGGATTTTCCGAATCGACGTGGGCGACTCAGAAAATGAAACTTGGCATAATGAGCCAACTGATAGACGATAGCCGTCTTGTCAGCATAGAAGTAATTCCCCTTCACGATTTCGGAGAACGTTTGTATTCCCAAAGGATATCTCTTTGAAGCCATAATCTTACTCTTAATAATTAATGTACAAAGATACAGATAATATTTCAGAAAACAAGCATTTTTCTGATTATTAACAATATATCACTGCAAAAATAGAACCGCAATTCAACAAAACATGCTTGAACTGGGGCGGTAACTGCCTTAAAAAACGAGTTACCGCCCCAGTTCAGGCATATTTTTATCTAAAATCCCTTGCGGAATTCAAATAAAAACATTATCTTTGTAGCCAAATATCAGAGCCTTAGGGCTAATTGTTATCATAAAATAAGACTTTACCATTATGCTACAAAAAATAATAGGACGCAAGGAAGAGCAGAAAACGTTGCAGGATTGCTATGAATCCAACAAACCGGAATTCGTAGCAGTCTATGGAAGACGACGCATCGGCAAGACTTTCCTGGTGAAACAATTCTTCAAAGAAAAGTTTGACTTCTATTTTACAGGAGCTTATCAGGCTACCAAGAAAGATCAGCTCTTTAACTTCAAGATGACCCTGGAATCATACTCAGGCGTCAAGCGAAAGACCCCTCAGACATGGCTGGAAGCATTCTTCCAGCTAAAAGACTATCTGGCTTCTCTCGGTGACAGACGAAAAGTGGTCTTCATCGATGAGCTTCCTTGGTTCGACACCCCACGCTCCAACTTCATCAGCGCTATCGAACTCTTCTGGAACCAATGGGCTTCAGACCAGAACCTCATGCTCGTGGTATGCGGTTCAGCCACCTCATGGATGGTCAATAAGCTGCTGGGAGACAAGGGTGGGCTACACAACCGGGTAACCCGCAGCATCTATCTTGCACCTTTCTCATTAGGTGAAACTGAGGAATTTCTGCAGAACAATCATATCGTATTCAACCGACACCAGACAGTAGAATGCTATATGATGCTAGGTGGCACGCCTTACTATCTAAACATGCTCAAACCCCATTTAAGCCTGGCTCAAAACATCAACAAGCTGTTTTTTGAGGAGAACGGTGAACTGAGAAGAGAGTTCGACTTCCTGTTCCGTTCGCTTTTCAAGGATAGCAGAAACTATCGTAAAGTAGTGGAGATACTTTCTCAAAAGGCAAAGGGCTTGACCCGACAGGACATCATCCGCGAATGCAAAATTCCTGATAATGGCGGACTATCAGAGGTATTGGATGATCTCTGCAACTGCGATTTCATCCGCCGCTACTACCCCATCAACAAGAAGCAGCGAGATGCAGTATATCAGCTCACCGACCTCTTCTCCCTATTCCACCTGCGCTACATCAAGAACTCCACTGGCATGGACGATACTTTCTGGACCGACACCATTGATTCGCCAAGTCATCGTGCCTGGTGCGGCTATGCTTTCGAGCAGGTATGCCTGCATCATATCAGGCAAATCAAACGTGCCCTAGGCATTGAGGGGGTTCAGGCATCCATCTGCTCATGGTCGGCACCTGCCAGCGTGGATTCTGAGGGAAAGAAGCGAGAAGGCGCCCAGATAGATTTGGTAATCGACCGACGAGACCAGACCATCAACCTATGCGAAATGAAGTTTTCGATGAAGCCCTTCGAGATTACTCCTTCCTATCTGGAACACATCATCTATCGCCGTGAGTTGTTCAGAGAAACCACTGGTACCAGCAAAGCTCTGCACCTCACCTTCGTTACGACTTACGGAGTGGCAAGAAATGCCCAATACGGCATGATACAGTACGAGATTACAATGGATGACCTATTTAAGCAATAAGTAAATCCATTCCAACTTATTGATTATCAATTAAATAATGTGGTAACCTTCATCAGACAAACCCCACCAACTCCTGTTCAATGTGGTGACCTTCATCAGATGAAGGTCACCAACTTTCTGTGCGAATTTTTAGTATTATGAGATATAAAACCATCTAAGCCATTTAACCAGGAGCTAGAAAAAGCCAACCTCCAATGTATTAATTGAAAGTTGACTATTTTCATTTATATTGTTTAGTATGACGAATTCTCTGTGCCTTCTTCTCATCCCTTCTCATCAGATACGGGGAAGGGGGCAGCTCTGGAAGCACATCATTTATAGCATCAATCTGCCCCACCACCTTCAGCAAGAGGAGAAAAGTGGCTAGCGAAAGATTGCCAGCTGTGCCATTCTCAAATTTATGGATGGTGGTCAAGCCCAGTAAGCTCGGCTACCTCTTTCTGGGTGAGATTGCATCTCATTCTATATTCCTTGAATCTCACTCCCAGCAAGCGTACCAACTCTGGAGTAGAATATTCATATAAATCTGCCATATTCTTTCATTTATTTATCTATCATTATAATGATATTTATCCATTATATCAGCCTTTATCTTCAATATACTGATATTTATGTTTACAAAAATAATAAAAAGAAATGAAACTGGCAAGCTTTCAAAAGATTATTTTCTATCTTTCTGTTTTTCTTCTGGAAAGAAAGAAAAAACTAAAAAAGACTAAGATTCAATCACATTTCTTAGCTTTTTCTTGCCTACTTCAGAAAAAAACGTATTTTTGCCACAGAAATATACAAACATCAAAATAATAGGAGGATATGAATATGGCAAGACCAATAAGAGAAACCCCAATTCTAGTGGGTAAAGACGCAGAACGCTTCTTAAAGAAATGAAGCAAGTGGAAAGTTTGACTCCAGAGCAGAGAAGAGCTAATCGAGAGAAACTGCATGCAGAAGTCGAAGAAATCAACAAAAAGTGGAATCTAACATATAATACACTTTTAGGATGAATATTTATCGTTTTGATTCAGATAGGAACGATGACAACAAGTACACTAGAGCCACGTACTTCGACATGCTCAAATTATAAAAAAAAGCCCCACGCATTTGAGCATCGTTGAGAGGCTTGGTGGGAACTGACGCTGCAAAGATACGAATAATTATTGATAAAACAAACTTTTTGAGCAAGAAAAAGAACAGCCAACCTTCAATAGCATATTTGAAAGTTGGCTGTTTTTCATTTATAATGCATTCTACAAATATTTTACTTTGCTAATTATATAGGTAAAGTATAACTTTTTTTCATTTACCTTGTTTCATTTGCCTTGTTTTCCGTGGCTGAGTATAGTATTTCCATCATTTCGTTAGCAATTTTGTAGTCAGCAATTCGCATGACATTATTTGTTTCCGAGTTATAGCCAAAGAAGTTGATATTTCCATACCAGACAATAGATTTGTCTATGATGGCACATTGTAGAGTTTGTTCCTTGTTGCACACTACATCCATTCCAGCATTTGACAGTTCTGTCTCATTAGCCCCTTCCTCTTTTACATGTACAACCACAGAAACACCATCATGAAGAAGGTTTGCGAGTGCAGACATGATAGAGGGTTTATATTTGAACTTCACTTTCGGTACTGCGATAACAACAGAATGTTTGGCTTTTGCCAAATCTTTTCGGAATGCCGCTTCGTAATTGTTTTGCTCATATATCAATTCTTGGGATTTTTTATCTGGTGCTGGTGATGTCACATTCTTTCCATATCCAGCTCTAGCATATCCTTTCAGTCGTTTACGATACATTGAGTCGCAAAGTGGAACACGAATATCCACATAATCATAAATGCACACTTCGCTCTTTCCTTCATATTCTCTATGTAAACGCCCTGCATATTGCTCCACGTTTCCTTTCCAGGCTATAGGCATAGTAAGGAACAGGGTATCAAGGCGAGGATAATCGAAGCCCTCCCCTACATACTTTCCTGTAGCCACAATCACAAGTGATTCTGATGTAGGTATTGACTGTAGTTTTTGTAATGCAAGACGTTTTTCTTTAGCAGAATCCGCACCAATGAGTTGTATAACATGATCAGCAAAAGGCATTAGCATTTGTGCCAACACCTTGACATGAGCTGTACGAGTTGTCAGCACTAAAGGTGTTCGTCCTTTTTGAATCGCAGCCTTGACATCCTCCATAACAAACTCATTTCTAACCTTATCCTCGGATAACTCTTGCGTTATTTGAACATAAGTCTTGCGGTCTGATGTAATGCTTCGGAACGAGGTAAACCTTGGAATCAGCAGGCGTTTGAATCCTTGATTTTCCATTTGACTCTTGGCATCAGAGGTAAATCTTATCTTTCCGCATTGCATAAATATAATAGGTTGATGCCCATCTTTTCTGATTGGAGTTGCGGTCAAACCATAAACAAAAGTAGCAGTCACTTGTCGAAGAACTTGCTCGAAGCTGACAGAGGACACATGGTGACATTCATCGACTATCACCATACCGTAATCCTTGACAAAAGGCTTTACTTCGCCATTATTTAAACAAGATTGTATCAAAGCTATATCAATGATTCCATGCAACGTGTTCTTGCCTGCATACAAACAACCGATGGCAGAGGATTTCGTTTTTCTTCCTCGTTTTGTTTCAGGCTTTTCTATTGTTTCATCAATTTTAAGAAACGATTCCAACCGCTCCTTCCATTGCTCAAGCAATGCCTTGTTGTGAACAAGTATTAGTGTATTGACCTTTCTCTTTGCTATCATTCCGATGGCAAACACGGTTTTTCCAAACGCTGTTGTTGCTGATAGTGTTCCGACATTATGCCCAGCAAAAGCTTCCATTGCCTTTTGCTGTTCTTCTCGAAGACCTCCTCTGAATGTAACCTTTATACTACGCCCATGGTTAGTCTTGTCTGAAATCAAAACCTTAACATTATGCTGGGTTAGGATGGCACGAACCGCATCCTCACAACCACGAGGAAGAACAAGATAGTCGTCTGTTATTTCCGAACACGAAATGATACGTGGAATATTATACGTAGACAGGCGCATCCCTTGCTTCTCATAAAATTCAGGATTACGGAAAGCAGCCATGCGCTTGAAAACGTTCACGCATTTGGCAGACAGACTTGTCAAAGGTATATATAGCATGTTAGCTCTTGTCAGCACTATTTCCTTTGGATAACAGTCTGTTTGCGTCATATCCATTTTAGGTGTTTCCCAAGGCTTTTCCTCACTAGTCTTCGAGAGTTCGCCCAATGTTGGCACAGTATGCAGCCGTAACAACATATCAAGTTCTACCTCCGACAACTTACGAATTTGTGATAACAATTCCCATTGGTCAGCATACGCATTGAAATCTTCATCAACAAATACACTGTTTCCTTTGCGTCGAGCCATCCCCTGTAATGGTAAGGCTACAAGATTGCCAAGACCACCTTCGGGCAAGGAGTCTTGGTTAGGAAAAAACCGGTCGTATGACTTGAAAGAAAGATGGACATCACTATTCATCGCCTCTGTAAGAATGGCATTTCCTAACTTTCGTGCCTTGAAAGCTGTTATTGGCGTATCAAAGAATATCCACACATGAGCTCCAGTGCCAGAACGTGAGCGTTCGATGTAACAAGGCACATTCCAAGTTTTGCAAACATTTACAAAAGAAAGCACATCATTCTTGTAGCCATGTTCACAGCTTTTGTCATCAAAGTCTGTGCAAAGAAAACTGCAAGTATTGTCCTTTCGTATTGGATAAAGTCCAATAACATCACGTCCCCATACATCCTTTCCTGCAAGATGATTGAAAACGTCATTGTATGTCAAAGGAGCGAACTGCCTGTTGGGACAATCCGCACACTTATATTTTCTTTTATCGCAAAATTCTCGATTCCATTCTCTCGTGCATACAGGTTGATAGCCAGACTTTTGGGTCGTACTACTATACCAACGCTTAGCAAAAACATCATCACGACCTTGGAATACACTTTGAAATATAGAAACCTTTTCTTGTAAAGAGAATTGGCATATAGAAACTGATGCTGCTGCTATACGATTAGAGTTATAAGTCTTTGATTCTAAACTTTCATATTCTATCCCATTCTTGTCAAGAATCGCTTTAAGTCTGGCATTTTCTTTTTCCAATTCTTGAATTCTTAGGGCAAGAGCACTTACATCCCTTGCGTCCATAAAGGTTCGCTCTCCCATCCATTCGGAAATCCAAGAGCTGCCAGATTTATCTCCGGATAATTGGAAAATAGCGTTTGTATCTTGACTAACATATCATTGTTAGGCGATATAAAATCAAGAAAATACTTGATGATACAGATTGTGAAATATACTCTTTGAGGGTTTGAAGGCTGTGTAATCCAAGAATGTGCAATCCTTCTTGGAGATACAGGCATAATAGAACTTACCTTGTTCCACACTCTTGAATGGTGGCAACAAGCATTTCTCAACAATGTCAAAGATGTTATCCAAGATTCCAAGACTATAGGTTGCAAACCAAAATAGTGAGAAATGCGCTTACGTATCTTGTCTGCTTTCAGATTACGATAAACCATGTTCACATTACCCATTGTCAGCAACTCGCCCAAAATCCATGATGGAGGATATGGGTCACAATAGCAGTTTTTGAAATGCTTAATGAACTCTTCTGTTGATTTTGCGTATTCCTTATCAATGGTGTTCTTTGTATCTTGGAAAGTTCTTTGGTTGGCAAAATGAACCGAATTAGTCAGCCAATAAATATCCCCAGTTATCTGCACAGGAATATTCATAATAGCCCGACGAATGGCTATCTCAACTTTTTCAATTTCATTGAGAAGAAGCATACGCAACTTTTTGTCAAAGCGATAAAGATTCAGCACTTGCTGAAAAGTTGTTTTTTCTTTATACTGATGGGATTCTTTTGGAACTTTCAAGAATGGGTACATATAAGCAGAAAGACGATAGTACCCGATACTCTCCAAATATCGTACCGCCTTAGCTTCATCAGAAATGATAAGCCCGCGACTTTCCAACAGAGCCACCAAATCCGTCTCTGTCATATAATGTTTTGTGAAGTGCGGTATTCTTTCCATTAGCGTATTTTGAAAATAAACGTATACATACAAAAAAGCCCCACGCATTTGAGCATCGTTGAGAGGCTTGGTGGGAACTGACGCTGCAAAGATACGAATAATTATTGATAATACAAACTTTTGAGCAAGAAAATTCACACAAAAGTAGATTTCTTTGACACATTTGTATTTAATAATATTAAATCAGACCTTAAAATCATACTTTTCCAGCCAAATAAAGTGGTTTCCAAGATAAAAGTGTTATCTTTGTAACGTCTATACCCATACCGGAAGCCCCGATGGGCAGAGGTTGGGCAGACATATATACATATAAGGCGTAACTGTACGCTTTGGTTTTGACTTGTTAGAACTTCGCAAACTCTCAACTGTTCGTCAAAGACAAAGCAACGGGAACGCCTCATGGGGTGTATTATATACAGTCCTCATTGGCTTCGGACGATTCTATTGTTCGTTGTCAAGAGTGCTTTCTATATACTTACACTGGCGTGGGGCTTTCGGCGTTGCTCGTTTCGGACGAACAGGGCAATGCGAAGGCCTTAACAAGTGGAACGAGTGACAGGACTGGCTCCACGCTTTCATGTATATATACCAACCATTTATTAATCATGTCAACATGGTAGCCGTTGGCAAAAAACGGAACGGTATGATTGACAAAACAATTATCTGTCTTAGCGCACGAGCTAATTCTGGAAAAACAACATCAATCAGAGAGTTGTTTTTCCGCCTAACAGGACATTACCCTGAAAGTACAGGAGATTTCTTGTCCATTGTACAAGATAAAAATGTTGAGCATGGTATAGGTATATCATCTGTGGGAGATTCTTGGGGAAATCGTGAACCAATAGAAAAACTTATTGATGCTGGTTGTGAAATTATCGTGTGCGCCTCACGTACTTCTAAAGATACCGTGAACACGGTGTATGAGTTGGCAAGTAAAAACCAGTACAAAGTTATCCAAATTTCTGCTCTACATGGCGAGCATAATGACACTATAGAAAATTATAATCTTTATTGTTGTAAAAATGCAGAAGCCATAGAACAACTCATCAGAAATATAATACGAAACCAACTAAAAACAATAGAATTATGAATTCAAAATACAAACATTGCCCATATTGCGGAGAGGAAATACTCGCTGTGGCAAAAAAGTGCAGATACTGCGGAGAATGGCTTGACACAAACGATGTGCCTGGCAACCCTCAACAGACAGAAAGCGAAGAACCAGAAGATTATAGTGAAGAAGAGATGGATGAGAAGCCTTCCTTTATTAGAAGAACATGGAAAGTTCTATTGCCTGTACTTGTCATCATATTGCTCTGTGTGGGTAAGATTGGGTTAAAAGAATTCGGAAAGAATGCCGTTAAAGAAGCAGCTAAAGAGCATTCATCAAGTAGTGAGATGACAGATTCTACTGCTGATTCCGACGAAGCCACTTATGTCTTTCAATACATAGGTGATGGCGAAATTTACTATATGTATTTGACTGATGGACAAGGTAATGTTTATGAATATGATGACGAAGCATCATACGAGGATTTTGTTTTGCCTGCAATAGCTTCAAGAGAATTGTATTTAGAACTGAACAATGCAGAAGATTTCAACAAATTGGCGAAGTCAATAATGACATTCCCTGTTTCTGAAAAACTTGTATGTGAGGGGCTGAATGTTACGGATATTGTCAATAAAGCGTATTACGATTTCAATCCATTCCAGGTGGAACTGATAAAGAAAGGTTACGGATATCAAACTTATTATATAGCAAAGTCGGAATATGAAGAAGGAAAAAGATACATAAGGTTTTCAAGAGGTGAAAACAATGGAGTCAAGGTGGAAGTTGGGTTGGAACATCTAATGTATTTCTATGATTGAAAACAATTAAAATATAAAGCAATGAAGAAAACGATTTTAATGATAGTGGCTGCGCTATTTGTTCTTGTCGCAGTCAATGCTCAGACAAGAAAGGTTACACCTCGAATAAGAAAGTCGGGGAATCCTGCGCAGGTAATCAAGGGAAAAACTGTGCCCATAAGAAAAAGTACAACGACAAAAGTACAGCAAAAGAAAAGACTTAATATCTCATCGACAAGTAATGATATAACAGAATACATGAAAGAATACTTGAAAAAATACTGGCATGGTCAATCTGATGAATACTGGATAAACGAAGAAATCGGAAGTGAGTTTTCGAAATGGCTGGAAAAGGGAGAGTTTGAGAAAACTGTAGACTACGACAAACGCTTGCAAGAAGGTTCAACGGTAGTATTTGATTCGATTTGCTATAATGTTATTAAAAATAACATTGAAGGTAGTGATTGGAGGATGAATTTAGACACTTATAATGCCGACAAAGAAGAATATCCTGTAACATTTTCATTCAGACATATAACAACAAAAATACGCTACAAGGTTCCGATTGACATTGCTAAGGAGTTTAAAACGAACTTTGAACAAGGACTTCGATATGGCGATCTAATAGTATTACCAATGCTACGTTGTGACAAATTTGTTTATGTCACAAACCCAGAATCAGAAGGCTATGCTAGTGATTTGTGTCCTTCAACTATATTGTTCAGTCAAAGACCTTATATGCGTTGGGAAATAAGTGGAGGAGAGGGGGGAACCAGCGGATATATTAGAGAGGATTTTTTTGATTATGCGGATAGTGTAAAAATAACTTTTTCTAGCAGGGTGAAACCTGTTGCTGTAAGGTTCAATGATTTAGGCTTAAAAGATAAGTACCTTACTAACTATGTTTATGTGTTCAAAAAGGGAGATAATGATATTTATTCAAAAAAGGAACAAAATGAAAGTGAGAGCAATAAGATATTTAATGGTGACGATGTTGACCAACAGCCTTCTTTCCCTGGTGGCACCAATGCATTAAATACATTTATCGCATCTAATCTTAAGTATCCTGTATGGGCACAAGAAAAAGGCATTCAAGGACGGGTTGTTGTAAAGTTTATCGTGGAAAAAGACGGCAGTATAAGTAACGTTGAGGTAGACCGATCTGTTAGTCCGAGTTTGGACAATGAGGCAATGCGAGTAGTCAAAGCCATGCCGAAATGGATTCCTGGACAAATAAATGGAAAAGCCGTAAAAGTGGAATGTAGCCATCCTTTCGTATTCCGGTTGCAATAAGACACAAAGAAAATATGATGTGTCCGCTCCAGCCATTCTCCTTCATTATATGAGAGAATGGCTGGTTCTCGTTATCGACCTAACCCTTTGCCCTTTCTTGATTTTACCATCTTCGTAGCTTGTCGCAAGCATCGTCTTATCCATTCTATCTCATCTTCGTCCTTCTCATATCCCCAATCCTTAGTATCGATACCACCACCTAGGCTTTCTACAAAGTTTGTTGCTTCGTTAATATAGCTGATATACAACAAGTACATTGCACTATGTATGATTTTATCCTCATAATTGATGAAGACAATAGAAAAGTATTATCAAAGAAACTGCCGTTTTCTGTTTTTTATCCCATTTATTCTATCTCACCAGATATTTCGCAACCAAATCTCTGAGCATCGATTTAGAAAGATTGGACAATCCCAACTCTTGAATCAAAGCATATTCGGGCTTGTTCTTTCCGATAATAAACTTACAGCCTCGCCCATCTATGCTTGCATACAAATGGAAGTTGCCTTTGTAGGCCTGTTCTATGCGAACATCTGTACAACTTTTGCCATCTATCTCAAAAGAAGAAGAAGAAGAAGAAGAACTGTTGTCTTTATCCTCCAACCCCCATGATACGAGATGAGCATTTATCGCTGACTCTATGGAACTGATCCATCTATCATCGTTTTGTATGACGTATTCTCTGTGCCTTCTTCTCATCCTTTCTCATCAAATAAGGTGAAGGGGGTAGTTCTGGAAGCACATCATTTATGGCATCAATCTGCCCCACCACCTTCAACAAGAGAAGAAAAGTGGCAAGCGAAAGATTGCCCGCTGTTCCATTCTCAAACTTGTGGATGGTGGTCAAACCAAGCCCCGTAAGCTTGGCTACCTCTTTCTGGGTGAGATTGCATCTCATTCTATATTCCTTGAATCTCACTCCCAGCAAGCGTACCAACTCTGGAGTAGAATATTCATATAAATCTGCCATATTCTTTCATTTATTTATCTATCATTATAATGATATTTATCCATTATATCAGCCTTTATCTTCAATATACTGATATTTACGGATGCAAATATAACAAAAAGAAATGAGACTGACAAACTTTCAAGAGTTTTTTTCTAACTTTCTGTATTTTTCATGAAAATGATGTGAGGAGCCGCTTACAAATGACGCAGATTCACCATTCTTTATCCTCGCACATAAATGTTTTTTCTTGAAAAAAGTATCAAAGTATCATTGTTTGCAGATAAATTACTGATACATAACGATTTGCAAAATGACACTTCCAAATATGTTTACAAAGAAGTATCATAGAAGTATCATAATTTCGATAGAAGTATCATCAAATCACCATAAAGCATTGTACAAAAACACAAAATTGTAGTCAACTACATATAGGAAACTACAATCGCTTGCTCAAATAAATTGCCCAAAAATCACCCCAATCGAGTAGGAGAAAAACGAAGTAGTTTTTCTCCTACTTTCGTTTTCCGACCTC